>Ga0209985_10001405_pt1 | contig 23746 bp, 20 predicted proteins | sample NOAtaG_FD_187305 | JGI IMG/M metagenome (GOLD analysis project Ga0209985, IMG submission 187305) | Freshwater lake microbial communities from Lake Erie, under a cyanobacterial bloom - NOAA_Erie_Diel6S_1000h metaG (SPAdes) (version 2) | ecosystem: Environmental > Aquatic > Freshwater > Lake ...
GAGAAGATGCCGGGCCTCCTCGCGACCCCGCTCGATCATCAAGGCGGCACGCTCGCCGACCCGCTCCGCGGTCTGCCGAAAGGCTTCACGCTGGCGCACATCGATGCACGCGATCGGCTCGACGAGCTCGCGTTCAACCTGCGGCTCGGTGCGGGTGCGCGCTACACGCGCACGGCCGCGCCGACGACCCCGCGCACGGGCACGCTCGTCATCGACCCGTCGCGCATCCAGACCGCCTTGGCGGCTGCGCTCGACGACGCGCGCGTGCCAGCGCAGGAGATCGCGCCGGTGCGTGCGTGGCTCACCTACCATCTCGAGCGTGCGCGGCTCGAAGGTGGGCAGATCTTCGAGGAGATCGCCGGCATCCTCACCGGTTCCATCGACCTCGTGTTCCGCGCGCATCCGGATGCGGCACAGCGCGCAGCCGGCGATACGGACCCGCGTTGGTTCGTCGTCGACTACAAGACCAATGTCATCGAGACCTCGACCCCGGGGCATTTCGCTGGACCCTGGCTCGCCTGGAAGATGGCGACCACCGGTTATCCGCTGCAGGCGCTGCTCTACACCGTCGCGCTGCACCGCCACCTGCAGTTGCGTCTGCGCGGCTACGACTACGACCGGCATATGGGCGGCTATCTCTATCTCTTCGTACGCGGCATGGCCGGACCCGACACCCCGCGCTGCGCCGAGACCGGGCGTTGCCTCGGCGTGTTCGCGCATCGCTGGCGCCGCGAGACCATCGAAGCGGTGGACGACGCGCTGGGTGCCGCGTTCGGCGCCGCGCTCGGCGGGGAGGGCGCATGACCACCATCGCTCCCGCGCCGGACACCGGCACCGACACCCCCAGCGCGTTCCTCAAGAGCGCACAGCCTTTTTTGAAGGCGGGCGTGCTCGACGCCTCGGATGTGCACGCGATCGCGCTCACCGCGCCGCGTTTCGGCGAGGATGATGTCGAGCGCATGCTGGGCCTCGCTTTCGCGGCGCGTGCGCCGCGCGTCAGCCATCCCGGCGTGGATCTGCGCACGCTGCGCCACCATATCGATGTCGAGGCCGACGAGGAGCTGCCTTGGCCCGCCGACCCGGAGGCCTGGGCCGCGTATACGCTCGGGTCGCCGATGGTCGGCGGTCCGGACGATGAGTTGAAGCCGTTCGTCGCACAGCCGCGCGCCCGGCAGACCGACGCGCCTCTCCTGCTGACGCGGCGCATGTATGTCGAGCAGCAGCGCGTCGCGCGCGCCGTCATCGCACGCGCTGCGCACGAGGTGCCGGAGGCGGCGCGGGTCGCGGATCTCGATGCGACGCTCGCCCGGCTCTTCCCCGTCGCGGCGACCGGCGGGACGGGCGGCACCGATGGCCCGGACGGCGAGGCAGCGCGTGCCGTGCGGCTCGCTGCGACGCGGCGTCTGGCGTTGATCGTCGGGGGTCCCGGCACCGGCAAGACCTTCTCGGTGACGCGTCTGCTTGCGGCGTTGATGCAGGGCAGCGCGATCTCCGTCGCGCTCGCCGCACCGACCGGCAAAGCCGCGGCGCGCATGCGCGAGGCGATCCGCGAAGCGACCGACGCGGCGGCGCGGCCTCTGCTCGATGTATCGGACGATGTCCGCGCGCGGCTGCAGTCGCTGCCGGCCACCACGCTGCATCGCCTCGTTGGGGTCCGTCCGGATGGCAGCGCCCGCCACACCGCCGTCAACCCGATCCCGGCGCAGCTCGTCATCGTCGACGAGGTGTCGATGGTCGACCTCACGATGATGCGGCGCCTGCTCGAGGCCGTGCATCCGGATGCACGGCTGGTGCTGCTCGGCGATCGTGATCAGCTCGCGAGCGTCGAGGCGGGCTGCGTGCTCGCCGATCTTGTGCCGCCGGCCGTGGGGCCCGTGGCCGGCGTGGCAGTCAGGTCAGCGCCCGATGCCGCCGCCACGGCGCTCGCCGCCGTCACGCAGATGTTCACGCGCTCGCGGCGCTTCGAGAGCGCTCCAGACATCGCGCTCATCGCCGCCTGTCTGCAGAGCTATCCGACGCGCCACCCGGATGTGCCGGCGGGCGACCCGCAGGCGATCCGCGCGCGGGCGCTCGAGGTCTTCAACGGCACGCGCCACGCGAGCCAGGAGACACAGCCCGATTGGCGTATCGAGCGCTTGGGTGCGCCGGTGTTGCAGCGGGTCGGTACGGGTGTCTCGAAGCCCGTGGCGAAGCCCACCGAACAGCAGCTCGCACAGCTCGTCGAACCCTATCTGCATGGCTACGCGACCGTGCTGCGCGCCGGCATCGCCGATCGCACGCAGCTCGACGATGCCAAGTGGCAGCGCGACCTGCTCGCGATCTTCGATCGCTATCGCGTGCTCGCCGTGCATCGGCGTGGTCCGCTCGGCGTGCAGCAGCTCGAGCAGGAACTCGCGCGACGGCTGCGCACCGCGCTCGATCCGGGCGGCCGTCAGGGAGATGACCTCGGTTACGGCCACTGGGTCGGTCGGCCGATCCTCGTCACCGAGAACGCCTACGACGTCGGGCTGATGAACGGCGATGTGGGCATCGTGCTGCCGCTGGCCGACGGTCCTGCGGCGGTGTTCCCGCATGAGACGCCGGGTGAGGTGCGTCGTGTGGCGCTCTCGAGGCTGCCGCCGCACGAAGGCGCGCTCGTGATGACCGTGCACAAGTCGCAAGGCTCGCAGTTCGACCATGTCGCGCTGGTGCTCGCCGGCCGCGACTCGCCCATCCAGACCCGCGAACTCGTGTACACCGGCGTGACGCGCGCCAAGCAGCGGCTGAGCTGGCTCGGCGATGCCGAGGAGCTGCGCAAGGCTTTGGAACGCGAGGTGCGCCGCGAGAGCGGGCTGCCGGAGCTCATCGGGGCGGCGATTCGGTCTCCGATGCAGTAGACGTCAGATGACCCTACCCGCGGGTGTCCGATCCGGCGAAAGAGACGAACACGATCTCCGGTCGGGCGCCGAAACGTACCGGTACGATCGAGGTCCCGACACCGCGGGTCACATACAGCGGACCGTACGCGCTCGGGTACTCACCGGCGGTGAAGCGACCACTGCCCGGTGGCGTCCAGAGTGCATGCCCGAACAGTGCGATCTGACCGCCATGGGTGTGACCGGCGACGCTGAACGGAAAGGTGTCCGGTTCCGCGGTGGGCATATCGAAGAAACCCGGGGAGTGCTGCAGCAACATCACGCGTTCCGCTGTCGGGCAGAGCGCCTGCGCCGCGCGCAGGTCAGGGGCACCGACCGAGTGGTCATCGAGGCCGACGAAACCGCGATGACACTCGTTGACGAGGAGCCGGACGCCATGCCGGGCGTAGACCTGTCGCAGCGTCTTCAAGTCCACGCCGCTGAGATGCTCCTAATTGCCGAGCACAGCCACGGTCTCTTGCGGCGGCAACAGGGCCAGAAACCTCTCGAGATCCGGGAGATCGGACCGGTCGTCGATGATGTCGCCGAGCAACACGATGACATCCGGCCGCCGCCGATGCAGCGATTCCGCCACGCGGCGTTCAAGAGCGCCGACACCGGCGAGATGTAGATCGGAGATCACCGCGACCAAGGAGGGGGCGCCTGCCGGTGCGGCGGCACGCAGCTCGCGGATCTCGAGACGGCGCGGCTCGATGACGATCGCCCAGAAGACGACCGATACGACGAAGAGCGTCAGGATGACGCTCGCGGGCCGATCGATCTTGCGGGGCCGCATGCTGCGCTGCGCCCCCACAGGCTCAAAGCCCCAGCGCGTCCGCCACCGCCTTCGAGGTGATCTTGCCCGCGCTCACGTTGAGGCCTTCCGCGAGGCCGGCGTCGGCGGCGAGCGCCGCCTGCAGGCCGCGGTCGGCGAGCGACTTCACATAGGGCAGCGTCGCGGCATTGAGCGCGAACGCGGAGGTACGCGGCACCGCGCCCGGCATGTTGGTCACGCAGTAGTGCGTCACGCCGTGCACGACATAGGTCGGCTCGCTGTGCGTCGTGGGCCGGCTCGTCGCGAAGCAGCCGCCCTGGTCGATGGCGATGTCGATCAGCACCGAGCCGGGACGCATCGAGGCGACCATCTTCTCGGTGACGAGCTTCGGTGCCGCGGCGCCGGGGATCAGCACGGCGCCGATCACGACATCGGCCGCGGCGACCTCGCGCTCGAGCGCGTCGGTCGACGAGGCGATGGTGCGCACATGGCCGCCGAAGCGGGCGTCGAGCTCGCGCAGTCGCGGCAGCGACTTGTCGATGATGGTGACGGCCGCCCGCATGCCGAGCGCGATCTCCGCCGCCGCAGCGCCGGAGACGCCGCCGCCGATGACGAGCACGCGCGCGGGGGGCGTACCCGGCACGCCGCCCAGCAGGATGCCGGCACCGCCGGCGTTCTTCTGCAGCAGGCTCGCCGCGACCTGCACGGACATGCGTCCGGCGACTTCGCTCATCGGCGTGAGCAGCGGCAGGCTGCCGTCGCGGCCGACCACGGTCTCGTAGGCCACCGCGTGCGCGCCCGACTTCATGAGCGCTTCGGCCTGCGGCTTGTCGGCGGCGAGATGCAGATAGGTGAAGAGCACCTGCCCCGGGCGCAGCATCGCGCACTCCGGCAGCTGCGGTTCTTTGACCTTCACGATCATGTCGGCGGCGGCGAACACGCTGGCGGCCGTCGGCAGGATCTGCGCGCCGGCGGCGCGGTATTCGTCATCGGGACAACCGATGCCGAGTCCGGCACCCGTCTCGACGAGCACCTCATGGCCGGAGTGGACGAGCTCACGGACCGAGCCGGGGACGAGCCCCACGCGGTACTCGTGCACCTTGATCTCTTTGGGTACGCCGATCTTCATGGGCCAAAAGGATGCGCCCGGCCGGTTCGCAGAGACTTGCGGAACATGCGTCTCCGGTGGTCCAATGCACAATAATCTGTCGTTTGATAGGCTATCTACGCATGGAACTGCCGCTCGACCCCATCGACCTGCGGATCCTCAACGAGCTTCGGCTCGAGGGCCGCATCCCGAACGCCGAACTCGCCGCCCGCGTCGGCCTCTCCGAGTCGGCCTGCCTGCGCCGCGTGCGGCGGCTCGAGGAGCAGCAGTACATCGAGCGCTACGCCGCCAAGCTCAACCTCGCGAAGCTCGGCTGGGGCATGAGCGTGATGGTGCGCATCACCCTCAAGTCCCAGGCCGACCGCGACCTGCGCGCTTTCGAGCAGGCGATCAGCGCCGTGCCCGAGATCAATGAATGTTTCCTGACGACGGGCGAGGCCGATTACATCCTGCGCGTGCTCGCCCGCGACGCCGCCGACATCGAGCGGCTGCACAGCTCCGTGCTCACCAAGCTCCCGGGCGTCGCGCGGGTGGAGTCGAGCTTCGTGCTGCGCGAGATCGTGAGCGGCGGCGTCCCGCCGATCGAACGGGCGCGCTGACGGTGCGACGCGTCCAGCCGCGGCCCGTGTCCGGTTGTGGCCCGCACCTCCGTATAAATCTTCGGAGGTGCCCATGTCCCGACTCATCACCTACAAGATCGTCTCCGATGTCGACGGCCGTCTGAAGTCCGCCGCACGCGCCGGCTGCGGCTTCTGGAACCGCTTCCTGCAGCCGCGGGCGTCGGTGGTCGTGCGCATCGGCACCTTCCGCAGCGTCAGCGCCGTCATCGCGCGCGCCTATCAGCCCTACACGCGCGCGGGCGTGGTCTACGGCGTCGTCGAGTTCAACAAGCGCTATCTGCATCTGCTCACCGATGACGAGGCCGCGGGCACGGTCGCCCACGAGATCGGCCACACGCTCGGCTACGGCTGGTCGAAGTGGATGACGCTCTTCCACCACGAGACGGGGCTCTTCAAAGATAAGCCGATCGAGAAGGTGCCGGGGCTCGCCAAGATGCTGGTCGAGACCGATTACGGTCCCGGCACCGAGCTCTCGCACTGGGACGAGGAGAAGTTCGGCAGGGAGCTCATGACCGGCTTCAAAGATGAACTCGAGCATGTGCTGCCGGTGACGATCGATGTCGCGCAGCTGCTCGGCCACAAGGTCATCGAGCGTCTGCCGCGCAGGACCCGCATGGCGTCAATTATCAAAGAATTGCGCACCGTGCAGTTCACGCGCCAGCGGGAGGCGAAGGCGCTCGACCTCGACTACTTCGAGCCGACGCCGATCTGGGAGGAGCGCTACGATCTGCGGCGGCGCAAGCGCGGGGGCAGCCGCGCGTAGGATCGAGCGTCAGCGCTTGCGGGCCGCCGTCCGGACGGCCGAGGGGCGTCTCTTGCGGGTCTGTTTGGCGAGCACTTCCTGTCGTCGCGCTTCGAGGACGTTGTCGATATCGGGCACGCCCGGCAACACCGAGAGGTCGTCCGCCAACGCGGCCACCGCAGCCTCGACATCATGGGCGCGCAGCGCGCTGATGATGCGCTGGTGGTTCTGGCTCGCATGCAGCTGGTTCGCCGCGTTCCGTGACCGGTGCGCGCCCTGCGAGGCGAACACGCCCACGGCGTAGACCGTCGAGGCCATCCGCAGCCAAAGATATTCGATGAGCTTGAGCAAGGGCTCGTTGCGCGCCTCGACGTACAGGCCGAAATGGAACTGCTTGTTGAGCCGGGCGAACTCCGTGACCTCCCGCGGGAAGTCCAGTTGCCGCATGCGCTCGGCCATCAGCTCGAGCTCATCCAGGCGGCGCTTCGACAGATGATCCGCAGCGGAGCGCAGGGCCTGCGACTCGAGCTGCAGCCGCAGCACCATGATCTGTCGGACCTCCTCCGCCGAGATCAAGGGGACGCGCGCCGAGTGGTTCGGCAGGGCTTCGAAGGCGCCCTCCGCGATGAGGCGCGTCAGCGCCTCGCGCACCGGCATGGCGCCGAGGTTCAGGCGTTCGGTGAGCGATCGGAGGGTCACGGGCTCCCCGGGCAGGAACAGCCCCGACAGGACGGCATCCCGCAGCGTCAGGTAGGCCGTCTGCTGCGCGGTCGGCAGACCGTCGTACACCGGGGTCGCGACGTTGGCGACGGGGCTGGGCGGAGAAGGGCGCCGACTTTTCATACCGAAATCATGCACTTGCACGCTGCGTCTGGGAAGCGTTAGATGGAAAGATTAAAAAATGATTGACTTAGCACTTTATGATCGAATTATGATCAACGGATGGGGTCATCAAAGGCGGATCAACACGCCATCACCATTCGTCGGAGGAAGACATCGATGAAGTCCAACACCCGGATCTTTGTGGCGCTCACCTGCGGTGCAGCCGCGATGATGGCGGCTTCGACCGCTCCGGCGGCGGAACCGTCGCTCGAGGAGGTCGTCGTCACGGCCACGAAACGCGAGCAGAAGCTCCTGGATGTCTCCGCCTCCGTCTCCGCGGTCACCGGTGAACGGATCCGCGAACTCGGTGTCACCGACGTCTCGAGCCTCGCCCGCCAGATCCCGGGCCTGCAGGTGCAGGAATACGACCTGTTTCCCGCTTTCTTCATCCGCGGCGTCGGCGTCGTCACCGAGACGAACGACCTCAACGACCAGCCGGTCGGCAACTACATCGACGAGATCTACCTCGGCGCGCCCAGCCTCTCGCGCGGCCAGCTCTTCGACGTCGCGCGGCTCGAAGTGCTGCGCGGGCCGCAGGGCACGCTGTTCGGTCGCAACACCAGCGCCGGCGTCATCCACTACATCACCCAGCGCCCGACCGACGCCCGTGACGGCTATCTCCAGGTCGGCGGGGGCTCCTTCGGTGCGAAGGTCGTCGAAGGCGCCGTCGGCGGCCCGCTCAGCGATCGCGTCCGATATCGCGTGTCCGGTCGCTACTCCACCGACGACGGCTGGCAGAAGGACATCTTCACCGGGCAGCGTTTCGCGCAGGCCGATCTCACCGGATTGCGCGCGCAGCTCGACTTCGACGCCACGGAACGCCTGGAGATCGGGCTGAAGCTCGAGTACTCCGAGCAGGACAGCACCGGCGCCCGGTACGGCTTCTCCGGTCTGCGCAATCCGACCGCCCTCGGCACCGCGTGTTCGCCCGAGCAGGTCAACGCGCAGGCGTGCGCCGGCACGAACGGCTACCGCATCGATCCGCTGACGCCGGAGCGCGTCGCCACCGATGATCCCCCGCTGAACGACCTCGAATCCAACGCGGCGACCTTGCGCGCCGTCTACAAGGGCGCGAACTTCGACTTCACCTCCATCACCGGCTGGCGCGACCTCGACCGCGCCTGGATCGCCGACGGCGACGGCACGCCGCAGGCGTTCAACAACGGTGCCATCCGCTTCCGCACGGTGCGCTCCACCGACGCCTCGCAGTTCTCGCAGGAGTTCCGCTTCAGCGGCGCGACCGATGCCGCCGACTGGGTCGTCGGCGCGTACTACTACAAGGACAACCGCAAGTTCGTGACCGGCTTCCCGCAGGTCTTCGCCGGCAACCGCACCGACTCCGACCTCGACACCTCCTCGCTCGCGGCCTTCGGCCAGGTCGACTACCGCGTCGCCGACCAGTGGACGTTGGTGGGCGGTCTGCGCTGGACCGACGAGTCGCGGGAGATCACGCAGGTGCTGACGCCGGCGCTGAACAACCCGGCCAACACGGTCCGCGACAACGAAAAGGTCGATGACAGTAAGGTCACGGGCCGCGCCGCGCTTGAGTGGCGTCCGCGTGAGGGCCTGATGGCATACCTGAGCTACGCTACTGGCTTCAAGAGCGGCGCGTTCGCGCAGTCGCTCAACGCCGTCCGCGGCGTCGACGCCGTCGCACCGGAGGAGGCGACCACCGCCGAGATCGGCCTGAAGTCGCAGTTCTGGAACGGTCGCGGACAGGTCACCGCCGCGCTGTTCGATAGCAACTACAAGGACTTCCAGGCCACCGGCTCTGAGGTCAACCCGGCCACCGGCGTGCAGTTCAACAAGCTGCGCAACGTCGGTGAGATGGATGCGCAAGGCATCGAGTTCGAGTCCGTACTCCTGCCGATCGAACGTCTGCAGCTCTCGCTCGCTGTGACGCTGATGGACACCAAGATCAGCTCCACCCAGAACAGCGGCGAGGCCGACCCGCAGACGGGCGTCGTCTACCTCTACAACGGCAACCAGGCGGCCAGCGCGCCCAAGCAGCGCTACACCGCGGCTATGCGCTATATGCTGCCCGCCAGCGAATCGATCGGACAGTTCGGTCTGAGCGCCAACTACAACTGGCAGAGCAAGGTGTTCCTCTCGGTCAACAACAACCGCTACAACACCCAGGAGTCCTACGGTGTGCTCGACATCACCGCGCTCTGGGAGTCGCCGTCGAAGCGCTTCTACGGCCAGGCGTTCGTCAACAACGCCACCGACGAGGAGGTCGCCGCGTGGCGCTTCCTGATCGGCTTCGTCGGCGTACGCTCGACCGCGTGGGCGATGTCGCCGCGCAGCTACGGTCTGCGCGTCGGCGTCAATCTCGACTGAAGACTGAGGACATATGCGACAGGATCCGATGAAGGGTGCCGAACGTGCCCGGGTGGGCATCGCACCGGCGGGCGCGTTGGTGGACCCGTGGAACTACCGGGAGCCGGCGAGCCGCCTGATCGGCGAAGCCTTGGTCGACCGATTCGCCTGGGATCGTCTCGCCTATCTCGGCGACGCGTTCGGGCATCGGATGAACGGCACCCCCGGTCAGCAGCTGTCCATCGACTGGGCGCTCGCGCAGATGGCCGCCGACGGCATGGAGAACGTCCGACCGGAACGGGCGAAGGTCCCGAACTGGGTCCGCGGCGCCGAGCGGGTCACGCTGCTCGATCCCTACCCGCGCGACCTCGTCATGGTGGGCTACGGCAACAGCGTCGGCACGGGACCGGAAGGCATCGTCGCGGATGCGATCGTGGTGCGCAGCTTCGAGGAGCTCGAGGCGCGCCGTGCCGAGGTGCCGGGCAAGATCGTCGTCTTCAGCCCGGTCTGGCAGCATTTCCCGCATGACGAGTCGTGGGAGAACTACCTCTCGCTGCGGCATTTCCGCATCTCGGGGCATGCGCGCGCCGCGGAGTTCGGGGCGGTGGCGGTGCTGCTGCGCAGCATCTACAAGCCGCACGCCCGCCAGGCCCACACCGGATCGCTCAAGTATCAGGACGGTGTCCGGCGCATCCCCTCCGCCGCGCTCGCGCCCGAGGACGCCTTGATGCTCGATCGCATCGACGCGCGCGGCGGGCGCATCCGCCTGCGGCTCGAGATGAACGCCCGCGACGAAGGCTGGGTCGATTCCGCGAACGTGGTCGGCGAGATCGTGGGCCGTGAACGTCCCGATGAGGTCATCGTCCTCGCCTGCCAGTACGACTCGTGGGACAACGGCACGAGCTCGCTCGACGACGGCTGCGGTGCGATCGTGGTGTGGGAAGCCGTGCGTCTGATGACGAAGCTCGGCTTGCGGCCGCGCCGCACCGTGCGCACGGTCCTGTTCACGAACGAAGAGAACGGCTGCACCGGCGGCATGGCCTACCGTGACCTGCACCGCGCACAGCTGCACAACCACGTGGCGATGCTGGAAGCGGACAGCGGCGTGCTGCCGCCGATGCACTTCCGGGTGTCGGGCACGCCCGAGACGGTCGCCACCGTCTCGGCGATCGGTGGTCTGGTCGAGACCTTGGGGATGGGCCCGGTGGCGAGCCCGGTGCGCATCGGCACCGCCGAGGACATCCATCCGAGCGTCGAAGCGGGCGATGTGCCGTCGCTGACGCTGCAGGGCAACAACGAGCCGTACAGCGTCTATCACCACGCGCACTCCGACATGGTCGAGGCGGTGCCGCCGGTCGAGTTGGCGCGCGCCGTCGCCGCCGTCTCGGTGATGGCGTACGTGCTCGCCGAGATGCCGCAGCGCTTGCCCCCCGGCAAAGGACAAGGTGCCCGCGGCACATCGGACGAATGATGTCGGTGGGCCGTGGCCGCTTCGCGGATCTCACGGCGGCGACGCGCGCCGACTTCGAGGTCGTGCAGCGCTGGGCGTTCCTCGACAACTCCTTCATCGGTCCGATGCCCCGCGCCGTCAAGGCGGCCGGCCTGCGGCACCTGGCGGCGCGTGCCGCCGATGAGACCGATGTGTTCGGTCTGCTCGCCACGGTCGACCGTGTGCGGACCAAGTTCTCGCGGCTGATCGGCGCCGACGCCTCCGAGATCGGTTTCCTCTACACGACCAGCGAGGCCGAGAACGTCGTCGCGCGGGCGCTCGAGCTGCAGCCGGGCGACAACATCGTCACCGGCGATCTCGCCTATCCGCACACCCTCGTCCTCGGCCGTCATCTGGAACGGACGCTCGGCATCGAGCTGCGCATCGCCCATCATCGCAACGGCCGGTTGGGGCTCGAGGACTTCCTGCCGCTCATCGACGCGCGCACACGGCTCGTCACGGTGCCGTGGGTGTCCAACATCAACGCCCTGCGCCATCCGGTGCGCGGGCTGGCGGACGCCGCCCATGCGGTGGGTGCATTGCTGTTGGTCGATGCCGTGCAGATCGTCGGGACCGAGCGTCTCGATGTCGTGGCCGAGGGCATCGATCTCCTCTGCACCGGCTGCTACAAGTGGTTGATGGCAGGTTTCGGTGTCGCGCCGTTCTATGTGCGCAAGGACCTCCAGGACCGCATCGTCCCGGACCGTCACGGCTGGCAGACGGCGCTGCGCGAACGGGAAGCGGACGGCGGGCTCCGACACCGCAGCACCGCCGCGCGCTTCGAGTACGCGACACCGGCGTTCGACACGTACCCGTTGGTCGAAGCGGCCATCGACTACCTCGAGGAGGTCGGTCTGGACCGCATCCACGCCCATTCGCGGCGTTGGCTCGGTGCGGCGCGCAGCGAATTGGAGTCGGCGGGTTTCGAGATCTTCACCCCGCCGGGGAACGTCGCGGCCGCCATGAGCTTCTGGGTGGGGGCGGGCGACAAGGAGGTCGATGCGGCGTTCCGCGCCGCGGGGGTCCGTGTCGGTTTCGCCTCGGGCTCCCGCATCACCGAGACCTACGGCGCCAATGTGGAGCGTTGCCGGGTCCGCATCTCGCCCGCCCACTACAATGACGGCGACGATCTCGAGCGTTTCCTGCAGGTCGCGTCCGGTCTGCCGCGCTATCGTCCCGAGGGGTGACACCATGAGGCATGCGGCGCCATGAAACACACGGTCACGGGCGGGACATCGCGGTTCGGGGCGCGCCTCGGCGGGATGATCGTCGCGACGCTCGGTCTGGCGTGGGCGGTGTCGGCGTCGGCGGCGCCTGCGGTGCCCGCGGCGTCCGGCGAGCGCGCCCTCATCGCCGGATCGGTGATCGACCCGGCGAGCGGCGATGTGCGCCGCGACGTGCGGATCGTGGTCCGCGACCGGAAGATCGTCGCGATCGAGCCGTTCGATCCGCGCGCACCGGTCCCCGAGGGCGCCCTCGACCTGCGCGGCATGCATGTGTTGCCGGGTCTCATGGACACCCACTCCCACCTTACGGAGTACTCCATCCCGGAGGAGGCCAGGTCCGAGAGCGACGCATGGATCGCGCTGCGCGCGCAGCGCCTCGCGGGTGAGGTGCTCCGGGCCGGGTTCACCACGGTGCGTGACGTCGGTGAGAAGAACTTCATCCTCACTGACCTGCGGCGATCGATCGACGAAGGGTCGACGCGCGGACCGACGATCTTCAACGCCGGTCGGGTGATCGCACCGTTCGGTGGTCAGTCGGGGCGGCAGTTCCCCGTGCCGCTCGCCGATGGCCCGACCTGGCGGCGCACCTACGCCGATGCCGACGGTGTGGACCAGGTGATCCGCGCGGTGCGCGAGAACATCTATTACGGCGCCAAGGTCATCAAGATCGTCGCGGACCAGAAGCCGTACTTCTATACGGAAGAGGAGCTGCGGGCGGCGGTCACCGAGGCGCATCGGGCCGGGCTGAAGGTCGCGGTGCACCTCGCGGGGTTCCAGGCGGCGCGCAACGCCATCAACGCGGGCGTCGATTCCATCGAACACGGCTTCGACCTGACATCGGCCGATCTGCAGGCGATGCGCGACAAGGGGGTCTTCCTCTCGACCACCGATTTCTCCCGGCCGCAGCTGCTCTTCATCTTCCGGGGCAATGCGCAGATGGCGGACGCGTGGGCGGGCCGGATCCGCAACCGCCTGCAGCTCGCCGTCAAATCGGGGGTCAAGCTCGCCTTCGGTACCGATGTCATCTGGCCGGACGGTACCAAGACCCGCGGCGAACAGATGATCGAATTCGTGCAGGCGTACCGGGAGGCCGGGGTCGACCCGCTCACGACGCTGCGCGCGATGACCAGCAACGCGGCCCAGTTGATCGGCGTCTATCCCGCCAAGGGCACGGTCCGGGTGGGGAGCGATGCCGACCTGATCGCCGTCCGCGGCGATCCGTTGCGCGACCTCGATGCGTTGCGTGGACCCGCGATGGTCATGAAGGGCGGTGAGGTGGTCGTGCTGCACGGAGCGCCCACGCCGTGACCGTCACGGCCGTCCGGGCGCCCGGGATCGACGAGATCGCCGCCGCGGCGGGTCGCATCGCGTCCTATGTCACGCCGCTCCCGCTCGTGCGGCTGCTACATGACCACGGCGATCGCGAGATATATCTTCAACTGGAGAACCTGCAGCCGGTCGGTTGCTACAAGCTGCGCGGTGCCGCCAACGCGATGCTGCGTCTCGGCCGCGACGTGCTCGACCGCGGGCTCTATGTCGCGAGCGCCGGCAATCTCGCGCAAGGGTGTGCGTGGATGGCGCGGGAGCTCGGCACGTCGTTGCGCGTGCTGGTGCCGCAGGACGCGCCGGAGACGAAGCTCGCCGCCGTGCGGCGGCTCGGTGGCGAGGTGGTGCGCATCCCGTTCCCCGAATGGTGGCAGACGATGATCACCGGTGGTCATCCTGCCGAGTCGGGCCACTTCATCCATGGCGTCTTCGACAGCGATGTCATCGCCGGGCACGGCACCATCGGCCTGGAGATCGCCGAGCGCCTGCCGTCGGTGGACCAAGTCTTCGTGCCGTTCGGCGGCGGTGCGATGGCCCTCGGCATCGCGGTCGCGCTCGGTGCGCGCGCGCCGCAAGCGCGCGTCATCGCGGCCGAGGTCGAGACCGGTGCGCCGTTCCACGCGGCGCTCGCCGCCGGTGCGCCGGTGGAGGTGGCTTACCGCCGCAGCTTCGTCGACGGGATCGGCAGCCCGCGCGTGCTCGACCCGATGTGGCCGGCGTTGTCCGGTCGCGTCCACGGATCGTCGGTCGTGTCCCTGTCGGCCATCGAGGATGCGATCCGCCTGCTGGCCGAGCGTCACCATGTCATCGCCGAGGGCGCGGGCGCCGCATCGGTCGCCGCGGCGTTGCAGGCGCCGCCGGGCACGCGTGCGGTGGCCGTCGTCTCCGGCGGTCACATCAACGCCTCCGAGCTGTGTCGCATCCTCGGCGCGGCGTCCGCCTGATGTCGACGACGCCGACGGGCGACGGCTACCACGAGTTCCGCGCGGGCTGGAGACCGTTGCTCGCCGCCGCGGTGGCGACCGCGTTCTCGAGCACGGCGCTGCCCTTCAACATCTTCGGTTCGACGATCGTCGCGTTGCAGCAGGAGGCCGGGTGGGGCCGCGGAGAGATCGCGCTCTGCTATTTCTGGTTCACGTTGACGAGCAGCGCAGCGTTCCTCTACGTCGGCGGCTTGGTCGATCGGTTCGGTGCCCGACCGCTGGCTTTGGCCGGTGTCCCCCTGTTCGCCGTGGGACTCGCCTTGATGTCGCTGACCGGTTCGTCCCTGGTCGCGACGTATACCGCATGGGCCTTGCTCGGTCTGGCGGGCGCCGCCGCGACGCCGATCACCTTCACGCGCATCGTCACGCAATGGTTCGTGGTGAAGCGCGGGCTCGCCTTGGCCGTATGTCTCGGCATCGGCGGATTCGCCGCCTTCTTCCAGCAGGTGCTGTCGACCTATCTCGTCGAGGCGTGGGGCTGGCGCACGATGTTCGTCGTCATGGCGGCGCTCGCGGTGCTGTGCTCCTGGCCGGTGCTGTGGGCGTTCTTCCGCGAGCCGTCGCCTGCGGAAGGGTCGGTGGTGGTCCCGTCGGCCGCGGGTGCCGGGCGCGGCGGGGCGGCCGAGGGGCTGACGCTGCGCGAGACGCTGTCGGGCTATCGCATCTACGTGCTGGCGTTCGCGGTCGTGGCGGTGACCTTCGGCATCTCGGGGGTCATGATCAACTTCAAGCCGCTGATGGGCGATGCGGGCATCGCGCCGGCCACGGCCGCCTGGATCGCCGGTGCCGTCGGGTTCTCGGTGGTCGTCGGGCGCTTGCTGGCAGGTTTCCTCTTCGATCGGTTGTGGGCCCCCGCCGTGGCGAGCGTGATGCTGATGGCCCCGGCGGTCTCCTGCCTGTTGCTGATGCCCGAGCAGTTGTCGGTCGGCGTGGCGCTCTCCGCAGGTCTGCTCATCGGTCTCGCGACCGGTGCCGAAGGCGATCTGATGCCTTATCTCACCGCGCGGTATTTCGGTCTGCGTCACTACGGCAAGACCTACGGGCTGCTCCTCGGCGTGTTCTTCCTCGCGTCGGGGATCGCGCCGTTCATCGTCGGCCGCGTGTTCGACGTCTCCGGAAGCTATGCGCCGGCGCTGCTCGCGGCTTCGGTGCTGTTCGTCGTCGGCGGGGCGTCTTTGTTGGCCCTCGGCCGTTATCCCGACAGCTGGCCCGGTGCACCGCGCGCCGCGGGGGAGGGTTGATGCCGTGATGGAGATGACGGTCCTGTCCGGTGAGGCGATGCGGCGGCTCGCCGCCACGCTCGACCTGCGATCGATCCTGCGTCGCGCCATGGTGGCGGTGAGCCGGCGCGACGTGGAGATGCCGCTGCGCTGGGCGCTCGAGATCCCCGATCGGCGCGGACTGTTGGGGATGATGCCGGGCTATTACGGACCGGACGACGTCGCCGGCATCAAGGTCATCAGTCTCGTCCCGCCGGCGTTGCGTGACGGGCGCTCGAGCCATCTCGGCTTGATGGTGCTGTACGACGCGCGTGGACTCGTCCCGAGGGCGTTGCTGTGCGGGGCGACGCTGACGGCGCTGCGGACGGCGCAGGCGAGCGCGGTCGCGACCGATGCGCTCGCCCGCGGCGATGCGAAGGTGCTCGCCGTCCTCGGCACCGGCGAGCAGGCCGAGGCGCACATCACGGCGCTGCACGGCGTCCGCGGTTTCACCGAGCTGCGGGTGTGGGGACGCGATCCGGCGGCCGCGCAGCGGCTCGTCGAGCGCGTCCGCGGCCTGTACCCCTCGTCGGTGGCCTGCGAGCAGGTCGGCGATGCCGTGCAGGGCGCCGACGTCCTCTGCACGACGACGGCGTCGGCCACGCCCATCCTCGAGGGCAGGTCGCTCGGTGCGGGCGTGCATGTGAACCTCGTCGGGTCGAGCACACCGGACAAGATGGAGTGCGATGTCGAGACGGTGCGTCGTTCGCGGTTCTTCGTCGACTACCGGCCCTCGGCCGAGGCCCAGGCCGGGGAGCTGCGCGAGGCCATCCGGTGCGGGGTCGTCTCCGCCGGACATGTCGTCGGCGAGATAGGCGAGGTGATCGACGACCGGGTGCACGGCCGTACCGGACCGGAGGACATCACCGTCTACAAATCTTTGGGCGTCTCGGCGCAGGACCTGTCGGTCGCCAAGGCGCTGCTCGACGCGGCAGGACGCAGCGGTGAAGGCGTCAAGGTCGGTCTGTAGGTCCCGGCGCGGCGCCGGAGCTGCGCCTTCAGACCGCGGTGACGCGGGCGAGCATGGTGAGCACGTCGCGTGCGGCGCGGTTGTCGGGGCCGCTCGCGAAGCAGGTGCCGAACCATGTCAGGTACTGGCCGCCCGGGGTCAGCGGCAGAAGGACCAGCTCCCCCGAAGCGGCGAACGGTTCGGCCGTGGAACGCGTGCTGATCGTCACGCCGATGCCGGCGCGTACCACGCCCATCACGGCCTCGACGTGACCTGCCTGCACGACCCGTCGGGGGCGGACGCCCGCCGGCTTGAACAGGCGGGTGTACTCGCGCCCGATCTCCGGCGTCGTGCTGTTCGCGACGTAGGTCACGTCGGCGAAATCGCGGATCTCGGCATGGTCGCCGGCGGTGAGCCGATGGCCGCGCGGCACCACGGCGACCATCTCGTCGCGGTACAGCGCCACGTTGCGCAGCCGGGCGTCGCGGGTGCGTTCCGGCATGATGGCGAGGTCGATCGCACGCTTCTTCAGCGCGCCGATGGGGTCGAGCGCCACATCCATCACCACCTCGAGGTCGATCTGGGGGTGCGCGACCTCCAGGGCGCGCACCAGCCCGGCCAGCCAGCCGTAGCCGCACAACGTGGAGCCGCTCAGCCGGACCGCGACGCGCTTCATCGCGTCGACCATCCCGGCGTCCGCCTCGGCCTGCTCCAGCTCGTCGAGGATCCCGCGGGCCGCGGCCGCCAGCCGACGGCCCGCCTCGGTGAAGGTGGTGGGGGTGTGCTCGCGGTCGACCAGCTTGCGGCCGATCCGGCGTTCGGCCTCCTTCAGCCGGTGCGTGAGGGCCGAGGGCGTCAGGTTGAGCGTGGTGGCGGCGTCCGCCAGCGTGCGCGCCTCGGCGATGGCCCGCAGCATGGAGAGATGGCGCAGATCAAGGCGGGGCATGTTGAATGGATTTCAATATGTGATTGTAAATGATGAGATTGATTATGCCATGAGCGCGCGTAGTCTCGACGGAGCACAGTCTGCTTGCGGGAGAGCTATGTCCGTCGACGAACCGCGGACCGCTTCGGCGGTCGACCTTTCGGACCAGGCGATCCATTGGGACGCCGATCTGTCCTACGGCGGCTACCTCCGCTTGGACGGCCTGCTTTCGCTGCAGCGTCCCCGGTCGGACGCGCACGACGAGCTGATGTTCATCGTCGTGCACCAGACATCCGAGCTCTGGATGAAGCTCGCCATCGCCGAGCTCGGCGCCGCGATGCGTGAGATCGCCTCGGGCAACCCCGGGCTGGCCTTCAAGATGCTCGCGCGGGTGTCGCGCATCCAGGTGCAGCTCACCGAGTCGTGGGCGGTGCTTTCCACCATGACCCCGGCGGATTACAGCGCGTTCCGCGGGTCGCTGGGCCAGAGCTCGGGGTTCCAGTCTTATCAGTACCGGCAGATCGAATTCATGCTGGGCAACAAGAACCCGGCGATGGTGCGCGTGCATCGCGAAAACCCGTCCGCGCTCCTCGAGCTGGAGCGCGTGCTGCGTGAGCCCAGCGTCTACGACCTTTCGCTGCGCCTGCTGCACGCGCAGGGCCTGCACCTCCCGGCCGATGTGCTCGAGCGGGATTTCTCCGTGCCTTATGTCGCCCGTCCGGAGGTCGAGCAGGCCTGGGCCGAGGTGTACCGTGATTCCGCCCGGTATTGGGACCTTTACGAGCTCGCCGAGAAGCTCGTGGACGTGGAGCACCAGTTCCAGGTCTGGCGCTTCAGCCACATGAAGACCGTCGAGCGCATCATCGGCCATAAACGCGGCACCGGCGGCACCAACGGGGTGTCGTATCTGGTGCGCGCGCTGGACCTGCGCTTCTTCCCGGAACTCTGGACGGTGCGGACCTCGCTGTGAAAGCTCAAAAGATCTGGGATATCTCGCAGACATTGCGGCCCGACCTGCCGGTCTGGCCGGGCGATGTGCCGTTCGCTTGCTCGGTGACGGCTTCGGTGGCGGCGGGGTCGACCGTCAATCTGCATCGGCTGGAGCTCTCCACGCAGTCGGGCACCCATGCCGAATGCTCGCGCCATGTCCGCGACGATGCGCCCGAACTCGCGGCCTTGGCGCTCTCGGCGTTCATCGGCGAGTGCGAACTGCGCGATGTCAGCGGCCCCGGTCAGATCGATGCCGACGGGGTCGTGCCGGCATCGGCCGTGATCGATCGCCTGCCGGCGAGGGTCGAGCGGGTGCTGCTGCGCACCTTGGACCGGCCGGACTGGGGTCGATGGCCCGCAGGCTTCCGCGCGCTCGATCCGGCGCTCATCGATGCCCTTGCAGCCCGCGGCTGCCGCCTGATCGCCACCGATGCTCCGTCGGTCGATCCGGAGCACTGCAAGCTGCTGCGCTCCCATCAGGCCTGTCACCGGGCCGGCATGGCCATCCTCGAGGGCGTCGTGCTCGATGGCATCCCGGAGGGCCGCTACGAGCTGGTGGCCTTGCCGTTGCCGATCGCGGGCGTGGAAGCGACGCCGATCCGCGCCATCCTCCGGGAGCTCGGCGGATGACGCCGCTCACCCGGGAGCAGTGCCTCGAGCTCGACCGTCTCGATCCGTTGGCGTCGCGACGCGAGGCGTTCCGTCTGCCGGCGGACCTCATCTATCTCGACGGCAATTCGCTCGGTGCGCTGACCGTCGGCGCCGAGCGCAGCGTGGCGCGGGCGGTCGGCGTGCAGTGGGGCGTCGACCTCATCCGCAGCTGGAATGTCCACGGCTGGATCGACCTGCCGGCGACGCTCGGCGAGCGCGTCGGTCGGCTGATCGGCGCCGCGCCGGGTGAGACGCTCGTCTGCGATTCCACCTCGGTGGATCTCTTCAAGCTCGCCGCTGCCGCGAGCCTCGGTCGCGGCGCTCGCAGGAAGATCGTCACGGAGGCCGGCAACTTCCCGACGGATCTCTACATCCTGCAGGGCCTCGCGAAGCTCTCGCCGCAGATCGAGGTGCATGCGGTGCCGCGCGACCGCATCCATGACGCGATCGACGCCGATACCTTCCTCGTCGTCCTGACGCATGTCCACTACCGCACCGCCGAGATGTACGACCTCGCGGCGATGTCGGCCCGCGCCCACGCGATGGGCGCACGGATCCTCTGGGACCTGTCGCATTCGGTCGGTGCGGTGCCGCTCGACCTGCGCGCGGCCGAGGCCGATTTCGCGATCGGCTGCACTTATAAATACCTCAACGGTGGCCCGGGGGCGCCCGCGTTCCTGTATGTCCGTCGTGAGCTGCAGGAGAGCCTGCAACCCGTGCTGTCCGGTTGGCTCGGCGATGCGCGTCCGTTCGAGTTCCTCGACGACTATGCCCCGGCGCCCGGCGTCGACCGTCACCGTTGCGGCACGCCGCCGGTGCTCGCGTTCGCCGCGCTCGACGGTGCGCTGGAGACGTTCGACGGGGTGGACATGGCGGCGGTGCGGCACAAGTCCGTGCAGCTGTCGGAGCTCTTCATCGCGCTGGTCGAGGCCTTGCCCGGTGCGGATGCGTTGACGCTTGCCTCGCCGCGCGATCCACAGCGGCGCGGCAGCCATGTGTCGTTCGCCCATGCGCAGGGCTACCCGTTGATGCAGCGTCTGATCTCCCGCGGCGTGATCGGCGACTTCCGCGCGCCCGATCTGCTGCGCTTCGGGTTCACGCCGCTCTATCTGCGGTTCGTCGATGTCTGGGATGCCGTGCGCATCTTCGGCGAGGAGATGGACGCGATGCCGGCCGGCCCGTCGGACGACGCTCCCCGGCTGAAGGTCACCTGAGGATGCCGTCGTGGAGGATGTCGCGGTGACGGCGCAGCCGGGCGGGTCGGCCCACATCGACGATTTCACGGCGCGCGGCCTGCCGCCGCGCTCCGAGTGGCCCGTGATGACCTTCGATCTGCCGGAGCTGAGTTACCCGCCGCGGTTGAACTGCGCCACGGTGCTGCTCGGCGATGCGATCCGTGAGGGCCATGGCGACTCGGTCGCGCTGCGTTCCGACGCCGGTGAGTGGACCTACGCGCAGCTGCTCGAGCAGTCCGACCGGATCGCCAACGTCCTCGTCCACGACCTCGGCATCGTGCCGGGCAACCGCGTGCTGCTGCGGGGATACAACGGCCTGATGCTGGCGGCGGCCTGGTTCGCCGTGATGAAGGTCGGTGCGGTGGCGGTGCCGACGATGCCGATGCTGCGCACCCACGAACTGTCGCAGATCTGCTCGAAAGCGCAGGTCCGCCACGCGCTGTGCGACCACCGACTGATGTCCGAACTCTGCGCGGCGATGCCCGATGCGCTCGAGCAGGGGCGGCTGCTGTCGTTCGGTGACGGCGCGCTCGAGCGCCGGATGGCCGTCCAAGCGCCGACCTTCGCCGATGTGCAGACCGCGGCCGAGGACGTCTGCCTGCTGGCCTTCACCTCGGGCACCACGGGCAAGCCGAAGGCGACCATGCATTTCCACCGCGACATCCTGGCGATGGCCGATGTGGTCGGCGGTCGTCTGTTGCGCACCGGCCCCGACGACGTGCATCTCGGCAGTCCGCCGTTCGCGTTCACCTTCGGGCTCGGCGCCTTGTTGGTGTTCCCGCTGCGCTTCCGCGCATCGGCCGCCCTGATCGAGCAGCCGTCCCCGGACGCGCTGATCCGCGCCATCCCGAAGTTCGGCGTCACGGCGTTGTTCACCGCGCCGACCATGTACCGCAACCTCGTGCCGCTCGCGCGGGACTTCGATCTGCGCTCCTTGCGCCGTTGTGTCTCGGCGGGCGAGCCGCTCCCGAAAGCCATCTCGGACCAATGGTCCGATGCCACCGGCATCCGTCTGATCGACGGCATCGGCGCCACCGAGATGATCCACATCTTCATCTCCGCCGCCGGCGAGGAGATCCGTCCCGGCGCCACCGGCAAGCCCCTGCCGGGATATCAGGCGGTGGTGTTGGACGAGCAGGGCCGTCCGCAGACGCACGGTTCCGGTCGACTCGCGGTGCGTGGCCCGACGGGCTGCCGCTACCTCGATGACGACCGGCAGCGGGGCTACGTCGTCGACGGGTGGAACGTCACCGGCGACCGGTACCGCATCGATGAGGACGGATACTTCTGGTTCGAGGCGCGTGCGGACGACATGATCGTCTCCGCCGGGTACAACATCGCGGGTCCCGAGGTCGAGGCCGCGTTGCTCGAGCATCCGGCGGTGCGTGAGGTGGCCGTGGTCGGTGCGCCGGATCCAGCCCGTGGGCAGGTCGTGAAGGCGGTGGTCGTGCTGCGTGAGGGCTTCCAGGGCGATGCGGCGCTGGTCCGGGCGCTGCAGGATCATGTCAAGAACGCCATCGCGCCTTACAAGTATCCTCGCATGGTGGAGTTCGTGGCGGGATTGCCCAAGACTCCGAGCGGCAAGATACAGCGGTATGCGCTGCGGCAGGGCGACGGCCCTCCCGCCGGCGGTATCGCCACTACCTGAGGGAGATTTTCCATGTCAGTCACGGCCATGGTGTTGATCAAGGCGCAACCGGCGCGGAGCGCCGCGCTGGCCACCGCCATCGCGGAGGTGCGCGGTGTCAGCGAGGTGTTCTCGGTGGCCGGTCGGTACGATCTGGTGGCGATCGTCCGCGCGGCGCGCAACGAGGACTTGGCGGACATCGTCAGCGGATCGATCCATTCGCTGCCCGGCATCGTCGAGTCGGAGACCTTGATCGCGTTCCGCGCCTACAGTCGCAGCGAGCTCGCCGAAGGCACTTCGCTGTTCATGGATGAGTGATCGATCGTCCGGGGGTTCTTCGATGTACAGACCGTCTCTCAAGTGGCTCGCGGTGCTCGTCGGCTTCGCCTCGCTGGCGCCGTCGATCGCGAAGGATTCCCCCGAAGGGCCGATCCAGCGCGTCAATGCGCAGTTCGAGGAGGCCCACCGCACCGGTGAGGTCGCCGTGATGGAGCGCGTGCTCGCCGAGGACTTCACGCTGATCCACTCCGGCGCCCTCGCTTCGCAGGTCGAGTCCAAGCAGGCGTTCATCCGCCGTCTGTCGACCATGCCGGCGGGGCTGTTCCGCAGCCGCGACCTCGAGGGCGTGGTCGTGCGGGTCTTCGGCGACATGGCGATCGCCCACGGGTATCTGCGCACGCGCTCGTCCTCGGCCTGGACCGGTGGGCGTCTCAAGGAGAACCGATACCACTTCCTGCGCGTGTTCCGTCGCGAGCGCGGCGCATGGCGGATGGTCGTCTGGCACTCCGGATGGGCGGTCGATGAGCGCAAGGAAGCGGACTTCATCGGCGATTATCTGGCGGTGTTCCCGAAGGACGCGCCTGCAGCGGCCGGCGCGGCGGCCGACGGTCTCGCCGCCTACCGCGAAGCCTGCGCGGTGTGCCACGACAACGGCGCGATGGGCGCGCCATCGATCGGCGACCGCGCGCATTGGCAGGCCGCAGCGACCGATCGCGCCCGGCTCTACGAGCGGGCGATCGCCGGTTACGCAGGCCCCAAGGGCGTGATGCCGGCGAAAGGGGGGCGGCAGGATCTCAGCGATGCCGCCGTCAAGGCGGCGGTCGATCATCTGATCGAGGGCGCCAGATGAGGATCGCGGCGCTGCTCTGCGCTGCAGCGGCCCTGCTGCTGTCGCCGGTCGTCGGCCGTGCGGAGCAAGGCTATACGCTGCGGATCGTCACCGAGGGACCCGGCCGTGGTCGCGTGACCGTCGTACCGCAACTCCCCCGCTATCCGGCCGGCACCGTGGTGACGTTGACCGCGGTGGCCTCCGGGAAGAACGTGTTCCGGGGCTGGCAGCGGGGCGCCGCGCCGCGCAACCAGATGTCCGTGGAGATCGTGATGGACCGCGATCGTGAAGCGGTCGCACGGTTCGAGGTGCTCGGCATCGATCCTGTGCCGGAGCGGATCGCGCCGGCGGATATGGTCGTCGGTCTGGTGGAATACGCCCGGATCCCGTCCTCGTTGCCCCCGGAGTCGACGGCATCGCGTGCCGGCTATGCGCCGGTCGCGCGCATCAACCACATGAAGCCGCTGCGCGACGGGAGCGGACGCCGCTTCGTGAGCGATCAACGCGGTGTGCTCCATGTGCTGAGCCGGACGGGGCAGGTCTCGCGGTATCTGGACCTGCGCGTGCAGACGCCGCGCTTCAGCGATTGGCCCGGCCTGACCGCGGGCCTGAACGCGTTCGCGATCGCACCGGATTTC
>Ga0209985_10001407_pt1 | contig 23723 bp, 15 predicted proteins | sample NOAtaG_FD_187305 | JGI IMG/M metagenome (GOLD analysis project Ga0209985, IMG submission 187305) | Freshwater lake microbial communities from Lake Erie, under a cyanobacterial bloom - NOAA_Erie_Diel6S_1000h metaG (SPAdes) (version 2) | ecosystem: Environmental > Aquatic > Freshwater > Lake ...
GGACTCCGGGTCGCATGCCTTCCCGTGTGCCATCGGTCAGGGGCCGAACGGGCTGCCGGTTTCGAAGGGCGAGGCCGGGGCGTCCTTGGGCGGCGCGTCCTGCGGCTTCTCGCCGGTCCCCGCAGGGGCGGGGCGGTTCACCGCGGGCGTAGCGCCGGCGACCGGCTTGCCGAGCTTCTCGAGGGCGTCGATCACCGACTGCTCGTCGGGGTGAGCGTCGAGCCCGGTGGCCGCCTGACGGAGGGAGCCCGCGAGTTCCTTCGCCGGGGCGGCGGCATTGCCGAGCAGGCTCGCGAGCCCGGCGCCGCCGTCCGCCCCTTCGATCGCGTCGGCGCACACCGCGAGCCGCCAGGCGTTACGTCGGCAGGCCAGGGTAGGGATCGTGGGTTCGTTGGTCGGAGTGCCGGACGGCTGACCGACCGGCTGCCCGGTGCCGCCGGCCACGCGGCGGTCCATCCGCAGCCGTTCCGCGGTGGCCATATCGGCTTCGAGCGCGGCGATCGCGATGCTCCGCACCGACTCGACCGCCCGGGCGGCGTCCACGCCAGCGTTCGCCGTGGCGGCGGCCCCGAGGGCCCCGGCGGCGCGAACCCGCACGTCCAAGGAGCGGGAGTCGTCCCCCAGGATGCGGGCCGCCGCAGCCAGCGCCGCCTTCGATCCGGCCTGCGGCCCGAGCGCCTGCATGATCGCCAGGCCGCGGCCGGCCAGCCAATCGATCGCCGCCGTGGGGCCGGTCTTGGGGTCGCCGACGAGCATTGGCACAAGGGCGGGGCCGACCGCCTTGGCAATCGCGGCCACGTCGCCGCCGGCCTTCGCGGCCTCCGCGTGGCGGGCCAGGCCGGCTGCCGCCGCGATCCGCACCTCCAGCGGCTGGCGCACATCGCCCACGGCCGCGGCCAGCACCGGCGCGGCGGCCGGAAGCGGCCGATTGTCCTTGGCCCGCAGTTCGCCCACGAGCAGCATCGCGTTGACACGCACGACCCGCTCCACGTCGGCATTGTTGGCGACCGCCGCCATGGCGTCGAGGACCGTCTTCGCGGCATCGTTGAAGGCCTTTTCGTCGGCGATGTCGGAGAGCACGGTCTCGCGAATCCGGCGCCGCACCCGCTCGATCGTGCTGCGGTTCGCCTCGAAGCCGAGCTGCGGCAGGACGACCTGCGTCACGTAGCTCCGGGCCGCCGCGTCGAACTGGCCGCCGTCGCGGAGCTTCTCCTTGTAGTCGCGAGTCTCGACGGCGGCATCGACCTTCGTCCAGGTCGAGAACTTCGCGGCCGGGTCCTGCGCGGGAGCAGGCACGGAGCCGCACAGCCCGCCGACGAGCAGGACCACGAGGACGCATCGAAGCCGGGAACGGGTATCGCGCATGGGGCCTTTGGTGCCAGGAGGTCAGAACGGGCTGCCGAAGGGGCTCGGGGCCGTTTCGGGCTGCCCCGGCTTGGCCGGTCCCTTGCCGGCGTCGTCAGCGGGCAGCGTGGCCTTGTGCTCGGCGATCACCGGCTCGGCGTCGGCGGCGGAGGCGAACTCGAAGCCGCCATCGGGCCGCAGGCAGAGCACCTCGAACGGCTCGGGCGGGCGGGTGGACCGCTGGTCGGCCCGGTCTTCCTGACGGCCGCGGACGTCGACGAGCACGCGGTCGGTGCGGAAATCCTCGCCGCGGGTGCGTTTGTCGCCGGGCTTGTTGAGCTTTTCGTCGACGTTCAGGAGGCCGCCCGGCTCCGTCACCAGTCCGCGGAGCGCGTAGTCGCCGGTGCGGACGCTGGGGGCGAGGATGAGCACCTCCAGCATGCCGGCCTTCATTTTCTTCAGGTCGGCCTTGCGGAGCGGGGCCACGAGCACGGCCGTCGGATCGGGCACGCTGACCGCGGCGGTCTCGTTGCTCAGCGGCGCCGTCAGCTTGGACGGCGTCGCGAGCCCCGCGTTGGCGAGGTGCTGCACCGGGAGGTTCACGTTCGGGTTCCACATCTCGAACCGCACGCGGTAGCGATAGGTCCTGCCCGGCTCGACCGACGTGTCGATGAACCGGAACAGCCTGAACTCCGCTCCCCCGGCCGAGCCGGCAGGGGGCGCGGCAGGGGGCGGCTGCCGCACCTGCTCCAACACCCAGGGGTGCAGGCCGGTGACGCCCCACGAGCCGCGGAGCAGCTGCGGCAGCGGGCCGCAGTACGGCGGCGTGGTCTTGGGATTGCGCCTGTCCTCGGCCCCGGTGAGCAAATAGGCGTCGGGCACCTTGTCAGGGGCGACGGCGGACCACTCCGCCTGCCAGCGGCGCCCCGCTTCGACCAGATCGATGGGCTCCCAGAGGTCGGCTTCGGGGCCGACGACCGTTCGCTCGATCGTCCAGTCGGCCCACAGCGGTGAGTCGCGTTTGGCATCCTGAAAGCCGACGCTCTCGAACCGGCGGCGATACTCCGCCACCTGCCTGGAGACGGGGATCAGTCCGGTGACGACGACATAAGGCGCGATCCGGCCCCGCGACGGATCGGCCGCCGCCGCTGCTGCGGGCTGGCCCCCCGCCTGGTCGGCGGGCTGCCCGGCGGCGGCGGGTTCGCCGTCCCGGCCCCGTGGCCGAACCCGGGGCCGGTCCGCCGCGGCCGGTTCGGCTGCCGGCGCCTTGGAGGGCAGCACTGCAAGGCCGGCCACGGCCCGCAGATCCTCGATCGGAAGCACGTCGGGCTGCGTCCTCTTGGCGAGCTCCTCGAACAGCGGTCGGTCGAGCAACGCCAGTGACGGCGGGCTGGCCAAGGTCGGATTCCGCCACGGATCGATCGCCGTGGCGAGGGGTTGCCCCGACCACTTCTCGCCCGCCGGCGGCGTCTTCTCACGCTCGATGTGTCGTGCCGCGTCGTCCGCCTGCCGCAGGATCGTCTCGGGCCGCTGCTGGGCGGAGGCCGACTTGTTCTGCACCGCGTAGATTCCCCCCCAGGCGAGCCCGAGGGCGGCCAGGCCGAGCACCGCCACGACGAACTTCTCGCCGTGCTGGAGCAGGAAGTCGACGATCGCTTCTTGATTGAACGAGATGCTCGGCCGCTTCATACTGTGACCCTCCGTCCGAGCCGCCGGCGTGCCGGCCGCCGCGGGGGCGTCACGGCGGCGTCCGGAGCCGCCGGCGCCGGTGACTCGAGGCCGACAGCCGCGGCGGTCGGCAACGTCGCCAGGCCCACGGTGCCGCGCAGTTCCACCTGCACGTCGAACCTGCGGTCGGCCTGTTGGTCATTCCCGGCAGCGCCGCCGATCGCAGGCCGCACCTGGTTGCCCCCCGCGCTGATCCGCACCTCGCGGACGTCGATCGGGATCGGCGCCTTCGCCAGATCGGCCAGCAAGGCGTCGAGGCGGTGCTGGTCGATGGTCAGCCGGAGCACGAACGGCATGAGATGCACCATCCGCGCCGCGGGAGACGTCGCCACTTCGGCGGCCGACAATGGCTTCCCGCTGAAATCGACGTAGATCCATTCGCGGAGGCTGGCGTCCGGGGCAGCCGTCGGCCCGCCCTCGATGCCGGGGGGCGAGCCGGCCCCGGCGGCAGCGCCGCCGAACCGTGGATGCGGCGGCTTGCTCAACGGTCCGCTCTGCGGCGCACCCGTCGCCGCCATGTCGGGATTCTGATCGACGTTCACAGCGGGGGCGTTTTTCGGGATCACGATCCGCGCTCCCCCCACGCCCCCCGGCTTGTCCTCCGCCGCCGGGTAGCCCACGGCCAGTTCCATCACGTTTACGATGGCCGCGTTGTAGGCGCCACCGGCATCTTTATTGGTGCGGGCGATGACGTCGCAGAACAGCCCGTACACCCACAGTTCCTCTTGGGCGAGCATCACCTGGGTCGTGGCCGCCTGCGGATTGGTGGGCAGCGTCGTCCAGTCGAACGAACTCAGCAGCCGACGCTGGTCTTCCGGATTCCAGGTCAGGAGTGGCTTTGGCCGCCGTTCGCGGTCGCCGTCCCCCGGCGCCGGAGGGCGGCCCGTGCCGGCAGGCGCCGCCTTGCGGTCGTCGCCCATCGCCTCGTTCGCCCCCATCCGCGCGGGCAGCTTGCGGACGACCTCGGGGATCGTGCTTTGGTAGCGCCGCAGCAGGTTGCGATCGAGGCGACCGTTGGGCTTGACGGCGGTGACGGCCGAGAGAAAGTCCGCGCCGAGCTCCTCCGGCCAGACGCGGAGAAATTCCTGGCTGTCCCAAAACTTCTGCCACTCCGCGAGGGTTTCGCGGCGAATCCGCACGGCGTCGGCATCGATCTCGGTGGACCAGCCCGCGTTGGGATGCGGCTCGACGTTGCGCACGCTCTGCACCGCGTTGATCTTGCTGCCGATCTGGCTCTGCGACGACACGATCTGCGCCTGCAGGCCGCCGCGGGCGGCGAACAGGAGCGGCAGGAGGATGAGCGGCACCAGGATCGACAGCAGCCAGAAATGGTGCTTCGCCAGGAGGGCGACCGCGGGGCGGATGTTTTCAGGGAGCTGGGGCATGGTCGGGATCGGGGCGCGGCGTCACGGCGCGGCCGGCTCCTGGGGCGGGGGCGGCTTGGGGATGCCGGGCGTGGTCGGCTGCCAGGCGAACTGGAGCGTGAAGTCGTAGCGCTTGAGTTCGACGGTCTCGGCATCGGCCGGTGCGGCCGGGCCGCCGGTGGGCGTGGCCGTCGGCTTCGCCTTCTGGATTTGCACCTTTTGGACCTTCGGTGACTCCACGATGATCGGGTAGCCAATGCCGAGTTCGGTGACGGGCACCCGCCTGCCCCCCAAGGGACCGGCCGAGACGAGCACTTCGTCCCCATTGCCGAGCAGCGGCTGCACGAGGGACGATCGCAGAAACTGCTCGCCCTCCTCCGGCTTGTGTCGATCTTCGTTGTGGAAGTGGTGGCCCTTGATCTGCACCACCCAGCCGGGGCCTTTGGGGCCGACCTGCGCGGTCGCACCCGGCGCGGCTTCGGCCGGCGCCCCCTCGGCCCCCTCCGCGGGCGGCGGGGGAGGGGCGGGCGGAGCGGCGGTTGCCCCGCCGACGGAGTGCGTCTCTTCCCATTGCCGCTTCGCGCCGGCGAACCAGGTCGCGAGTTCGGGAAAATACTGCATGTCGAGACTGTCGATGTGCAGTTCGTTGCGATCGGCCGGATGCGGTGCCGGCTTCCCGGGCGGGTCGCGGGGCAGGAGCGACTCCACTGCCCGCAGCATGTCGAGCATTTGGAACCGGCGGTTCTGCACGTCGACGAGATACCGCTGCTGGGCCGCGGCCTCGGTTCGCTTGGCCCGCACTTCGTCGAGCGCGGCCGTCGCCGCCTGCGAGGCCGACTTGACCGCGTCGGCCTTGGCGAACGCGGCGGCGTAGAGCCGGGGCGCGTAGGTGGACCAGGCGAGGAACATGCCGGCGAAGTTGAGTGCGGCCGCGGCGAACAGGCCGACCAACGCCGCCAGGGCCCAGGGCTTCTTCGCCTCGATGAGCCGGTCGGTGACGATCTCCTTGGGCAGAAGGTTCGTCTGCAGGAACGAGCCGGCCGCGGCCTGGAGGGCGAGGCCGTAGGCGGTGCCGAAGGCGAGGCGATTTTCGCGGAAGGCGGGGGCCCCGAGCACGGTCGGCCCGTCCATGCGGTCGAACTTCTCCAGCCGCTGCACGTCGAGCTGCAGCTGCTTGGCGACGAAGTCGGAGAGCCCGCGGAGCTTGGTCGCGTTGCCGAGCAGCAGCACCTTGCCGATCGTCGCCGTGCGGTCGGCGCCGGTGAAGTAGTTGAGCGACCGCTGCAACTCCGAGGCGAACTCGCTGAACACCGGCCGCATCGCCTTGAACACCGCCTTGGGGTCCTCGGCCCGGACCGCGTTCCGCTTCAGGTGCTCGGCCTTGGCGAAGGTCAGCTTCAGGTCCTTGACCAGCGCCTTGGTGAACGTGTTGCCGCCGATCGGCATGCTCCGCTGCTGGATCTTCAGCCCGTTGGTCATCACGACGTCGGTCGAGTCGACGCCCATGCACACGAGCACGATCGAGCCCGGCGGCTTGTCGGGGTCGATCGTCTTCGGGTCGGGAAGCTGGTCGAACATCACCATGTTCGCCAGCGCGATCGGGGAGAGCTGGAGGACGTCGACCTCGATGCCCGCCTCGAGGAGCGGAGTGAGCGTCTTGTAGACCTGCTCGCGCTTCATCGCGAACAGCGCCACCTCGGCGTCGATGACGAAGCCGCTCTCCTCCATGCCGCCGGCCAGCCGCTGCCAGTCCCACGCCACCTGCTCGAGCGGAAAGGGAATCTGCTGCCGGGCTTCGTACTTGACGATGTCGGGGATCTTCTTGGCCTCGATCGGCGGCAGTTTGATGAACTTCGAGAGCCCGGCCTGCCCCGGCACCGCCACGGCCACCCGATCCCCCGTGAGATCGTTGCGGCCCATGAACTCCTTCAGGGCGGCCCGCACCAGCTCCACCGGATCGGCCTCCGGCTGGGTGAGGATCATCGGGTACTCGAGGTAGTCGTAGCCCTCGGCGATGAGTTTGCGGGGATCGGACGGCGACATGCGGCAGCGGAGCGCCTTGAGGGCGTACTTGCCGATGTCGATTCCCCACACGTACGGACTGCGGGCCATGGGCCGTTCCAGAAGGCGTCGACAAGAGGGCTGGCGGCGGGTCAGGCTGCGCGGCCGAAATGCCGTCTTTCCAGCACTCTACGAAGCCGCGCGGAGGGGTGTCAAACGCCCCGCGCCGGTTGGGAGGCAGGCGGCAACGAGTGAAGAGTGGATTACACTCGTTCGCCATGCATCCCGCTCGCATCGTAGTCTTTCTGCCTTGTCACACGCTCGACGATTTCCCCACGTGGCTCGAGGAGCAAGAAGCCGACGACGTGCTCGCCGCGTGGACGGCCGCCTGGGAGCCTCGGATCCTGGCGACCATCGGTCGGGTCCCGGAGTGGGCGAGCGTCGATCTGCGGCCCCCCGATGACGAGCCGATCCTCGGCATCGTGCCGGCGTCCCTCGACCCGCGGTTCGCCGCCCAGGCCGACGCCATGTGCAGCGCCGGTTCACGGTGGGTGCGGGACGTGCGCGGTTTGGCCGCCGTGGCCGCGGCGGTGCGGGAGGCGGCCGGCAGCGAGCCCGCGGCGGGCGACGTTCCGTTCGCGGATGACTTCCGTGCCCTGGGGCTGGCGGTGCTGCTGGTGGAGTTGCTGGCGCGACGGATGCGATCCGCGGCCGGGCTCGAGGTGACCGATTTCGCCGCCACGGTCGTCGCGGCGGCGCGGGCCGCCGTGGCCGGCCAAGATGACGAGGCCCGCGAACGGCTGCGGGAGTGCTTCGGGTTCCTGGCGGCGACTCGATCGCGGTACTACCCCGCCGAGGTCTGGCTCGTCGACCTCGTCCTCCTCGCCGACACGACGCTGGGCCGGCCCTTGGTCGAGGAACTCGCGGCGCCGACTCCCCTGGGGATCGTGGCCACGGGTGATCTGGTCGAGCGGCTCGCCGTGGAGCATCCGGAATCGCTGGCCCGGCTGCGGGCGCGGTGCGCGGCGGGCACGGCGTGTGCCTGCGGGGGCCGCGACGCCGACGAGCCGCTCGCCCTGGCCACGCCCGAGCAGGTGCTCGCGTCCTTCGACCGCGGTCGGGCCGCGTGGGAGCGGCACGTCGGCTGCGTGCCGCGCACGTTCGCCCGCGTGGCGGGGGGCGGCTCGGCGGTCCTGCCGGCCGTGCTCGACGGTTTCGCCTATGCCGGGGCCGTGTGGCCGCTGTTCGACGGTGCGCCGCTGCCTGACCCCGGCGACTCCCGGATCCGCTGGGAGGGGGCGGGCGGTGCGTGCATCGACGGCGTGGCCCGGCCCCCCATCGATGTTCGCGCCGCCCGTGCCATCCTCGCCCTGCCGGAATCGCTCGGCAATGTGATGGACCACGACCACCTCGCCGTCGTCACGTTCGCTCGCTACGCGGGCACCGCGAGTCCATGGCACATGGTGCTGCAGCGGATCGGCTCCTGGACCGATGCCCTGGGCTCGTTCGTGACTCCCGACGAGCTGTTTCAGCGGACCGCCGGCAGCGGCACGTGGGTCGCCTTTGAAGCCGACGCCTTCCCCGTGCCGGCTCCGGCCGCTGCCGGCGATCCGCTCGCCGGTCCCGTGGCGGATGCCGCGGCCGAGGCGCGGCGGATCGTCGCCGCGGCCGCCGGGCTGCGGCCGCTGCTGCCGTCGGGCGTGGCCCCTCCCGCCGGCGACCGATCGGCTGCCGCGCGGCCTGCGGGCCGGTGGCCCTGGTCGCGCCGCGCCGATCGCGCCGAGCTGGTGCTCGACAACGGCCAGCTCCGCCTCCAGGCCCATCCGCGGACCGGTGGCCTCCTGTCGCTGCGTCGCCCTGCCGACCGCGGCAACCGCCTCTCGCAGCAGCTCGCGCCGCGGACCACGCGGCCTGCACCGGCGGTCGGCGCCGTCTGGGAGTCGGCGGAGGATCGGGCCGAGCATGGGGGGATGCAGGCCGAGGCGGTGGCGCGGGTCAAGACCGCGGCGGGGGACGACTGCATCGAGAGCCGCGGCCGCCTGCTCGCGGCCGATGGGCGGGGCGTCGGCGGGTTCGTTCAGCGGATGACGCTCGTTCCCGGCCTGCCGCTGGCGGTGCTCGACCTGGAGGTGCGGCTCGACCGCCCGCTGTCCGGTCCGCTCCTCGAGGAGCACGTCGCCTGCCGCTTCGCGTGGCACGAGAACGAAGACGTCGAGATTTTCCGGAGCCTGCACACCCAGGCCGTAGTCACCGAGCGGACCCGGTTCACGGCGCCGCACTTCATCGCCATCCGCGGCCGCGGCCGCGGCGGCGACGCGGAAGACGTGGCGATCCTCACCGGTGGCCTGCCCTGGCACATCCGCTCGAGTTCGCACGTGCTCGACACGATTCTCCTCGGCGCCGGCGCCACGACCGCCACCCGGCGGCTCGCCGTGGGCATCGGCCTGGAACGGCCGTGGGACGAGGCCCTGCGGCTGCTCGCGGCGGCGCCCCCCGCCGCCGTGGCGACGCCGGCCACCGTGCGGCTCGCGCCGGTTGCCATCGGCCCCGACGAGGCGGGGGGCGTGCGGGCGGTCGTCGATCTGATCGAGGCGGCGGGCCGCGCGGGGCAGGTCCGCGTGGAGTGGGCCCGCGAGCCTCGTGTCGCCCGCGGCTGCGACTTCGCGGGGCGGCCCCGTGACGATGTGACGGTTGCGATCGAGGGGCGGTCGACCGTAGTTTCATTGGGGCGGCACGAATGGCTGCGGCTGCATTTGGAATTCCCGGCATGATCATCACGCTCGATGGCCCCGCCGGCGCGGGGAAGAGCTCGGCGGCGCGGGCGCTGGCGGCCCGCCTCGGCTGGTGCTACATGGACACCGGGGCGATGTACCGCGCGGTCACGCTGGTGGCGCTCGACCGCGGCATCCCGCTCGACGATGCGCCGCGGCTGGCGGCGCTCGCCGAGCAGATCCGCATCGAGTTTCGCGCCGGCCGCGTGCTGGTGGACGACCGCGACGTCTCGACCGAGATTCGCACCGCGGGAATCACCGCCGCCACCCGTCCGGTGGCCGACGCGCCGCCGGTGCGCGAGGCCATGAAGCGGATCCAACGCCGCATGGCCGAGGGGCTCGACATCGTCACCGAGGGGCGTGATCAGGGTTCGGTCGTCTTTCCCCACGCCGAGGTGAAGGTGTTCGTGACGGCCGCGCCCGAGGAGCGGGCCCGGCGGCGGCACCGGGAGGAGGAGGCTCGCGGCAGCGGCGTGACGCTCGCCGACGTGCTCGCCGCGCAGGCGGCCCGCGACGACGGCGATCGCTGCCGGGCGGTCGGCGCCATGCGGCCCGCGGACGACGCGGTGATCCTCGAGACCGACGGCCTCACTCCGGAGCAGGTGGTGGACCGGCTCGTGGCCCTCATCGAGGCGCGGCGCGGTTCGCGCGGGCCCGCATGAGCGGCCCGCAGCATCCCGCGCCGGACGCCGGTCCCCGGCCCCATGCCCGCGGCCACTCGACCTTCGGCCGCTGGCTTTACTCCGCGCTCTGGATCCTGTCCCGCACGCTCGGCGTGGCGCTGTTCGGCGTTCGCGTCCGGTGCGACGAGCCGCTGCCGCGCACGGGGGGCGTGCTGGTGCTCTCCACGCACCAAAGCCATCTCGATCCGCTCTTGCTGGGCCTGGCCACTGACCGCCGGCTGTCGAGCATGGCCCGCAGTTCGCTCTACCGCTTCAAGCCGTTCGGCTTCGTGATCACGGCGCTCGACGCCGTGCCGATCGATCGCGAGGGGTCGGCGGTGGCGGCCATGAAGGTGGTGATCAAGCGGCTGCAGGACGGCGCGGCGGTGATCGTGTTTCCCGAGGGCACGCGGACGCACGACGGCCGGATGGGGGAGATCAAGACCGGCTTCGCGATCCTGGCGAAGAAGGCCCGCGTGCCGATCGCGCCGGTGGCGATCGTGGGAGCCTACGAGTGCTGGCCGCGATCGCGGCGCACGCCGCGACCGGGGCGGATCCGGCTGGAGTTTGGCAGCGTGCTGTCGGCGGATGAGGTGGCGGCGCTCGACGAGCGGGCGCTGGTGGCTGAGTGCACGCGGCGGCTGGAGGAGCTCGACGCCCGCGGTCGCGCCGCCCGCGCCGGCCGCCGGGTCACGGCGCCGGCTGCTCGCCCCCCCGCGCCCGCTTGAACGGATCGACGGTGCCGCCGCCGACGCCGGCGGGGGGCGTTTCGGCCGACTGGCCGAAGGGCAGCAGTTTCGGCCATTCGAGGTTCAGGCCGGGCCACGCCTGGCCGGTGGTCGGCGCGGCGGCCGGGGCCGCAGGCCGGGGGATCGCCGGCATCGCCGGCGGGACCGCCGCGGGGCCGCCGAGCAGCTCGGCCGGCGCCGGGAAGCCCCCCTGCGGCGCAGCCGAGACGGTGGTCGCGGCCACGCCCGTGCCGCCATGCTCGAGCACGCGGACCGAGACGTCGTCGATGAGCGCCTCGCCCATGCCCGTGAGTGCGAAGGTGACCACGAGCGGCTCGCCGGCCGCCTCGGCGGGCACGATCCGGTAGAGCGTCAGGCGGGCCCAGTCGCGGGTGGCGCCGATGCGTTCCGCGAGCGCCGGGCCGCCGAGCGAGTCGAAGACCAGCAGGCCGTCCACGCTCCCCTGGATCGGCTTGGGCACCCACACGCGAGCCGAGATCTCGAGCAGCTTGCCCGCAGGCGCCGCCAGCGGCGGCGTGGTGATCCATACCGGCGGCGTCTCGACCACGATCGGCGCGTCGGCGGCCTGCACGGCGCGGGCCGCGAGGCGGAGGCTGCCCGCGCCCGCGAACCGCCGGTCGCGGGCGATCTCCACGCTGGTGCTGATCTCGGCCTGCTCCTGGGCGAAGTGCCGCCAGCCGCCGCCGGCCAGATCCTCGACCCGCTCCATGCCGCCGCCGGCGAGCAGTTCGGCGCCGGGCACCGCCGTGACCAGGGCCGCGGTGAACCGCCACTGTTCGGCGAGCGTCGAGTCGGAGGTCGCCAGCGGGCTGGCCATCAGCGAGAGCAGGGAGCCGGTGCCCTGCACGCCGCGTTCCCAGGCCAGCCGCTCGAACTGTCCGCAGATGGCGGCGCAGCGGCGGAACTTGGCGACGGCCGCCGCCGGATCACCGGCCGCGAGGGCCTCGGCCTCGACCGCGTCGCGTTGGGCGGCGCCGAGCATCGCGGCCACGGGCAGGTTGCCCAGCGCCTGGGGCGGCAGGCTGCCGAGCAGCGCGGCGTCGTCGGCGAGCACCAGTCCGGCGAGCGTCCGGGCCGAGGCCAGTTCGGCCGCCGCCGCCTGCCGCAGCCGATCCTGCACATGGGCCGTGACCGCCGGCTCGCCGCTGACGAGGATCAGCGCGTGCGACGTGAAGTGGTCGAGCGTCACGGCCACGCCCCCGGTGGCCCGCCGTTGCCGCAGCGGCCTGAGTCCGCCGGGGGCGACCTCCCAGGCCTGATGCGCTTCCGGCACGCCCGGCACGAGGATCGTGACCGCCGCGTCGTCCTTGGGCAGGCCGCCCTCGTACCGCCGCGCGCAAATCTGCGCGGCTTGCACGCACCGCCAGGCGATCACCATCCGGCTGCGGGCCGCCTCCATCACCACCGCCTGCACCTCACGGTCGCTCGTCTGCGCCGACGCGGAGAATCGACCCGCCGCGGCCCACGGCTCGAGCACCGCGAGCCGGAGGTTCATCTCGCGGGCGGCGGCGGCTCGCAGCCGTGCCTCGTGGTCGTCGGCATCGATCCGGCGGCTCGACGCATACAGAATGCCGCGGGTGCCGGCGGCCACGGCCGCGAAGGAGGCGAGGCACAGGCTCTCCGGATCGACGGCCAGTCCGCGTGCGCCGACGCCCGCCAGCGCCGCCGCCTGCCGGGCCGCGAGTGGATCGATCTCGGTGGATAGCGCGGCCAGCAGCGGCGTGCCCGGCCGTGCCAGCCGCGGCCGCTCGCGGAGCCAGGTGAGGTAGTCGGCGAGTTCCAGGCTCGTGCCCAAGACGGTGCGCCGCGCGACGAGCATGTCGACGTGCCGCGACACGCTGCGCAGGCCGGAGTCGGCCGAAGCGATGAGTGGCCGGGAGGCCCGCAGGTCGCAGGCCCGGATGCGGCGGGCCTGCTCGGCGAGGGCTGCGACGTCCCCGTCCGCCAGGCCGCTGCCGAGGTCCCACATCAGCACCCGGTCCCAGTTCCGCAGGGCCGGCACCGAGTCGGGGTCGCGGAGGTCGACGTCGGGGATCGCCGGCGGCGGGCAGATCACCCACAGCCCAGCGGCACGGGCTGCGGCGAGCAGCTCGCCACTGGCCGGCTCCGGGAGCCGCACGCAGTTGAAGCCGAGCGCGGCGATGCTCGTCAGCGGCTCGCCGTTGTGGTCGAGGCAGCGGGGAAAGAACGGCAGGCCGTCGACCTCGAGCACGCCCCGGGCCAGGCCGGCCGGCGGATCGACCGCCGGTGTCTCGATGGTGGCCGGTCGCACCTGGGGATCGCGCAGCGCGGGGCGGACCAGGCCCGTGACCGCGACGTCGTCGATGCAGACCTCATACCGGCCGGGCATGGAATAGAGATCCAGCACGAGATGGGTGACGATCGCATTGGCGGCGCTGCCGCCGGCGCCGTGCTCGCGGTGCACCGCCGGGAGGCGGCGGGCGAGGGCCGCGGGCAGCCCGTCGAGCTTCACCTGCTCCCAGCGGTCGGCGTCGCGGGTGGCCGTGCCGGGCAGGATCAGCTCCACCGGCCGCCCCGTCTTCCGCGACACGAAGTCGGGGAGCACCACACGGGCGGCGAGCCGGATGTCGGGGCGATTGCCGCGGATCCACGCGGCGGCGGTGAACTCGTCGATGACGGCCGCCGGCCCGACCGGCATCTGCAGCCGCAGGGTCGTGCCGGCGGAGGCGTCGACGGAGAATTGTTCGCAGGTCGCCCCGCGATGCGGTGCCACGGCTGACAGCGCGTGGGCGGTGACGCGGGGTGCGGTGTCGGCCTCGGCCAGTGTCCAGGCCGTCTCGGTCGGCTCGGTCGCAAAGCCCCGCAGCGGGGCCGCGGCCGACCAGATCACCATGCCGGCTGCGGCCAGCAGACTGCGGAGGAAGGTTCGCGTCGGCATGCGGGATCGGGGCGCATGGCACGTGGGCCGGTATGCCTCTTGGAGCGGCGGTCTCCGACCGCCGTGTCCCCCGGCTTCCGCCGGGGGCTTTTTGTGGGTGTGACGCATGCGGCCCAAGAAGCCCCGGGTGGAAACCCGGGGACACCGGGAGTGAATGCCGCCCCACCGTCCATGCCGGACTGCGGCAGGCGATTTCCGGGCTGGAACGCGAAGCACATGGCACCCGGGAAGAGATGCGACCCGGAGTCCCCCGGCTTCCGCCGGGGGCTTTTTGTGGGTGTGACGCATGCGGCCCAAGAAGCCCCGGGTGGAAACCCGGGGACACCGGGCTTGCATGCCGTCCCGCTTCCGAGGCCTGAGGGTTTCCTGCGCGTTCATGGTGCGGGCGCGAGTCGGGATCGGCGTGGTGTGGAGGATTCCGCTCAGAACCCAGCGGCTTGTACAGATCGGGGAAGAGGGGGGCCAGCGGAGGATGCTGCTCGCCCCTGCAGTCCGGGCAAGCCGGGTCGACGGGGAAGGCCGGGGGACTTGAAGCCGGATGGCAATGCCCCGAACATGAGGCGATGATATGTGAGATTTTCGTGAGCCCCAGATCCGCGGCCGCTCCATGACGCCCGTCACGGCGGAACACCTCGCGCGCCTGCTCGGTGACTTGGAACTCGTCGGCCAGTCGCAGCTCGACGACGCCCTGCGCGAGTTCGGCGGCCACGACCAGCCGGCCTACGACTTCGGCACGACCCTGGTCCGCCGCGAACTGCTCACGGGCTACCAGCTCGAGCGGCTGCTGCGCGGCGAGCGGGCCGGCTTCTTCTACGGCAGTGCCAAGGTGCTGTATCAGATCGGTGCCGGCTCCTTCGCCCGCGTCTTCCGGGCCGTGCATCGTGACGACGGCACGATCCTGGCGGTCAAGGTGCTCCGCAGCCGCTATGCCAACGACGCGGAGAAGCAAGCCGTCTTCCGCCACGAGGGCGAGATGGGGCGGCTGCTGCGGCATCCGAACATCGTGGCCATCGAGGACGTCGGCCAGGAACATGGGGCGAGTTACATCAGCATGGAGTTTGTCGAGGGGCAGACGCTGCGCGAGCTGGTGCGGATCCGCGGCGCCGTCGACCTGCCCCGGGCGCTCGAGCTGATCCAGCAGATGCTTGCCGGCCTGGAATACGCACACCGCCGCGGTGTCACACATCGCGACATGAAGCCCTCGAACGTGATCGTGTCGGCGGCGGGCCAGGCCAAACTCGTCGACTTCGGCCTCGCCGGCGTGGACGACACGGCCGACAAGTCGCTCGGCCGCATGGACAAGCCGCGCACGGTGGACTACGCCGCCCTCGAGAAGCTCACGGGGATGCGCGACGACGGGGTGCGCAGCGACATCTACTTCCTCGGCACCGTCGCCTACCTCGCCTTGGCCGGGGCTTCCGCCCTCACCGAGTCGCGGGATCGCAACGTGCGGTCCGATCCGCGGCGGTTCACGGGCGTCGTGCCGCTCGCCAGCCGTGCCCAGCGCCTGCCGCGCGACGTCGTCGACTTCGTGGGCCGCATGATGCATCTCGATCCGCTCGAGCGTTGGCAGACGGCCGCCGACGCCCGTCGGGCCCTGGAGCAGATCATCGCCCGACGCGGGGCCGGTGCCGAGCCGGCGCCGGTCGCGACCGCGGCAACCGCGGCGACCGCGGCGACCGCGGCGACCGCGGCGACCGCGGCGACCGCGGCGACCGTCGCTCCCACCAGGGGGAGCGTGATGGTGGTGGAGTCGACGGAGAAGGCCCAGCAGAATCTGCGACAGTTCTTCACGAAACTTGGCTACCGGGTGCTGATCACCGAGAGCCCGCAGCGGGCGCTCTCGCGGTTCTCCACCACGCCTCCGCCGGCCGACCTGCTCGTGTTGAGCGCCCAGAAACTCGGAGGGGAAGCGGTCGAGGCATTCAACGCCCTGTCGGCCGATCCGTTTTATGCGGCGGTGCCCGCGGTGCTGATCGCCGGCCCGAAACAGGCCGGCCTCGCGGAGCAGGTGCGGGTGGACGACCGCCGCAAGTTCGTGCAACTGCCCATGCTGACGGCCGACTTTTCCCGGCTGCTCACCGATCTACTGCGGACCGCCTAAGGCCGCGCGGAAACCGCGGCAAGGTGCCCCGTGTGGGGGTGACGCGTGCGACCAAGAAGCCCCGGGTGGCAACCCGGGGACACCGGGTATGAAAACCACCCCGCCATCCATGCCGCACGACGGCACGTGATTCACCGGTGCAAACCCGCGGCGCATGGTGAACGGGAAGGCATGGCACCCGGTGTCCCCCGGCTTCCGCCGGGGGCTTTTTGTGGGTGTGATGCATGCGGCCCAAGAAGCCCCGGGTGGCAACCCGGGGACACCGGGTACGAAAACCACCCCGCCATCCATGCCGCACGTCGTCGTGGCCCGCGAAAAGCGGCCGGCCATTTCGCGGGCGGGTCTGCGCGTGTATGGTGCCAGGATCATCCGCGGCTCCCTTGCAGGCGGCCGGGCCGTCGCGGCGTTCCTTCCTCTTTCGTTCCGGCCGCATGGACCTGCAGGCGTACCAGACCGACGGTTTCCACGACGAGCTCTTCGACGACGGGCTCCGGCCACGGGCCGGCGCCGAGCAGCTCGTGCGGCGGCTGGCCGCGTTTTCCAGCGGTGAGCTCTCCGCGCGGCAGCGGGCGGCCGACAAGGCGCTGCTCACGATGGGGATCACGTTCAACGTCTACGGCCACGAGGCCGGGACGGAGAAGATCTGGCCGTTCGACATCGTGCCGCGGGTCATCGACGCGGCCGAGTGGGCGACCATCGAGCGCGGGCTGAAGCAGCGGATCCACGCCCTCAACCTGTTCATCGACGACGTCTACAACCGGCGCCGGATCGTGGCCGACGGCGTGGTGCCCGATTGGCTGGTCGATTCGGGCAAGTGCTTCCGCGGACCGTGCGCCGGCCTCCAGCCGCCCCGCGGCGTGTGGTGCCACATCACCGGCACCGACCTCGTTCGCGGCGGCGACGGCGTGATGTACGTGCTCGAGGACAACCTGCGGACACCCTCCGGCGTGTCCTACGTGCTCGAGAATCGCGAGGTCATGAAGCGGATCTTTCCGCAGCTCTTCGAAGGGCAGCGGATCAGCCCCGTCGAAGACTATCCGGAGAAGCTGCGGGCGATGCTCGAGTACGTCGCGCCCCCGCAGGCCCGCGACCCGAACGTCGTGGTGCTCACGCCCGGCATCTACAACTCGGCCTACTTCGAGCACAGTTTCCTGGCCCGGCAGATGGGCGTGGAACTGGTGCAGGGCTCGGATCTCGTGGTCCAGGGCGACGTCGTCTTCATGCGGACCACGCGGGGCCTGGAGCGGGTGGACGTCATCTACCGGCGGATCGACGACGACTTTCTCGACCCGCGGGCGTTCCGTGGCGACTCGCTCGTCGGCGTGCCCGGCCTGATGAACGCCTACCGGGCCGGCAACGTGGCCCTGGTCAACGCCCCCGGCACCGGGATCGCCGACGACAAGGCGGTGTACGCCTACGTGCCGCAGATCATCCGCTACTACCTCGGCGAGGACGCCATCCTCCCCAACGTTCCCACCTACGTCTGTGGCGAGGAGAAGCAGTGCAGCCACGTCCTCTCCCGGCTCGGGGAGTTCGTGGTCAAGCCGGCCAACGAGTCGGGTGGCTACGGCATCGTGCTCGGCCCGCGGGCCACGCGGGAGCAGCTCGAGGAATGCCGGGCCCGGATCCTGGCCAACCCGCGGAACTTCATCGCCCAGCCGATGCTGGCGCTGTCGCGGGTGCCCACGGTGGTGGGCGACTCGCTGGAGGGGCGGCACGTGGACCTGCGGCCGTTCATCCTCTACGGCGAGGAGATCTTCGTGCTGCCCGGCGGGCTGACCCGCGTGGCGTTGGTCAAGGGCTCGCTGGTGGTCAACTCGTCGCAGGGCGGCGGCAGCAAGGACACCTGGGTCGTCCATCCGGGGAGGGAGTGAGATGCTTTCCCGCGTCGCCGACAGCATCTACTGGATGAACCGCCAGATCGAGCGGGCGGAGAACGTGGCCCGGGCGTTGGAGACGACGCTCGACCTGGCGCTCGACGGAACGGTCAGCCCCGGCCGGCTGTGGAACGCGCTGGTGTGCACGTTCGGCGACCAGGCCGACTTCTGGGCCCGCCAGGGCCTCGCCGATCAGGCCCAGGTGATCCGCTTCCTGGCCTTCGATCCCCACAATCCCAACTCCATCTCCAGCTGCCTGCAGGCGGCGCGGGAGAACGCCCGCACGGTGCGCGACATGATCAGCTCTCCGATGTGGGAGGAGATCAACAAGGCCCACCTCTTCGTGCGGGCGGCGGCGGCGACCCAGGGGGAGCATCCGCGCGAGTTTCTCGACGAGGTGAAACGGGCCAGCCAGCTGATCACCGGCGTCACCGACGCCACGATGTCGCACGGCGAGGCCTGGCACTTCGCCCGCATGGGGCGGCTCATCGAGCGGGCCGACAAGACGTCGCGGGTGCTCGACGTGGAGGCCTCCTTTCAGCCCGCCGCGGGAAACGGGGCGACCGGGACTGCCGCGCCGGCCCAGGAAGATCCGGCCGCCGCGGTCCGCTGGTCGGCGGTGCTGGAGAGCGCCAGCGCCCTGGAGATGTATCGCAAGGAGTACGGCGCCGTCTCGCGGCGGAACGCGGCCGAGTTCCTGATCCTCGACCGGGCCTTCCCGCGGGCGATGCACTTCTGCCTCATCAAAGCCGAAGAGTCGCTGCTCGCGGTCACGGGGGGCGTGAAGGGGGCGTATTCGAATCCGGCGGAGCAGCGGATCGGCCGGCTGCGGTCGGAGCTCGACTACGGCCACATCGACGAGATCCTCGCCGGTGACGGCGGCCTGCACGGCTTCATCGACGCCTTCCAATCCCGCCTCAACGGCGCCAGCCACGCGATCCACGACACCTTCTTCGCTCTCGCGCCCGTCGGCCGCGCGTGAGTGCGGCGCCGCAGTGCCTGCCCCGGGCGCGGTGCGGGGACCGTGGCGCGGTGCGGGGCCGGCGGCGTGCCGTCGTGCGGCATGGATGCCGGGGTAGTTTTCGTACCCGGAGTCCCCGGGTTTCCACCCGGGGCTTCTTGGGGCGCTGTCAATAAAGAGCCCCCGGCGGAAGCCGGGGGGAAGTTCACGCGAACCTGCGGCATCGTGCCGCAGTTCGCTTGGCGTGCCTCCGCCCGCTCGCATTCAACCCGGCCCTCCGGGCCTGGCGCTCCCACAAAAAGCCCCCGGCGGAAGCCGGGGGACTCCGGGTGGCATGCCTTCCCGTTCACCATGCGCCGCGGGTTTGCACCGGTGAATCGCGTGCCGTCGTGCGGCATGGATGGCGGGGTGGTTTTCGTACCCGGAGTCCCCGGGTTTCCACCCGGGGCTTCTTGGAACGGTGGCGTGACCGCTTCCCTTTTCAAACGGTCTTCAAAACGGTTCGCAACCGAATTCCGGCACCGGCGGCTACGTCGGGGCTGGTATTCGCGCCGGCGCTGCGGGCCGCATGCCGCCGCCAGGCGGCCACGGCCGCCCGGAGGTGCGGCCGCCCGGCCGTCCGGCGAACCCTCGGCGTTCGCCGCGACGGCCCAAGGCTGTCGGGGCCATGGATGGGCTGGTATTCGCGCCGGCGCATCCCTTCGGGCCTGCTTCGGCTTACGCGAGGCTCGCCCGGAAGGCGAGCCATCGCAGGTCGAGGCACACCTTGGCTGTGCCTCCGACCTGCCAAGGCTGTCGGGGCCATGGATGGCCCGACAGCCGTGAAGTCAGATGTAATACATCGCGTCGGCGGCCGGTCGGCAGCGGTCGAGGAGGTCGGCGAGCGTCACCCCGCGGAGGGCCTCGGCCTCGGCCCGGCTCGCCTCGTCCCACGCCGCAGCCAGCGCCGCGGCGGCCCGGGAGCGGGCGGCCAGTTCCGCCGTCAACGGCGCGGCGGTGTCGGTGTCCCCCTCGACCGCGCCGCGGATGTCGGCCAGCGTGATTTCCTCCGGCGGCCGAGCGAGTCGGTAGCCGCCGGCCGCGCCCCGGGTGCTCGTCACGATCCCGGCCGCCTTCAGCTGGAGGAGGATCTGCACCAGGAATTGCTCGGGCACCCGCTGGCCCTGGGAGATCGACCGGAGCCGCACCGGAACGTCGGCCGCGCGGCAGCGGGCGAGTTCCAGGGCGGCGATCGCGGCGTACTCGGTCTTCGCGGAAAGACGCATCGCTCGGCCCGAACGGGTCAGGCTTCCTTGGAGTGTAGGCCGCATTCGGTCTTGGCGGTGCCGCTCCAGCGGCCGGCCCGTTCGTCCTCGCCGGCCGTGATCGCCCGCGTGCAGGGAGCGCAGCCGATGCTCACGTAGCCGCGATCGTGGAGCGGGTTGTAGGGCACCTCCTCGCGCACGATGGCGTCCCACACCTTCGCCTTGGTCCAGTTGGCCAGCGGCGACACCTTGACCACGCCGAACTTGTGATCCCAGCCCACGATCGGCGCCGTGGCTCGGTCGGGGCTCTGGTCGCGACGGATCGCGGTCATCCAGGCATCGAAGCGGGCAAGCACCCGTTTCACGACGGCGAGCTTGCGGTCGCGGCAGCAGCGGTCCGGATCGGTGCGGTACAGGGGGCCGCCGTGGCCGCGTTCGTATTCAGCCACGCTCTGCTCGGGCTGCTCGAGCACCACCTCGATGCCGTAGCGGCGGGCGAGGCGGTCGCGGAGGGCGAGCGTCTCCGGGAACTGGTATCCGGTGTCGAGGTTGAAGACATACGTCGCCGGCGCGATCGCGGCCAGCCAGTGGATGATCAGGCAGCCCTCGGGGCCGAAGGCGGTGGCCATGGTCAGCTTGGGTCCGAAGCGGTCCACGGCCCAGCGGATGATGGTGGCGGGATCGGCGGCCTCGAGACCGCGACTTTCGCGGGCGAGTTCCTCCCGGAGCGCGGCGGATGGCTCGAGGGCCACCGAGCTGGGCGGCGGGGCCGGGGCTGTTCCAGAGGCCGTCATTTCCAATCCCTACAAGGTTGGTCAACTATCGCAAGAATAGCCTGGCGTGGCAGGCGTATCGACCGGCGGCCGCTGCGGGGCCGAAATCCGGCGATCGGACCGTCAGACTCGATGCCTTTTGCCCGCTTGGCCGCGCCGTGCCAGCCTTGCCAGGTGGTACAAAACCTGCCGCGCCGCGCTCCGCGGCACGGTCCCGCGAGGAGGCATGGAAATGGCACGCACGGTGGCGTTGGCGGTGGATCTGGGCGCCTCGGGCGGCCGCGTCGTGTCCGGGGCCTTCGACGGCCGCCTGCTCGAGCTGGAGGAGATCCACCGCTTCGAGAACGGTCCGGTCGCCATGGGCGGCCAGTTGATCTGGGATCTGCCTCGCCTGTGGCAGGAGGTGGTCGCCGGCCTGCGGGCCGCGGTGGCGCGGCATGGCGGCGGCGTGGCGAGCGTGGGCGTCGACACCTGGGGCGTGGATTTCTCGTTCCTCGCCGCCGACGACACGCTGCTGGCCAATCCCGTCTGCTACCGCGACCCGCGGACCCGCGGCATGCTCGCCGCGGCCGAACGGATCGTGCCGCGGGCCGAGATCTTCGCCGCCACCGGCCTGCAATTCATGGAGATCAACTCGCTCTACCAGCTGCTCGCGCTGCGCGACCGCCGCGCGCCGGTGCTCGAGGCCGCCGACCGGTTGCTGATGATCCCGGATCTGTTTCATTGGCTGCTCTCCGGCCAGCGGTCCAACGAGCGGACCAACGCCACCACCTCGCAGTGCTTCGATCCCCGCGTGGGGGATTGGGCCTGGGCGATGCTCGAGCGGTTCGGGCTCCCGCGGCGGATCTTCGGGCCGGTGATCGAGCCGGGCGCCGACCTGGGAACGCTGCGGCCGGAGGTCGCCGCCGAGACGGGCCTCGGGGCGGCCCGGGTGATCGTGCCCGGCACGCACGACACCGCCAGCGCCGTGGTCGCCGTCCCCGCCGCCGAGCCCCCCAGCAGCCGGCCCGACTGGTGCTATGTCAGCCTCGGCACCTGGGCCCTGGTCGGCGTGGAACTCGACCGGCCGCTCGTCACGCCCGAGTGCCTGGCGCTCAACTTCACCAACGAAGGGGGCGTCGGCGGCACGACCCGGCTCCTGAAGAACGTCTGCGGGCTGTGGCTGGTGCAGCAGTGCCGGGCCTCCTGGAGGCGGCAGGGCAAGGAGTGGACCTGGGATCAGCTCACCGCCCTGGCCGCCGAGGCGCCGCCGCTGATGACGCTCCTCGACCCCGACGATCCGGCCCTCGTCGCGCCTGCCGACATGCCGGAGGCGATTCGCGGCCTGGCGCGGGCCGCGGGCGAGCCGGTGCCCGAGTCCACCGCCGCCGTCGTGCGGACGGCGCTGGAGAGCGTGGCGGCGGCGATTCGGCGGCGGATCGCGGAGCTCGATTCGCTGCTGGGCCGGCGGATCAGTCGCGTGCACGTGGTCGGCGGCGGGGTGAAGAACAGGCTCCTGTGCCAGATGATCGCCGACGCGACCGGCCGTCCGGTCGTGGCCGGTCCGGTGGAGGCCACGGCGATCGGCAATCTCCTGGTGCAGCTCGGCAGCCGGGCCGGGGTCGTCGATCTGCGGGCCATGCGGCAGATCGTCCGCGACAGTTTCGAGCCGGAGACATTCGAACCCCGGGCCGCCGCCGCCTGGGACGCCCGGCTGGGGAGATAGAGATGGGGGCAGCGCGATCGCCGCAGGGGGTTACCCACGCCCCCATCGCCGGACGATCGCTGCGGCCTTCCAGGCCTTCGCTCTCTCGGAGGCGTCTGCGCTCCGCCATCCGTGGCTCCGCTGGCCGCCTACGCCGGCTCCTGGGGGCGCGGGTAACCCCGCACCCCAGTCAACAGACTGGGCAATAAGTCTGCCCGAGCGGGATGCGAGGGCTGCCGACCGTGGAAACCCTCGGCGTTTCCACCGGTCGGCCAAGTGGACAAAGGCCATGGAGGGCTTTGTCCACGGATAGTTGAGGTCCGCCGCCGCCTGGGACGCCCGGCTGGGACGGTGAAACCCGCGCTGTTTTCGGGCAAAACCCGCCCTTGAGCGGCGGCGGGCCTGTCTCTACCTTCCCGCCGCCGGAAAGGCTGTCCTTTCCGTCCCGCCGCAAGGCCGTCGAAAGACCCGGTTCATGCACTATTTTCTCCGTGCCCTCCGCGAGGCGGCCAAGAGCTGGCCGCTGCTCGCCGCCGCCCTGCTCTGCTCCGCCGGCGTGGCGGCCCTGTGGGGCGCGAACATCGCGGCGCTGTTCCCGATCATCGAGGTCACGCTCAAGGGAGAGTCGCTGCAGTCGTGGAACACGCGGCGGATCGAGGATGCCCGGGCCCGGATCGCGGCTGGTGAGCACGAACGGACCGACCTCGAGGCTGAACTCGCCGCCGGTGGCCTCGACCCGGCCGCGGCCCGCAAGGCCCGCAGCCGCATCGACACGCTTGCCCTGACGATCCGCGGCGACGAGGCGATCGTGGCCTCGGCCGTGCAGCTCGGCCCGTGGCTCGACCGCTGCCTGCCGGGCGACCCGTTTCAGACGGTGCTCGTGGTCGTCGCCTTCGTCGTCGCCAGCACGTTCGTCAAGCACGTGCTCCTGCTCACGGGCACGCTGCTGGTGGCCTGGGTGGCGATGAACATCAGCCGCAACATCCGCCTCAAGGTGTTCGACAAGGCCCTCGAACTCGACCGGGCCCAGTTCATGCGCTGGGGATCGGCGGGCTTCATGGCCCAGGTGACGAGCACATCCGACATGCTGGCCAGCGGCATCACGAGCGTCTATGGCGGCGCCGTCACCGAGCCGCTCAAGATCCTGGCCTGCCTGGGAGGGGCGTTCTGCATCTCCTGGCGGCTGACGCTGGCCTGCCTGATGCTCGCGCCGCTGGTCGGGTTCCTGATGGTGTGGCTCAATCGCCGCATCCGCGGAATCTCCAAGAACATCCTCGCCCGTTCCCGCGGCTTCCACCACGTCCTGCTCGAGGCGCTCAACAACGTGCTCACGGTGCAGGCCTACACCATGGAGGATTTCGAGCGGCAGCGATTTCGCACCTGCACCAGCGACATGATGCGGACCGGGATGTGGCACACCTTCTACTTCGCCCTCGCCAATCCGATCACCGAGATTCTCGGGATCGGCATGGTGGCGACCTCGATCGCCGTCGGCGCCTGGCTGGTCATCAACCAGGAGACGCGGATCTTCGGGATCACGATGACCGACCAGCCGATGACGG
>Ga0209985_10001408_pt1 | contig 23704 bp, 23 predicted proteins | sample NOAtaG_FD_187305 | JGI IMG/M metagenome (GOLD analysis project Ga0209985, IMG submission 187305) | Freshwater lake microbial communities from Lake Erie, under a cyanobacterial bloom - NOAA_Erie_Diel6S_1000h metaG (SPAdes) (version 2) | ecosystem: Environmental > Aquatic > Freshwater > Lake ...
TTCCCGGTCCGCAATCGAGCCGAGTTCGGCTCCGAAACGAGGATTCTCGGCCCACACGAGCGCAAGCGCCGCGTCGAAGCCGGCCTTCGCGATGGCGCGCACCCGGAGGGCATGACGCGCCGCGAGGGCCCCGCCGAGGAGCTCGAGGCGAATGACGAGTGCGCTCCGAAACCCGTCGGTCTCATCGTTCGAGAGGACGAGTGCGCGCCGGACCAGCGCGGTCGCGGCCTCGATGCGCCCGATGTCCGCTCCGCCCGACGTCCGATCGAGCCACCACGCCGCGAGCGCGGTCGTCCACCCGCCCCGCTGCCTTCCGTCGCTTGAGCCGATCTCGACAGCGGACAGTCGGGAGAAGCCCATCGGTAGAGACCGATCGGCCGGGGATGCCTCGCCGAAGATCGCGCGCTCGAGACCGAGCCGCTCGATCAGCTCGGCGGCGCGTGCCCGGTTCGGATCAGCCAGCATGGTGCGCAGCTCGCCCCCGACCCGCTCGGGACTCACCGAGGCCAATTCACCGGCGTGGGCCTTGATCGCCTCGAACGTGGTCGGCTCGATCTCGAAGCCGAGTCGTGCCGCGAACTTGGCGGCGCGCAGCATGCGCAGGCGATCCTCGCGGATCCTTGCGTGCGGGTCGCCGATCGCGCGGATGCGACGCGCCGCGATGTCGGTGCGCCCCTTCACGAAGTCAATCACCTCGCCCGTCGCCGGCACGGCGAAGAGCCCGTTGATCGTGAAGTCACGCCGCTCGGCGTCGCGCTGCGCGGTCGAGAAACGGACTTCGCTTGGGCGGCGGCCATCGTGGTACGGACCGTCCTCGCGGAAGGTCGCGACCTCGAAGGTGTGACCGCCGTGACGGACGAGCATGACGCCGAACGCCTCGCCGACGCCGCGGGCCTTCGGGAAGACCGCCTTGACGTCCTCCGGGCGCGCTGCGGTCGCGATGTCGTAGTCCTTGACCGGAAGGCCGAGTTCACTGTCGCGCACGCAGCCGCCGGCGAAATAGGTCTCGAATCCAGCGGCGGCGAGCCGCGCGGCCACGGCGCGGGCGGCTTCGTCGAGGGGAAGCTTCGGGGCGCGCGCATCGCCGGCGCCAGCGGTCATCGCCGCCTCCCGGCGCTCCATGCGTCTCGCTCCGCGCGGGCATCCGCAAAGGCCGCCGCGACGGCGTCGCGCATCGCGGCCAGCGCCTCCGCCTCGGGCATCGCGGCCAGTTGCGCACCGTCGAGCGTCTCGCCGCAGGAGCACACGACTTTGCCACGCAGCAGCGGCAACTTCCGCCCACGCGGCCACGCAGCGAAGGTGCCGTCGACACCCATCGGAAGCACGGTCGGCTTCGAGCGCTTGATGAGAAGCAGCACGCCCCGCTTGAACTCCGTCATCTCGCCATCCGCCGATCGCGCGCCCTCGGGGTAGAGGATGACGACGCGGCCGGCATCGAGCTCGGCAATCGCGGCGCGCATCGCCTCGAGGTCTCCGCCCGAGCGCTTGATCGGCCGCGCGCTGACCGAACGGATGAGCCAGCCGAACGGGCCGACGAAGAGCGAGTCGCGCGCGAGCGCCGTGAACTGTCGGTCCCACACCGTGACGCCGTTCACCATCGGATCGAGGAACGACTGGTGGTTCGAGATCACCAGCACGCCGCCGGTCTTCGGGACGCGCTCACGATGGAGTCTCCGCAGTCCGTAGCAGATGCGCAGCGCGCTGAAGCAGATGAACGCGCAGAAGTCCCACCACGCCGCGCGGATGAAACTCCGTCCCGGCACGCGGCGGCGGAAGTCGAACGGATTCGGAAGCGGGCTCACGGAGTCCGCGCCCCGCCCTCGGACCCGCGCCCGCCGCGGGCGCGCTGGCTCTCGGCCAACGCCGCGCCAGCCCGCGCACGGACGATCGCAGCCAGGCGCTCGATCACCTCGGGTACCTCGATGTCGCTGGTATCGACGACGGCAGCCCCGCCCGGACAGACGAGCGGTCCGTCGGCGCGCGTCGAGTCGATGCGGTCGCGCTCGAGGATCTGCGCGAGGACATCGGCCTCCTTTGTGGCGATTCCCTTGAGCGCGAGTTGCTCGACGCGGCGACGCGCCCGGACTTCCGGCCGCGCGTCGAGGTAGATGCGCACATCCGCATCGGGGAAGACGACGGAGCCCTGGTCGCGTCCTTCGGTCACGAGGCGCGGATGGCGCCGAGCGATGCCCCGCTGCGCGCGCACCATCTCGGTTCGGACAGCGGGATTCGCGGCAACCAGCGACACAGCGCGCGTGACCTCCGGGGTCCGGATGCGATCACCGACCGGATGCCCGTTGACGAACAGCTCTGGCGGATCGCTGCGCCAGTCGAAGGCAAGGTCAAGTCCGCGCACAAGCGCAGCGACGCGGATTCCGTCACCGGGGTCGATCCCGCGCTCGAGCGCCTCGAGCGCGGCCGCGCGGTACATCGCGCCCGTGTCGAGAAACTCAAGACCGAGGCACTTCGCGAGGGAATGCGCGACCGTCGACTTGCCAGTGCCCGCAGGTCCGTCGATCGTGACGATGAAGGAGAGCGCGGCAGGCACGGCGAGCACTCACTCCTCCTCGTCGTCAAAGACGGGTTCGGGCTCGACGGTCGCCGCTTGCAGCGTCTGCCGTGCCTTGACGAGTTCCGCGATGATGTCGGGCTGCGCCGACTTCTTCGCGCCCTTCTTCGCGCCGGCGGCGTCTGCGCCGCGGCCAACGAAGTCGATCGCAAGCGTGTTGCCGTAGCCGACGCTCTGCACGCTCTCGACGCACGTCTCGAGCCGGTAGCCGTCGTGCTCGCCGGTCTTGGCGTCAAAGCCGCGGATGCTGGCGGCGATCGCGGGCGCATACGGCGCGAGCTTGCGCAAGGTTTCCTCGAGGTTTCCGGTCGCGAACGCGTGGGCGAAGCTCGGGTAGCTTCCGATCCGGAAGCCACCGATCTTCTTGATGAGGTCGGTGAGGCGAGCCGCCGAGAACGTGAGTCCCTCGGTTGGCGCGAGCAGGAGATTCAGTTCGAACGCGTCGAGTTCCTTCAGCGCAAGCTTGACTCCGTGGGTCGTCGCCTCGAACACCGGATCGGTGTCGTCGCCGCGGGCGCGCACGGCGATCGATGGGCAGCCGAGCCGGTTCGCCGCGATTCCAAGCCGCTTGAGGCGGTCGAGTGCCTTCGGCCAGTTCGGGCCCCGGTCGGCGAAGTCGATCGGGTCTTCTTCGATGAGAAGAAGCACTGGGCAGTGCGCTCGGTCGGCTGCGTCGCGCAACTTCTCGATCTCGGTGATGCCGAAGCCCTTGAGGAGATCGGTCGGAAGGTTCAGGCCGCGCAGCTCGAGGTCGGTCGCCACGAACTCCGGGAGTTCGTACACCGACTTCGGAAGCGCGACGCCAGAGGGCGTCGTACCTCCGGATGCCGAGAGGAGCGGGCGGACGGAGCCCGCGGAGAGCGTGAGGAGGATCTCGGGTTGCACGAGTTCAGTCGGAAGCGAGGTCTGCCAAGGACGATCCGAGCCGCCATTCGGGACGCAAGAGGTCGGCGACTCCGAGCGACACGAACCGCCCGACCTCCGAGTCTATCACGGGCGGGCCCTTCCGCATGCCCGGCGTTTCCCCGGCGAACCCCGAACCCGGGCGGATTCAGCACTTGAAAACCACGGCGCGATCCAACCCGATCGGATCCGGAAGCGACGTTATCATCTCCGTCCCGCAACCGAGCCACGTCTGGCAGCCGCCGACGCGTCCTCGATGCGCGTCGGCCGTCCACCCAACGCTCCGAAAGTCCCGCATGGAGTCCCGCATGTCCACCCCTTCCGATTGCCGCGTTTCCGATACGCACGAGTGGTTCCGAGTGAACGGCAACACCGTCACCGTAGGAATCACGCAGCACGCGGCCGACGCGCTGACTGACATCACCTACGTCGAGATGAAGCCGTCTGGCACCGTGGTGTCGGCGGGCGGCGTCGTCGGCGAGGTCGAGAGCGTGAAGACCACCAGCGAGATCTACTCGGTCGTCGGCGGCAAGATCGTCGAGGTCAATGCGAACGCCGCAAAGGACCCGTCGCTGTTGAACAGCGACCCGTTCGGCAACGGCTGGCTGTTGAAGCTCGAGGTGGCGGATGCATCCGCGATCCTCGCGCTGCCGAACGGCGCGGAGTACGACAAGAAGCACGGCCACTAGGAGTGGCCTGTTGGAAGCACGGCCACGAGGAGTGGCCGGCGAGAGGCACGCCGCACCTGCGACACAAAGTCGCACCGTTGCTCTCGCGCCTACGCTCTGAAACTGATCGACCCATGCAGGCAGCACCGCCGAGCATCATCTGTCGCGGTGTGACGAAGTCCTATGACCTCGGCGCCCGCTCTGTCGAAGCGCTTCGAGGCGTTGACCTCACGATTCAAGGCGCCGGCTTCTACGCCGTCATGGGCGCATCGGGCAGCGGCAAGAGCACGCTCATGCATCTCGTCGCCGGGCTTGATCGCCCGACCTCGGGTTCGGTCGAGGTGGCGGGCCTGCGCATCGATCGCCTTGGCGAGAAGGAACTGACGCTCTACCGGCGCCGCCGCATCGGGATCGTGTTCCAGCACTTCAACCTGCTGCCCTCGATGACGGCGCTCGACAACGTCGTGCTGCCGGCGATGCTCGACGGAATGTCGCGTCACGACGCCGAGAAGCGCGCGCGCGAACTCCTCGACGACCTCGGCGTCGGTGCGCGGGCCGATCATCGTCCCGACGCACTCTCGGGAGGCGAACAGCAGCGGGTCGCGATCGCCCGCGCGCTCTTCTTCTCGCCGAGCGTCGTCCTTGCGGACGAGCCGACCGGCAATCTCGACAGCGCCTCCGGCGCGAGGCTCTTTGCGCTCCTTCGCGAGATCGCCAAGGAGCGCAGCACCCTCTTGCTCATGGTGACCCATGAAGCCGCCGCCGCTGCGAACTGCGAGCGCGTGATCGTGCTGCGCGACGGAGTCGTCGCGGGCGAGTTCGACACGCGCACCAACGGATCCAAGACGAACGAGGAAGGAGCGCTCGATGCGGGGACTCTGGCCCTTCGCGCGCAGGAGCTTGCTCGGGCGGCGCGGTAGGACGGCGCTACTCGTCTCCGCAGTCGCGCTGGCGGCAAGCCTTGTCGTTGCCGTCACGAGCGGCCTGCGCACGGCGCAGGCAAACCTGGAGAACGCGATCTCACGCGCGATGGGCGCAACCGATGCGCGCATCGTGCATCGCTACGCCGAGCCGTTCGACGCATCGCTTCTCGATGAGGTCCGCGGCTGGACTGGCGTCGCGCGTGCGGCCGGGCGCCTCGGAGGCTCGATCACGCTTGCGAACGAGGCAAGCCGTGACGACACGGGCCGCGCGCGACGCGCGACCGTGCAGGCGCGCGGCATCGAGCCGAACGAAGACGCCTTCTTCCGCGAGGTCGAGATCACGGAAGGCCGCCGCATCGAAGGCCCCAACGAGATCGTGCTCGACCCCGGCACGGCGAGCGCCCTCAAGGCCAAGCCTGGAGACACGCTGCGCATCGTGCGGTTCGGAACTCCCCTCGATGTGACCGTCGTCGGCATCTACAAGCGTCCGGTGCTCGGGGCACTGCAGCGCGCGCTGGTCGAGATCGACCGCGCCGTGCTCGCCGAAGCGACGAAGAGGCAAGGGAAACTCACAGGCATCGCGATCGCGCTCGACGAGGAGCTCAAGAAGGAAGTCGACGTCGAGACGTGGTCGAAGGCACGCTCGGAACTCCTGCGCGACCCAATGCTCTGCGAGCCGGCCGAGCGCGTCCGCACGGGCCTCGACCGACAGGTCGCTGCGAGCGAACTCTCGACCCTCCTCGCGACGATGATCGCGTTCCTGTCCTGCGCCGCGATCGTCGCGACCGGCATGACGACCGCCGTCCTCGAGGAACTGCGGGAGATGGGAATCGCCCGCGCGATCGGGGCCTCCCGCGCGCAGCTCTTCGGCGCGCAACTCCTGACCGGCCTCACGATCGGCCTCGGCGGCGGACTCATCGGAGTCCCGATCGGGCTGGTGCTCGTCTCGATCCTTGCGGCCGTCTACCACGACTTCGTGCCCGCCGGCGTCGCCTTCGACGCGCGCGGTGCGCTGCTCGCGGTGGCCGGGGCTGCGCTCAGCGGCGTCCTTGGCGGGCTCTTCCCCGCTTTGCGCGCGGCGCGGATCTCGCCGCTCGAGGCCATCGCCATCCGAGCGCGTCCGCCGCGCCCCGCGCTTCTCTTCGCCGGCATCGGAGTCGCCTTCGCGATCTTCGCGATCTGGGGGCTCGGGCTCCTTCCGGAGTCGCGCGACGCCCGCTTCTGGATCTACGCGTTCGGCACGCTGCCGCTCCTCCACATCGCGTGGTTCCTCCTCAGCGTGCCGATCACGCTCGGGATATCGCGCCTCGCAAGCCCCCTGCTCGAGCGCGTGCTTCGCCTGCCACCGGGACTTCTCGCCTCGAGCGTCAAGCGCATGCCCTGGCGTCTCGGATGCACGGCCGGCGCGCTCATGGTCGCTGTCTCGATTCTCGTCAGCACGCGCTCGAACGGCGACGCCATCATCCGCGACCTCCGCGAGCGCGTGCGGTTCGCCGATGGCTTCGTGTTCTGCACGTCGGGCCTCTCGCCCGCCGACCAGGACCGCATCGCCACGCTCGATGGCGTCGCCAGTGCGCTGCCGATCGGCTATCTGCCGCTTCGGATGGCGGGTGACCAGGTCTTCGGCGTGCAGGGCCTCGGCCCTGCGAACGTCGTCTGCGTCGGTTTCGAGCCGCGGCCATTCATCGAGATGAACCGCCTCGATTGGATCGAAGGTAGCCCGGAGACCGCGATTCCCCGGCTCGAGCAAGGCGACGCGATTCTCGTCGCGCCCGAGTTCCTGATCGCGCGCGGACTCGGGGTCGGCTCGAAGCTGCGTCTTGGTTCGGGGAAGAACGAGGCCGAGTTCGAGATCGTCGGCGTCGTCACCGCGGCCGGGCTCGACATCGCCACGCAGACCTTCGGCATGCGGCAGATCTACATGGAGCAGGCCGTGAGCTGCGTCTTCATGAGTTTCGACGCAGTCGCGCGCCACTTCGACACGCGCGAGGCCTACATCATGCAGATGAAGCTCGATCCGAAGCTCGATGAAGAGGGCGAGGCGAGGCTTGGCGAGCAGGTCGCCGATGCAGTTCCAGGCGCCGTCTTCTCGAGCGGTCGATCGATCCGCGGATTCGTCGACAGGATCGGCGGCACGATCCTCGCACTCACGAGCGCGGTGGCGCTTGCCGCGCTTGCGCTCGCCGCGATCGGCGTCGGCAGCGTGGTGGCGGCGGGCATCTCGGCGCGCACGCGCGAGTTCGGCATCCTGCGCGCGGTCGGCGGTTCGACGGGCGTGCTCGTCGGCCTCGTCCTCGGCGAGACCATCATCATGGCCATCGCCGCGCTCGTGTCCGGCACGGCGCTCGGCCTACAGCTCGCGTGGATGGGCGTCGAGCTCTACCGCGATTTCGCCGGGCTTCGCCTCGCCTGGGTCGTGCCCTACGCTCCCCTCGCGGCCGGGGCCGCGATCGTGGTCGCCGTGGCGCTTCTCGCGGCCACGCCGGCCGTGATTCGCCTCGCCCGCAAGCCGGCGCGGGCGCTCCTCGCCTCGGCGTGACGGCGCGTACCCTGTGCAACGCGCGATGAGCGAGAACGCCTTCATTCTCCAGAGCCCCTTCCAGCCGATGGGCGACCAGCCGCAGGCGATCGATGAACTCTGCGATTCGCTTGGCCACGGCCGCCGCCACCAGGTGCTGCTTGGCGCGACGGGCACGGGCAAGACCTTCACGATGGCGAACGTGATCGCGCGCACGAACCGCCCGACGCTCCTCGTCTCGCACAACAAGACGCTCGCGGCGCAGCTCTACGAGGAGATGAAGGAGCTCTTCCCGAAGAACGCCGTCAGCTACTTCGTCAGCTACTACGACTACTACCAGCCCGAGGCATACATCCCGCAGCGCGACATCTACATCGAGAAGGACGCGTCGCGCAACGCAGACCTCGACCGCCTGCGCCTCGCGGCGACCAGCCAGCTCCTCTCGCGGCGCGACACCATTGTCGTCGCGAGCGTCTCGTGCCTCTACGGCCTCGGGAGCCCGAGCGAGTACCGCAACAAGACGATCTTCATCGAGCGCGGCATGCAGCTCGATCGCCGCGCGTTCCTGCTCGGCCTCTCGGCGATGCAGTACTCGCGCAACGAGACGGCGCCCGCGCGCGGCAACTTCCGGGTGCGCGGCGATTGCATCGAGGTCTACCCCGCGTACGAGCAGTACGCGATCCGCATCGATCTCTTCGGCGACGAAGTCGACACGATCCAGCTCTTCGACCCGACGAGCGGCGAACTGCTCGCCGACGAGCAGAAGACCTTCATCTTCCCCGCCGTCCACTACGTGATGCCAGACGAGCAGAAGCAGGTCGCGATTCAATCGATTCGCGCCGAACTCGACGCGCGCGTGCTCGAGCTCCGCGGCGAGGGCAAGCTGCTCGAGGCGCAGCGGCTCCTCGCACGCACGAGGCACGACCTCGAATTGCTCGAGGAAACCGGCTTCTGCAACGGGATCGAGAACTACTCGCGGCATTTCGACGGGCGCCCCTCGGGAGCGCGGGCATGGACGCTCCTCGACTACTTCCGCCAGGCGCCGGGCGGCGCGGGCGAGGACGACTGGCTCGTCATCATCGACGAGAGCCACGTCACCATCCCGCAGATCCGCGGCATGTACTTCGGCGACCGCGCGCGCAAGCAGACGCTCGTCGACCATGGATTCCGCCTGCCAAGCGCGCTCGACAACCGCCCGCTCAAGTTCGAGGAGTTCGTCGAGCTGGTGCCGCAGGTGATCCACGTGAGCGCGACGCCGGGGCCGTGGGAACTCGACCAGGCGCAAGGCGTGGTCGCCGAGCAGGTGATCCGCCCGACGGGCCTCGTCGACCCGCCGATCGAAGTGCGCCCGGCGCGCACGCAGGTGCCCGACCTCCTGAAGGAAGCGCGAATTCGCGCCGAGAAGGGCGAGCGCACGCTCGTCACCGCGCTCACGAAGCGCCTCTGCGAGGACCTCACGGCGTACCTTCACAAGGAAGGGATGCGCGTCCGGTACCTCCACAGCGAGATCGAGACGCTCGAGCGGCTCGAACTCCTGCGCGACCTGCGCGAAGGCGCCTTCGACGTCCTCGTCGGCGTGAACCTCCTGCGCGAAGGCCTCGATCTTCCCGAGGTGTCGCTCGTCTGCATCCTCGACGCCGACAAGCAGGGATTCCTCCGCAGCCAGTCGAGCCTCATCCAGACGATGGGCCGCGCCGCGCGCAACGCGAACTCGATGGCGCTCCTCTACGCCGACGAAATCACGGAGGAGATGCGGAAGGCGATGGACGAGGTGGAGCGCCGCCGCCGCAAGCAGCTCGCCTACAACGCCGAGCACGGGATCGTGCCGAAGACGATTCAGAAGGCGATCCGTCGCGGGATCGAGCTCGAACTGGCCGCCCACCGCACCGCGCGCCGCGCCGCGGGCGCGACCGACGAGGATGCCGACGAGAACGCGCTCGACCGCGAGGAACTCCTCGGCCAGATGCAGGCCGAGATGATGGAGGCCGCCGAGCGCCTCGAGTTCGAGAAGGCGGCGCGCCTGCGCGACGAGATCAACAAGCTGAAGTCGCTGCCCGCCGATGCGCGCGCACACGGCGCGTCGAAGCGCGCGGGCGGAGATGGCGGCGGCGAACGCCAGCCCTCACGTCAACCTTCGAAGGCCGGCATGCCCGGCACCCGCGCGGGCCGCGGGCGCAAGCGGCGGTAGGTTCAGATCAGCGAGCGCACGAGGGCGGAAAGACCGAACTTCCAGCCGAGGCTTCCGGCCACATAGAGCCCGCCGATCGCGAACGCGCGCCCAACCTGGACGCCATACTTGATGAAGAGCGCGAACGACACCGCGATGCCGGCGAGGAGACTTCCGACGAGGAACGACGCAGCGCCGATCGAGGCGGCGAGCCCAAAGGTGCCGACGAGCGAGACGATGAAGCCTGCGAACGCAAGGATGCAGGCGCCGGTGAAGTCGATGGCGTCGTCACCGAGCCACTCGACGAGCGCGAAGAGGATGGCCGCCGAGATCAGGATGTCGCACACGCCGCACCTCTTCGAAACCGTCTCGCGAGCGCCCATCCACCGAGTGCCATCGGGATGTAGGCGACCACGAGGTCGACCACGATGAACCAGACGGGAGCGTTGGAGACCTCGAGGGCCATCATCACGCCGCCGACGAGCGACAGCGCGCCAACCACGAGCGCTGCGACCAGCCGGGACCGTGGCGTCGACGCGATGAGCGCGGCCACAAGCGCGCCGACGAACGTGCCGATCGCGTGTGCCGCAAGCGGCACCAGGAGCTGCGCCACCGAATAGCGGTCGATGTTCGCGTTGATGCTGGCGACGTCGCCGGGGTTCACGCCTTCGGGCGGCGGAAGCAGCTGCATGCCGACGAAGATGGTGCCGATGTTCGCGATGGAACCCGCGAACACGCCGACAAAGACGCCGACGGCGGCGAGGAGAATCGTGACGAGGCGCGACGCCCGTCGCGGCGTGTCGCTTCTACCCGTGTCGCTTCTACCCGTGTCGCTTCTACCCGTGTGGCTTCTACCCATGTGACTTCTACCCATGAGGGCAAACTACCATGCCGCGAAGCTCGATACGGACTGCGACCTCCTCCTACAATCGCCGCCATCATGCAAACCTCGCTCCTTTCGCGCCTTCGCGCGCTGGTCGTCCCCGCCCTCGCGCTTCTCGGCACCGCCGCCCTCGCTGGCTGTGCAGCAGGCCCTGATTCGTCGGCGGCCTCGGCGGACCCCGTCGCGGCGTCAACGCGCGTCGCCATCGTCCTCACGAACCACAGCCAGCTCGGCGAGACGGGCAAGCCCACGGGCTTCTATCTCTCCGAGGCCTCGCACCCCTACGAGGTGTTCCGCAAGGCCGGCTACGAGATCGACTTCGTCTCGCCGAAGGGCGGCGAGGCGCCGATGGACGGCGTCGATCGGAACGATCCCATCAACGCCGCCTTCCTCGACGACGAGGCGCTCGTCGCGCGCACGAAGTCGACCACCTCGATCGCGAAGGCGATGGCGGTTCCCTACGACGCTGTGTTCTTCGCGGGCGGCCACGGCACCATGTGGGACTTCCCGAACGACGCGAACGTGCAGGAACTCATCCGCGTCGTCTACGAGCGCGGCGGCGTGGTCGCGGCCGTGTGCCACGGTCCGGCTGCGCTCGTGAATGCACGCCTCTCGAGCGGCATGTATCTCGTCGCAGGGAAGGAAGTGTCCGCCTTCACCGACGAAGAAGAGATCGCGGTCGAACTCGAGAAGGTCGTGCCTTTCGCGCTCGAGTCGAAGCTGCGCGCCCGCGGCGCCCGCTTCGTCGAGGCGCCGAACTTCGAGAAGAAGGTCGCCGTCTCCGAGCGGCTGGTGACCGGGCAGAATCCGGCCTCGGCGACCGGGGTGGCCGAGGCCGTGGTGGGCCTTCTCGGGCAGCGCAGGCGCTGAGATTCTCCCGTCGGCGCACCGACATTTCGAGATCGACTCTCCCCGCGCCCTTCCGACGCCGCGGTGGCGTCGTAGCACGAAGAAGGAGAGCCGCCGTGGACACGCCGAACCGAACCAACGTCCTCGGAGGAGCCCCGATCGCCGTCAGCACCATCGCCGCAGCCAGCCACGTCCTCACCGTCAAATTCCAGAGTTGGACGGCCACCGATCGCTTCGACACCTTCTGATTCGGCTACGTCGACACCGTCCCAGTGCCGGGCGCGACCGCCGTGCTCGTGGCGGCCGGCATCTTCGGCCCTCGCCGTCGCTTCTGATCGCGACCGCTCACGCGCCACGCGCGCCGCGCGACCTGGCGCGCCGTGCGCGCGGCGTCGAACGCTCAAGCGCCTTGACGAGCGCGCGTCCGAGCTTCGCCGCGGCGGCATCGATCGCACCGTAGTACGAGCGCGCGCGCTCCTCGACCGACAGCGTCAGCCGCCTCGCGTCGGTGAATTGGATGGAGCAGCGCTTGTCGAGTCCTCCGCGCGGTCCATTGACGTCGCTGAGACGCACCGCGATCTCGGCTCGCTCGGAGAGCGCGCCGCCCATGACACGCCCGACGCGGTCGAGCACGTACTGGAACTCAGCGTTGCTTGTCTTGATCGGACCGTCAAAGATTCGGATGTGCATCGGATGTCCCGTTCGTCAGAATGCGCCCGCAGGAACGACCGCGGGCAGATATGCGGCACGCGTCCATTACGCCGGCGCGCGGCGCGAGTTCGCGGGCTCTGTGAGGTACGCTGCAAAGTTGGCTGCGGCCGCAGCGGACAACGGCCACTCTTCGAGGTCCTTCCAATCTTCGAGGTCCTTCTACTCTTCGAGGTCCTTCCATTCTTCGAGGTCCTTCACCGTCATGCACGTCCGCGCCGCGACATCCCGAGATCTCGATGAACTCGTCGCGCTCGCGCGGCGGTCCTTCTTCGACGCGTACTCCGAGACGGACGACCACGAGGTCATCGAGGGATACTGCGCCCGCGCCTTCACCTCCGAGCGTTTCGAATCGATCCTCGCCGACCTGCGCGCAACGCTGCTGATTGCGCGCGATGCTGAATCCGGCGCGCTCGCGGGCTATGCGCACGTCGGCGACAGTCACCCGCCCGAGTGTGTCGTCGGGCCGCGCCCGATCGAACTGGCGAGGCTCTACCTCGCGCGCGAGTGGATCGGCCGCGGCGTGGGTTCCATCCTCATGCGCGAGGCGGTTCAAGCGGCGCGCCAACTCGGCGGGCGCACGCTCTGGCTCGGCGTGTACGAGCGCAATCCACGTGCGATGGCGTTCTACGGTCGCTTCGGGATGAAGGTCGTCGGAACCAAGCCGTGGGAATGGGGCGGCGAGGTCTTTCAGGATCCCGTGATGACGTGCTCGATCTGAGCGAGTTCAGATCCGAAACGAAGACGCGCGCCGTTCAAGCGCGCGCCACTCTTCGAGGCTCGGGATGGGCTTGCCGGTATTGAGCGCCGGGAGCGCATCACAGAGCGTGACGGAGTTCGTCTCGATGACTGTCGTCAGGGCCGTCGACGGAACTGTCGAGGAGACTGTCGACGAGACTGTCGACAGAACTGTCGCGGAAACCGGCTTGGGGGCCGACGGGGACGGGGCCGCGCCGTAAACCGACAACTCCACCGGTCCTTTCGGGCTGCCGTCGGCTGGGGGCTTGAGTCCTGGGGTCGAGGTGACCGGAGACATCTGGGGCAATAGTCCTACGACAGATTTCGGCCGTCGGCGCAACACGGTCGCAAAAAGCGTTGAAAAACAACGGCTTGCGTCCGGGAGACGCGCCCCGCATGGGCATATTCCGCTCTTCTGGGCCAGCGCCGCCGTCTCTGGCCCGGCTGGGTGGGCCCCGCGCCCTATCATCGTCGCCCCATGTCCACGCCCGAGAAGTCGATTCGCGTTCGCGGTGCGCGCGAGCACAACCTGAAGGATCTGTCCGTCGAGATCCCACGCGACAAGCTCGTGGTCGTGACCGGCGTCTCCGGCTCCGGCAAGAGTTCGCTTGCCTTCGACACCATCTTCGCCGAAGGCCAGCGCAAGTACATGGAGTCGCTCTCCGCCTACGCGCGGCAGTTCCTCGACCAGATGCAGAAGCCGAGCGTCGAGGCGATCGAGGGACTCCCGCCGACCATTGCGATCGAGCAGCGCTCGGGCGGCCACAGCCCGCGCTCGATCGTCGCGACGACGACGGAGATCTGGGATTACCTGCGACTTCTCTACGCACGTTGCGGGACGCCGACCTGCTGGCATGTCGAGCAGGCGGCGGAGAAGATGGCCTCGAAGGCGAAGCCGGTTTCGAAGGCAAAGGCGGCTTCGAAGGCAAGGAGCGCCGTGCCGCACGTCTGCGGCAAGGAGATCAGCGCCTCGAACCCGAGCCAGATCGTCGAGACGCTGGTGACGAAGTTTGCCAGCCGACGCGCCCTGTTGTGTGCGCCCGTCGTGCGTGCGAAGAAGGGCTTCCACCGCGAGGTGCTTGAAGGACTGCAGAAACAAGGCCTCGTGCGCGCGCGCGCGAACGGCAAGGTGGTCGACCTCCGCGACGTCCTCAAGAACGGCGGCGAGAATCCGTTGGGCTTCGGGCGATACGAGAAGAACGACATCGACGCGGTCGTCGACCGCATCGTGCTCGAGGAGTCGGCGCGGCAGCGGATCGCCGAGAGCGTGGAGACGGCGCTCAAGCTCGCGGAGGGCGCGCTCGTCGTCCTTGTCGAGGACCCGACCGGCAAGGAGCCGGGCTCGAAGGATGGCTGGACCGAGCATCGCTACAGCGAGAAGTTCGCATGCCCCGATCACCCGGATTGCGCGCTCGACGAGCTGGAGCCGCGGCTCTTCAGCTTCAACTCGCCGCAGGGCGCCTGCCAGGCGTGCGCCGGCCTTGGCACCGTGAACGAGTTCGACGAGGCGCTGTGCGTGCCCGACATGACGAAGCCGCTGCGCGAGGCCATCCAGCCTTGGCGACGCAACGGACGCCGGATGAACATCTACTACGCCCGCGCGCTGCGCAGCTTCGCATCGCTCGCGAAGATCGACCTTGACACGCCGTATGCAGATCTTCCCGCGAAGATCCGCACGGCGCTGATGTGGGGCTCGTCCGTCGAGGGCGTGAAGCTCGCGTTCGAGTGGGAGGGCGTGCTTCCCCATCTGAAGCGCCGCGCGACGGAGACCGAGAGCGAGAACGTGAAGGAGCGGCTCATGGCCTACATGAGCCAGGCGCCCTGCCCCGCGTGCGCGGGCCGCCGCCTGCGCACGGAAGCGCTCGCCGTCAAGCTCAGGAGCGGCACGCTCGGACTCTCGATCAGCGACGTCGCCTCGATGACGGTCTCGCGCGCGCTTGCCTTCATCCAGTCGATCGAGCTCTCGAAGGAGTCGCGGCAGATCGCGGCGCCGATCCTGAAGGAAGTCGAGGCGAGACTCGGATTCCTCGCCTCGGTCGGCCTCGACTATCTCTCGCTCGACCGCACGAGTTCGACGCTCTCCGGCGGCGAGGCCCAGCGCATCCGCCTCGCGACGCAGGTCGGCAGCGGCCTCGTCGGAGTCTGCTACGTGCTCGACGAACCAACGATCGGCCTCCATCAGCGGGACAACGACCGGCTGATCGCGACGCTCCGCCGGCTCTCCGACATCGGCAACACCGTCCTCGTGGTCGAGCACGACGAGGACATGATGCGCGCGGCCGACTGGATCGTCGACATCGGCCCCGGCCCCGGTCGCCACGGCGGCAGGCTCGTCGCGGAAGGAAACCTCGCCACGATCGCAGCGCATCCAACGAGCCTCACCGGCGAGTATCTGTCGGGCCGCAAGAAGATCGATGTGCCACGCAAGCGCCGCGCCGTCAGCGAGTCGAGCGCGATCGTCGTGAAGGGCGCCGCCGCGAACAACCTCCGCGGGATCGACGTCGCCTTCCCGCTCGGCGGGATCGTCTGCGTCACCGGCGTCTCCGGATCCGGAAAGTCGACGCTCGTCAACGACATCCTGCTCGCGGCCGCGCGCAAGCACGTCCTCGGCGAGAACGTGAACCCCGCTGCGCACACGCGCGTGACCGGCTTCGGCAAGATCGCGCGCGTGGTCGAGGTCGATCAGTCGCCGATCGGACGCACCCCGCGCTCGAACCCGGCGACCTACACGGGAATCTTCGACGAAATCCGCCGCATCTGGTCGCTTGTGCCCGAGTCGAAGATCCGCGGGTACGAACCGGGACGCTTCTCGTTCAACGTGAAGGGCGGCCGCTGCGAGGCGTGCCAGGGCCAGGGCGTGAAGCGCATCGAGATGCACTTCCTTCCCGACGTGTTCGTCGACTGCGAGGTCTGCAAGGGCAAGCGATACGCGCGCGAGACGCTCGAGATCAGGTACCGCGGCAGGACGATCGCCGATGTGCTCGACGCGACGGTCGAGGAGGCGCTCGCCTTCTTCGACGCACACCCGAAGATCAACCGCATGCTCGAGTGCCTGCGCGACGTCGGCCTCGGCTACATCCAGCTCGGGCAAGCCTCAACCACGCTGTCGGGCGGCGAGGCGCAGCGGGTGAAGCTCGCGACCGAACTTGGGAACGCAACCGATTCGCCGACGCTCTACGTCCTCGACGAGCCGACGACGGGCCTTCACTTCGCCGACGTCGCGCGCCTGCTCTCGGTGCTCGAGCGCCTCGCAGACAAGGGTCACACGCTCGTCGTCATCGAGCACAACCTCGATGTCGTGAAATGCGCCGACTGGATCGTCGACCTCGGGCCCGAGGGCGGCGATCGCGGCGGCACCGTCGTGGCCACAGGCACGCCCGAACAGATCGCGAAGCAGAAGTCGAGCTGGACCGGCCGCTGGCTCAAGCCGCTCTTGTCGGGGACAAACTGACGCAAGGCGCCACGCGCCGGCGCGAGAATCGCTCCGACAGACAAAGCCCAGAGACAAGGCCCAGAGACAGGGCCCAGAGACAGGGCCCAGAGACAGGGCCCAGAGACAGGGCCCAGAGACAGGGCCCAGAGACAGAGCTCAGGCGGCCACGCTCACTTCGACGACTTGACCTTGATCTCCGGGCCGGGCATCACGTGGCCCTCAACCGGCGCAAACACCACAGCGACGTGGTGGGTTGCGCTCGGAGCCTTGCGGCTGTTGTTGGCGCGGGCGCGGGCGCGGCGGGCGATCTCGTCGATCTCGCCGCACAGCGCACGGATGCGAGAGACTTCCTCGTCGGTGAAGCTCTCCCAGTACAGCGCGATCCTGCGGGCGCCAAAGCCGCCCGCCTTCTGCGACAGGGCGAGCGTCCGGCTCTCGGCAAGCCACGGCCGGTAGAAGTCGGCGAGCCGCTGCGACTCGCGCTTCGAGTCGATGTCGACGACGAGCGAGACATCGGGGACGGTCGCCTTGTAGTAGCGCGGACGCTTGCCGCGGCGACCTGGCGTCGCCTCGCCGGCACGGGACAAGAGAAGGCCAGCCTTCTCAAGATGCCGCAGGTGGAAGTAGAGCGCGGTTCGATTGAGCCCAACCGCCTGCGCGAGCTCGGTCACCGACGTCTCGCCGAGTCGGCGCGCCGTCTCGAGGATCCTCAACCTCAGCGGCAAGCGCACTGCCTGCCAGATTGGTGAGCGGTTGATCTGCATGTTCGGGGATTCGTTTTGTTGGTCTGGCATGGCGATGCACGAGGCGGCTCGATCGCCGAACGATCGAACCAAAGGTAGAACACACTCCAGGGGTCGGGTGCGGGGAAACCGCCCTGATCCCCTGCCAAGGCTCCCCGCCCGAAGGGCGGAAGAGGGCAACCGAGGGGACGCCGCGAAACGCGGGCCACCTCGGTCAACTCGCCGAAACACCGTTCGCCATGGAAAGCGCGCGGGGCTCGGCACTTTTCCACGGCAGGGTTGGCCCGCGTCGAGAAGCCGAGGTCGATCTGAGAATCGGGGAGGCGAAGCCTCGCGCGGCTCTCAGACGATCCGGCCGTCCGGGCCAAACCATAAACTTCATACACTTTCCTAAAAGTTGTCGCGATGTCAAGTGGGTCAGCGACTGAATCGCTCCGATTGCGCGATATCCAATGCATACCCGCATACGAATGCGGGAGGCTTCGCGAGTTAGGATGACGAGATGTCCGCGTTTCCCCCGACCGACGTACCCCAACTTGCACTGCGCGTCCTGATGATGCCGCGCGACACCAATCATCAGGGCACGATCTTCGGCGGGATCATCCTGGCCTACGTGGATCAGGCGGGCTACGTCGAGGCCCGAAAGCACGGCCTGCATCGCTGGGTCACGGCATCGGTCGATCGCGTCGACTTCAAGGCGCCGGTCGCGGTCGGCGAGGTCGTCGAGTTCAAGACGCGCACCATCCGGCTCGGTCGCACGTCGGTTGCGGTCCAGGTGGTCGTCGACGCGCAGCGGCTCGATGGCACGTGGGCCCGCGTCACCGAGGCCCAGCTCACGATGGTCTCGGTCGACGAGCACGGCCGTTCGATACCGTTCCGGCAGACGCCGGGCATGGATGGCAAGCCTTGATGTTGCGCCTGCGACAGTTCGCCGACCCGACCACATGACCCGCCAGCGATGATCCATCGATGATCCAACCATGACCACCGGTCGAGACTCTTCGACGGACCGTGCCCGGCTCGCGCTCCTGATCTCGGGAGGAGGTCGCACCGCCGCGAACATCCACGCCGCGTGCGTCGATGGTCGGCTGCACGCCCACGTCGCGCTCGTGATCGCGCACCGCGACGACATCGCGGGCGTCGCGCTCTGCCGGTCGCTCGGGCTGCGCGTGGCGGTGCTGCCGCCAGGCGATCGGCTCGCGGATCGGATCGACGCGTGTCTGCTTGCTGCGCGCATCGAAATCGTCTGCCTCGCCGGATACCTCCGCCGATTCCGTGTGGGCCACCAATGGCCCGGGCGCACGCTGAACATCCACCCCGGGCTTCTCCCCCGCTTCGGCGGCCAGGGCATGTATGGGCTCCGCGTACACGCGGCGGTCCTTGCGGCGGGAGAGCGCGAGAGCGGCTGCACGGTGCACGAGGTCGATGAGGAATACGACCACGGCGCCACCATCCTTGAGCGTCGCTGCCCGGTTCTCGCAGGCGATACCCCGGAATCGCTTGCGGAGCGCGTGTATGGCGAAGAAATCGGCGCGTATCCTGAGGCGATCGCGCTGAAGCTCCGCGGCCGCTGAGGTCCGCGTGCGTTGCCGCGCGCAGGACCCGATCAGGAACTCGAACGTTGCCAACGCGTCATCCGTGCACGCCCTTCCACTCGATTCCACGCGCGCTGGCGGTGGCGGTGGCAACGCTGGCCATGGTCGGCTCCGACGGCGCCGCCCACGCGATGCCTGCGCCTCCGCCGGCGGTCAAGGCGCCCACGCTCGAGCGGATCGACGCCGTCCTGCGCGCACGCGACTACGTCGAGGCGGACAAGCTCATCGCGGAGAGGCTCAAGGTCGACCCGGACGATCCGACGCTGCTCTACAACCACGCGTGCGTGCTGGCGCAACTCGGGCGGCTCAAGGAAGCCGAGGCGCAGTTGCTTGCGAGCATCCGCAAGGGCTTCGACGACCTCGATCACCTCGAGTCGGACCCTGACCTCGATCCGATCCGCGACGGCCGCGTCTACACGAACATCATGGAGGCTCGGGAGCGCATCGAGGCGCGCAAGGCCACGAAGCCCGCTGCGACTCGCGCGCGCGCCCCCGCCCCCGACCCACTCGCGCGTTGGAAGGATGCGCACGGCGACGCGTATCGCTACGAGATCGACGCGGACGCCGGCGTCGCGTACGCGACGTTTCTCGACGAGACATCGCATGCGCGGATGAAGGAGACGCTCGAGCGGCTTGAGCGGCACCTCGTCGAGGCGTACTTCAGGAAGCCGCCCGATGAGCGCGCGCTGATTGCGATCGTGCGTCCCGCCGACGCCGCCCGCTACCTCGATCGACCCGAGATCCGCGGCATGTACCTGCACCGCGAACGTCGCCTCGTGGCCCGCGACACCGGCCAGAGCCTCCAGCATGAGTTCGTGCATCTCGTGCATTACGCCGACATGGAGCGCCTCGGGCAGACGCACCCCATCTGGATGCAGGAGGGGTTGGCGAGCCTGTATGAGGACTACTCGTTCCGCGGGGACGGCAGCGTGGAGTTCCACCCGAACATCCGCTTCAACGTCGCGCGCAGGCAGGTCCTCTCCGGCACGGCCCGCGAGTGGCGCGCGCTGACGTCGCTCTCCGCGGACGACTTCATGAAGGACGCGGAGCGACACTATCCGCAGGTGCGCGCGATGTTCGAGTATTTCGCACGCGAACGGAAGCTCGAGGACTTCTACCGCGCGATGGTGGCGACCTACAAGGACGACCCGACTGGCGCCACCGCGATCGAGCGCGCGTTCGGCGAGCCGCTTGGAAAGATCGAGCTCCGGTGGCGCAAGTGGATGCGCGAGCGCGGCGCAGTCGACGACCGGGTCGAGCCCGGCGACCCGTCGCTCGGAGTCCTCGGCGACGACGTCGGCGACGGCGTGCGCATCACCTCGTTCGCGCCGGGCTCCGCCGCGCGGGCCGCCGGACTCCGGGTCGGAGACGTCATTCAGTCCGTCGCCGGCAGCCCGATCCGAAGCAAAGACGAACTCGTGCTTGCGATTGCGCGCCTTCGAACCGGCGAGTCCGTCGAGGTTCGCTTCCGCAGGTCTGGCGAAGAGACGGCGCTGATGGTCCTCCCTCGGCCGCTCGGCCGCTGAAGCCTCGGCCGCTGAAGCCTCGGCCGATCGAGCATCGGCCGCTCAAGCCTCGGCCGCTGAAGCCTCGGCCGATCGAGCATCGGCCGCTCAAGCCTCGGCCACGCCGCACCCATCGAGCAGCCGACGCCCGAACCCTCCGTGCGCGACACACGGACAGGTCGCGACTCCCTACACTCGCAGGCATGATCGAGGGATCGGGAGTTCCAGAGCAATCGTCTGTCAAGCGTCCCGGAGGCGGGATGCGTTTCTTCCTCAGGGGGCTCGGGGTGATCCTGCCGAGCGTCCTGACCCTCTGGATCCTGGTGGCTGCGTTCCGCTTCATCGACGGGAACATCGCGGAGCCGATCAACGCCGGGCTGCGCCTGGCGATCGCCGCATCGGCAGACCGGGGCGAACTCGGTCCGTTCGCGCCGGACGAGGCCATGCTTGCCACCGAGCTCGCCCGCGCGGAGAGGCTGCGGCTCGACGCCTCACCCGAGTCGGTCCGCTGGCGTGCAATCCGGACGAACGTCGCAGACTGGTGGGCCGCCCGCTGGTACCTCGACCTCGCCGGACTCGTCCTCGCGATCGTGGTGGTCTACGTTCTCGGCCGGCTTGTCGGAGGCTATCTCGGTCGGCGGCTGCTGGCGCTCTTCGAATCGGGGCTTCTATCGGTGCCGGGCATCCGAAGCGTCTATCCCGCGCTGAAGCAAGTGGTGGATTTTCTGTTCGGGGGCGAAAAGAAGAAGCTGAACTTCAACCGCGTGGTGATGATCGAGTACCCGCGCCCCGGCATCTGGTCGATGGGGCTTGTGACGGGAGATGCCGCGCGGGAAATCCGCTCGGCGGTAGGCGACTCCGTGACCGTCTTCGTGCCAAGTTCCCCCACGCCGTTCACGGGATGGACCGTGACCGTGCCCCGCGGCGAAGTCCGCGAACTTCCCATCACAATCGACCAAGCGCTGCGCTACCTTGTGTCTGCGGGAGTGGTCGTTCCCGGCGATGCGGTCGCCGGGGCGGACGGTCCCGCCGGACAGGGAGCGGTCGCGAAGTTCCACGCCGCCCGCACAGGCGGCACAGGCGAAGCAGAAGGCCCGATCAAGACTCCAGCGCCCTGAAGGCAGGACGCGTATCGACCGAAAGGGAGAGCCATGCAAATCAACATCAAGGGCAAGCACCTCGAGATCACCGAAGCGATCGACGCCTACGTCCGCAAGAAGAGCGAGCGGCTGACGCGCTACTTCGATCGGGTGCAGTCCATCGACTGCATCATCGAGAAGGAGCCGAACGCCTATCACGTCGAGTTCATCGTCGACGTCGAGCATCACGAGGACTTCATCGTGAACTTCCGCGATCCCGACCTCTACGCGGCGATCGACCTGGCGATCGACCGAGAGGCCCGGCAGATCGTCGAGCACAAGAATCAGATCCGCAACCATAAGCATCCACGCTGACGCAGCCGCGTCGCGTCGGTCGAAGAGGCGAACATGAAGCTCCGAGATATCGTCGTCGAGAAGGCCATCGTGCCGAACATGACAGCCGTGAAGCGCGATGAGGCGATCCGCGAGCTGCTGGACGCCATGGTCGCGAGCGGCCGCGTGTCGGCGGACATGCGCGACGCCTTCGCGAAGGCCATCATCGCCCGTGAGAACAAGGGTTCCACCGGGCTCAACCACGGCGTTGCCATCCCGCACACGAAGTCGCCCGCCATCAAGGCGCCGATCGCTGCGATCGGCGTGAGCCAGGCGGGCATCGACTTCAACTCGCTCGACAAGCAACCCGTCTACTCGGTGGTGCTGCTCTTGTCGCCGGATTCGAAGCCCGAGCTGCACCTCGAGGCGATCCAGGCGATCTTCTCGCATCTGTCGAAGGACCGCTTCCGCCGCTTCCTTCGTCAGGCGAAGACGGTGGAGAACGTGACGACGCTGCTCGACGAGGCCGACGCCGGCCAGGTCACGGCCTGACGACCATGCGCTCGGCGTCCGCAACAATCGTCAACAAGCTCGGGCTGCACGCGCGGCCTGCGATGACGTTCGTCGAGGAGGCCTCGCGCTTCGCGGCCGAGATCACCGTGCGCAAGGTCGGCGACTCCGACGCGGTGGACGGCAAGTCGATCCTCCAGATGCTGATGCTCGCAGGGACCTGCGGCAGCGTGATCGAGATCACCGCCAACGGCGACGACGAAGGCGCTGCGATCGAGGCATTGCTGGCGCTGGTGGCCGCGCGCTTCGGCGAGGACGAGTGACAGCCGACCGTCGGTCGGCGTCACGCTGGCTCGACGATCCGCTCCGTCGATGCCTCTCGGCGCATGAGTTGCGCGAGCGCCTCGCGCGGCGCGAGCCCACGGAACACCATGGCCTCGACCGCCTCGCAGATCGGGATCTCGAGCCCCTTCTCGCGCCCGAGCAGGGCCAGCGCATGCGCGGTCGGCACCCCCTCGACCACGGAACTCGTGCAGGCGAGCGCCGCCTCCACTCCCTCGCCGCGCGCCAGACGTTCGCCGAAACTGCGGTTCCGGCCCTCTTTCGCGAAGCAGGTCGTGGCGAGGTCGCCGACGCCCGCGATCCCGAAGAATGTCTCGACGCGTCCGCCGAGCGCGACCCCGACGCGCGAGATCTCGGCGAGTCCGCGCGCGAGCAGCGCGCTCTTCGTGTTGACTCCAAGCCCCATGCCATCGGCGACGCCCGCTGCGATGGCGATGACGTTCTTGCAGGCGCCGGCGACTTCGACGCCGATCAGGTCGGTCGACTGGTAGACGCGGGTCCACTCGCTCGTGAACGCAGTGGCCACGCGGGCGGAGAGCTCGGGGCTCTCGCTCGCCGCGACGAGCAACGCCGGCAGCCGGCGCGCGAGCTCAGCGGCGATCGTGGGCCCGCTCAGCGCAGCGACGGCGCGATCCGGCCCAAGCACCTCGCGCAGGATGTCGCAGGGCATTCGAAAGGTGTTCTCCTCGATCCCCTTCGCGATGCTCACGACCGGCGCCGTCCCAGCGAGCGCGTCGCGCATGCGTCCGAAGGTGGCCCGGATGTACTGGGTCGGGATCGCGCAGACGACAAGCGTCGCCTCTGAGGCCGCGCGTGGATCGGCGGTCACTTGGACACTTGGATCGAGCAGGAAGCCGGGGAGGCGGTCGCTCGAGCGTGTCTCGGCAAGCCTTGCCGCCGCATCCGCGAAAGGCGAGATCAGGACGACCGGCGTTTGCCGTGCCTGCAGCACATCCGCCAGCACGAGGGCCATCTGCCCGTCGCCGACGATCGCGACCCGCTCTGTCTCGTGTTGCGCCACGCTCGCAAGGATAACCGCCCCGAGCGCCCGTGAATCCCGAACCGCTCCCGCATCCGGTGCGAATCGAACCCCGGTTCTGCTACCCTCCTCGCCCGGGCCGCGGAGCCCTGCACGGAACCCCTCCATGTCGACGCTTACCTCCTTCTCCGGCACGAAGTCGAACGCGGATCTCGGTGACGCCCAGGGCGCGGAACGCCTTGAGCGGCAGCTGTTTGTC
>Ga0209985_10001412_pt1 | contig 23673 bp, 23 predicted proteins | sample NOAtaG_FD_187305 | JGI IMG/M metagenome (GOLD analysis project Ga0209985, IMG submission 187305) | Freshwater lake microbial communities from Lake Erie, under a cyanobacterial bloom - NOAA_Erie_Diel6S_1000h metaG (SPAdes) (version 2) | ecosystem: Environmental > Aquatic > Freshwater > Lake ...
AATTTTTTCCTCGTGACCTGAGCACGACAACTCTGTTCTACACGCCGTCATCTACGGCTGTGTTGTACGATTTCCCAAATATCCACAATTCCCTGACGCGGCTGAGAACTATCCAGCACATCGAGGGAATTGATTCCGTCACCAGCACACCAGCCGAAAATCTGGAATACAGAACTGCGGATGACCTGTATGATGCTGATGGCAATCGCAGACCTTCTGTCTACACACTCATTGGTGCCACACTTCGCCTGTATCCTTTGCAGGCTACCGGTGCAGCCAATGTGTTCTTCTTCCAGAATCCTGACGTCACAGAACTTACGTACGGCAGCTGGATTGCAGATACGTATGCAGAAGAACTGGCCATGTGGGCCGCAGCCATTGTCTTTTCACGCACAGGCTTCGTGGAAATGGCGTCGCAATACAACGAAAATCACATCAAGCCGTTCAAAGAACTGCTGATCAACTCTCATCTTCTGGGTAATGTTTCCTGAGGAATAACAGTCATGGCTACCTACGTTCCAAACGCAACTCAAGCAACTGAGCCAGTAGGCAGCCGGCCGGTAGGAAGCGCTGCAGAAGAATTTCGTACGCTGAAGGCTTCCATCAACAATATGCGGCAGTGGCTGGGAATTTCCGCTACTGCACCTACAGTTGATACTCTGGGAAATGCTGTAGCTGCTGGAGACTTCTACTACAATTCCACGTCACTGAACATGTTTGTTTACAGTGGCGTGTCTTGGAGAGTGGTAGATAAGACTGCCGTAGAAGCCAGTTTCAGCGCAAGTTCGCTGGTTATCGGAGACTACTCCGCGGATATCATCACCTTTACGCCCACTGCAAACTTCACCATCACAGATTCTGGAATGCTGACTGGCCAATCTGTGCTACTACTGGTTACGAACGCAGGATCATACACTGCTACGTGGCCTGCTGGCATCAAGTGGCTGAATGGTGCAATTCCTTCGCTACTTGCAACCGGTGTGACGTTTGTGCAGCTTGGTAAGATCGGTAGTCAACTCTATGGAGTGGCTGCTGGCGGAGCAGTGTGATGAAGTTTCTGCAGTCCTTGGATTTGATGCTGCAATCTGGGAATCGCCCAGGAACGAATTGGAGGGCTATTAGTGGGCCTGATATAGACGGAAGTGTGTTCAAGTACCAAAATGGGTATTATTTACGAGCTCACCGCACTGCTTCGCCATTCACGAGTACACGCCGTGTGTTGTTTTATTGGTCAACTGATGCTATAACTTGGATTTCAGTAAATATCCTCTCTAGTACATCGGTTCCTAACACTGTAGATATTGCTACAGACGGTGTAAACATCTTTACATATTATCATGATTCATCAGGCCGCATAATTAATACATATAATACTTCTGGGGGGCTACAAACTACCAATACTTATTCTACAGGGTCTGGTGGGGCGTTGCGTGTAGACACTAGGTCAGACGGAAAAAGCCTAGCTGTAGGTCCATACGAACTTGCAACTTTTACCGCGACAAACGCAATAACATTTACTTATCCTTCCTTAAACATAGTAGGGAGGAGTGTAAATATTGGAACTACTAGTCTTATTTTCAGCTATTCTGGAGGCACAGATACATTTGTAGACGGTACCACAAATGGCACTTCGCTAAATTTGACACAGGGTGTAGGAAATATTGGAACTGATTGCATACAGCTGGGAATTGTAGGCTATGATGCGTTCAATCCTTCAACTGCGCTAGCACAGTGTGTAGTATTAAAAGTATATGTTCCTCCTGTGGGAGACCCAGAATTTATACTACAGACTTTTGATATAACTTTAAGTGGCAGTGTGCTAGCATTTGTACCTGTAAATACGTGGTCGGCGGCTGCACTCTCTTTATCGCTTCCTGCGAATCCCACACTCGGCACACTCATAGTGCATCCTATTACTGGCGATCTATTTGTTACAGTTATAGCCAGCGGGGTTTCTTATCTGCTACGGTCAATGAATAAGGGGCTGACTTGGGAAATCATTCCTTTTGGAGCGACTCGAATTGTGTATTCTCCGTTAGGCTTAGTTATGATTAACACTTTTACACTCTACGTCTCTCCCTGAACAAATTTTCACTTCACAGTCATGACACAGCTCACTGAGGATCAGATCGAAGAAATTGCAGAGCGGGCAGCAGAGCGTGCTATGCAGAAACTCACTGACCACATGTATAAGCAAGTAGGCAAGAGTGTCGTCAGCAAACTCTTCTGGATTGTTGGTGTGATTTCTGTGGGCCTATACCTCTGGTTGAAGCAAAAGGGAATACTCTAAAATGGCTGTTCAACGCTTCAAATTGCCGCTGAATAATGCGGCATTTCCTTTTGTCTCCACCAAGGCTCCGCGCGCCGTGTTTGTTCCAGGCATGGACATTGCACCGCGTGCAGGTAGGGGTTTCATTGGCACGCAAGATACCATGGACTATGATCTTACGCAGATCATCTATGGTGAAAACTTCATGCCTGTTGGCAAAGGTGTCAAGTCTGTAGGCTACAGACAGCTCATCGCGCCGACAGTGAACAATGATTTCGATAGCATCTTTGCACTGCGGGATGAAGACGAGAACACAGTTCTCTACAGTCCTGCTGGGGGGCAGAATTATGTCTATGACGACACGACGTCTGCATGGACTTCTGACCCCATTGAAACTGTGTATGGACTTACGCTGAGTTCTACCAGCTTTCCTATTGACAGTCAAGTCACCTACGCGTACGTGGATGGCTTCACGTTCATCTGTTTCAGCCGTCTCAAGTCAAATGGCAGTCCTGCCGTAGACATAGTCTGATGTATTGGGATTCTGCTACGCAGTCTCTAAGCCCGCCAGCTGCGCTGATTGCCAATTTGCCATTCGCTGTAGGCGAGATTGATGGCATTTCTTCTGCCGCAGGCTATCTGATTGTCTGGTCAGGCATCACTATTGCCTGGGCGCCGTTCAATGGCACAGCATTCAACTTCACTCCATACGCTAATGGAGCATTCACAGGTGCAGGCAGTCAAATTCCTGAAGATGTGCAAGGTATTATTCGCGCAATCATTCCTGTCTCTGGCGGATTCATTGCCTTTACGAATAGAAATGCCATCGGAGCCAGTTACGTCTCCAACAACCTGAATGCTCCTTGGATTTTCCGTGAAGTCCCAGATGCAGGTGGGTTGGAAAGCTATGAGCAAGCGACGGTAGAAGGAAGTCTTGGTAGGGTGATTGCTTATACCACGGCAGGAATGCAGACTATCACGCTCAACTCTGCAGAACTTATTCACTCCGACCTGTCAGATTTCATCACTTCACGTGAGATTGAGCGGTATAGCTCTACAACGCATACGCTGGAGCAAGCAGCAACTGCATTAGACTTCTATCTTAAAGTTGCAGCTGTTGGCAACAGATACATTGTGCTTTCCTATGGCACTTTCAAAGGAATCTATTCTTTTGCACTAGTCTATGATCTAGCCATCCAACGTTGGGGAAAACTGAGACTTACACATCGGGACTGCTTCTACTACAACTATGGTGTGGAATCTGCAGATATTACCTATTCTATGCTAGGAGATGTGCCATATACTGACCTTGACATTGTCACCTATTCCTCCACGCTGGCGCAATCTAACGCATTCACCAGTGCGCAACATTCCCTGGCGTTCCTAAAACAGACAGGTGAAGTTGTCATTGCAGACTGGTCAGATCAAATCCGAGATACAGCAGATGAAGGCGTAGTAATTCTTGGGCGTGTGCAACTTTCACGCTCTCGTAATACTCAGCTCAATCGTGCAGAACTGGAAGGTTTGAAGTCAGGTTCTGTATACATTGCTCCTTCCTACAATGGACGTACACTCAGCACTGTAGAGCAGATGGTGCTGGTGGAAGCAATAGAAGACTACAAGCTGCTGGGCACATTGGTCGACTGCAAAAACTTCAATATCATCGTGGAAGGCACGTTTGACCTGAGCACAGTCATCCTAGAGGCTACTCCGACAGGAGCCATCTGATGCCTGAGTATTTCATTTCCAGTGGCCTGCCCTCTTATCCATCTGGGCTGAGTGATAAGGAAGCTGCACTTGTGCTGCCGCTGTATCGAGCAATCGGTACGCTGGCACAGCAGCTTTCCACGCTCACAGGGAATGTGCAATACAGTGGAACTGAGCAGGGGCAGCTTGACCAGTTGACTAAGCTGCTTGCTCAGCGTACGCAGAAGATATTTGTTCAAGCAAGTGAAACACTTGCTTATGGCAACCTTGTCACGCTTAGTCTCTCAGCAGGCAAAATTGTAGCGAATAAAGCAGACGCTACGAATCTGAACAAGCCTGCGCATGCAGTGATTGATGTGCCAGGAGGAATAGCTGTAGGCCAGTTTGGTGAAGCCATCTTTTTGCAAGGACGTACATCTGGTATTTCTGGCACTACCTTTGGCGCTCCATATTGGTTGAGCACAGCCGGCCAAGTGCAAGCAGTCAAGCCGGAAGGTCCAGGAGTTCTGACTCAATACGTGGGCTTAGGACTTGGAACTGCGGGGTTCTATGCAGACTTGGAAGAGCCAAAGCGCACAGCTTATGGCAGCTTCCTAGACACCACAAATCAAACCGCAGCAGCAATCAATACCGCATATGCAATCACTCTCAATTCGACTGTATTTGGTCAGGATATTTCTATCGGCAGTCCTACTTCTCGTGTTGTCATTTCCAAGCCTGGCTTGTACAATTTTCAGTTCTCGATTCAGCTCATTAACACCGCCGGCGGCGCTCATCGTGTAGCAATCTGGCCGCGCGTCAATGGGCTTGACGTCACAGCAAGTGCTACGCTAATGAGGCTGCAAGGAAATAATACGGAAGCAGTAGCTGCTTGGAACTTCGTACTTCCTATGAATGCGAATGATTACTTTGAATTGATGTGGGCAGTGACGGATGTGTCGTTGAAAATTGTAGCGTATGCTGCAACGGCCCCACACCCTGTGGTCCCATCAATCATTCTCACAGTCACAAACAACATCTGAGGTGCATATGACATTTCGTCTTGGACTTCGTAGCCTCTCACGTCTGGAAGGTGTTCATCCGCACCTGAGAACTGTGGTGATGGATGCCATCACAATTACGTCTGTGGACTTTGCAGTGCTAGAAGGGCTGCGGACGAAAGAGCGCCAGCAAGTTCTACTCAAGCAAGGAGCTACCAAGACTCTCAATAGCCGCCATCTGACTGGCCATGCTGTTGACCTTGGCGCATACATTGATGGACAAGTGGCCTGGGATTGGCCTCTCTATCACAAGATCGCAGAAGCCATGAAGACCGCGGCTGCGTACCAGAAGATTCCAATCGAGTGGGGCGGAGATTGGAAGTCTTTTCCTGATGGCCCTCATTTCCAACTTCCGTGGGAGACTTATCCATGAATGCAACCATTATCTCTGCTGTTGTTCGTCACGTTTTGACTGCCGTTGGCGGCGGTCTTGCTGTTTCCTGGGGCATTGACGGCGCTGCCTGGGAAGGCATCGTCGGTGCTGTGGCTACACTGGCTGGCCTCGGCTGGTCTGTCTGGGACAAGAAGCGTCAGTAAATCTCTCTGCAAATCTTCAGAGAGGATTAGCGTCTACTGTGATCTATGGCCTTGGCTACAATGATTGCAGTAGACGTTTTTTCGTTGTAAAGGAAACATCATGAGTAAGGACAAAGTAGCTGCACCTACAGGTGGAGTGCAAGATATTTCAGCAATGCTGCAGATGCTTGGTGGTACTGCTGGCAAGTCCACCACTACGCAAAATCCTGGAGACATTGCTGCGCTGCAAAATGTCATTGGGCAGCTGCAAGGCGCAGATTACAATGCGATTCTGCAATCCATCTTCCAAGCGGCAGGTGGTGCAATTCCTGGGCTGCAAGCAGCGTATGGTCGTTCTATGGGTGCTCGCAGTTATAACAACTCAGGTATCCAAGCTGCGCTGAATGACCTGCTCAAGCAGACTACGCTGGCAGCACAAGACAAGATTGCCAACCAGCAGCTGCAAAATCAGCAGCTTCAAGTGCAAGCGGGTCAAAGTGTAGCACAAGCCACCAAGGGCACGACGGAAACCAAGACTGCCAAGGAAGGCACGAATATTCCCAAGGCTGCTGGCACACTTGCAGTTCTGGAAGCACTTGCGCGCCTGGCAGGCAACAAGACTGTGCAAGACATGGTCGGCAAGGTAAGTGGGGGAATCATTGCTCCTGCTGCCACCGCAGGAACTGCTACTGCTCCAGCCGCCGCAGCCCCCATTGCCAGCGCGCCTGCACCGCAAATGCAAGCTGCACCAATGGCGCAACCTGCACAGCAAGTCCCTCAAGTTGCAGCTCCCATGGCACAGCCTGTGATGCAGGTTCCCATGGTGAATGCTCCTGTGCAGGCTCCTATGGTTGGTCCCATGTATTCAAACGCCGCTGGCAACTTGGCACCTTCCAGTTATCTTGCTGCTGACCCATTTGACTTTGTCAATATCCCCGCACCGGCACCTGAATACACACCTATCTTTGCAGAAGACTTTGGATACGAGGGTTAAATCATGGCAACCATGTACGCGCCTGGAGGCAGGCGGTCTGCGGCACCTGTAGTTTCCCCTCGTGCAGCGCTGACAACTGGGGCAATCTACGACGATCAAGTCACACAAGATTTGCTGGATGCGATGCTTTCTGCTACGCTGCCTGCGGGTGTTGGGCAGAGTCAAGCAGGTGTGAACATTGGGGAAGCACTTGGCTCTGGCACGTACATTGACAACATGTTTGCTGGAGGTTTTGGTGGAGATTCTGGCGCATCTGGAGCACCTGGGGGCCCATCAGGCTCTGTCAGTGACGGGCTCTCTGCACTTGGTGGCTTTGCTTCAGGCTTGAGTGCTCTTGGGATGATTGGCCAGAACGCAGATATTGCTCAAGCTGCACAAGCATTGGGACAAGTTGCAACGCTTGGGACTGCTGCAAATCAAGCTGCTCAAGGAGATATTGGGCAGGCTGCAATGACTGTAGCGCCTACTATTGGGCAGGCACTTGGCATTCCAGGCATAGCAATTGGAATGGGAATGACTGCCGCACAAGCACAGTCTGACCCAACAATGTCTTCGAATCTTACTATGGGTAGTTTGGCGTCTCAGGCAATTAACGCCGCAGTTCCAGGATTAGGACTTATAAGTGCTATTTCTGGACTGATAGGCGGACCTACCACAAAGTCTATTGCAAACGATGCAATTACGGATGCGCTGGCTGATCAAGCTAACGCGTTGGCGCAAGTTCAATCCATAGACCCACTTGATGCACTGATGAATATCACAGACGCGTTTGGAACAGCAGATTCAGGCATAGCCACAGGTGAAACTGGCGTGAGTGCTGTAGGTGAAGCTGATGCTGGCGGTCCTGGCTCTGGCGGCGGTCCAGACAATGGCGGAGATTCTGGCGGTGGGGCTTCTAGCGCAGGAACTGCGGCAGATGGTGGGGCTGCTGCTGCGGCTTCTGCTAGTGGAGATTCCAGCGCTGCTGGGCCTGCGGGGGATGGTGCTGGCGGTGGGGGCGGCAGTGGTGCTGGGGGATGTGTCATTGCTACGCACGCAGTAAACGCTGGAGCTTTTACACCAAGGCAGAAAAAGAAAGCGATTGTTTGGTGCACCAGAGCATTGCATAATAAATGGTGGGGCGAGAGCATTCGTAGAGGATACCGGCACCTAGGAAATAGGGCCATTGCCGCGGGTACTGCACAAAAGCACTACAAAGAATTCATGGATTTTGTAGACTTTGGGGCAGGAACAAATAGGACCGCAAAGACTGCCTACACATTTATCTGGCGTAGTGTGCAATTTTTTGTAGTTGGGCTGTTTGTAAAGAACTAACAACTACATAGGAGTTTTTGACATGGACATCAATGCAATCCTCAAGAGCATCACTGGTACCGCAGATGCTCGTACGAAAGCAATCACAGATCAAGCTGCCAGCATGCAGGCAAGCACCGCAGCCCTGCGGGGCATGATGGATGTGAATGTGCAAGAGGCCCAAGCAGTTGCAGCAACGGCAGGCCAGATTGCAGCAGAGCGCGCGCAGACAGACTATCTGAAGAACAAGGCCATTCAGGAGGCAGCGACCATCTTCGGCATGAATGCTGACGAGAACAATTTCATCGTCTCTCAGCGCATGGCAGAGTACGCAACTGCGGAAGATCAGCGCAAGGTTGCACGTGCAGAATTTGACAAGCTGGCTACAGCTAGTCCGCTGGAAAGTCCTGTCAACTTCATTCTTGCCCAGCTGAAACTTCCGCAAGCTGCTGCTCGCAACAATGCACTGGTCGATGCTCGTGATGCTGCTGCCGCAGACATTGAAACACGTCAGCGTTTGGCGACTGCACAAAAGCAAGTCACCACGGTGAACACCGCAGATCGTGTGAAGGCAACTGCCCTTGCAGAAGCTGAGAACAATCGGCGCGCCGCAGAGATTCAAGTCCGTCAAGCACAGATTGAGAACTCTTCCAAGCTGGCAGGCATGGACATGCAAATGTTCACGCTGAAGGACAAAGCATTTGATGTGCAGAGCGATCTGTTCAGCAAGACGCTGCAAGTTCAGCAATGGAAAATGTCGTATGAATCTATGCAAGCTCAACGGCAAGCTGCACTGATTGCTGCACAAGAACGTGCAGATCGCCTGAAAGCAGAAGCCAAGAATAAGGCTGAGCAAGATGCACAGATCATGGAACTGAACAATGGCTTTGCCACTGTGTCCAGGTTCCTTGGCTTGCAGACTCCCATGAACGTGGAGATTTGGAAGAAGCTCCCAGACGCCAAGGTCAAGCAGGCCTGGGTAGAGGCTGCACAGACTGGCGTGCTGGGCTCTGATCTGTTGCAGAGTCTGAAGTTCGTCACGCAGGTGGGCAACACTGCTGCACTTGCACAGTCTAATCCTGGCACTGCTCTTGCGATTCGTGGCTTTACTGATGCGCTCGGAACTGCTACCTCTGCGGCCGCTGGCAGAAAAGAGAACATTGGCAAGAAGACTGCGGAGCTGGCAGGCATTGCTACGGAAGACTATGTGAGGCTCATCACCAGTTCTGCCAGTGACCCCAATGCCAAGCAAACGCTGACTTCTCCGCAGTTCGACACGCTATTCAACCCGTACAAGGCCAATCACAAGGTGTTGATTACGGAGCTTGCACTGGCAAACAACGTAGTTACGAAAGCGCTACAAGCTGCAACTGTGGGCAAGCCTGCTACAGACGCTCCGAATCTGCCTGCGGAAATGGAGCAGCAAGCACTGCAAAGCATTGTTATGCAAGTGCGGGCTCGCACGCTGGGCGTAGATGAGGCAGCGCGACAACTCAACATGTACTACAAAACAGCGGCTCGCAAGAACTTTGAACTGTACCAATACAACCTGTTGGGCCTGCCTGCACAATCAAAATATGTGGCACGCATTGATGTGCCTGGCATGTTTGCAGAGCCAGTCACTGCGGATTTGATGGACTTTGCAAGCACGAAAGCTGCGCTGGCAAAAGCTGCACGTAGTGGCGCAGGTACGAAGAACCTGGAACTCACGCAAGGGTTGCCAGCTGTCGGTCCCTTCTTGCTACCTAAGACTGCCTCAATCATCCAGAACGTGCTGCTCGGTCGAGAGTAATTTTTCTGTTCCACAATTACCCGATGGGGTAAGGAGACGTCATGCCTTTTGCTCAACAGCAATTCCATCCTGTATCTCTAGCATCTGATACTACAGACTATCAAGCCAATACACTGACGCGTCTCACGCAAGCTGTGTCTCGTGGGTTGCCGGCCGCTGCTGCCAGTGGTGCACTGAGCATCTACAACAGCGTGCTTGCCAATCCTATCACTGGTCTCAAGGATATCGAGACTGAAAGTTTCCTCCGTAAATACGGTGGGAACGAAATGGGAGACTATTACAAGGATAGTCAGGAAGCCATTGACACTGTTGGTTTTATTGCCACGGCTCTCGTTCCTGGCAGCTTGGGTATCAAGGGGCTCAATGTTCTCCGTAGCGGTAATGCTGCTGGAAACTTTGGCAAGTTCCTTGCTATTCCCAGCACGAAGAAGAACCAATATCTGGAGCAGGCGCTTCAAGAAGTTGCCAAGGATGGCGGAGCGATCAAGGGCATTCTCTCGTCCACCAATCGACGCAAGCAACTTCTCTGGGAAACTGCTGACCAGACTCTGAATGGTGCAGCCTTTGAACTGGCAGTGGCTGCGACCATGTTCGATAGTCCTATCTTTGACAACTCCAGCTTGTCAGATTTCGGCTGGAACTTTGCTCTAGGTGCTGGCTTGTCTGGCGCGCTGGGAGGCCCCATTGGCTCCATCGCTGCCAAGGGCATTCTCAAGAATGCAGCTACGGAAGTGCAAGCACAGTTGCGACTGGCTGATCTGATTACTGACCCCAGCAAGATGGGCATGTTGGCAGGCACTGAAGCTCTGCTCATGGCAGAAAGCATTGCAAAGCTGCCGACCAAGTTTGACAATCTGGAATTCACGTATCTTGAGAATGGGAAGAAAAAGAAGATTGAGCTTGAGACTGCTGGGGCTGTGTCTGCTGCCAAGGACTCTGCTGAGCGCCTTGGCACTGAGCAGTTGAAGCTCAAGTTCAATGAGATTGCACAGGGTAATGAGCTTGTTGGTCAGGCATTGTTTGAAGCGCTGCAACGCAAAACTATTGCCTCCAAAACAGCAGGAGATGCACCCACGGAAACCATTCAACAACTGAATGGATATCTCAACATGCTGGCGCGTGTACGCGCAGTTGATCCTGAGCAGCTGGCACTGGAACAGCGCAAATTCTATCTCATAATTGACCCTCAAGGATTGCCCAAGGACAAGAGAAACATTTCTAATCTTTTTTCTCTGAAGCGAGAGAAGGGAACCTCTGGCAAGGAGATTACGAGCAAGCAGCCGTACTATCTCGCCGACGATGTGATGGCGGAGGATTTGCGGCTGGCCTCATTCTCTGATCTTGGTGAAGACAATATCAAGGCAGCGTTCAAGAACAACCCTGGCATTGATCTGATTCAGATTGGCGATGGCTCGTATCGTGTCAATCCCAAGTCTTCCAAGGTTCTCAAGTTCAGGGAGAACCCTAACACCACGAAGATGCTCATGGACTTGGAGAGCTTGCAGTTCTCTCCTGACACTGTGCTGGCGTTTGGCGATATCATTCCTGCTGGCAAGTTGCTCACAGCGGCTGATGCTATCTACGCAGGCACGAAAGCATTCCGTCAAGGTGCAAGTGCTGCGGTCAACATCACTCTGGAACCTTTGCAATCCAGTGCTCGTTACGCATGGGCAGCAGGCCAGAACTTCACAGACTTGCGGCGCACTGTCGGCTCCACTGTCAACTTGTCTGATCTTCCCGTACTTGACCGCATCGTTGAGTTGTTGGACCAGGGACTCGTGAAGGAAGACACGCTTCGCACTCTCAAGTTCATTGACGGTGAACGCACTCTGAGCTTTGACGATATCGTCAACTTCCGTTCACTGCCTGAGCAGATGCGTATGGAAGTGCTGGAGACTCAGCTGGCTAAGCTGGATGGCCAAGCTGTGCCGGACACTCGTGCACTCGCTATTCATATGAACAGTTCGCGTGAGTGGGTGGAGCAGGCGATTGAGTCTGGCTTTCAAGTCAGCAAAAAAGATCCTCCGCTGTTTCCCACGAAGCTTGCACTGCAACCGCGCACTGTGCAGATGGAGTGGGACTTCACGAATCTCATCAAGAACAAGAATGTGGTGCTTCCTGAAGAAGCCTACAACATGAACATGGGTCCGAATCATCTCTGGACGAAGGAGATGACCAAGGAATACCAGCGTGAGATTGCTCGCAAGATTAATATCACCGCAGCTGACACGGTCCTGGGGCCAGCAGATTCTGCACTCATCCCACAGGAATCAGACTTCATTGGCTCCGGAAACAAGTTTGGAAACAAGCTGAGCTTGTCTGCTACCGAGCAGGGCGCTGGCGCTACACTGTTTGGCTCCAGCAATGCAGGCTATGGAGAAGCTGCGCGTCTGTTCGTGCAAGAGATGGGCAAGAATGTGGCGCTGATTTCTCAGCGTTTCCGTGATGCTGTGATTGACACGCTGGCTCCCAATGTGAATGCGCTGCGGGCCAATCCGAGAGCTAGTGCAGAACTTGGCGTACTGACTACTGCGCTTCGCAAATCAGAACATCGCTATGTGTTTGATGGTTCTCGCAATCGGCTGATTTCAGAAGAAGCAAAAGCACTGGCTGCTCGTCTGGATGGCGATCTGGATGCTGCACTCTCGCAGCTGGAAGGCAAGGGCAAATCACCTCACAGCTTCACCATTACATCTCCAGAAGTAGCAGACTTTCTGCGCACTAGCACTCAGATCAATGCCAAGCGGCAGGACAAGTTCACTACACTTTACAATGCCATGGGCCTTGTGAAGAAGCCAGTAGATGAACGTGTGATCTACGTGCCTCCTATCAACACGGTCAAGTACCCATACCATGCCTTTGTCAAGACCAAGGAGAAGGTCGGTGTGAGTTCTAACGTGGGCATGATTACTGCTCGCAGCGAGGAACAGCTTCGTCAACTGGCTGCACAAGTTGGTGATGATTACGATGTATTCTTCAAGCAGAACACGGATAACTATTTCAAGGCCAAGGGAGAATACGAGTATCAGAACACTTTGAACGAGGCCGCAGTCAACAGTGACTTGGCCCGCCGTGGAGTTCTGGCGGACTTCTTCCCTGAGACTCGTCTTGAGAACGTCATGACGGATTGGCTGGAATGGCATGCCAAGCAAGAGGAGAAGCTGGTACGCAATGCTGCTCAGGTGAAGAATCGTGAGTTCTTCTCAGAAATGAACTTTCTGTCTGAGCAATATCGCAAGGTGTCTGAATCTGTCACTCGCGGTATTGGCTCTCAGTTCCGTGCAAAGGTAGCTGATCCGTTTGGAGACTTCACCAAGACCGCGCTCAACATTTCCAAGCAGCAAGAGTTTCCTCTGTTGGATTCTCTCAATGACTTTATCGACAAGGTCAGTTTGGCGGCGGGTGAAGGCATTGAGCGCGGTTTCCGGGATGCAAAGAAGGGACTCATTTCCTGGGAAGACGCAAACAAGATCACGGAAAAATATGGACTTGGCAAGCCATACATGGATGAGGCCACATATCTCACGGCAAACGAAAGAATGCCGATGAATGTGGTGCGTACGTTTCTCCAGAAGGCCAACATGGCTGTGGCTACAACCACGCTGCGGCTTGACTTCCTCAACTCACTCGTCAACATCATTTCTACTCCCGTCATGCTGGGAACGGAAATGGCCAGCATTCGGCGCATGATTGCCACGGATGATGTGGCGGCTGGCAAGCTCCGTGAACTCATGAGCGTGAAGGTACCTGGCAGAGACTACAGTGTGCCGTCTACTACGAAGTTGATTGCACAGTCCATTGAGAACTTTTTCTCTGCGGGTAAAGACCAACTGCTCACCCGTTACGAGAACATTGGAGCCATCAAGAAGGTCAGTCAGTTGTACCATGAAATGCTGGATGATCTGAGCTTCAATCCTACGATCAATCCTAGCGAAGCGCTGAACAAGCTGGAGCGCGGAGTTGAGACAGCTGCGAAGATCACAGGCAATACGTTCTCGGAAGACTTCACACGCTTTGTGTCTGCTGATGTGATGCGGCAAATGTCTGATCCGCTGGTGCAGGCTGGCAAGATGACAGTGAAGGAGCAGAACGCATATATCTCCACCTTTGTGAATCGGGTGCAGGGAAACTATGTGACCAGTCAGCGGCCCATTGTCTTCCAAGGCACAGTGGGTGCAGCAGTCTCGCTGTTTCAAACGTATGCGTTTAACGTTCTTCAGCAGCTTCATCGCCACATGGAGCGGGGAGATAAGCGCACGCTTGCTATCTTTGCAGGCTTGCAGTCCACGATCTTCGGCTTGAATGGCCTGCCGTTCTTTGACGCAGCCAACACTTATATTCTCGGCAAGCACATCGCAAGCAATCCTGAACATAAGGACATGTACAGTGTTCTTCCATCGTTTAACAAAGAGCTGGGGGACTGGATGCTGTATGGTACAGCGTCTGCTTTCCCATTGCTCACTGGAGCAAGTCCTGCGCTGTTTACTCGTGGCGATATCAATCCTCGTCACATTACTATACTGCCTACTAATATTGTTGATGTTCCAGCTGTCAGCGCTAGCATCAGACTCGTGGATCAAATCTATGAGTTTGGTAAGAATGTTGCTGGGGGAGCCGATATAAGTTCTTCCATGCTTCGTGCTTTGGAGCATCAGGGATGGAACAGGCCATTGGCAGGTTTTGCTCAGGTGCTGTCTGGCAGAACTACGACAAGCACGGGCTCACTCATCAGTGCAGCAAACGAGTTCGAGACTACAGCCATGCTGACTTCGTTGCAGGATAGACTTGTGGATTTCGGCGGAGTCACGAGACTGCTGGGCAGCCGCCCCATGGATGAAGCAGTTGCGCTGAATGCACTCTACCGTGAGAAGCGATACGAAGCAATGGACAAAGCACGTATCGAGCGTTTAGGTGAAGTTGTCAAGAGCAAACTCTATGCTGGCGATGTGCCTACGGATGATGAATACCAAGACTTTCTCACTCGTTATGCACGAAGCGGCGGACGCGCAGAGACATTCAACCAAGCGTACATGCGCTGGACACGGGATGCTAATGAAAGCGTAGTCAATCAGATGTTGGAAAAGAATAAGAATCCATTCAGTGTCAAGCTGTTTGAGATTATGGGTGGCGAGCCACTGCCGGATTGAAAACGCAAAGCGTAAGGCCAAAGAAAAAGCCCCCGAATGGGGGCTTTATGTTTTGTGTCGGGGATGTTTCAATATCCGTGCGGTTGGCTTTCTCGTTGCACTTGCCGAATCTGAGCTTCCAACAATCTGCGAATCATAGGTTCAGGCTTCCAATAGCCTGGGCCTTTCAGCACCTTGCCCCGCTCATCATAGATTGGCCTACCATCTGGTCCCAGCTTGGAGAAGTTAGAACTCATGATGATGCCGAGAATGTCATTGCTGCGAAGGCCATACTTACGCATTTCACTGGCGCAGTAGACCATGATATCGCCAAGCCAATCGGCAATATCAGTCATGATTTCCAGGGGGTCTACATTGCCGGCCTCCAGCTTGTCTACCAAATCTCCCGCCTCTGCCATTTCCTCTTGCAGGATATCGTGGAATTTGCGGAGTAGACTAATCATTTTCTCTGGAGTCCCTGCACGAAGTGTAGGACTATCTGGGGCCTCTAGGCCATACATCTTGTTGAAATTTTCGATGGCCTTGTCCAGGACAAAACCGCTGGGCAGTGCAGATTCTGGCTCTGGGCTTTCCAGAATCGTAGCCGTTGTGTCTGTCACGCCATCCAGCGTGTAGACTCTACCAGACACCAAATCTGTGATGTCTTTGAGAGGCTTGTCGTGGGAAATGGTGATGGTGATTCGAGTTGTCTGTTTCATGTTTCTGTTCCATGTAGTTTGCGAATTTCTGGGCCGGCCGTGTAAAAGTTCACATAGGGACCACGTGGACTTTTCTCTTTGAACTTCTCAATGTATCCTTCTTCAAGGAGACGAAAGACCAGAGAGTAGACGTCGCAACTGCGCCGTGATCCTGCGAACTTTATTCCAATGTCTGTAGTGCTGAGTATCTCGTCAGGATGAACTGCGAAGAATGCTAGCACTTTGAATGCTGTGTAGTTGCTTCTATCCTTTCTCCTTCCACTTGCGTGGCGTAATGCTTGGCTTCCACTGCGTAGTTTTGTGGGACTTTGGATCATGTGTTGGTTTCCTTTGTTGTTTGTAGCTCCTGCACCGGCTTGGTCAGCGCGTCGCGGAGGTCGGTGATTGGCTTCTCGGCTGAATCAGCAGCATCGTTCGCATAGCCCCATCCGGTGACGTGTTCACCCCCAATGTTGTAGATGGCGTTTTGCAGTAGCTCCAACGCCTCCAGCGCCTGCTGCAATACAGCTTCATCAACCAAAACTTTGCTCATCTATCATTCTCCTTCAACAAGGAAAAGTCACAATACACATGCTTATTGCTAAGCATCTTACGAACAATCAAGTATCCTTGTGCATTTCCTGTCTTGGTGCGAGACACGTATTGTATCTTTCCCCCCTGTACAAGACCTGCAAGAAGTTTGTTCAAATCCTCTGGCTTGTCCAGATCGCTTTGCACTTGCTTCCACAATGCTGGCGTATCCATTGGAATCTTTGCATCACTCAGCACAGATATCAATCGTGCCGCAACGTCTGCGTTCTTTGCCTTGCCAAACTCTCCCATTGCATTGGGCATTCTGTGTTCCGTATATGTCAACAGAGTGTTGGCAAAGAGAACATCTTCGGCACGAATCTCAGTCCTGCGGTTTGCAGCGGCAGTCAGCAGACACAGCTTCAACAGGTGCGTGTATCGTCTGGTGCTGTAATGCTTGAACCGCGCATCTTCCAGGCCTTCAAAGCTGTGATAGATTGTCTGCAACATATCTCTCGCCTTGCTGGACATGGTTGCCTCGCCGGAGACTTGCGTCTTAATCTCCACAAACTCATCGATGAGTTGCTGCTTCAGACTGTCTGGCGGCTTCTCAGGGAATGCAAACTTCTTACCACTGCTTTCACCAAAGACCAGAATCAATCGAGACAGAAAGCCTTGACCAAGTGTCTGCGGTGGGAATGCTTCTGCAAAACCTGCATGAGTATTGCCACTCAGAATATTGATCGTCGGTTGAAAGATGGAGACAGATCGTGAAGTCTTCAGTCTCTGTTTGAACGGTGCAATGGGGTCATCCCAATCCCAAAGACTGCCAAGAAGACTAAGGAATTCAAGATTCCCTGAGCCAACGAATTCGTTGAACTCATCTGCAACAACGAAAACTTCACGAGGATCAGCGTTAGCATAGTCGTCTCCAAAGAGATTACGCATCACAGTGCTGGCATCTTTGACAGAACCTGTGTCATCTTCCACACCTTCCAAGTCCAGCAGAAACTTCTCCTTGGATGTTCTCTCTGCTGAAAACTTGTCATAGCCAGATGCACTCAGAATGCGCTTGCTTGTCTTGATGGCCGTTGACTTTCTCGTGCCTGGGTCACCAATCAGCATCACATACATGTTTGGGAAGATGCGAAAGTCTGCGAATGGCAGGTAGAATTGCCGGCCGAGACTGGATGCCAGACAAGACATAAGACTCCAGCGGTGAAACACCATTGGAGGCTCTGTCTTCTCAGTGTATTTGAAGTACAGATCGGAGAGAGTTTGAACACTCACTTCAAGTCTCCCCAATACTTCTCACCTGAGTTCATATCAGGCGGGATGGTCATAGTTCTCACTACGCCATCCGTGCCCTTGACTTTAACACTCTCCTTCATTCGCTCCAATACAACACCAGGAGTGTCAGTCCCACGATAAGCAAAGAACAGACTGTCATGAATCTGGGCCTTGAGCCTGACTTTGTCCCGTAAATCTCCATAAACAGAATCGTGCCAAATGCGATAAAAGACACGATTGATGATACCCACAGAAAAGTTTTGAGGTCCATGTGCTACCGCCGCGTTAAGTGCTGGTTTGGATGCAGTTGGGTCAGCAAAGAAATGCCGAGTCCAACCAAGGGGACTGACCAGTTTCTTGGTCAGCTTGATGGTACGCTTGACTTCATCGTACCAATCTTTCTTTACTTCTGGGTAGGTTTGCTCGTATGTTTTCAGGAGGTGTGTGCAGACTTGCTGGAGCGTCCAGCGCGCCGGAAGTTTAAGGAGATTGCGGGCCTCTGCAACCGCCTTCGGACCCATAGTGTCGAGGAGAACTGCTGCGCCCATGTTATAATTCGACCCATGGTTGACACGCTTGGAGAGATTTCTAAGCGGTTTGCTGACTTCTTCGTAAGGGACTCCAAAGAACTTGTGAGCATTCCAACTGTGATAATCTCTGTCTGACTCCACGAGAGTAATGAGACTCGTACATCCGGACATGTATCCGACGCATCGAGCTTCACTCTGAGCATAGTCCCCTTCTGCCAGTCCTTCCCAGTCGCTGTCAACCATGATCCACGACTTGACTGCTTTACCTTGAGGTATATTTTGAATTTGCAGTCCGGTCCAGAAACTTGATTCAGTACTAGCAAGGCGACCTGTATCAGTTCCGGCAGGGTTTGTCTTGTAGTAGAGTCGGCCATTCCAGAATTTCTCCCAAACGAAATAGGTGGACAGAAGTTTTGCCTGCTTGCGATATGCAAGGATGGCAGACACGATGAGTTCATTGAATGGATGAACAGCCGCGCAAGCAGTCATAGCCTTTGCGTCTGCGCTCTCCACTTCCCCCATTCCCAGAACCTTGAGCAGTCTCTTGCACTGGTCAGGACTTGCAGGATTGAAGCTGGGTCCAAACCATGCGTGGAGTTTTGCACGTTGCTTTTCTACTGCAGCTTCCGCAGCTGCCTTGGCTTCGTCAAACTTTGCACGATCCAGGCTCAGACCATCTGCTTCCATGTGTAGGCATGGGAAGACCAGTGGGAACTCCATCAGGTAGTTACGCAGCGCCCACTCAGGAACTTCCAGCATGAGGGAGCACCAAGCATTCAGAGTTGCCCAGCAATCACGCGCATTGTATTCAAACAGGCTGAACTCGTCGCCGGCCGCATCATCTTTCCAGAAACGAATGCGGCGCACAGAGAATGCAGTGATGAAATCTAGACGCTTGGGCAGTTCTGAATACCAGGAATGGAACAGATGTTGCGTGTCATAGAGCCAGTTATGCACTGGCACATTGAAGCGCAGAAAGTAGAGATTGTCATACATTCCATTCTGGAATATCTTGGGCGGCGCTGAGGCATTCAGGTTGCGTACAAACTGATGAGCCAGCATGTCCTTGAATGGAACAACTACAGAGTGAGTGCTGCCGTCGCTAAACAAGCCACAATAGCCAACGCAATGAATGCGTCGCAGGTCGTCGCCCACATAGGTCTCAATGTCAACTGCGAGTAGTCTGGCATGTGAGAATTTCTCCAGCAGCCTTGCACTTGATTCTGGCTTCCAGACTTCCCATGTGAATGCAGTCTGCGGGAACCAACTTTCGGGCCTGGTAAGTTTGCTGATGAATCGCTTGAAAACAAATGGGCCTTCGGCCGTCGTGACCAGATGTTGCAGCGGATTGAGAATGAGAACTTGCACATCTTTAGTTCCTCCCAGCGCATGAGCAGGAATGGTGAAGAAGGAGCCAGCGTAGTCATCCAGTGTGAGGCGCCGCTTGAGTCCACGCTTGTCAAGAGGATGGCGAAAATCTAGCTGAGTGCCAAGCAGCATGGGCAGCATGTCTGCATTCGTGCAGATGATGCCATCCAGATCATGTAGTTTGATCTTAGCTGCAAGCCCAGCAAGATACTCCTCCGTTGCCAGACTCACCTTGACGCTGTGAGCGCCGATCATTTCATTCAGTCTTGGAAGAAACGCACGATCCAAGGGAGTGCCAAAGAATGCAAGTTTCATAATGATTTGAGTTATGTGGACCTCAGACGAAAAAGCCCACAACAATAAAGCTGTGGGCTCTTGGAGTATGAAGTCGGAAACCCTTACAGGATCACGACGTCACGCAGGGAGAAGTCAAAGCGATCCGCTTCCTTCTTGTTCTGCTTGCGGACAAGCGATGCAGCCACCGTGACCTTGTCGATCTGCGCAATGGTTTCACCCATGTTCTGAGTGCCGAAATGCTGAGCAAACGGCGCGCAGGCTTCCTTCAGGAATCCGATGCCGAACTCATTGATGGTGCCATCCTTCTTGAACGGTGAGAAGATCTGCGAGAACTTCTGGCCGACGGCCGCTTGCTTCTCTTCTTCGGGGTTCTTCACCTCGTTCACAGCTTCCACGACGTAGCTGAACTTGATGTATTCATTGCCGCTGTTCTCCGAAGTCTCGCGCGAAGCAGAAACTTGCAAAGAGTAATGGCCCGTGGGAGGAACACCGACAGGTGGCAGGTCTTCGATATCATCCATCGAAGCGTTCATCAGGGCGTCGAGGTCAGAGAAAGTTGCTTTGGACATGATGTGTGTTTGAAAAAAGATTTGAAAAGATTGAGAAAGGATTGGGTTGAGTTGTGTGGATTGCGGTTTAGTCAGTGCCTCCGTGGTTGCGGTTTGAAAGAATCTCTTGGATCAGTTGTTCTGACGGCTTGAAGTAACTGCTACGTTCCCAGCCAGCAGCCTTACGCAATTCCAGTTCCAAAGACGCCAGAAGATTCCAGATCATCTGTGCTTTGTGCAAGCATTGCGTGTCAGGATCAACTGTTTCTCCGCGGCCAAGCGCCATCATGTGACGCCCGAATGCTTCCATGTATCGCTCTTCTCCGTTGGGTACAGTCACCCAGCCGTTGGGAGTATACTTCTGTGCACCTTTCGTTGTCACATCTGCAATAGCAGTGAGTGCGTGAGCAAAGCCACTGATGCACAGCCACGGAAGAACTTTACCAGAATCCAGTTTCGCGCCGGGTTCATGCTGGCTCTTGCCAGTTGGATCAGATTCTGTGGAAGGAGTAGGCATAGAAGGCGCTCTCAAAACATCAGTGAAAATGTCTTTCAGTGTACGGTATTCTGAACTCATTGTCAACCCCTCTGAAAGAGAGAAAGCAGAGACAGTTCGCCGCCTTTCTTCTCATCCACATCCACAGCCAGCCGTGATCCGGTAATGATCGTGGGGCTGTAGGTGCTGGAACTGTAAGCGCGATGCTGTTTGTTGACCACTGCACAATGCACTACGCTGTCGAAATACTTGGCGCTGTTCAGCGAGAAGTTGCGCGTGCCAGCAACAGGAACAATCTTCTCACGGCCTTCCAGACTTTCACTCTCCAGTTCATGACTGATGGCTACGACGTTAATGTCCACCACCTGAATGAAGCTGAGCACTTGCTCCATCAGACTACCTTGCACAGCATAGTCTGTGAATGTCTTCTTGTATTCTTCGCCACCGGGCTTCTGGAGTTCCTTGAGAATACCCTTGTTCATGGCACTGTTGGCCAGCTGGCTCAGACTGTCAATGACGAGAATGTCATTGGCTCCAAACTTGGCAAGGTCAAGTTCAGAGTGCTTGGCTTCTGCATCTTTTGCACAGATAGGGCAGTTGATCTTGCCATGGGAGGAACAGATCTTTTTCACACCGCCACGAATCACTTCACGCACTGTGTCGATGGCAATGGGATAGAGTCTGTGATCGGGGATGGAAATCACATTCACATTCTTGCGAAACTTGGGATCAAGGATCACAGGATTGAGTAGTGTTTTGATTCCGTTCTCAAGGTCCATCCAGTGCAGCGTGAAATGCTCTGCAAGTTTTCCCACGAGTGCAGTCTTGCCAGTCTTCGGCGCACCGTAGACAAGTACCTTTGCGCGCGTGGCAGATGAGTAATCATTCAGATTCATGTGAGTCTTTCAGTGAGGAGTTGTGTTGGAGGGAGGAGAAGTCATCAGGTGAAGTTGCCGCTGGAGAAGTCCAATGATGCGGTCCACATCTGCTTGCTCCACTTCGACAGTTATGATTGCGAAGAATTTGTAGATGGGGCCAGAGAGAGTGTGCTCTGTTTCTTGCTTGTCCAATGCAATGCGGAACACGGCACCTGTTCCTTCTCGCTGACTTACTACATATTTCAAATCCAGCTTTTCCATGATTGCGCAGAGAGCTTCTGCTGCTTGATCGTTGGAAAGAGGAATCTTTGATGTGACAGTTGCAGCGTAGTTGATACCGCAAGGAATCATGGAATCCATGCCTACCATCGGTGCCGGACAAACTCCAATGAACACTTCATGTGCAGAGTCACCGAAGGTGAGAGAGGGCTGTCCAGGAAACCCAGCAAGATCAGCATCCAGCATCTTGTATTTGTGCGGATTCACTTCACCTGTACGAACTACCTTGGGCATCTTAAACAGGCTTTTCACATCAAACTTGTCAGAGTTGCTCATTCAGTCTCTCCTTTTGTCGCTGCGTGATTTCTGTCAGCGTGGTTGCAAAGTCAATGTGTTCAATCTTCTGCATGTCTGCGATGCTTTGAATGCGTGGCAGGTCACCAAAGTTCTTGCCGAAGGCGTGTGATGTTGAGAACTCACAAGTCTCGAAGAACTCACAGCGCTTCATGAAGTTGAAGCATGATCTTCCCCGCTTGGGGAAGAAGTTGAGTTCTGTGTAGTGCTCGATCTGCTGGTGCAGAAGCAGTTGATCTTGAATCCACTCTGCTTTCTTGAGCGCATTCTTCACGAACTCAAACTGCATCCACTTCTGGCTGGAGGCACTGTAGACTGTGTAGAGCACAGAGTATTCTGTACCACCAAGCATGTCCACTACGATTGCGTATGACAGTGCCTGATCTGAGTTGGCATACATGACGGGATCGACGCTGGTGAATCCAGTAGTCTTGTTCTCTTTGACCAGGAATCTGCCAGTCTCACGATGCTGAAGCACTTCGTCAATGTGGCCACTGTAGAAATGGCCATCTTCAAAGTCAATGGCAATGGTCCCTTCGATCTTCACAGACTCATAGTCTGCAAGATTGGTTTCCGTCTGGAAGAATTCCTCGTAAGCATAGAGTGCCCAGATGGCTTCAAAGAAACTCTTGCCTGCACTGCGTGTAGCCTTGCGTTCTTCCATGAAAAGATCAATGTCCCATGCAAGAAACGCTGCCCATGTTGCTTCGTTGATATCTCGTGTCTTGTCGTAAACGGCAACACCCGCACCAACTGCGTGACCAAACGCGAAGGTGGGAGAATTGATGCGATCTGCTGTGCCCGCTTCGGCTTGCAGTTTCTTGATCTGATATTTGCGCGGGCAGCTGTGGAAGATGTCAGCTGTAGAATAGGTGATGAGGTTTTGGTGTGCAACCAGTGTGCTGTAGTTGTCCTTGAGCACTTTGACTGCGGCGCCAAAACCTGGCGTGGCTTCTGTCACGCTTGTTGCGAGAATGTCATTCATGTTCATGAGTGTCCCTTCCAATCGCAGCCGCAGCCCTGACGATGGCGCGGCGCACATCGTCATCGTGTGCCAACCAACGAAACTCGCCATTGACGATGGCTCCGACAGACCAGCCTCCACGCGAAGGTTCAAACGCCAAGGTCATCTGGCGCTTGGTAGCCAGCCGCAGCGCATCGCCGTCGTCGGTGAGGGGGTTCCATTCATCGTGGAAGCAGTCGCCGCCTTTCTGGAAGCAGATGAAACTGCCATCAGAGAACACGGTGAAATCGACTTCAATCCCCGCCGCCTTCGCAGCGGCCTCAAGCAGTTCGCGGTCTGAAGTGTTCATATATTGCTCCTTTTTCAAAGATCATCCACAACAATCTTCTTGCGCGACCCCGAAGCACTCGTGCCCTTGGCCGCAGCCTTGACAATCTCAGTCTTCGTATGCACCTGTGCTGCATCAATGATGCGAGCAATCTCTGCATCATCCAACAGATGCACAGTCTCAGGATAGCTGATGAGCAGACTGTGAACATTGCGAAGATGCTGCGGCATCATGGGGTCTTTGGCAAGTAGCGTAGATTCCAGCGATGCCAGAGACATTTCTAGCTTGGTCATTACGTCATGCGGGATTGCATCATTGGTCTTCATGGTTCTTTCTCTCCAGGAAAGTGGCTCGGCCGCGGCTCCGCCGTTGCAAAATGTGAGGGTCACAGATATGTTGTCGAGTGCAGTCATGCGCTCTCTGTCAGACAGCTGC
>Ga0209985_10001415_pt1 | contig 23632 bp, 11 predicted proteins | sample NOAtaG_FD_187305 | JGI IMG/M metagenome (GOLD analysis project Ga0209985, IMG submission 187305) | Freshwater lake microbial communities from Lake Erie, under a cyanobacterial bloom - NOAA_Erie_Diel6S_1000h metaG (SPAdes) (version 2) | ecosystem: Environmental > Aquatic > Freshwater > Lake ...
GCCATATCGGTAACTGCTTACGGGGGGAGCGGGGGTTATCGCTTCCGCTGGGGCAACGGATTTTTGACTTCTGGAATTGCCAACCTTGCCCCGGGGCAATATGCCGTGACAATCAGCGATCTCGACGGATGTAGTCTGGTACGGCAGTATCAGGTTACTGCGCCATCTGAGCTAAAGGTTTTAGCAGATAGCCTGGCAGACGTGGCATGTTTCGGGGGGGCAGATGGTGTTGTCCAGGTTTCTGGCCGCGGGGGTACCGCACCTTATCAATATTTGTGGGAAAATGGTGCTACTGCCCCATTGCGCAATAAGCTCGGAAACGGGACGTACCGGGTTTCGGTAATAGATTTCAATGGATGTGCTGCGCAGGGTGTTTTTACGGTGGGTGCCCCTTCTATTTTGACAGCCTCGGTAGCAATATTGGCTTTGCCCAGGTGTAACGGGGATTCTTCAGGGGTGCTGGAAGCGAAAGGGATGGGGGGTAGTATTCCCTATACCTATTTATGGGGTAATGGGGAAACCCGGCAGACGCTGACCAACGCAGGGGTAGGGGAGTACGATCTCCAAATCCGCGATCGCAAGGGTTGTCTTTCAGATACTGCCACCATTCAGTTATCGGCACCCGAATCGCTGCAGTGGAACGCCACAGTAGCCATGCCGCTTTGTAAAGGGCGCGCGGATGGCCGCATCGGGCTGAACCCCACTGGTAGGGGGCCATTTCGCTACTTATGGAACGGAGGGGATACCAGTGCTGTAATCATCGGGCGCGCAGAGGGTAAATATTCCGTATCGGTCTGGGATATATCGGGCTGTCGCTATGATACTGCTTTTGAACTGAGGGCACAGGAAATGCCTATACAGCTTGACATCGTGGCTATACCGCCCTCCTGTACAGGTGGAAATGATGGTCTGCTCAGGTTGGAGCCTTTACAGGTGCGTTATCCGCCGCTTTTCTATAAATGGGAGAATGGGTTCAGTGGCCGGGAGCGGAGCGGGCTGGGGGAAGGAGGATACCAGGTGACTATTACCGATGGGCAGGGCTGCCAGTCCATACCCGATACAATACGTCTGAAGAATCCTCCACCGCTTTCCTATGTGCTGATGTCAAAGGGGGAAATTGCATGCAGAGGCGATAGTACGGGTTTTTTGGAGATTGAAGTAAAAGGGGGGGTCCCACCTTATAATTTCAGGTGGATCGGTACGTCCTCGACAGCTTCATCGGCCTTTGGTTTGGGGGCCGGAGCGTATCGTTTTTTTGCTACAGACAGTAAAGGCTGCCCGTTAAATGCGGTATTCAGCCTGCAGGAACCGCCGGCTATCCGTCTTGCAGCAGAGGTCCGTATCGGAAATATCTGCGAGGGAGATACTTCCAATCAGCTCAAAGCAGTGGTTTCCGGCGGCATACCACCTTTCAGTCTCCGCTGGAATAATGGCAGGACGGAGCCTGTACTGAACAATGTCCCTCCCGGGGATTATACTTTTTCCGTACAGGATAGCAATGGCTGCCGGCAGGTACTTCCTCCGGTCAAGGTGAGGGATAATGGCAAGCCACTGGAGTTATTGAGTTTCCAGGTCCGCGATATCAGTTGCTTTGGTGAGGTAGATGGCAGCCTGAGTGTTTCGGTGAAGGGGGGTAAGCCGCCCTATACCTATGCATTCAAGGGTACGGCGACGACTGTACAGACATTTCAGTCACAATGGAATTTAAGCGGGCTTGGATCGAGGAGTAGCTATGGCGTCGTCGTTTCCGATGCGCTGGGTTGCAGGGTCGAGTCTGCTGAACGGCCTTTGCGCGAGCCACCCCTCCTCAATATCCGTAAAGACAGTATCCAGCTGGTAAACTGTGCAGGGCCAAATTCCGGTGCGGTTTATGTGACGGCAATGGGTGGGACCCCTCCTTATGCGTTCAACTGGTTTGATGAAGCGAGTGGCAGGGAGGTGGCCACTACGGAAGATCTGATTTCTTTTAAAAGCGGTAATTACCGACTGGTAGTAACGGACTCCCGCGTCTGCAGCGATACCCTTTTTGCGATCAATATTCCTACACGCTCTTCCCTTCGCCTGGAATCGGCAGCAATAACAGGGGTGTCCTGCCGGGGGGATACTACGGGCAGGATCGAAGCCCGCCTGAGTGGTGGCCGGTCTCCTTACACCTATTTTTGGAACGGCGTTGCCGGAGGGGCTACTTTGCGCAGTGCCCGGGGTGGGATTTATGAGTTGACCGTAGTGGATGCCGATAGCTGCCGCACCACGTTCCCGCTGTTTGAGATCCCGGAACCCACTTTAGCAATTGGTGTGCAGCCGGAGATTACGCCAGTACAGTGTCCTGGGGGGAGTAACGGAGAGATCCGCGTGAGGATATCCGGGACGCAGGGTGTTTTTCAAACAATCTGGAGAGATCCCTCTGGCGGCCAAGTCGCCCTGGATACCCTTTGGATAGGCAACCTCTTCGCCGGCCGCTACCGCCTTTTGGTAAGGGACGAGAAGGGTTGTTCGGCAGTATTCGATTATGATGTAAACGAGCCCTGGCCGCTGCAATTTAAGTGGACCAGCTCCTTCTCCAACGAACCAGTGAATGCTGGGAATATTACCGTAGAGGTTTCCGGTGGGACCCCTCCTTACCGGTTCTTGTGGAACTCCGGGGATACTACCGCATCTCTGGCTGGCCTTACCCCCGGGGTATATGGGCTGACGGTTACCGATTTTAACGGTTGTAGCGCCCAGGATTCGATCCGCTTACTGTCCACGCGTCTCAATCCCCCCACTTTCCCCGTTGCCAGCGGGAAGATTTTCCCTAACCCAACGGGCGGGATTTTAACCCTCGAACTGGACTTTCCGGTCACACCACGCTCGCTGCAATGGCGAATAACAGACTTGAACGGAAGACCGGTCGCGAAAGGTCAGTTACCGGGGCAGCAATTGATCCGACAGGAAATCCCGCTGGAAGGTTTACCTTCTTCATGGTATGTCCTGTTGGTATACGACGCTTCGGGATGGATATGGCGGGAACGCCTGCTCAAGCTGTAACAGCGGGGCAGGTGACGTACTGCGGCCAGGGTCATTCCACAATCGCAAAAGTCGTTCGGCGGTTTGCCTGGTGCTGGTCTTCGGTACATCGGGCACACAGGCAGTCCACTGCAGGCTGGGTTTCGCCGAAGCCGCGTGGGGAGAGGCGGGAAGCTTCGATCCCTGCAGCAATCAGGTAGTCCACCACGGATTGGGCTCTTTTTTGCGAAAGATCGAGGTTATAGCCGTCGTTGCCACGACAATCGGTATGGGAGGCGAGTTGTATCCGGATGCCGGGGTTGAGGCGCAGGTTTTCGGTCAGGGCATCTAAAGTCGGCCTGGCATCGCTTCGGATATCCCATTTATCGAAATCGTAATATATATTTTCAAGGACGATTTCTTTGTTCAGGAAAATTTTGTCCAGTACGATTTCGAGTTCGAATATTTGCTCTTCGACTGCGGGGTCCCTGCCGATACCGATTGTGCTGAATTTTCCTGCATTGGTCAGGTAGCCTTCGCGTGATGCGGTGAACGCGTAGTTGGTCTGATCATCGAGGATGAGGGAAAACGTACCCTCTTCGTTGACCGTTGCGGTTTGCCGGGTATTGTTTATGAGGATGTCCAATTTTGCACCTGGAAGCGCTTTTCGGCCCAGCACTTTACTGTTGGGGTCTGCGGGATTGGAGAATACTTTTTCCAGGACGAAAACGTCGAGGCGGAGGATGGTGCGTCGGGGTGTACCGTCGGGCTTATCCTGCCCGGCAGCAACGGGTGGTTTTGGGGGTTCCGGCAACATTTCATATTGGTAAATGTCGTCATTTCCCTGGGCTCCCGGCCTGTTGGAAGTGAAATAGCCAGTTTGGAGTACTCCGGGTTTAAGTACAGTTCCTGGGTCGCGCACGAAGCCAAAGTCGTCGGCGCCGGAATTTACCGGGGGCTTCAGGTTGAGTACGGGCGCCCATTCGCCGTTGGCCATGCGATAGGTACGGAAGATATCGAGGCCGCCCATACCAGGGTGGAAGTCGGAAGAAAAATAGAGGGTGTCCCCGATGACATAAGGAAATTGTTCATTTCCAATGGTGTTGACTGCGCGGCTCAGAAGCTTTGGTTCGCTCCATCCTTCGGGCAACCTTTCGCTGACATAGAGGTCAAAGCCTCCCCATCCGTCTGGATGGTTGGCCGAAAAATAGAGTTTTGTACCATCCTCGCTGACGCTGGGCTGGCCGTAGTTGATGTTGTTTGGGAAAAGATCAAGGGGTTTGGGACTGCTCCACTCGTTATTTTTGAAGGTGGAGAACATGATACGGCAGTACGCATCCTGCTTTTTTGGTCCTTCGCAGCGGGTAAAATAAATCTCTGTAAAGTCCAGGGCGAACGATGCCCCGCCCTCGTTATTTGGTGTATTGATACGCGCATCAAATTTCCTCGAGGTATTATTGGTGAGGTTGTAAATGTAGAGATCGGAGAATTTGTTTCCCGTCCAGGCGTAGGTATTTTCGCCTGTACTGCCGCTGCGGTCGGAGGTAAAGGCCAGTTCATCCGCTTTGTACAACACTGGTGCGTACTCCGCGTCCCTGGTATTGAAATCCATTGGGCTTACCCGAAATTCCGGTACCTGGATTTTTTTCCATCCGGCTGCGATGTCGCAGGTATTGATTTCCCTTCGGTATTCATAAGGGCTTCCGATTTCGATCCCCAGCTCTTTAAACGTGGTTTTTGCTTCGTCGTAGCGTTCCTGTCGTTTCAAGGCGTAGGCGAGTTCGCGCAGTGCGTCTGTGCCAAACTGGTTGTCGTAAGCTTTTTGATACCAGGGGATCGCCAGCTCGTCCTGGGCGAGGATTCGGTAGGATTCGCCGATTTTAAAGGCTTTTTTGCCTTTTTCAGCGCGGGTTTTGGCTTTTTCAAATTCCCTGGTCAGCATTGGGATGGCAACGCTGTACTGCTTTCGGCCCCAGGCCGTTTCGCCGTCGCGTACTTTTTGCCCCCTGCCCGTAAATGGCAGGGAAAAGATCATCAGGAGCAATATCCACCTCATGGGCCACGTGATGTTTGATGGTTGGGAAAGGTAAATAGACGAATACCTGCTATAAAACACAAGGGGCCTGGATTAGTTGCCGGGTGTGTTGAATAGACGCTTTACCGCAGCATTTGCCCATAAAAAAACGTCGTTCCGCACGGCGAAACGACGTTTTTTTATAAGGGACCGGATTTCTCGCCTCCTTCAGGGAGTTTTAACTTTCGGAGAAGCCTGCCCCATAAGTGATAAGGTTGTGTAAAAAGGCCGGAGGCCGTCATTTGGCGCCGTAGGCGGCGCAATTCTCTTTACACACCCCTTTAATATGTGCTTATTTTTTCTCGACCACTTTGGTAGAAAAGCCTTTGCCAGGACTGTTCGCCTGGGCAATTTTTGCTTTGTCAGCCAAAGAATCGCCCTTGGTAAAATCGAAGAGCAGTGCCGAGGCGACGAATACAGAGGAGTAAGTACCGAATCCAATACCCAGCAGCAGGGCGAAAGCAAAGCCCCGGATAGCTGCCCCACCGAAAATGAACAAGATAAATACCGTGAACAGCGTCGTAAGCGAAGTAATTAAGGTTCGGCTCAGCGTACTGTTGATGGCCCTGTTCATCAATTCGGTTTTGTCGAGGGTAGGGTAGAGGTTGATATATTCCCGTACACGGTCATAAACGATTACGGTGTCGTTGATCGAATAACCGATTACCGTAAGGATGGCCGCGATGAACGCCTGATCAATTTCCAGGGAGAAAGGCAGGATACCGCGGAACAGGGAGAACATCCCCAGCGTGATGACGGTGTCGTGGAAGAGGGCGACTACACCGCCCAGGCCAAAGGTCGCCTTGCTGAACCGGGCAAAGATATACACGAAAATAATCAACAGCGCGAGCGAACCCGCGATGAGTGCACTTCTGGAAATATCGTCGGCGATGGTAGGTCCTACTTTACTGGACGTGGTAATGTGGGTGCCGGAGCCATCGGAATCCATGAAAGAGGCTTTGTCAATATTCTTACCTGTTGCCGCTACGACGCCGGCGTAGAGTTTTTCGATAACCCGCGCCTGTGCATCTTCCGCCTGGTCGTTGATCAGATAACTGGTCACGACATTATAAGTATTCTCGGTATCTACCGCTTTTACGACAGGGTTGTTGCCTTCGAATGCCGTGCGGAGTGCGCCACGCAGGTCTTCGGGGGATATTGTAACATTTTTATCGAAGGTGATATTGAAGGAATACCCACCCTTGAAATCCACCCCAAGTTCGAAACCGCGGATTGCAATGGACAAAAGGCTGATGGCCAGCAGCGTACCGGAGAAGATGTAGGCCATTTTGCGCATTTTCATCCATTTTAGATTAGCATTTACAAGGACATTGGCCGAGAAAGGCATGGAGAAATTTATGGTACGTCCTTTGGTGATCCACCAGTCCATCAACATCCGGCTCACGAGCACGGCTGTGAACATGGAGCATAGGATACCGATGATGAGTACAACGGCAAAGCCTTTGATAGGACCAAGCCCGAAATAGGCGAGGACTACACCTGTGAGCAGAGTAGTGACGTTGCCGTCAATGATTGCCGAGTAGGAACGTTTGAACCCTTCGACAATCGCCGCGAGCATTTTTTGTCCGCTGCGCAATTCTTCCCGGATACGCTCGAAGATGATTACGTTGGCATCCACGGCCATACCGATGGTCAGTACGATACCAGCGATACCCGGGAGGGTGAGCACCGTACCGAAGGACGACAGCGCGCCGATGATGAAGAAGAGGTTCAGGATCAGGGCGAGCACAGCGAAAATACCTGCACTTGCATAGTAAAGGATCATGAAGCCCGACACGATGAGGAAAGAAAGTACGAGGGAAGTAATAGACCGATCAATATTTTCCTGGCCGAGGGACGGCCCTACGAGGGATTCCTGGATGATCCTGGTCTCTGCGGGCAGCTTGCCCACTTCGAGGATGCTGGCCAGGTCTTTAGCTTCCTGCAGGGTAAAGTTGCCGGAGATCTGCGAGTTGCCATTGGGTATCGGCTCGTTGACCGTGGGGGCCGACACGACCTCGCCGTCGAGGAGGATGGCGATTTCGCGATTGTTATCGTTGGCGGCTTTGGTGGTCATTTCTTTCCAGATACGTGCGCCTTCGTTGTTCATATTCAGGCCGACCACCGTTTGACCGCTTACGGGGTCAGGATCTGCACTCGCGCGTGTGACGTTATCCCCGCTAAGCCGGGCTTCGTTGCGTCCCCCTTCGCGTTTGACGGCGAAGAGCTGGTAGAGGGTCGTCGGTTTGCGTGTGGTCTGGTCGGAAATGGGGTTTCTGGACCAGTGGAAGGAAAGGTCGCGGGGGAAGAGGTTGCGTACCTCCTGCCTTGCGAGCAATGAATCTATACGGGCGCGTTCGCTGCGGTCGGCTACCCCCATGACGGCGAGGCCGTAGTTGGCAGCATTGGGATTGGCCCCGCTAAGGGTAAACACATCGAACAACGGCCCCTGATTAACGTTGAAAGGGCTGAACACGGTATCCAGCCTGGCGATTTTAGAGCTATCTGTATTGCCGAGGCTATCCGTTGTATAGACCGTATCAATTCTTGCGATTTCTTTTTTGATTTCCCCGGTACCGATCGTTTTTGCCAGCAGGTCGTTGGCATCAATAAAAGCCTGTTGCACGATCTGGCCGGTCGGGTTATTGGGGTTAATCGGGTCGGAGAGGCGATAGACCTCCCAAAACTCCAGTTTGGCGGCAGCCTGCAGGAAGGTCCGTGCCCGTTCAGGGTTATCAATGCCCGGGAGCTCTACGACAATCAGGTCGCGTGCGGCATCGAGAGAGACGTTGGGCTGGGTGACCCCTAGTTTATCAATACGCTGCTTGAGGAGTTCGAAGGTACGGTTTACCGTCTCATTGGCTTTTTGCCGGAGCAGCCTGACGACCTCGCCGTCTGAGGATTCAAAGGAAATATCCTCCCGCAGCACTTCGTTCCGGGCAAACAGTGGGGCAAGGGGCTGGCCTTTGCCGATTTCCCGGAATGCACTGGCGAAAAGGGTAATGAAGTCAGATTCCGTACTGGTCTGATCTTTAGCCGCTTTTTCGAGTGCTGCCGTGAAAGCAGGGTCTTTACTGTTGTTGGAAAGGGAGATGATGAACTCCTTCAAATCCACTTGCAACACCACGCTCATACCGCCTTTCAGATCAAGGCCGAGCGCGAGCTGGCTGCCTTTGAGCTCCTGATAAGTGTAGTTCTTGAGCAGCGGGATGGAAAGGATTGTTTTACTGGAAATGGAATCCAGATATTTTGTACGGGCTTCCTTATACACGGCATTGCGCCTTTCGGACTCCACATTCCGGCTGGCAGCTTCCGCGTAGGCATCTGCCTTCTTTTCTACGTTTCGCGTAGGTATCGTCATTAAAAATTGTATCAGCGTGACCAGTACCATCACCACGAGAAAGAACCGTATTACTCCTTTTGCTTGCATAGCTTCCGCTTTACTGTGAATAAGTATTTTATAGGTTTCGTAAAAAACTGGGCAAATATAAGCGTTTTAAAGAATTATGCGTGCTTTCCTTCTCCTTTTCCGCAATCGTTGGAAAAAATGAAAAGTGGAGTCCGGTTTTGGCCTTTTTTTTCTGAAAAAAAAATTTGAAAGGGCACATATTTTTCAATAAAAACCTCATTGGATTCTTTGGCCATCCGGAAAAGAAACTGGGTGCTAAGTTAGGATAAGAGACCGTATCTTCTTAAGGGTTCCATAAAAAGCCTCTGTACTTTCTCGCAGATCATTTGACGGCTTGCACTGCCAAATAATATTTTGAAATATTTTTTTGCACGGCCCCGGGGATTTCTTCACAACCTCATTCAATATAGCGTGCCATTTAAGGGTAAAGTATGGATAAACAATTGCCCGGGCCTCTTTTTCATTCTTTTTCCCCTTTCCTGGATTACAAAGAACTTTCTCCAATTTCTGAACTGAAAAAATGTACCCTTTCAAAAAAAAACAGTTGTTTTCCTCCTGCAAATATTTTTTAGATTACTTTTAAACGGTTTTTTCGACTCGTTGCCAGGAGGTGCAGGAGCTTGTTGCTCTTCTGGTCAACTTTCCTTTTCATATTAAAAATTATTTTTATGGGTCTTTTTTCATTTTTAAAAAATGCTGGCGCAAAGCTGTTCAAAAAGAAAGTAGCGGAAGCCAAAACAGAAAAAGAAGTTCAGGAAATCAAAGCGGCCAACTCGGATGCGCTGAAGAATGCGGTACTGGCCCTTGGTATCGCGGTCAAGGATTTCCACGTGGACATTGATGGCGGTCAGGTAACCGCATTCGGCGAGGTGGACTCACAGGCGAACCGGGAGAAAGTCGTACTGACGCTGGGCAATGTCGAGGATGTGGAATGCGTAGATGACCGGATGACAGTCGTGGTACCTGAGCCTGAATCGGATTTTTATGAAGTTAAAAAAGGGGACAACCTATCGAAAATTGCCAAGCAATTTTATGGCAACGCCAATAAATATCCGGTCATTTTTGAGGCGAATAAGCCCATGCTCAAGGATCCTGACCTGATTTATCCGGGGCAGATGCTGCGCATCCCCAAGTTGGATAAATAACTGGGCCGTGATATGCGAGGGTTGTGCAAAAAAGTGCTTTTGCCCCCAAAGACAATTAGCACGGCCAAATAGTATTTCAAAGAAACACTGTTTTTGTTGATATTATTTTTAAAAAATCAACAAAAACAGTGTTTCTATACTTTTTGACCATACCCAGCAAGCATTGGATTTCGCTGGGATGGGGGCTCTGCGGGAATTTATTTATACGACGTTTTGCGGGCTACCGTTCAGAAAAGCGCGGATATTCTCCAGGGTAATGCCGAGTAATCTGCTGCGTGCCTCGCGGCTTGCCCAGGCGATATGCGGGGTGATGATACAATTCGGGAGGGAAAAGAGGGGATGTCCGCCTGGAGGCGGCTCGGTGGAAAGGACATCCAGTGCGGCCATAGCTGGCTTTCCGTTTTGGAGTGCATCGAAAAGATCGTCCTCGACAATAAGTTCGCCGCGGGCAGTATTAATTAATATGGTGCCTTCTTTCAAAAGATGAAGCAGCTCCCGGTTGATGATACCGCGGGTTTCCGGCGTCAGAGGGGCGTGCAGGCTCACCACGTCGCTTTCGGCGAACAACCCGCGGATATCCATCGGTTGAATTCCGTCAGGAAAATCGGGAGCCGGTTTTTTGGAGGTAGCTATTACCCGCATACCGAAGGCCAGGGCGATTTCGGCTACCTTTCTGCCGATACGTCCAAGGCCAAAAATGCCCATAGTCTTGCCTTGCAGCTCGGTCAAAGGCTTTCTGGTATAGGAAAAGTCAGGTTGTGCCGACCATTCCCCCCTCACGACGCTTTGATGGTGTAGCGCGACATGGTTGCAGCACTCGAGGAGCAGTGCAAAAACGTGTTGGGCAACGGAAGGGGCGCCATAGCCCACTGCATTGCAGACGGTAATGCCCAGGCTTTTGGCGTAGGCCACGTCTATATTATTATATCCGGTGGCGGTCACACAGATACAGCGCAGGTGGGGAAGTTGCCGGAGCAGCGCCCCACCCAGTACAACTTTGTTCACCAATAAAATATCTGCTCCGCTCGCGCGTTGGATTATCTCGGATGGTTTACTGCGGGGGTAAACAGAAACCGTGCCGAGTAATCTGAAGGGATCCCAGGAAAGATCTCCGGGGTTGAGGGTGTGTCCATCGAGGACAGCAATCTGCGGCTGCTCGGGCTTGAGGTCGTCGGGCATCATGATAGTCGTTTTCAGTGGCTCAATATTTCGATTATGAAACCGCTGTTCCGAAGGGCGGCACAGTCTGTACAAATAACTTTTTTATTATTTCGGATGCGATTAGCCTTAAACTAAGCAATAAATCCTGCTGTTTTTCATGGGCAAATCCAATGGACAAAACCAACATCAATCACAAATCTATGATTTCAATGTTTGAAGGCCTGCATTTTCGTCAATTTTCAATTTTTTTAAGGGTTATCCGCTGTAATTTGCTGGTGGCAGCCGTTTTTGGCGCCCAGGCGTTACAAGCGCAATACTCCATCATGGCTTCGCCGGTGGAGAGCTGGGTCAACCCGCAGATGCCTTCAGCCGATTTTAACCTCAATAATGCCTATCTTTACCTCATTAACGGCCAGGCGATGCAGGCGGTTTTTGAAGGGGAAGGGCTGCCGCCACGGGAAAAGAAAGAGGTCGGCTTGCGCAAAGGGGATTATCCGCAGTATATGTATCTGGCAATCTCGATCAAAGACCCGGTACAGGAAAATAATTCACTGACCATACCATTGATGATCAACGATATGCGGAACCCAAATACCAGTTCGCGGGTCATGGAGTACGGAGGGCGCTTCCTGGAAAATATCCCGGATGAAATCCTCAAGAATGGAGATATTGTGGCGAAGGTGAAATTCGAGGCGATCAAAACCAATGCAGGGGCAGAGTTTTGGAAAAAGACTTCGGAGATTTCCGTCGAACTGGGCAAAACGGCAACCAGCCTGCTCAAGACTTCTCTTACAGGGCCTTTTCTCGCCCTGACCGAGCAGATTATCCCTCAGATTGACAAAGGGCTACGCTCGCTGGAACAGGTGGAAGACCCTCAGAAAATGGTTAGCGAATTTTATATTAAACTCATTTCCAAAGAATTGAGTGGATTGTATCAGGAGCGGGTAGTTTCAGCTACTTTATACCGCATGCACTGGGATATTGATGCCCCGCCAAAATCCAAGTACTTCCTCAATGCCCAGCCCAGGCAGGTGGACGACCTTCGGAAGTTAATCACTAATACTTCCTATCCGTATTTCCTCGTGGTCAATACGAAGGCGGAGTACAACACCGACCACTCAGAGCTGGTCTATAACCAGTCATATATAGATCGCAAAGCCAAGGATTTCAGAAAAATACAAAATCCTGAGAAACGGGAGGCTGAAAGGGCTTTTCTCGAAGCAATCAAACTGGCCGTTGAATTGCGGCGGCAGATAGACGCTTTTCAGAACAGCCTCAATACCCGTTATGCTGATTGGCTTGCTTATTCCCGGGTGATAGACGTCTTTTATTCAATCTGGAGGCTCAAAAACCAGGAATCAGCGGCGCTGACAAAACTCGACCCCACCACGCGCGAAAAGTATGCCCGGCTATATTCTAATGTGATGAACGATATTAACCTCTGGTTCAATGGCGATGTACTCTCGAAAGCCCGGAATATTACGGCTTATCTGGTCAATAATCCGGGGCCCTTCATCCAGGGTAAAGAAGATGCGCGAAAACTATATGAAGACATTAGCCTGCTGGATTTTTTTCGCGACCGGGTGAAGCAGACGGAAATCCAGGGGAAACTTCCCAAGGAAATCGAAGGTCTGGAGACATTTACGCTGGCTACGCGCAAACTCGAAGATATTGAAAGCGCTTTGTTTGCCCTTGATTTCCAGCCTGCCGAGACAATGGGGCTGGAGGAGAAAAAGGAATGGCTGCGCAACCGGGTGTCCAGGACTTATCCGCTTTGCCAGGCATGTGCCCGACTGGTAGGCGAGAAAATCACGGCAATCGAAAATACGAGCTATGAGCAAAACCTGCGCCGCTTCCGACAGCTCTCTTATGATTATTACAATCAACTGGAGTGTAGCGACGAGGTTGTGCAGCGGCTCAGTCGCTATATCCAGACGTCTTCTGATTCCTTTGCCACGACTTCTGTAGTGTTGGAGTCGTTGCGCAAAGACCAGGAAGAGCTGCTGAAGCTTTCCAACAGCTACGTTGCGATTTTCTCCAGGGACGCAGCGACTATCCCACAGGCTGAGCTGGCAGAACTCATCCAGCGTGCTCAGTTCAACCGCGAAAAATTTTTGATGATCATACAGCGTCTGCGTGGGAAAGTCATCCCGGACGGGGAAATTCCCTGCATCCTGAAACCTTGATGTATGCGTTTGATGTACACCCTGTTGACGGTATTTTCGGTATTGTTGCTGATTTACGATTTTGGGTTTGACCAGGATCCTCAGCAGCAGCGCCTTCTGCTGCGCGGGTACTTCTATATTATCGGCATATTCAGCGCGTTCGAATTGTACCATCTGGTGGTTTCGAAAGTACGGGGCAACCTGCTCAGTTTTATCCGCCTGGCGCTGCCTTTCGCGACGCTTTTGATTATCCTCTACACCTGGGGCTTGGGGATGGAGACTTTTTTTGATGCCGTGGTGCGTCACGAGGGGTTATTTACAGCAAACGTTCTGCTGCTCGCATTTTTTGAACTTGCCGTTTATGTCCGGCGGCTGTATGTCAAATCGCTTTCGCCGGGGATTGTTTTTGCCGGTAGCTTTTTGCTCCTGATTCTTTCCGGTGCACTGCTGCTGAAGCTGCCGAATGCTACGGTTTCAGGAATTTCCTTTACCGATGCGGTATTCACCTCGACCAGTGCGGTATGCGTCACGGGATTGGCGGTATTGGATACGGGGCGGGATTTTACCCGGATGGGTCAGGTGATTATCATGGTGTTGATCCAATTGGGAGGCCTCGGCGTGTTGACCCTCACCACTTTTTTTGCCTACTTTTTCACCGGAGGGGCTTCGTTTCAGGAAAAACTCTACGTGAAAGATTTTCTGAGTTCTGAGAACCTTGGAGGGTTGATTGAACTTGCCATGAAGATCATCGGCTTTACCCTTGGCATTGAGTTGATCGGTGCACTGCTGATTTTTTTCAGTATGCCGGAAGGGCATGGCCTGCAGTTGGAGGAAAGGGCTTTTTTTGCTCTTTTCCATTCGGTTTCGGCCTTTTGCAATGCCGGTTTTTCTACCCTGACCAATAATCTGTACGAAAGCGGATATCGCTTTGCTTATTCCCTGCACTGGATTGTTGCACTGCTCATCATTTTTGGCGGGTTGGGTTTTAATATCATTTTCAATATTTTCAGATATATTTTGGAGAAGGCGAGCAATATTTACCTGCGTTTCATCCTGAAGTCGGCTAAATATCATACTACGGCCAGGCTGGTTACCCTGAATACCAAGATCGTATTATACACTACAGGAGTACTGCTTGTAATGGGTACCATATTGTTTTATGTAATGGAATGCCATAATACGCTCCGGGAGCACCAGAGCTTCTGGGGCAAGCTGACGGTATCGTTTTTCGGCAGTGTTACCCCGAGGACTGCCGGGTTCAATAACGTAAATATGGCAGAGCTTGCGCTTCCGACGGTAATGCTCACGATCTTTTTGATGTGGGTGGGTGCATCCCCGGCTTCCACGGGTGGTGGGATCAAGACGAGTACTTTTGCACTGGCCCTGCTGAATATCCTGAGTGTTGGAAGGTCGAAGAACAGGATCGAGCTGGGTACCCGCGAGATTCCCTGGCATTCCGTCCACCGGGCGTTGGCCATCATTATTCTGTCCATTCTTTTTATAGGAATCGGAATTGTCCTTTTGGCATTTACCGATGAGGAAATCGGTTTTCAGGCAATCGTGTTTGAGGTATTTTCCGCTTATGGTACAGTGGGTTTGAGTCTTGGGGCCACTGCCAGGTTCAGTGACGCGGGGGAATGGGTGCTGATTGCCATGATGTTTATCGGCAGAGTGGGTTCCATCAACCTGTTAATTGGTATTTTGCGGCAGTCGGGATACCTTCCCTACCGATATCCGGAGGAGTCTGTATTGCTCAACTAAGTGCAACGGTATTTCTGAAAAAAAGCTAAGATGAAAATAATGGTATTCGGCATTGGAAATTTTGGCGCTTCCCTGGTCATGTTGCTGACCGAAATGGGACACGAAGTCATTGCGGTGGACAAGAGCCAGGAGAAAGTGGATCTCATTAAAGATCAGGTCGTACACGCTATCTGCCTGGACGCAACCAGTCTTCCGGCCCTGCGTACACTTCCACTTCGGGATACAGATATTGCGATCGTGAGTATTGGGGAAAACGAAGGTGCCTCGATTTTGACTACTGCTAACCTGAAGACGCTTGGGATGAACCGGGTTATCAGCCGTTCGATATCTCCTACGCATGACACCGTGCTGGAAGCGATGGGGATTACGGAGATTCTGCACCCCGAGCAGGATGCAGCCGAGCGACTGGCGAAGAAACTGAACCTGCGTACGGCGATAGAAACCTTCGATGTGGACCATAACCACTCCGTAGTAGAGCTGAGCCTGCCGGCTTCTTTCGTTGGCAAAACAGTGCTCGAAGCCGACTTGCGCAACCGTTACAATCTCAATATCGTTACCCTTATCCGCCAGCGCATGAAACGCAACTTGCTGGGAATTAATCGTGTAGTCCGGCTCGCAGAAGGTGTGGTAAAACCTGATACCCGCTTCGAATCAGGGGATATCCTGGTCGTATTCGGGAGCAACGACGATGTAGAGAATATGTGCCGGGAAGAAACGGGCGATTAATGATGATATTGATGGAGGATGGTTAAGAAGAATCGTGTTTGCCCTTCCCCGACGAAAATTTTATTTTGGGTTTGTGTGAAAAGGCATTTTTACTGCCCAGTATGGCCAGTACCGAAAAATGATATTTCGGGGGTTGTGTAAAAAGCCCCTGGCCGCTTATTTACTACTGAAGGCGGCAAAAGTCTTTTCACACAACCCCTTGATTTTGCAAATTAAAATCAAGAAAAACTGTGTTCTTCCGAAACTTAGTTTCATTGCCGGACGCAGCGGCGGGGCACTTAGACAACCCCCTGAGCATACCGATGCGTCATGCTTCATTGCCTTATTACATCCCGAGGCTATAGCCTTCGCGGTACGTGCGTTTGACGAACTGGTTGGCTTCGTCAAAGTTGGTGATTTTCATGTTTGGTCCATCCCACAGCAGTTTGATATTGCGGCCGGGATATTCCACAGTACCGTTGGACTTTTTCTTTTGGATATAATAGCTGCGGATGGCGAGATTACCCATTAGGATGCTTTCCGTGAGCGGGCCTGCGAGATCGAAATTAGAACTCAGGTTGTTGGCGGCCTCGCTGCCATAGCCGGCGATACTTGCTTCTACCCAGGCGGTGTAATGCCCACCTTCCCCTTTTGGGACCCTGGCCACGGTTTGTGGTACTTTTGTTTCTTTTGTCAGGGTAGTTGGGAGCAGATGGGGACGGGCGCCGTAAGTGCCGCACATCATTTTCCCCTTAGTTCCGATAAACAACGCGCCATTGCCACCATCGCCAAACACCTCGTTTGGGCCGAGTTCTTCGGGGCGTTCGGGCTGGATCCCACCATCCATCCAATGGACTTTGATATCGGGTTTGCCTGGCTTTCCTTTAAATCTAAGGATGATGTGTGAGGCGACCGGCGCACAGTCGGGGGTGTACTCCGCCGTCCAGTTCCTGAGAAAGACGTTGGCCACGCTGCATTCTGCCGATTCCGGGTATCCCAGGCCGAGGACGGCGAATATTGGCCCCATAATATGGCAGGCCATATCGCCGAGCGCCCCTGTCCCGTAATCCCACCAGCCCCTCCAGTTGAAGGGTACCAGGTTATCCACATAGTCTCTGAAGGGAGCGGTGCCTAGCCAGAGGTCCCAGTTGAGTTCTGTGGGAATCGCCTGTTTTTGAGCCGGCCAGGCAATCCCTTGCGGCCAGACGGGACGGTCGGTAAAGCAATAGACCGTATGGACGTCCCCGATGATGCCTGCGTTGTGCCAATCTACCAGTTGCCGGACACCATCGCCCGAAGCACCCTGGTTACCCATCTGGGTGACGACTTTGTAGCGATGGGCCGCTTCGGTCAGCATACGGGCTTCATAGATATCGTGGGTCAATGGTTTCTGGACATAGACGTGCTTTCCGAGTTGCATGGCGGCCATCGCCTGTACGGCATGCATGTGGTCGGGCGTAGAAACGGAGCAGGCGTCAATATTTTTATGTTCTTTGTCGAGCATTTCCCGATAGTCGGCATAGATTTTGGCATTGGGATATCTGGCCTTGCTTTTGGCGAGCTGGCGGGTATCTACATCGCAGAGAAAAGCAATATCGGCTTTTCCGCTTTGATGGAAGCTCCAAAGATCGCTTTCCCCTTTTCCTCCGGCGCCAATGCCGGCAATCTGGAGCTTGTCGCTGGGTGCTACAAAGCCCCTGCCGAGTACGCTGCGCGGCACAATTGTAAATGCCGCGAGCGCAGTCACCCCATCACGGATAAATTTTCTGCGCGATTCCTGTGGCATGGATGTTTTCTGCTTCTTCATATCATTTGAGTATGAGACCTGTCGCGCTGCTATCATCGCGGGCTGAAAATGGCTCTTTTTGCCCACGCCAATCCGTTGCAACAAGGCGAGTGTAAAAAAATCTGAAACAGGGGTCAATATAAAAACTTTAGCGCTTTTTTATATCAAATGACCTCTTCCTTGCCAAATGTCCCACGTTTTTTTATGTTTCAGGAAAAACAAAAGTAATCCTTATGTGAAATTTAGCATTACTTTCTTTTCTTTGTGAGATAAAAATCATCAAATATCAAGCGAATGAAAAGAACAGGATTACTTAAAATGGGGTTTTGGGCCTTCCTGTTATTATTGACAGGAAATGTAATGGCCCAGTACACGGTTACCGGGACCATCAAAGATGGAAGGACCGGTGAGCCTTTATTGTTTGCTAACGTGCTCATTCAGGGTACTTCAAAGGGTACCGTGGCAGATGTGGACGGTAATTTTTCGATTGACGTAGAAACCAATGATGAAGTCACTCTCGTGATTTCCACCCTGGGGTACATCACGCAGTCTGTGAAGGCAGGACCCTCCAATAAGGTCCTCGATGTCCAGCTCCGCGAAGATGCCACCAACCTGGAAGAAGTGGTCATCACTGGTCTGGCTTCCTCGGTGAAGCGTTCTAACCTCGCCAATGCGGTCGCCTCCGTATCGGCAAAAGACCTGGTGGGCACCACCACCATTCAGACAACGGACGGTGCGCTTTACGGAAAAATCGCCGGTGCGACGATCCGATCCAACGGCGGCGCTCCGGGTGGTGGTCTTTCTATCCAGCTCCGTGGTATTTCCAGCCTTGCAGGTGCATCGCAGCCACTGATCATCCTGGATGGTGTGTACATCAACAACGCTTTTCAGCGGACAGGCCGCGCCACGGTGAACCAGGCAGGTGGTGCTAACCAGGATGATGGCGCCAACCGTCTGGCCGACCTGAACCCGGCAGATATCGAAACCATCGAAGTTCTGAAAGGCCCATCTGCGGCAGCTATCTACGGTACGCGTGCAAATGCAGGGGTTATTATCATCACTACCAAGCGTGGCGCTACCGGCAAAACGACGATTAGCCTCTCCCAGGATATTGGTACGGCTTCTCCGCTCCGTCTCCTTGGTACAGATGTCTGGACGGAAGACAAGATCAACACCTTCTTCCCTGCGGCACGCCGTGGAGTCGAACTGGAGCGATTCCGGCAGGGCTTCTTCATTGATTACGAAGATTATTTTTACAACAACCAGGCCACGCTGCTGAATAGCCGCCTCTCCATAGCCGGTGGGGATGACAAGACCAAGTTCTTCGTCTCGGGCAATATCACTTCTGAGGACGGTACGGTGAAAAACACCGGGTTCGATCGCTATTCCATCCGCGCCAACCTCGACCACAAAATCTCCAAGCGAATTCGCCTGAGTGTATCCTCCAACTATATCAAAACGGATACCGATCGCGGTTTTACCGGAAACCAGAACAACGCGGGTGCCAGTATCGGCTACAACATCGCTTATGTGCCGAGCTACTTCGACCTTCGCCCAAATGCCCAGGGCGTGTATCCGGTCAACCCGTACTTCTCTGAAAACCCCGTAGCGGTAACCGACCATGGGATCAACAATTCCATAGTAAATCGCTTCGTACAGGCTTTCAACCTTTCTGTTGATCTTTTACAGACAAACACCAGCAACCTGAAGGCTACGGTTTCTGGAGGTCTGGACTATTTGCAGAACTCCACGACGGTTTATTTGCCGGAGTTCCTGCAGTTCCAGCGCGCACAAGCCAACCCAGGGGATATCCTCGTTGGCCGTCAGGAAAGCACCAATACCAACCTCCAGGCTGCGTTGGTGTATAACAAAAGCGCGGGTAAGCTTAACCTGAGCAGTCAGGGGGGTATTGTACGCCTGGACTTCGACAATAGTTCCATTTTCAACCGTGGCCGCGGCTTGGTACCCGGCCAGACCAACCTGCGTCAGGCCAGCGTGCAGGAGATCAACGAAAACTTCGTCAGCAGCATCAGCGAAGCGGGTGTTTTCCTGCAGCAGGAAGCCAACTTTGACGATAAGATCATTGGTACCGTGGGTATCCGCTGGGATAAGTCCACGCTCAATGGCGATCCCACGCAGCTCTATGCTTTCCCGCGCGCATCGCTCGCGTTGAACCTTGCCAATTTCGATTTTTGGAAAATCAAGCCGATCAGCCAGTTCAAGCCGCGCATCGCTTACGGAGAAACCTCGGGCCCTGTTGGTTTTGGTGCGACCTTCACCTCGCTCGGCGGCGCCAACATCGGTGGTCTGCTGGGTTCCGTAGTTTCTTCACAGATTGGGAATACTGGTATCCTTCCTGAGCGCGCAGCGGAACTTGAATTCGGTGTAGATGCCGGCTTCTTCGACAACCGTATTGCACTGGAGGCGACTTACTATGTCAAAAACACGCAAAACAATATTCAGAACCTGAGCCTTGCGCCTTCTACGGGGGTGAGCAGCACGCCAAGCAACGAAGCGGAATTACAGAACAAGGGTCTGGAACTCGGGCTTTCCGGTACGCCGGTCGATATGGCCAAGTTCCGTTGGTTCACCCGTGTGCTCTTCTGGAGAAACCGCGTGATGCTGACCAGGTTGGGTATTCCGACATACCTCTCCGGTGCTTTTGGTTCCGGGCTTGGTACTTTCCTCTACGCACAGGGCTATGCCCCGACTACGATTGTGGGTACGCCGGTGAATACACAGAACCCAGGTGGCTTTACGATATGGGGCGACAACCAGCCTGACTTCAATATGTCGTTCTTCAACTCGTTCAATATTATGAAGAACCTGGAACTTTCTGTACTGGTGGATTGGAAACAAGGCGGCGACAATATCAACCTTTCTGCTTTCCTTACGGATGGCGGGGGTACTACCAAAGGCTGGTTTGAAGATGCTAACGGCGATGGGATTCCGAACGGACGGCAGCGCGACCCGGCGCCCTACAACAATGCCGGTCGTTGGGTCATGGATGCAAGCTTCGTAAAGATCCGCGAGGTGGGTTTGTACTATACCTTCCCGAAGCAGACTTTGTCTAGCCTGTTCAACGGAGCCTTCAAGGCAATCAAGATCGGGGCTTCAGCCAATAACGTGTTCCTCTCTACCGACTATTTCGGCTACGATCCGGAAACCTCTACTTTTGGTGCACAAGCAGTCGCCAACAACGTGGACATCGCACCATATCCTACGCCGAGAAGGATTTTCTTCCACCTCAATTTCGATTTTTAAATCCAAACCAACTGAAACATGAAAAAATTATCAAAATATATTCTGTTGCCTGTTGTTTTGGGCTTGTCTGCCTGCAACCCCCTGCATCTGGAGGAAGTGGTGGATCCCAACAACCCTTCTCTTGCCAGTGTAGGTACGAACGCTACGCGTGAGCAAGTGCAGTTCCTGCTTACCGGGCTTGAGGCGGCACATCGCGGTTATGTGACCAACATTTCCCAGGCCTGGAATACTTTTGGCCGTGAAATCTGGTACCTCAACGCTTCTGATCCCCGGTTTCAGACCGACTGGCTTGGCCAGGCAGGGCGTGTGCCCGATCGCGCCTACTTTGGCTTTGGGGTATCAGGTGGCGGCTCCTGGGCCACTCCTTATCAGGCAATCAAACAGGCAGATATCCTGATTAATTCGACCGGTGGTTCCCCTTTCCTTACCGATGCAGAGAAAAAGGCGGTCACTGGCTTTGCAAAAATGATCCAGGGCTATCAGTTCATGATCCCAGCCAATTTTGTGTATGAAAACGGAATCCGTATTGATGTGAAAGACCCGCTCAACCCAGGACCTTTCGTCAAATACGAAGACGCCTTGAACTACATGAAGGGTCTTTTGGATCAGGCAGACCAGGATTTCGCAGCTGCAGGAACTGGTAATTTCCCGCTCAGGTTGACACCGGGCTTCACCGGGTTTACAACGCTCCCTGCGCTCCGCCAGGTTAACCAGGCTATCCTTGCCCGCCTCAATGCTTATCGCAAAGACTGGCAAGGCGTATTGACCGCACTGAACGGCTCCTTCATAAACCTGACTGGCCAGCTCGACCGCGGACCTGCACATCCTTTCGTCGGCCCGCCAGATGGGTTCAATCCATTGTTTTATCTGCCTAACGCAGCAGTCAACACGATTATCGTGGTGCATCCTTCTATGATTGACGATGCTACGCCCGGTGACAACCGCGTGACCAGGAAGTTTTTCAGAAGGACTACGCCTGTAGTCGTTACAACTGACGCAACACCGCTGTCCGCTACACATCAGGATGCCCGCTGGCCGTCGAATACTACGCCGATCCCGTTCATCCGAAATGAAGAGCTGATTCTGTTGAAAGCAGAGGCACATGCCAACCTGAACCAAACGGCAGATGCTGTTACTGCAATCAATATCATCCGCAATGCTGCGGGAATCGGCAACTATACTGGTGCCACTACGGCTCAGGCCCTCATCAACGAGATTTTGTACCAGCGCCGCTATTCACTCTGGGCAGAACCATGGGGACACCGTTGGATTGACGCCCGCCGTTACAACAAGCTGAATGAAATCCCTACGTCTTATGACAAAGGGACGATTTTCAAGCAGTTCCCACATCCTCAGGCTGAGGTGAACTGGGATATTTATAAGAACGGTTGAGACGGGAGACGGGAGACGGTGGACGGTGGACGGGAGACGGTGGACGGGGGACGGGGGAATGGTTCGCTTGTTTACCGGGATGCCGGGCACTGTGGCTGGATTATCGTCATTCCGAGATTGGTTTGACCTGGCTTTGGGGCTGGGGCAAGCATAAAAAGTTGATATTTTCAGAAGATTTTGAATAAAATCTCGCTTGAGGTTGTTTCACAAATCTTCTGGTGGCATTCGATGCCAAAGAATATTTTATTGGAACGCCTATTTCATTGATTTTTCGAAGCAAAATCAATGAAATAGGCGTTTTTTATGGGGTTGTGTAAAAAGGCCGGAGGCCTTCATTTGTCATTTTGAAAGAACACTGTTCTGACTGATTTTCGAAGCAAAATCATTTAGAACAGTGTTCTTTCAAAACTTTCTTTCGCCGCCATAGGCGGCGGAATATTTTTTACACAACCTCAGAAAGTTTTGAATTGATTTTATCCCCACTAATCAAATATTTATCAGGATACAGTGGGCGGCATAATATTTATGCTGCAGCCCTGCGGTATACTATTCTGGTCCGTGGGACGGTGTGGGTGCCCACGGGGTCAACAAGAATACAGGGATTGTTCCACCGGATAAAAGGGAAGAATATGGGGTTTAAATAACATATATTTTTGAAAATCAATACTATTTGTTAATAGGATAAAGTGTAAATCGCTCCCCTTTGCGCTTTTGCCAGTTCTGGTTCTACCCACCACCTTTCCCTGAAACCCTTTATCTTTATGGGCAATAAAACTAAACGCTCATGGAGATTGCAAACCCCATGTACGACGTGGTCTTCAAGTACCTCATGGAAGACAACGCCGTAGCCATCACCTTTCTTTCTGCCCTTACGGGAATGGATATCGTATCCCTGCTGCCGCTGCCCCAGGAGCTTACCGTGGACGCTGAAGGCGATAGTGTCAGGCCCAAAAATCTTTTCGGGCGGAAACTATCCGTTTACCGATTGGATTTTTCTGCCAGGGTTAGAGATAGGGAAGGGGAGGAAAAAATCGTGATCGTAGAGATCCAGCAGGAGAAACTCTACGGACAGCTCATGCGCTTCCGAAAATACCTGGGGAAGCAATATGAGAACAGCGCTTTTGTGAAAAAAACACAAACAGCGACTGGTCGGGAGTACGACATTGGCATACCCATCCTGTCTATTTATTTTGTTGGCGAGGGGTTGGAGGGCTTCCGGGATATCCCGGTGGTGCTCCTCAGGCGTTCGGCGATAGCGCAGCATACGATGCAGCCTGTGGATGGAACTAATCCCTTTATCGAGGCGTTATTCCACAATGGTATTATTGTGAATGTCCCCTTCCTTAGTCGGGAAGGGCGCAATGAATTGGAGGCGTTATTGAGTATTTTTTCCCCATTAAACCAAACCACAAACCCACAAATTATGAGTATCCAGGAGACAAAATTCATGGAAAAGTACCAGCCAATTTTGCGGCGGCTCAAGGCAGCAGCGCAGGAAAAGGGCGTCCGTGATAAAATGACCGTTGAGGACGATTTTCTGGAGGAGATGGAATACCTCGAGCGCAACCACGAAGAGCGGATGCGCAGATTAGATGAAAAAGAGCTCAGATTAGATGAAAAAGAGCTCAGATTAGATGAAAGAGAGCGCGGCATAGATGAAAGAGGGCGCAGCGTAGATGAAAGGATGCGCAAAGCGGAAGAAGAAGCGCGCAAAGCGGAAGAAGAAGCGCGCAAAGCGGAAGAAGAAGCGCACAAAGCGGAAGAAGAAGCGCGCAAAGCGGAAGA
>Ga0209985_10001416_pt1 | contig 23631 bp, 15 predicted proteins | sample NOAtaG_FD_187305 | JGI IMG/M metagenome (GOLD analysis project Ga0209985, IMG submission 187305) | Freshwater lake microbial communities from Lake Erie, under a cyanobacterial bloom - NOAA_Erie_Diel6S_1000h metaG (SPAdes) (version 2) | ecosystem: Environmental > Aquatic > Freshwater > Lake ...
GAGAACCCGAAGACTGCGAGCGATGCGAGGAGGCGGAAAGACGCGAGAAGCCGCGAGAAGTCATCCCTCCTCTTCGCCGAGGCCGCCTCTGTGCCTCTGTGCCTCCGTGAGAGACCTCGAGACCGTCAGCCGCACGCCGCCCGCTGAGGGCCGACGGTGCCATAGCCCAGACGAAAGCCTGAAGACCCAAAACTCAAGACTCGAGACTCAACAGTTGAAGGCTGCGGGTAAAACGCCGCACGCCGACCGGATGGTCGGCGTGCGGCAAGAGAGGAGAGTCTGCGCCCATGCTTGGCAGTCGGGTGCGCGATGACCGAGGCCATCGCGCACGCAGATGACGCAGCGAAACGCCGCGTCTCTTCAATCTCCGGACGTGCCAGAGGTCGAACGGTGCCGGAGCCCTGTCGTGCTCCTGCGGAGGAGTCCCGTACGCCGCAGGCAAGGCTCACATGGGTGCGACGAATGGTTGTACGCAGACGGCGCCTCGCGGTTCAGCTCAAATCACAACTTCTGGCGCAGAGCCCCCACTCGGATTGCGAAACCGACGCGCACGGACTACGTAGAACGGGTAGCGCCTGCGCGGAGTCGCTTCTTGCGCTGGGCCTCGTCACGCATTCGCGCGCGCCACACTCCACGGATTCTCTTCTCCCACAGGCAGGCTCCGGTCGGTTTTGACGGAGCCTGTCTCGTTTTGCGAACGACGGTGGGTCAAGACGATCGCGGATGCGCCAAAAGTCGAACAGCCCGCGGCATCCTGCCGCGGGCGTGTTCAGGCGCGAGGGGTGGGGCTCAGTCTCACGCCCTCACGGACAGGAAGCTTGGTGATTGCGCCGCGATCGCGTCGGCCGATCCAGTCAAGCCGAAGCGACTGGCAAGGACGGCCTGGCGGTTGTCATAGGTCGGTTCGGGAAGCTGGCCTTGGAAGGCGGCAAGCCAACGCTTGGCAAAGGCTCCGTAGTCCGCCTCTCCCGTCACGGCGTTGTAGGTGTTGAACTCGACCCTCAATCCGGCCATCAGTTCATCTCGCGAGAGCTGCTGGTTCTCGTCGGTGTCGAACTTCGCGAACATCTTCGGCTGGAGTGGCAAGTCGCCGGGAACCAGCTGGCCGTCATGGTTCTGGTCGAGCGTCTTGAAGATGACGTTCGCCAGTCGCTCGATCATCTGCCCAGGAGAACCCGACTGCAGGGCCTCCTCGAGTGCCTTGTATGCAGCGGTGACGCTCTGCATGCGCTGTGCCGTCGCCGATTCTTCGTCGTCCGCGCCGCCACCGTCGCCCGCGGTTCCGCCCTCGTCGGCCGGCGGCATACCAGAGAGCACAATGCCGAGATCCGCCGAGTCCACCGTGCCGTCGCCGTTCAGGTCGGCTTCCACGTTCGAAGTACCCCAGCTCGACAAGATGGTGTCGACGGTCGGGTCGCTCGCGGTGCCGCCATCCCCACCTGTTCCGCCGTCATCCGCAGGCGGCATGCCCGAAAGCACGATGCCGAGATCCGCGGAATCGACGGTGCCGTCGCCGTTCAAGTCGGCGTCGGGGTTCGAAGTACCCCAGCTCGACAAGATGGTGTCGACGGTCGGGTCGCTCGCGGTGCCGCCATCCCCGCCTGTTCCGCCGTCATCCGCAGGCGGCATGCCCGAAAGCACGATGCCGAGATCCGCGGAATCGACGGTGCCGTCGCCGTTCAAGTCGGCGTCGGGGTTCGAAGTACCCCAGTTCGACGTGATGGTGTCGACGGTCGGGTCGCTCGCGGTGCCGCCTTCCCCACCTGTTCCACCGTCTTCGGCTGGCGGCATCGACGACAGCACGATGCCGAGATCCGCCGAATCGACGATGCCATCGGTGTTGAGGTCCGCGATCGCATTCGCCGTGCCCCAGTACTCCATGATCGTGTCGATGCTCGGAAGCGACGTGCTTCGGAAGGTGACTGCCTCCGGCTGCGCCTGCTCTTTGCGGCTCTCCATCTCGGCGATCGTCTGTGCGTGGAACGGCAGCGCGTTTGGATCGCTCCCGTCGAGCGAAGCGCGAGGCTTCTGCGACTGCGAGTTGAAGAGACCGCTGGCGGTAAGGCTTTGGTTGATCTGCATGAATGGTCCTCGCTGCGGAGGCAACTCCGCAACGGACTCATGCAACCCGCGTGCCTTGCGCCGGGCGCGCCCCTTGAGGCGGCAGGCGACATGGCGCGGCGGACTTGCGGCAGTTCCTGCAGATCACACGCGGTTCTCGCCGACCGCACTGCGTCGGCTCGGTTGCGCCGGCGCCAACACCGGCTCAGTCCCAGCCCTTCGAGGGCTTTCGCTTGGGAAGGATGGCATCCTCCGCGGTCAGCACCCTGCCGTCGTTGCCGCGGTAACCGAGGCAGACCACGAACATCTCAACGCTCTCCGCGCGCGATGCCCTGGGCTTATAGCCCTTCGCCTCTTCGAACATCCTGCCCGCGCGCCTGAGGAGCTCGGGATACTCGCCGCCCTCGAAGACCTTCATGGTGAAGTTGCCGCCGGGGCGCAGCCACTCGACCGCCCTGTCGAGCAGATCGTGGCAGAGGCGCGCCGATCGCATGGCGTCGCCCATCGGGTCGCCGGTCGTGTCGGGCGCCATGTCGGACATGATTACATCGAAGGGACGGCCGCCGAGTTCGGCGAGCGATACGTCGCGCAGGTCAGCCTGCAGCAGCCGGACATTCGACGGATAGCCACCGCCATTGATCTGCTTCAGGTCGACGGCGACCACCTCGCCCTTGGGTCCAACGCGCTCGACCGCGACCTGCGCCCAGCTTCCAGGGGCGGCGCCCGCATCAAGCACGCGGTCTCCCCGGCGCAGCAGCCGCTTGCGGTCGTCGATGTCGATGAGCTTGTACGCCGCGCGCGAGCGATAGCCCTCTTCCTTCGCGAGGCGGAACCAGTGGTCTTGGACTTCTTTCACGCGATCATGGTAGCGAAGGCATCCGACGATCGCCTTCGGCAACGAAACCTCGCAAGCACCAACGCGAGCGGCCGCAGCCGCGAGCGCTCAATGCACGCGAGCGCTCGGGTACGTCCGCCGCTCAATCGACGATGGAGAAGCCGACGTTCGTCGGGTCAGGCACGATCGCGACGCGGATATTCTCCTCGCTCGTGCGCAGCACGACCGGATTCGTCCCGTCGTTCAGCACCGCAAGAAACCGGTCGTGATCGTTGTCGCTGTCGAGCGCGAGCCACTTGCCGAACTCGGCGCGCTGCCGCACTTCGCCGCCGCGCGACTCGCAGTCGAAGATGCCCCTCGACTCGCCGCGCACGCGGTAGTCGATCGAGCCCTCGCTCGTGATGATGGTCATCGCACGCGTCATCGGCCAAGGCGTCATCATGCGGACATCGCCCTTGGTCGTCTCGATGTCGACAGGCCCTTGGTTCTCGATCACCGTGACATCACCCTTGGTCGTCCGCACCTTGACGCTGTCAAGCGCGGGCGTGACCACGATCACGTGGACGGCGCTGAAGTGCTTTTCGGGATTCGGCGTGTTGGTGCGGATCGCGAGCGCCTCTCCGCCACCGCTCCGCGGCTCGAGCGTCGCGGTCCACCCGGCGTCGTCGAGCGCCTCGCGCGACTCGTTCCAGCGGCCGAGGCCATGGTTCGACACGCGGCGGACCTCAACATAGGTCCGGTCGACCTTGCGGTCGGCGCGAACCGTGACATCGCCGGAGAAGCTGTCGACATCGACCGCCAAGGCTCCAGTCGTGCGGAGTTCGATCGGCTCGTCGGTGGTGAAGGTTCGGAACCTTGCCGCGTCGGCGATGTTCTGCGAGGTCGAGTAGAGCTGGTCCTCGAGGGTACGATGCGGTGCACATCCCGCCGGAACAAGCAAACACAGGACCGCAAGCGCAGCCGACAGCATGGCGGTGCGTGCCCGGGCGCGCGTGGCGCCGCTGGCGCGAAGACATGGACGGACGGACAGCGAACGATTCTTCATCGAGAAACTCCACGGTCGAGTCGAGATGCAGCGGACAGGGGGTCCTCGGCCGCAGCATCCGGACGGTCGGGAATGTGTATCGGCACCGTCGGCAGGACTCAATCAGCGCAATCCGCCATCCTGCAGCGATCGAGACGTGTCGGCGGCAAGCATTCGTCCGGGTCCCTTGTTCTCCCCTGCCGTAGCCCGCCGGCTCGGCGACACTTCCCAGCAAACCCACCATGCCGCCCGCTACCTCCAACTTCACCGCCCGCCTCCTCGTCGGTGCCCTTGCATGCGCGTTGGCGGCGGGAACAGGCCGGTCTGCGCCGGCGAGTCGCCAGGCGGGCAGTCAGGCGGGCAGCCTGGCGGTTGCGCAGGGAGGTGTGCGCCCTGAGAAGGACCGATATGTCTTCAAGCTGGCCCCGTCGCCCCGCGCACGGTCGGCGGGCGAACCGGCCAATCGTCCAACGGATGGCGGCGCGGGCACTTCGGCCGCGAAGCCCGCCGTCGGCGATGCCGGTCGGGGCACGGCCGAGGCAACAGATGGGGGCGCAGACGAGGAACTCTTCTCTGGTCGGCTCGTCGTCTTCTTCGTGCCCGACACCGACCGTTGGGCCGCCGTTGAACCCATCGATGGACCGTTCTTCTTCCGACCGCAACCGACCGCGTCGATCGCCGTCGTCGACGTGAAGGCCGGTGGCGAGGTCGTGCTTCAGCCGGACGCTTCGATTCCCTCGACGCACGATCTCGATGGCCTCTCCGGCCGCTGGCGCGTGCAGGCGGTGCTCGACGTCGATTTCACGGCGCGCGGTCATCTTGGTCCGAACAACCTCGTGAGTGAAGTCGTCTCGGTCGAGCTTGCGCCCGACAGGCGCGATGAAGTGGCGGTCACCCTTCAGAAGCGCGTGAAGCTCGAGGCGCCACCGACGGCCGAGGGCGTCGAGTGGGTCGAGCGGCGAAGCGACATGCTGAGCCGTCACTTCGGGCGCGAGACGACGTTGCGCGCGGGAGTCGTGCTTCCCTTCGGTTACAACGACCTTGCCTTCCCGCGGCGCATCTGGCCGACGATCTATGTGATCGGCGGATTCGGCGCAAACCATCTCGACGCCGCTGCGGATGCCGCGATGCTCCGTGCGCCAGAGGCGCGCGGCGCGATTCCCCAGGCGGTGTGGATCTACCTCGATGCAGACACGCCTTGGGGGCACAGCGGCTTCTGCGACTCCGAGACGAACGGACCAATCGGCGAGGCGCTGGTGCGCGAGTTCATCCCGTTCCTCGAAGAGCGATTTCGGCTGATTTCCCGCACCGACGCCCGCGTCGTCACTGGACACTCAAGCGGCGGATGGACCGCGCTGCACCTGGCGCTCACCTATCCGGACACCTTCGGCCCGTGCTTCGCAAGCGCGCCCGACCCGGTCGACTTCACCGCGTTCCAGCGCTCGAACCTTTACGTCGATGCAAGCCTGCACGTCGGTCGCGATGGCGCGGAGACGCCGAGCTTCCGCAGCATCCTCGGGCCCGAGGACGATTTCGTGCACATGACCGTGCGCGAGGAACGCATGACCGAGCACGCCATCGACCCGAATGGCCGCAGCGGCCAACAGTGGGCGACCTGGGAGGCCATGTGGTCGCCGTTCGACCCTGCGCGCAACGCGCCGAGGCGCATCGCCGATCCAGAGTCCGGCGCGATCGATCCAGTCACCGCGGAGGCGTGGTCGCGGCATGACATCGCGCGGCGCTTCGAGCAGGCGCGCGAGAAGCTCGGGCCGATCTTCCTCGAGCGCATTCGGCTGCTGTGCGGCACGCGCGATTCGTTCTATCTGAACGAGGCCGTCGTGCGGCTCAAGGCGAAGGTCGATGCGTGGCGCGCGACGCTGCCCGCCGATCGGGGTGCTGCGAAGGAGCACGGGTACATCGAGCTCATCGATGGACTCGACCACGACTCGATGGCCTCTGTCGCGGCGCTGCGATTCCACCGCGAGATCGCGGTGGCGCTGGCCGAGGCCGGACACGCGGAGCGGCCGACCGATCCGACATGGGCGCCGCTCCGACCCGAAGGGCGCGGCAGGCCGTCGCCCGCGCCCCCGGCTCCCGCGAGCCCGTCGGGTCGCTGAGCGCATGGAACCACCCCACAATCCGCTGCACGCGACCGCTCGGCGCGGGAGAGGCATCAATTCCTGCACCAAACCCGCCGGATGGTGCCGGAAACGGCTTCCCTCCCGCATCATGCGTCCCATGCAACTGATTTCCCTCGCCCGTCGTCCGGTTCGCGCACTCGCAACAAAGCTCCTCGCCCTCGCGCTGCTTGCCGGAATCGGCGGAGCGTTCGCGCCTTCTGCGAACGCGCAACTTGGCGTGTCGCTTCCGTCGCCGGTCGCTGCGGGCGAACTTGAGTCGCTCTTGCGCGCAGCGGGTGCGGACGAGGCGCTTCTCGCGATCGCGCTGCCGCTGCACGAAGGCTACTTCACACGCTTCCGCGAGTTCGAGGAGCGCGAGGTCGACGAGTCGATGAAGCGCGCGACCTCGCCGCTCGACACCGCGCCGAGCGTCGAGGACGCGAAGCGCACCGCCGATATGCGCCGCCGCATCTTCGCGCGCGCTGCGCAGATCGACGCGGAACTCGTCGACGAGATCGTCGGGCTCCTCACGCCTGAGGCGGCCGCCAAGGCGGAGAAGCTCCGCGGAGCGCTGACCCGCCGCCGTGCGGTCGCCGCCATCCCCAACATGGGCTTCGCGCGAGGCGCGCATGCATTCGACCTTCGCAGCGCGCCGGCGCTCGCGTCGCTTGACGAAGCCTCACGTGCAGCCATCGCGCCTACCTTCGCCAGCTATGAACTGGAGCTCACGCGGCAGCTCGAGCGGCTTGCCGACGCATCGTTCGCGCGACGCGTCCGCGCCGCCGAGGCGCGCGAGGAACTCGGCGTCTCGGCATTCCCGCAGGCGCCCGCCGAGGGCGCTGCGAACGCGGCCGAAGGCGACGCCCAGTCGCAGTGGATGCAGCAGATGCAGGAAGTCCAGCGGCGCGCCGGCGAGGAGATGGCGCGCATCGATGCCGGCATCCGCCGGCTGCACCGCGACACGCTCAACGCCGTCGCCACTGCGCTGCCGCCGGCGCAGGCGTCCGCGATGCGCTCATATCTCGTGAGCGAGGTCTACATGGCCTCCGCGCTCTCGGGCGGATTCGACGCCGTGCGCAAGGCCGCTGAGAATCAGCGTGCGAAGGGCGAACTCGACGACGCGCGCTGGGAGGAGATCGTGGCGGTCATCCGCGCGCATGATTCCGAGCTCGCCCCAGAGCTCAACGGGTTCCTCGACATGCTCGACCGCGACGCTGCGCGTGGAACCGGCGTCATGTTCGGCGCCGCAGAGGCCCGCGAGGAGATCGAAGCGATCAACGCCGCGCGCGAGCGCTGCAACGACATCATCGCGCGCCAGGAAGGCGCGCTGCGCGCCGCGCTCGGCACCACGCCGAACGACGCGTCGCGCGCGATCGCCACCCGCGACATCCAGATGGGCGGCGGCATGGCGGTGACCGGCGGCGTTCAGATCGCCGTGATGGGCGGCGACGGCGAGGCGATCGCGCTTGGCATGGACGATCTTGCGGACAGTGGAATGATGCTCGGCGGAATGTTCGGTGGCGGAGGAGGTCGCGTCCCGCGGCCGATGTCGGGCGATGAACTCGATCGTCTCGCGGAGCGCCTCGGTTTCGGCAGAGACACGCGTGCGATCTTCGACGAGATCGTGGCGCGCGCCTCCGAGGCGCGGAATGCCGCCGAAGAAGCGGATCGCGCCGCGAGCGCCGCCACTGCGCAGCCAATGGAAGATGGCGCGATCTCCATGACGCTCACCATCGGCGAGGACGGCGGAATGACCGTCGGCGAGTCGGGGCCGGCCGATGCCGAGAAACTGATGCAGGCGATCGCTGCGGCGGAAGAGCGCATGTTCGACGAGCTGAAGGCTGTCGTCGAACCGACGAAGGAGGACGCCACCGAGGCCGCGCGGCGCGCGCGGGCGCGAACGCGTCTGCTCGTCGACGAGCGCGGGCCACAGTCCGCCGACGTCGTGGCAATCGTGGAGTCGGCGCCTCTTGACGACGCGCAGCGCGCGGCGATCGCCGACGAGGTGCGCACGTGGGACGAGTCGTCCGTGTCGGCGCTGCAGGCGATGCGCGACGTGGTTTCGCGTGCAAACGAGGAACGGGGCGAGATCCTTGAGCGCGCCTCGCGCACCGAGGAAACCGACTCGGGCGACGGCAACACGCAGGTCGCCCGGACCATGCAGATCGACGAAGAGATGAGCAACACGCTGCAGAGCCTCGACCAGCGCATCCGCGAGGCGCGCGATGCGGTCGTGCGCCAGAACCGCTCGACGATCGATGCACTCGCTACCAGGCTTGAGGTATATCCCGCGGCCGCGACAGCGATTCGCCGCGGCTTCTATCGCACGCTCGAGCCGGGCGCGTACCGCGCGTCGCGCGATCTTGAGCCGTTCTTCTCGCGCGCCGTCGCCCTCGAGGGCCTGCGCCCCGAGACGCGCACGGCGATCGCGACGATTCGCGCGGAATGGATCGAGTCGCGCGAGGCGCTGTGCGAAGCGTTCGTCGTCGAGCGCGAGAAGGAACGCGCCGCTGCGAGCGGCGACGGTGCTGCGTCGTTCGCGTCGTTTGGCGCGAAGGCGCAGGCGCGCAAGCGGCTCACCGCCGATCTCGAGCAACTCGAGACAAGCGCCGTTCGCAGGCTCCGCGATCTCTTGACCATCGAGTTTGGCGCCGAGAAGGCTGCATCGATCGGCGAACTCACGCCGCGTCGCGCGCGGAACACGCCCATGCTCGAGATCGGCGGCAGCGGCAATCGGCCGTAATCTCCGCCCGACGGACAGAGGCTACGCGTCGAGCTTCGTCATCCAGCACGCAGGGACGTCGCCAGACGTCGCCACGATGCGCGAACGGATGCCGCCGCGGCCCTTCCACACCGTGATGACCTGCATCCACGCAGGGCTCATCGCCTCCGCGAGATCGTCGCGCAGTCGGTTCGTCACGGCTTCGTAGAAAATGCCCGCGTTTCGGAAGCTCTGGTAGTAGAGCTTCAGGCTCTTGAGCTCGACGCACACCGCAGCCGGCTGATAGCGCAGGATGATGTGCGCGAAGTCGGGGTGGCCGGTCTTCGGACAGACCGAGGTGAACTCCTCGCTCACGTGCTCGATCACGAACGGCGAGTCGGTGGGCGAATCGAAGAACTCGAGAAGCGTCGGGTCAACTGGGCTCGCGTCTGGCATAGAGGCGCATGGTAGGCAATCACAGCCGGTACTTCATGAGGAGCGCGGCCACCTTCGGCTGATCCGGGTTTGCCCGCAGCGATCGCTGCAGCATGAGCCGCGCCTCGTCGCGCAGCGGATCGTTCGGGTCCTTCCCGGCCTTGATCCACGCGTTGAGCGTATTCACGCCGACGCCGTTCAGCGCGGGCCAATACTCGGCGTCGAGCTCGATCGACTGGCGATACGCCTTGTCCGACTCGGCGAAATCGCCGAGACGGAAGAGCGACCAACCAAGACGCTCGTACGCAGCGGCGCTTGGCGACGTGCGGATCAGCGCCTCCGCTGCGTTCGCGGCCTCTTGGTAGCGCTTCTCCGCCGCGTAGGCATTCACAAGCGCCATCATCACATCGGCGGGCGGCTCGATCAGCTCGCAGGCCGTCTCGTACTCGCGGATCGCATCCTTGCCACGGCCAACCTTCGAGTAGGCGCGGGCAAGCCAGAGATGCGCGAAGCCGTTCGCGGGGTCAAGCCGCGTCGCGCGCTCGGCGAAGGCGACCGCCGCGTCGGCCTGCCCTGTCGCGAGCATGAGGCGCGCCATCGCGAGGTTCGAATCGAGATCCGTGGGCCGTGTGACGAGCGCGCGCTGGAAGGCGCGCACGGCCTGCTTCAGCTGCCCGAGCGCCTCGAGCACGCGTCCGTGGCCAGAAGCGGCGGAAAAGTCGGTCGGGTCAAGCCTGGTCGCGCGGCCGTAGGCACTCTCGGCAAGTTCAAGATCGCCTGTCTGCTCGAGCACTCCCGCCATGCCCGTGTAGGCGTCGACGAGCGTGGGGTTCTCGTTGAGGAGATCGCGGAACACGCGCAGGGCCGTCTCGTAGTCCTCGGCCTCGACGGCTTCGCCTGCGACCTCGAGTCGCGCGGCCTCGGCTTCGTTCGCCTCGAGCCGCAGCACGGGCCGATCCTGCACCGGCGCCATCGCAGATCGCGAGCCGATGACGCGCTTCGGCGCACAGCCGCCGCAGACCAGGGCTGCAAGGACAACGACGGCAAGCGATTGCTGCATGAGAGCGATCGGGCGCCCGACCACCGGTCGCGCGAGGCGCGCCTCGGGACTCGCCGAACGCTCGCGAGGCGGCTGCACTTCGTACGTGGGCATCGACATCGAACTCATACGTGTTCCTATCTTCGGGCGCTTCGCTCAGGTTCCTGTAATCGTCATTCCCCGAAGCACCGATTTGCCGGTCCGCACGGCGATTCAGGTCGCTCCGACTCTCGGTGCAAGCTTCGTCAGCCGCTCGGCGTTCACGACGTCCCAGGGCCGGCCGTCCGGCGCGTCGCCCTTCTCTGTCTCGAGGATCTTGGGCACCTGCGCCAAGGCTGGCGACGCCAGCACGGCCCGGAACCACGCGTCGCCGCACCTACCCTCGCCGATGTGGGCGTGGCGGTCCTTCCGCGACGCGAAGGGCGCCTCCGAGTCGTTCACGTGGACGGCTGCCACGTGGGCGAGCCCGGCCTCGCGGTCGAACCGCTCGAGCGTCGCCCGCGCCTTGGCAGGCGTCGAGACGTCGTACCCAGCCGCAAACACGTGGCAGGTGTCGATGCAGTAGGCCACGCGCTCCGGAGCCTTCACCAGATCGCGGATGCGGGCGAGGTGGTGGAACGCGTATCCGAGATTGGTGCCGGACCCCGTGGTCGTCTCGAGCGCGATGCGCACCCGGTAGCCCTTCAGTTCGGCATGAAGGCGGTCGATCGACTTCGCGATGCGCTTCAGGCCGGCGAGTTCGTCGGAGCTTGGCTCGCAGTCGAGATCGTTCGGCTCAGTGGGCTTGCGCGCGACGCCACCGAGCGCGTTCATGTGCGCGCCCGGGTGCGCCACCGACACGGCGATGCCCAGCGCCTCGCAGCGCTCGAGTTCGGCGCGCTCGCAGGCAAGCGACTTCGCCAGGCTCTCTTCGTCGGGTGAGGCGAGGTTCACGAGATAGCTGTTGTGGCTGACGATGCGCGATGGGTCGGCGAACACGGTGCCCTTGCGCGCAGCGGCGAAGTCGGCGATCTCGTCGGGCGCGAGCGCCTTCGTCACCCACTGCCGCTGGTTGCGGGTGAAGATCTGCACCGCCCCGAAGCGGAGCGACACCGCTTCATCGATCGCGGCGCGCAACGATCCGGCTGCAGACAGATGAGCGCCGATCCACAGCCGTTCGCAGGGCGACTCCTTCGCCTCGCGTCGAAACGCAGCTCCCACGGCGCTCATGCGCAGCCTCCGATGGCGCCACGAGGCGCGACGTCCGCGACACCGACGCGCTCGCCGGAATCACTCGACGAGCAGCCGATCTCGCGCGCCAGCGACTCGGCCGCGACGGCCGCCTGCGCGCGCAGTTCGGGCACCGCCGTCGACTCCCAGAGTTCTCCGCGCCGAAGGGCGCCCACGAGTCGCACGCGCGGCTGCACCGCGCCATCTGCACCGATCAACCGCCCATCGGCATCGGCACGCAGTCCGAGTCCGAGGCGATCGACCGAGGCGAAGCCCATGCGCAGGAGCGATCCGAGCAGCGGATCGAGCGTCTCGGCGACGCTCATGGCAGGCCCGGAGCAGTTGATCACGCGGGAGGTCCGGAGCGTCCGACGCGCACCCTGCGCCGAGCGCACCTCGACGTCCGCGTGCACGCCGTCGTCAGCCATGCGGAGTGCCCCGATCGCGCCCGCGATCAGTTCGACCGATCCCGCCGCGCGCTCGCGCTCGATCGCGTCGACGAGATGTGCAGGCGCGCGGTGTCGATGGATCTCCCAGAACGGACGCAGTCGGCGGAGGAAGATCTGTCGATCATCGACAGACCACGCCTGCCAGATCGCCTGCGCGTGCGGACGGACGCCGTCGATGGCGGCGTGCCAGCCGTGTCCTTCGCGCACAAGCTTCCGCGCTGCGCGGCGCACGGCCCGAAACGCTGCGTGCGCGCCCTTCATGAGTTCCTGCGGGTCGTACGCGACCGGCGCTCCGTGCGACGTCGCATGAGGAAGCGGCAGCCGCCCGTTGCGCGACACGAGAACGATGCGGCCCTTCCAGCCGCTGCGCCGTAGGCCCATCAGCACATCGATCGCCGTAAGTCCGCTTCCCACAAGCACCACGTCACCGCCGGGCGCGAGCCCCTCGGTGGCCGACGTGTCCCACGGATCATGCGCAAGGAGCGCCCGCGCCACGCCCTGATCGACGCTGCGCCATGGCGCGCGCGCGGGCGGAAGCCCCGGCGCAAGGATCACGCCGCGCGCGAGAACCGTGCGGCCCGATGCGAGGAGAAGTTCGAAGCGCTGGCCAAGCGGCTCGACATGTACGACGGCGTCGCGCACGAATGCAGCGCACGCCTTGGTGTCGGCGAGCGTCTGCGCCACCGACTCAGAGAGATAGCGGCCGAAGAGCGCACGCGGCACGAACTCATCGGCGCGATAGCGGCCCGGGAAGCTGCGCTCGAGCCACTCGTGGAATCCCGAAGGGCGTTCCGCGAACACACCCATGCGTCCAGCGGGAACATTCAGCAGGTGCTCGCCGTCGCACGCGCCGTACGCAACGCCGGGGGCGGTCAACGGCCGACGCTCGAACACCACGCTCTGGCAGTTCGGCGCACGCTGCGCAAGACGCACGAGCGACATGAGGCCGCTGAATCCGCCGCCGACGATGGCGACGTCGCACTCTGCTGGAGCATCGGTCGTGTAACGGTCTGGCGTCGGCATCGTCAGGCTCAACCGTGGGTTTGCCGCAGCAAAGGTGCGCGTCAGACCATGCGCTCGTCAGGCCATGCGCTCGTCAGACCATGCGCTCGTCAGACCATGCGCGCGCCGGCCGCCCGCGCCGCGGCCACAATGCGTTCCGCCGTGCGCACAGCGGCGAATCCATCCTCTGCATTCACGAGCGGCCGTCGGTTGGCTCGGACGGCATCGAGGAAATCGAGCAGTTGCAGCTTCAACGGCTCGCCCGTCCCGACGGCGAGAGGCTCCATCGCGATCATCTCGAGGTAGTTGACGCCAGAGAGGTCCTCGCCGCGACGCAGACGCTCGCGGACATCGGCAAGCTGCGACGCGTTCGCGGTCTTCCGTACGACCGTTCCCTTCTTCTCGACGAAATCCGCCGAGACGTACGCATCCTCGCTGATGAGTCGGATCTTGCGCTCGGTCTTCAGCGCGAGACGACTCGCCGTGACGTTCGCCGTGCAGCGGATGCCGTCCGGCCCGGCGGGGAACACGAGCCGCGCGTTGCAGACATCCTCTGCCTCGCCGACGACGCACACCGCGTTCGCATGGATTTCCTCGGGCTCTCCGCCCATCAGCGCAAGCAGCACGTCGAGGTCGTGGATCATCATGTCGAGCACCACGCCGACGTCGACCGAGCGGAAGGTCATCGGGCTCACGCGATCGATCTCGATGAAGCGCGGCCGGATCGATCCGGCGGAGACAAGGTTGCGCACGGCAACCATGACCGGGTCGTATCGCACGACGTGACCGACCTGAAGCAGCGAACCCGTCTGGCGCGCCATGTCGGCGATCGCCCGGGCCTCCGTGACATCGGGAGCGAGCGGCTTCTCGACGAGGCACGCGATGCCCGCCTTCAGGAGCGGCTCGACGATCGCACGATGCGTGACGGTCGGCGTCGCGACGGTCACCGCGTCGACACCCGCTGCGATCAGTTCCTCGATCGACGCGAACGCACGTCCACCCCACTCCTCGACGACCTTGCCCGCGCGATCGGCGTTGCCGTCGACCACTCCGACGAGATCGCACCCTTCGGTCGTCGCGTAGAGCCGCGCATGGTGACGGCCCATCTTGCCAACGCCGATGGTCGCACAGCGAAGCGTCTTGCCGGCGGTCGCCGTTCCCTTCGAGTCTGCTGTCATCGCGGAGCTCCTGCGCCTTCGCGCCGCGCCATCGCATGCGCGACGGCGTTCCTGAACATCTGTAGGCCAGGCGTATCGCCCGAGCGCTGCGCTTCCGTCAGCCGCGTCCAGCGCGGATGCTGCGTCCAGCGAAGGTAGCGCTCCGGATGCGGCATCAGCCCGAACACGAGTCCCGACGCGTCGCAGATTCCCGCGATGCGATTGATCGAGCCGTTGAAGTGGTCGCTCGCGCCATAGCGCACCGCGATCTGTCCATTCGCCTCGAGCTGCGCGATGGTGTCTTCATCGGCGACGAAGCGGCCCTCGCCGTGCGCGCAGGGAATCAGCGCGGTGCTGGCATCCATCTTCAGCCCGCGCGTCCACACACAGCGCGTGTTCGTAGGGATCTCCATGGTCGTCCACACGTCGTTGAAGCGCGCCGTCGCGTTCTGCGCCAGTGCGACCGTCGGCTCGCCCGGGACGTCGCTCCACGGTTCGCCGGCGGCGGGCCCGGGCAGAAGCCCCGCCTGCACGGCGATCTGAAAGCCGTTGCACGGCGTCATCATGGGAACACCGCGCTCGATCGCAGCGGCGAGCGCCGGGTAGATCGACTGACGGATCAGCGCCGCCATGATGCGGCCCGCGGCGATGTCGTCGCCGTAGCTGAATCCGCCGGGAAGACCGATCACGTCGTAGCGGTCGATCTGCGCAGGCTCGCGCGAGAGCCGCGAGAGCAGCTCGCTGTCGACCGTGCAGCCGGCGAGTTCGAACGCCTCGCAGAGCTCGAGATCGCAGTTGATTCCGGGCGCGGTGATGACAAGCGCGCGGAGCGATGATGACTTCGCCTGACGACTCACGAGAATCCTCCTGCGGCCATGCCGCCGCTCCACGCCTCGCCGAGCGCGCGCACCTTCGCGCGCTTCGCGCCTCCGGCACCGTCGAGCACCAGTTCGTCGCCGCCATCGAATGTGCCGATCACCGCGTGCTGCACCGATCCGAGCGCCTTCGCAAGCGCGGGCAGATCGGACTCGTCGACTTCGAGCAGGTAGCGCGACGGATCCTCGGCGAACGCACGCGCGAGGAAGCCAACGTCGCCGTCGCAGGGAAGCTTCGCAAGATCAAGCGCGAGCCCAAGGCCGCCCGCGAAGGCCATCTCCGCCGCAGCGACGAGGATGCCGCCTTCGCTGGCGTCGTGCGCCGAGCGCACGATGCCGGCGCGAATCGCGCCGGCGACCGCGGCCGCGTTCGCAGGGCCGGTCTTGAGGCACGGCGCCGCGATCTTCGGCGAGCCCGCATGCGTGCCGGAAAGCAGCGCGAAGTGCGAGCCGCCGAGACGGGCCGACGTTGTGCCGACCACGACGAGCTTGGAACCAGCGCGCTTCGCGTCCATCGACACGGCGCGCGAATCCTTCTCGACAGGCGCGAAGCCCGAGATGAGCAAGGTCGGCGGGATCTGGATCGTGCGTCCATCCTCGGTGACGAACTGGTTGTTCAGCGAGTCCTTCCCCGAGATGAACGGCGCGCGGAACGCCTTCGCGGCGTCGTAGCAGCCGGCGCACGCGCGGACGAGCGCGCCCATGTTGCGAGGATCCTTGCAACTCGGCCAGCAGAAGTTGTCGAGGATCGCGATGCGCGTATGGTCTGCGCCCACGCAGACGAGATTGCGCACGCATTCATCGACCGCAGCGATCGCCATCGCGTACGGGTCGGAGCCAAGGCCGGTCGCGAGGCCATTGGCAATCGCAAGCGCGCGGTCGGAATTCTTCTTCGGGCGGATGACGGCCGCGTCGCCAGGCCCACCGCAGGCTGAAGCAGGCCCCTCGAGGACGCCGACGAGCGGCTTCAGCACGCTCGAGCCCTGCACCTCGTGGTCGTATTGGCGAATGATCCACGCCTTGCTTGCGATGTTCGGATGCGCAAGCAGGCTCTCGAGGACGCGCAGCGCATCGGTCGGCGATTGCGCCAGGTCGCGCGCGAAGCGCGACGCGCGCTTTGGCGCCCGCTGCTGCGCGGCCCACGACGCATCCCACACCGCCTCGCGCACCGGCATCGGGATCGCACCGTGGAGGAACTCACACGAGAGGCGCCCGACCTCGGTTCCGTGCCAGAACAGCGCGATGTCGTGGCCACCGCCAGGAGCCTTGAGGCCGAATGTCCCCAGCTCGCACCACTCGACGCCATGGTCCGCGCAGATCAGCGCAAGCTCGTCGATGTTCTCGCGCGAGACGGCCAGCACCAGGCGCTCCTGCGCCTCGCTGATCCACACCTCCGTCGGCGACAGTCCGTCGTACTTCGTCGGCGCGCGATCGAGGTGCACCGTCGCACCGATCTCGCCCGCCATCTCGCCGACAGCGCTTGAGAATCCGCCCGCACCGCAGTCGGTGAGTCCGTTGTAGAGCGGCCCGCCCGCGCGGTCGCGCATCGCGAGGATCGCATCGAGCACCTTCTTCTCGGTGATCGCGTTTCCGATCTGGACGGCGTGGCTGAACTCGTCCGCATGCTTGTCGGTGAGCTCGGCGCTCGAGAAGGTGGCGCCGTGGATGCCGTCGCGCCCCGTGCGTCCGCCGACCGCGATGATGAGATCGCCCTCCTTCGTGCCGCCCTTCACGCAGCTGCGCGGCATCAGGCCGATGCAGCCGCAGTAGACCAGCGGATTGCCCACATAGTTGTCGTCGAAGTAGACCGCGCCGTTGAGCGTGGGGATACCCATGCGATTGCCGTAGTCGCGCACACCGGCGACGACCTGCGTCAGCACGCGCTTCGGGTCGAGGCACCCCTGCGGGACTTCCGCGACGTCGGGATACGCCACGCAGAAGACGTCTGTCGCTGCGATCGGCTTTGCGCCAAGTCCCGTGCCGATGATGTCGCGGATGCAGCCTCCGATGCCGGTCGCGGCGCCGCCGTAGGGCTCGATCGCGCTCGGCCGGTTGTGCGTCTCGCACTTGAAGCAGACCGCGTCGGTCTCGTCGAAGGCCACGACGCCGGAGTTGTCGACGAACACGGAAAGGCACCAGTCGATGCCGTCCTTCATGAGCTCGTGCGTGCTCGCGGCGACCGTCGACTTCAGCAGATTCTTCACCGTGACGATGCCATCGGCGGAGACTTCGTGGTTCGGCCGCGACTTCGCGTCGGCCACCAGCGACCACTGCCCTTCGAAGGCGGGGTCCTGCGAGAGCTCTCGGTAGCGCACCGTCGACTTCAGCGTCTTGTGCACGCAGTGCTCGCTCCAGGTCTGGGCAAGCGTCTCGAGCTCGATCTCGCGCGGCTCGCGTCCGAGGCGGCGGTACTCGCTCTGGATCCCCTTCATCTCGTCAAGCGAAAGGAAGAGGTGTCCTTCGCGCGAGAGCTTCTCGAGTTCGGCGTCGCCGAGCCTCGTGATCGGAACCTCCCGGATCGCAAGCGTGTACGGACGCCCGGTCACGAACGCCGCAGGCAGGTACGGCTCGGTGTGGATCGCATGGATGACTGCGTTCGCAAGCAGCCGCTCGCCGACCGTCTGCGCGACGATCCTGTCGACGCCGTGGAGGTCGTAGCGGTCGCCGGTGCGGACCTCGACAGAACGCCCCGTGAGCGCGAGGATCGCGGCCTGCACACTCTCGGCGGCAGGATCGGTGACGCCCGGCAGCGGATGCACCTCGACGACGGCGACACCGGGCGCGGCGCCCGGGCGCGACGTCTTGTTCGAAGCGTGGATCTCCGCCGACTGCGTCACGCAGTCGGCCAAGAGTTCGTTGGCGATCCGGTCGACCTCGGAGGCGGAGAGGTCGCCTTGCAGCAGGTAGACCGCTGCATGCTCGACCTTCTTGGGAAGGCGTGCGAGCCCGAGCGACTCGATCGACCGCTGGACCGACGCCCCGCGCGGGTCGTGGTGGCCTCGGCGGGTTCGAACCTCGATGCGGTGGATCACCGTGGCGGCGGGCTGGCTTGGTTGTGTCGCGCTGGCTGCGGTCGGCATGGTTTCGGCTCTGCTCGCGGGCGGCGTCACGCCGCCAGCGGCGGCGGAACGCGACCTTCGGGGGAGCAGAGAGTGTAGGAAAACGCCGCGCAGCTGAGGGCTGCACGGCGCTGGGAATTCATGCCAAAAACGCGCCACACGAGGCGGAAGGCTCGACGGGTCAGAAGCCCATCTGGAGCTGCATGCGGAACACCACCTCGCTCTGCTCGGCGGCGGCACGCCAGCCGTTCGAGGGCGACGCCCACACGCCATCCACGGAGTCGAGGGCGAACCCGACATCGCTCGAGAACTTCAGGTCCTCGCCGTCGATGTACCAGTTCAGGCCGACCGTCAGCACGGAGAAGAGGTTGCCCCGCTCAAGGCTCGACGTTCCAGCCGGCGTCGTGATGAGCCCGATGTTGCCGACATCGGCGCTGCCAACCTCCATCCGGCCGAAGAACTCCCACTTCGGGACGAAGTAGTACGAGGCCTGGAGGACGGCGCCCCACGCGCTGTTGTTTCCGATGTCGAACACGGTCGGCGCGTTGAAGGCGTTGCCGCCGCTGACGAACGCGGAACCCGAGTCCATGGTCGAATAGGTGAAGCTGCCGAAGAGCGTGGCGCCGCCGTACATCGCGCTCGCATCGATCGTGAAGGCGTACCACGAGTTCGGTTGGCTCGAGTTCGGGCTCGTTCCCGTGTCGGGGTCGCCTTCCTGCGCGAGTGCGCCGAGACCAACCATGAAGGCGTACTCGTCGCCCGGCGGGCTCGTCATCGAGTTGAACTGCGACCAGCGTCCCGCGAGCTTCCACTCCATGCGCGCGGCCACAGACCAATCGACCCGGTCGCTGAGCCAATCCGAGTTCAACGGCTGACTTCCGGCGCCCTTGAGGATGCCGTAGACGTTGTCGTTGCCGCCGTTCGAAACCGCGACGAGGATGCGCGTGTCATCGGAGACGAACTGCGCCTCGATGCCCTGCGAGTAGCCAAGCCCAAGGTGCTCCACGATCGTCGAGCGGCCAACGGCCAGCTGGTACTGCGAGTCGACGAGTTGCTCGCGCGCGAACGGCAGCTTGAACTGGCCGGCCCGGATCGCGATTCCATCGGAGACTTCGGCGCGGACCCAGGCGTCGAGCAATCGGAAGATGCCGCTCGACGGGCCGAGATTCGCGATCGGCGCCGTGCCGATTGCCGATTCTCCGTCGTTCGAGAACTGACCCCGGATGCGGTAGGTGTACTCGGGGCCGAAGACGTGGCCCTTGAAGTCGAGTTGGGTGCTCGGGAGGTCGAAGCCATGACGCGACTCGACGTTGTCGGCCAGCTGCGAGTTGGCGACGCTGACACCCGACAGGCCGTCCGGGATGTAGCTGTACATGTAGCGCGCCTGAAACAGGCCGCCCACCTCGAGCCGGAAGCGTCCATCGACCGACTGCATGAAGAAGCCGTCGTCCCAACCGGCCGCGAGTCCGCCGTTCTGCAGCGACGCGCGCGTCGCGCTGTCGGCAAGGACGTCGGACACGATGGCCCGGATCTCGGTGGCGCGCTCCTCGGTGAGCCACGCCTCGCCGTCCGACTGCCGGAGTTCCGCGATCTCGGTCGTCAGCGCCCGGTTCGACGCCTCGAGTTTTTCAATGCGTTGGATGAGCTCGGCAGCGCCGAGGCCGTCATCGGCGCGCGCGGCGCCGGCAAGGCCGAGTGCTGCAAGCATCAGCGGCGTGAGCAACGGACGCGGGGTCCGGATGAAGCTGCGAACTGAAGTGCACGTCCTGCGCGTCTCGGTCGGCATCCTGCCTTCCTCCTTGGACCAACGCTCCCGCGTCGGCTGTTTGGGGTTATCGGTGAGAGAGGCGACCCGCCGCGAGAATTTCCGAAGGCCCGTCGTTCGGAGCGGCGGCGGCTGTCGGCGGGCGCGGGAGATGACAATAAAGGAAAATCGGCCGCCCCTTGCGGGGCGGCCGACTGAGCCGTGTTTGAGGCACCGAAGTGCCTAAAGACAAGGTGGATGCTCGCCTAGATCGGCGAACCGATCAGAAGCTGAAGGACATCTGGCCGCGGAGGACCCACTGGCCGTCGTCGGTCGACGCAGTCCAGTTCGCGTAGGTGGCGGGGTCGAAACCGAAGGCCGGCGACAAGTCAGGGATCGCATCGAACGCATAGCCGAGCTCAAGGCCGAGCTTGGCGGTGTTCTTCGCGAAGTACCAGTTGGCGCCACCGGTCAGGGTATTCAGTTCCGGACCGTTATCGACGTCGAGGTTCTCGAAGCGAGCGACAAGCTCAATGTCGTCGGAGACGAACACGCCGCCCGAGACCGTGAAGGCCTGGACTTCGGTGCCCGCGTCATCGTCAACGTAGAAGAACGCAGCACCGAGGTTCGCGCCGCCGAAGCCGAGGGTGACGTCGACGGTGCCGCTCCACGGGGTGAGCGAGGTGCCAGCCGGACGCTCGATCGCCAGACCGCCACCGATCACCGCGCTGAACTCCTCACCCTTCCACGACTGGGCGTCGTTCGACCAGTTGCCAGCAGCCTTGAACTCGGCGCGAGCGGCGAACGCCCAATCCGAGTCAGGCGAACCGGCCGACCAAGACTGGTTGACCTGACCGAGGCTGTTCACGTACGCGCCGTGGATGCGGAACATGTCGGCCGAGTAGCCAAACATGATGCCCTGGCCAGAGCCCGGGCCGAGGAGCGAAGCAGCGACGGAGTAGTCGGTGAACTGGAGGTTGCCAGCGTCGAGACCGTACTCAGCGCCGAAGGGGAGGCGGAACTGACCGACGTACATGGCGAAGCCATTGCCGAAGTCCTTGCTGACCCAAGCGTCGGCGAGATTGCCATTGACGCCGTCGTAGCCTTCGACGTCGTTCGAAGCGCCGAAGTAGTACGCAACCTTGTACGACCAGCTCGAGTCAACCATGTTGCCCGAGAAGGTGAGGCGGGTGCGCTTGTTCTCGAAGCCGAAGGACTGCTCCTCGGCGCCGCCAGCCGGCGAGTCGTTGTCGTTGAACGACCAACGGATCTGCTGGAGCAGGTTGATCTTCATCGAGTAGTTGCCGTCGGCCGACGACAGGAAGAAGCCGCCGTCGTAGCCGGCGCCCGAGCCGCTGCCCTGGAGGCTGGAGCGGGTGTCGGCGTCAGCGAGGACGTCGGTCACGATGCCGCGGATCTCAGCAGCGCGCTGCTCGGTGAGCCACGAATCGCCCTGAGCGCTCTTCATCGAGGCGATCTCGGCCTTGAGCGAAGCGATCTCAGAGGCGTAGTTGGTCTGGTCGGCGCCGAAAGCCACGCCACCGATGGCGAGGGTCGTACCGGCGAAGAAGCCGACGGTCTTGGTGAGACTCATGTAGAAACTCTCCGTACTGGTTGGGGGATCGGAATCATTCCGATCCTGCGGTCATCCACCCGTCCGCTCTTGCCTTGCCCACGAGTGAGGACAAGGCCGGACGGTCTTTTCATCTATCGGCCGACTCTGGCTGAGTAGATGAACCGGAAACTTACTCGCTGCCCTTCGGTTCGTCTAGTCGGGCCTGGATTGCCGACTTGCCCGGGCGTTACCTCCGCGCGGCGCGTTTTCGTAAATTCATTTCAAACAGGAACTTACGCGATTCCTTCGCGGAGGCCGACTTTGCCGAACCCCTGTGGAAAAGCGTGTCGGCAACTTCAGCCGCGGGAAGGTCCGACTTGCGCCGAACCAGTGGTCTTCTGCCCCGTCGGAACACTGTCCGGACGAGCGGCCTTCCGCCCGCCACCAGCACCAAGTTCCCGCTGAACGGGGGACAGCAGTTCAAGCGCGCCGTGGATCGTGCCAACTTTCACGATCTGCGAATCGTCCGCGTCGACGCCACTCGCCTGACGAATTCCGGTCGCAAGCCGCGCGCTTGCCGGAACGAGCACGACGCGCGCGCCGCGACGCAGCGACTCATGCACCCGCTGCTCGATCTGCGGGACGGTGCGAAGCTCGCCGGTGAGGCCGACTTCGCCGATCGCGACCGTGCCCTGGGGCAGTGCGCGATGCAGGAACGCTCCGGCGACAGCAAGCGACATCGCGAGATCCGCGGCGGGCTCGGAAATGCGTAGCCCCCCAAGCGACTGCGCGAACACATCCTGATCGGCGAGCCTGAGACCCCCGTGCTTCTCAAGCACCGCGATCAGCATGGCCAGGCGCGACGCGTCGACGCCGCTCGCGCGCCGCTTCGCGCTGCCGAGGAAGCCGGTCGCCACAAGCGCATGGATTTCCCCGAGCAAGCAACGCGTGCCCGCCATCGTCGCCACGAACGCGCAGCCCGGCGCCACGGCCCCGGATGCGACCGGAACCCGCGTGCCCTCGACTTCCGCGAGGCCGTCGCCCCGCATCTCGAAGAGGCCGATTTCCTGCGTCGAACCGAACCTGTTCTTTACGCCGCGGACGATGCGGATCGCGGAGTGCCGATCGCCCTCGAAGCCGAGGACCGCGTCGACGAGATGCTCAAGCAACTTTGGCCCCGCCAGCGCGCCCTCCTTGGTGACGTGGCCCACCATCACGACGCAGCAGCCTGTCGACTTCGCGAGTCCGACGAGGTCGAGGCAGCAGCGCCGGAGCTGCGCGATCGAGCCTGGTGCAGCGGAAACGTCGGTCCGATGCACCAACTGGATCGAGTCGACGAGGACGAGCGCGGGCCGCGTGCGCCGCGCTTGCTCGACGATCCGAGCGACGTTTGTCTCGCCGAGGACGAGCAGCCGCTCGCCGAGCGCGGACAACCCTCCGGCGCGTTGCACAGCCTCGAGCCGCTCGGCGCGCAAGCGCACCTGCTGCGGACTCTCCTCGCTCGACGCGTAGAGCGCAGCCCCCCCATGGGCCGCGACCGACGCGGCGACCTGCATCAAGAGCGTGCTCTTCCCGATGCCGGGGTCGCCCCCGACGAGAAGCACAGACCCTGGAACGATGCCGCCACCGAGCACACGGTCGAACTCCGCGATGCCGGTTGGAACCCTTGCGACCTCGGCCTCCGGAACGCTCGAGAGGGGTATCGCCCGTCCGATCCCGCTGCGCGCAAGATCGTCGGCGTCGGCGCCGTCGGTGGGCGCGCCCCAGATCGGCCCCCCACCCTTCGACGCTTCCGCCTCGACGGTGAACCGCTCGAGACTGTCCCATGCACCGCAGTCAGGGCACTTTCCCTGCCACTTCGGATGATTCGCACCGCACTCGCGGCAGAGGAACTCTGTGCGCGACTTTGCCATGCGCGCGAGTCTACGGGCGTTTCACGTCGACTCGCGATGTTCGGGGAAAGTTTGGGTGAGTTTGATCAGATTTTCGCCTGCTCACCGGCGGCGGCGTCGGCCGCGACCACGAGCGCGTTGGATGCGGTGGGCGTTGGATGCGGCGGGCGTTGGGCCTGCAGTCGTGCGGCGAGGTGTGCGTTCGATTCCGCCATCACTCGAAGTGATGCCACACGGCACGTTTGCGGTCTCCCGCGCGTCCTGCTCAGGCTTCGCTGCGCTCCGCCTTCGTCGTTGCCGAGCGCGGAGCGCGAGCAGGCTGCGCTGGCTCCCTCTGGTGCTCATGTTGCCAAAGGCGGCTGCCGCAAGATTGATGTAGCGCTCGCGACTCGCTTCGCTTTCGCTCGCTCTGGTGTCGAACACGCCAAAGGCAGCCGCCGCGAGATTGTTGCAGCGGTCGCCGCTGCGGCGGCT
>Ga0209985_10001417_pt1 | contig 23625 bp, 20 predicted proteins | sample NOAtaG_FD_187305 | JGI IMG/M metagenome (GOLD analysis project Ga0209985, IMG submission 187305) | Freshwater lake microbial communities from Lake Erie, under a cyanobacterial bloom - NOAA_Erie_Diel6S_1000h metaG (SPAdes) (version 2) | ecosystem: Environmental > Aquatic > Freshwater > Lake ...
AAGGCGGTCGAGCGTCGTGGCGATGTTCCAGAGCAGGGGGACGCGGTGGCTCAGGTCGTAGGCCTGCTGGAAACGCGCGAGCGCCGTCTCGAAGTCGCCGCCCTCGAAGGCCCGCCGTCCGTCCTCGAACAGTGTTCGGGCGGCCGAGTCGAGGTCCCCCGCGCCCTGAGCGCACGCCGGCGTGGGCAAGGCCACCGAGGCGAGAGAGACGCAGAGAGCGGTCAGCGCCCACGCACGGGCTGCGCGGTGCCAACGCCTGGACAGAAGCGCGAAGGAACTCATGGACGGGCGAGTGTACGCTGCTTGCCGAAAGATCAAAACCGCCTCAAGGGATCCCGAATGGAAACGTTGCGTGGCCGTGTGCGCAAGTTCGGCGCCGTCGTCGGTCTGCTCGGCGCGCTCGGCTGCCGCGAGCGCCTCAGCCTGGACGCGGGCACCGACGCCGGCGACGTGATGCCCGATGACGCTGGCACGGACGCGCCGCTGCCGGACGCACCGCCGGAGCCGCCCTGCGAAGGCCCGCCCGGTCTCTACGTCGAAGGAAGCTGCACCGAGCTCGCGCCCGGGGTCCGCTCGTTCGCGCCACGCTACACCCTGTGGACCGACGGCGCCGCCAAGGACCGGTTCGTGTATCTGCCGCCGGGTTCCCGCATCGACACGAGTGATCCCGACGCGTGGGTCTACCCAGTCGGGACGATCTTCTGGAAGACGTTCAGCCGCGACGGGCTGCGGATCGAGACCCGCATCAACGAGAAGATCGCGGCCGGGTCAGGCATGGACGCATGGAGCATGCGGACCTTCGCGTGGAGCGAGGACCAGCTCAGCGTCTCGGAGGTCACGGACGGCGTCGAGAACGCGCTCGGGACCAACCACGACATCCCCCCGGTGGCGCTGTGCACCCAGTGCCACAGCGGCGCGGCGGTCGACGTGGGCATCGGGTTCACCGCGATTCAGCTCAACCACGAGGCGAGCGACGTGACGCTCGCAGGGCTCGTCGCGGACGGCTGGCTGAGCGCCGAGATCGACACGACCGCGGCGGTGATCCCGGGCAACGAGACGGTCTCCGAGGCGCTCGGGTACCTGCACGTGAACTGCGGAACGTGCCACGGCGGCGAGCGACCGCAGCCGGTCGGCAACCCGCTCGTGTTCTGGATCGACGTCGGGACGACGTCGCCCGCGTTCACCGGTCCCTACGTGACTGCCGTCTCGCAGCCGAGCACGTGGTCGGGCGCGGCACTCCGCGTGGCGCCAGGAGCGCCGGACGAGAGCGCGGTGATCCTTCGGATGACCTCGCGCATCGCCGGGGTTCAGATGCCGCCCGTCGGCACCGAGTCGCCACATCCGGCCGGCATCGGCTCGGTGCGCGCGTGGATCAACTCGCTGTGATCGGAGGCGGAAGCGCCGCTGCGAGGGCCTCGAGCACCCGAGCGCGTGCCTCGTCGAGGGGACCGCGGAGGGTCGCGCCCGCCGCCGAACGGTGTCCGCCACCGCCGAGGGCGACGGCAACCCTGGCGACGTCGGTCCCCGTCGCCGCACGCAGGCTGAGCTTCACCTCGCGCCCCTCCTTGCTGCGTGGCTCCCACAGCAGCGCCGCTGCGAGCACTCCGTCGAGCATCCGCCCGTAGTTCACCATGCCCTCGATCATCTCCTCGGACGCACCGGCCCGATCGAGCATGGCGCGGTCGACGGTGACGAGGGCCACGCGCCCATCGAGTTCGAGCTGCATGGTCCGGAGCACCTCACCGAGCAGCGCCATCCGCGCCGGTGCCCAGCGCTCGAAGAGGCGCGAGGCGACCTCCCAGGGATCGACCCCGAGTTCGAGCAAGCGCGCCGCGAGGCGGAGCGTGTCCGGCCGCGTCTGGCTGTAGCGAAAGCCCCCGGTGTCCGCCACGATCGCAGCGTAGAGCGGCTGGGCCGCCTCGCGGGGCAAGGGCGCGGCGGGAAGCACGTCATGCAGCCGGAGCACCACCTCGGCGGTCGCGGCAGCCTCGATCTCCCTCAGCATGATGTCGCCGAACGCGTCGTGCGCGGCGTGGTGATCGACCATGACGATGGGGCCACGGCGCTCGGGCGGCGGAAGCGCGGGAACGAGCTCCGCTGCAGCCGTGTCGGTGATGAAGGTGGCGTCGAACGTCCCCTCGGGAACGGCGCCGGCGACCCCGTCGGCCCCCTCGAGGAAGCCGATCGCCTCGGGCACGCCGCCATCGCTGTACACGACCGCCTCCTTGCCCCGCGCGCGGAGGATGGCCGCGAGGCCGAGCGCCGAGCCGAGCGCGTCCGAGTCCGGCCGGACGTGGCAGGTCACGAGGAACCGACGCCCGCTCCGCACCAGATCGACGACCCGCTCGAAGCTCATGCGTCATCCTCCGCGTCGCCCGCGAGCAGCTCCTCGATCCGCGCCGCGTGGTCCGCGCCCCGGTCGTGGAAGAAGCGCAGCTCCGGCGCCGTACGGAGCCCGAGTTCCTTGCCGATACGGCTCCGAAGAAACCCAGCGGCCCGCTGGAACGCGGCGACGATGGCCGCCTGTTCGGCCGCACCCGCCCGGGGGTCGAAGGCCCGAAGACCGACCTTCACGAGCGAGAGATCGCGGGTCGCCTCGACGCTCGAGACCATCGCTCGGCCCGCGGCCGGCTCGCGGAGCTCGCCCCGCAGGATCATCGACGAGAGCTCCTCTCGGACGCGCGCCGCGACCTTCTGCGGCCTCCCCGTGTCCACCTTCTCGGCGCGGGCGCGCTCGGGCAGGTGGCTCCGACCCTCTCTCCGCTCCCGTCCGCTCATGCGTCCTCCGTGGGCCAGCCGAGCACCGGCGAGAGGTCCTCGCGGGTCTCGATCGCGACGCTCCTCGACTCGACGAGCGCCTCGCTCGCGCCGGCCACGAACGCGGCGAGATGATCGATCATGGTCTGAACGTGCCGGCGGTCGTTGGAGACCACCACGAACCCCAGCTCCGAGCGGCGGTGGGCGTCGAGCATCCCCGTCTCCGCGGCGGCGACGTTGAATTTCGCCCGCGCACGGTCGAGCACACGACGGACCACGGAGCGCTTGTCCTTGAGGGACCGCGCCTCGGGAATCGCGAGGACGATGCGCAGCATGCCGACGACCATGGTGAAGAAGCCTGGGAGACGCCGGGCGTCGCGGCGTGCACGCCGCGCGCGCGGAGACGGGAGCGTACCGCCCCGGCGCACCATGTGCCCGCCGGGGCCGTGGGGCCCGAACTCAGAGCGTCGCCGCGACCTCCTCGACCTCGTAGCACTCGATGATGTCCTTTTCGTGGACGTCGTTGAACCCGTCGAGCGAGATGCCGCACTCGAAGCCGGTACCGACCTCGCGGACGTCGTCCTTCACGCGGCGCAGCGAGCCGATGGCACCCTCCCACACGAGGATGGAGTCGCGCACGAGGCGGGCCTTGCCGCTCCGCTTGATGCTGCCCTCGGTGACGTAGCAGCCCGCGACGCTGCCGATCTTCGGGATGCTGAAGACCTTGCGGACCTCGGCCTTGCCGAGTTCCTTGGTCTTGAGCACGGGGGCGAGCAGGCCGGCCATCGCCTTCTTCACCTCGTCGACGGCCTCGTAGATGATCGTGTAGGCGCGGATCTCGATGCCCTCGGACTTCGCCGCCTCGGCCGCCTTGCCTGCCGGGCGCACGTTGAAGCCGATGATGGTCGCCTTCGACGCGGTGGCGAGCATGACGTCGTTCTCGGTGATGCCGCCGACGCCGGTGTGGATGACGTTGACCTTGACCTTGTCGGTCGAGAGGTCGGTGAGCGCCTTGACCAGCGCCTCGACCGAGCCCTGCACGTCGCCCTTGATGACGAGGTTGAGTTCCTGCACCTCGCCCGCCTTGAGCTTGTCCATGAACCGCTCGAGGCTGGTCGGGCCGACGACCTTGTTCTTCGCCGCGATGGCCTTCTTGCGCTGATCGACGAGCTCCTGCGCCTTGCGCTGATCGCTGACGACGTGGAACGTATCGCCCGCGCTCGGAAGATCGGAGAGGCCGAGGACCTCCACCGGCGTCGCCGGTCCTGCTTCCTTGAGTCGCCGGCCGCGGTCGTCGGTGAGGGCCTTGATGCGCCCGAGGCCGACGCCAGCCAGCATGAGGTCGCCCTGGCTCAGCGTGCCGCCCTGCACGAGGATGTTCGCGACGACGCCGCGGCCCTTGTCGAGGTAGGCCTCGAGGACCACGCCCTCGGCCGGCAGGTCGGGGTTCGCCTCGAGCTCCATGATCTCGGTCTGGAGCGCGATGTTCTCGAGCAGGACGTCGACGTTCTGACCGGTGAGCGCCGAGACGTTCACGAAGAGCGTCGAGCCGCCCCACTCTTCCGGCTGCAAGCCGAGACCGCTCAGCTCTTGGCGGATCTGGTCGGGCCGCGCGCCCGGCTTGTCGATCTTGTTCACCGCGACGATGATCGGGACCTCGGCAGCCTTCGCGTGGTTGATGGCCTCGCGCGTCTGCGGCATCACGCCGTCGTCGGCGGCGACGACGAGCACGACGACGTCGGTGGCCTGCGCGCCGCGGGCGCGCATCGCGGTGAAGGCCTCGTGGCCCGGCGTATCGAGGAACACGATCGGCCCCTTGGCCGTCTCGACGCGGTAGGCGCCGATGTGCTGGGTGATGCCGCCGGCCTCCCCGGCCGCGACGTTCGCCTTGCGGATCCGATCGAGCAGCGAGGTCTTGCCGTGATCGACGTGGCCCATGACCGTGACGATCGGCGGACGGGCGATGAGGTTGCCCTTCCCCTCCTGCGAGCCGACGGCCTCCTTGATGAGCTCGTCGTCGGTCTTGGCGACGTTCTCGACCTCGTAGCCGAACTCGCTCGCGAGGAGCTTCGCGGTGTCGGAGTCGAGGGTGCTGTTGATGTTCACGCCGCCCATGCCCATCTGCATGAGCTTCATGAGCACGTCGGTGGCCTTCAGGCTCATCTTCTGAGCGAGGCCCTGCAGCGGGATGTTGTCCTCGATGCGGATGATGCGCTTCTGGGCCGAGGGGACGGTGATCTCCGTCTTCAAGCCCTTCTTGCCCGGCATCATCTTGCGCTTGGTCTTCGCGCCCGCGGCGACGCGCGCGCCCGGACCGAGGCTCGCGCCGGTCATCGAGATGCGGCGCTGCGGAGGCGGCGAGGAGGGCCGCATCTGGTTGTGCTGCATCAAGATCTCGCGGCGCTTCTCCTCGCTGAGCGGCGCTGCGCTGGCGGCCGTCTCCTCGCCGCGCCGGATGATGCCGAGCGGGAGGTACGACTGCGAGAGGCGCCGGCCGACCGGAAGCTCCGAGGGGCGGGCAGGCGGCGGCGGCGGCGGCGGCTCGGGCGCCGGCGCCGGCTCGGGCGCTGCCTCGACGGGCGCCGGGCGCGGCGGTTCGGCCTGCGGGGGGCGCACCGGCGCGGGTGCCACGTCGCGGGGAGCCTCCCGGACGAGCGCCCCCGACTCGCGAAGGACCTCGCGGAACGTCGGGCGAGCGACCGGCGGAGCGACCGGGGGCGGAGGCAGCACCGGCGCCGCCGGGGGCTCCGGCTCGCGCACCGGGGGCGGGGGCGGGGGCAGCTCGACCGGCGGCTCCGGAGCGCGGACCACCGGCGCGGCCGGCTTGGCCTCGACGGGCGGCTCGGGCGGAGGCGGAGGCGCCCCAGGAACCGCGCGGCGGCGCACGACGCCGGCGCGCACGGCCTCGACCTTCTTGTCGGCCTTGTCCTTCTCGAAAGCACGCTTGATCCGCTCGACCTCGGCGGGCTCGAGCGCGCTCATGTGGTTGCGGACCTGGATGCCCAGCACCGCGACCCGCTTCACGAGATCGGCCTGGTCGACGCCCAGGTCCCGAGCCACTTCGTACACGCGCACCTTGGTCGTCATCGTGCCTCCGTCCGAGCCGGCGCGAGGAGGTCGAGAGCAGTGGTGAGCGCCTGAGTCACCTGCTCCGCGATGCGGGGATCGGTCACGCCGATCACCGCGAGCTCATCTCGTCCGAACATCTTGCCCAATTCCGCCTTCGTCTGGGTGTCGCCCGTCGTGATCACGATGGCCCCGCGCCCGGCCCGTTCCGTCTGCGCGATGAGCTCGTCCCGACGCCCTTCGGCGTCGCTGGCCAGAAGCAGCAGCGCGAGTTCACCGCCCGCGAGGGCCTCGCGGACCGCCTCGGTGCCGAGCACGACCGCGCGCGCCCCGCGGGCCGCGACCACGATGGACAGCGCCCGCTGGCTGAGGCGGTCGGCGATCGCGTTCGCGAGCGCGGACGCGTTGCTCCGCGGCGCGCGCCGCAGGGCGTGGGCAATCCCCCCACGCTTCACCGCGCCCTCGACGCAGGCGCGCCGCGGATGCACCGAGATGCCCCGGCCTGGGAGCTTGCCGAGCAGGTCGACGACGAGCTCGGGACCAGGGTCGCCATCGGGCGCGGGCACGAGCCGGACCAGTTCTTCCTTCGGCGCGCGTGTGCGGCACCCGACGCAGGTCCGGACCGGACCGCGCTCGTGGCTCGTGTCCTCGCTCGAGGCGGGGGCGTACTCGGTGGTCGTCATCCGCGTCTTCACCCCTCCGTAGCGGGGGCACGGGCGGCGGCAGCCTTCTGGGCCGCGCGCACGCGCTCGAGGTGCTTGGCCGCGAACTTGTCGACGGCATCCTTGATGAGCCGGGCCTTCGAGGCGCCGAGGTTCGTCTTGATCGACAGGCGGTCCGCGTCGGCCTCGCGCTGAACATCCGCGATGCTGCGGTAGCCGCCGCGCTCGAGGGCATCGGCGACGCGGTCGGTGATGCCCGAGCAGAGCATGAGCACCTCGCGCTCCGAGAGGGCCTCGCTGCGCTCCACGATCTGGGACACGCGGCGGTCGCGGTAGGCCTCCATCGCGCCCTCGGCCTCGCTGCGAAGCTTCGCGCCACGCTCGACCGAGCCGACACCGTCGACCCCCGCGAGCTCGCGCTCCGAAGCCTCGAAGATCTCCTCGAGGGTGCGGAAGCCGGAGCGGTAGAAGGACTTCGCCAGGTTCTCGTCGACGCTCGGCATCATGCGGAGCTGCTCGAAGGCTTGCTCCTCGATCTGGCGGAAGCGCGACTCGCTGATGATGTCGAGCTTCCAGCCGGTCAGCTGGGAGGCGAGGCGGACGTTCTGGCCGCGGCGTCCGATGGCGAGCGAGAGCTTCGCGTCGGGCACCACGAGCTCCATCGACTGGTTCTGCTCGTCGATGATCACGCGGCTGACCTCGGCGGGCGCGATGGCGTTGCACACGAAGCGGGCCGGATCGCGATCGAAGGGCACGATGTCGATCTTCTCGCCCCGGAGCTCCTGCACGACCGCCTGCACGCGCGAGCCCTTCATGCCGACGCAGGCGCCGACCGGGTCGACGTCGTTGTCACGGCTCGTCACGGCGATCTTGCTTCGTGCGCCGGGCTCGCGCGCCGCCTGCACGATCTTCACGATGCCCTCGAAGATCTCCGGGACCTCCATCTCGAAGAGCTTCACGAGCAGACCCACGTCGCTGCGCGACAGGATGATCTGCGGGCCGCGGGCCTCGCGGTCGATGTCCTTGAGGAGCGCGACGATGCGCTCGCCGGGGCGGTAGCTCTCGCGCGGCGCCTGCTCGCGCTTGGGCAGGACGGCCTCGGTCTTGCCGTTCAGGTCGACGATGATCTGATCGCCCCGCTCGAAGCGGCGCACGACGCCGGTGACGAGCTCGCCGCGGCGATCCTTGAACTCGTTGAAGACGAGCTCGCGCTCCGCATCGCGCACGCGCTGGATGATGACCTGCTTGGCGGTCTGGGCCGCGATGCGGCCGAAGCCGCGGCGGGCCTGCTGCATCTTCAGGAGGTCGCCGAACTCCTTGTCCTGCTGGCGCGCGAGCTCGGCGTCCTCGGGCATGTAGTAGATCTGGAAGCCCAGTTCCTCGCCGAGCGAGGCCTCGAGGCCGTGGCGCCGCGCGTCCTCGTCGGAGATCTGCCGCTCCGGGTCCTCGACCGCCTCGACGACGGTCATGTACTGGAAGAGGTCGACGTTCCCCGACTCGGGGTTGAACTTCGCCTCGATCTCTCGGGTGAGCCCGAAGGTGCGCTTGGCGGCGACGAGGATCGCCTGCTCCATGGTCTCGACGAGCACGGAGGGCTCGATACCTTTTTCCTTGGAGACCTGCTCGATGACGGACGTCAGACCACCACTCATGGTGTACCTCTTCGTTGCCTGCGGGGGCCCGAGGAGCGGGCCGGAGCGTTCGATGGTTCGGAGAGCTTCGGGATCAGGAGAACCGGGGGACGAGATGGGCCTTGGAGATGGCCGAGACGGGAATCTCGAGGAGGAGCTCGCCGTCCTCGAGACGAACCGTGGGCACGGCCGCGCCGGCCACGAGGCCGCGCAGCGTGCCGGAGAACTTGCGGCGCGCGGGGTCGGCGCCGGGAACCTCGGCCCGCGTCTGCACCTTCACTTCGGCGCCGGCGAAGCGCTCGAAGTCGGCGGGCTTCACCAGCGGGCGGTCGAGCCCGGGAGAGCCGACCTCGAGGCGGTAGCGGGCCGCAGGCAGCGCGTCCTCGTGAACGTCGAGGGCCGTGCCGACGTCGCGGCTGACCGCCTTGCAGTCCTCGAGCGTGACGCCCGAGCCCGGCTTGCTCGCGAGCTCGGGGCGCTCGCGATCGATGAGGATCCTGAGGACCGCCCCGCCCGGCTCCCGCGCGTACACCACGTCCACGAGCTCGACCCCGTGCGCCCGGCAGATGGGCTGCACGACGCTCTCGATGCGCGTCCGGTCGATCTCGGTGCGGGGGTTGGGCAAGGCGGGCGGACCTTTCCGTCGGGCCGAAGCGCTGCCTCGACCCCCCTTCTCGCTCGTCCCAGCTCATTCCGCGGGCGCATCGCGCGACGGAACCGACCGGTCGGACCTCGAAGGGACCGGAGGGCTAGCATACGTCGTCCTGCGTCGCAAGAGCAGCGGCGCTCGGATGCCGGTGCCTCCTCGGCGCGGCTGGCCCTGCAGCGGCACGGCCCCGCTGTGAGCGCAGGCCGCGCACGCGCTCGGCCCAGCCTCCCCGGCGTCCCGCGCTTGCGGCGACCAGCGCGGGCGATGCAGAGTCCCGCTCGGTGTCCAGCCACGATGAGGAGACCGCGAACACCGCCGTGGGCATGGCTCCGGTGGCGCGGGAAACGAGCGAGCCCGAGACCTCGCCGGACGCGCTGTTCCGTTCGTTCGTCGCGAACGCCTACGAAGACGTTCCCCCGCTGCTCGAGCCGATCGCGCTGCCGCTGCCGGGCCGCGCGACGCCGCCGCGCCGGCCGCTGCCTTCGGTGAACGCCAGCCTCCGGAAGGACGACGGGTGGATCCACGACGCGTGGGCGGTCTCCATGGAGGAGCTCCTCGATGAGGACGAGAGGCCGGAAGGTTCCGACGCGGCGGTGTCGGGCTCATCGCCGACCCGCAGGCCGCCGCCCATCGCCTCGCCGGTCGAGGATCCCGAGCAGGAGCGCCTCGACACCGAGCCGCCACCGCCGGAGCGCCCGACGCCCGAGGAGCCCGTCTCCCGCGCGCTCGTCTCGGCGACGCTCGCACGGGCCGCGGCGCGCGCGTCGCAGGGCGAGCCGGAGCGCGACGAAGGGACCCTGCGCGTGGTGCTGCTCACGCGGAAGAAGGGCAGCGGCGAGCCCTCGCCGGAGCCGACATCCTCGCCGGCCGCGCGGGCGACGAACCTCCACGAGGAGCCGACGCGTGTGGTCGGACCGGTGGAGAGCCCCGCATGGCAGAGCGTGGTGAAGCCGCCCTCGACGGTGACGCAGCGGCGGGAAGCGCTCGCGCTCGTCCCCGACGTCGCGCACGTGGAGATGCCGCCGCCGCCGCCGACCGAGGGAAGCGAGGATGGGCTCATCCCCGGCGGCGAGCTCGACCGGAAGCTCTCCGACATGGCGGTGCTGCTCCGCTACGGGCACGAGAACCAGGTGCGCGGCGAGCTCGATCAGCTCACCGCCGAGTACCCGCGCGACCTCTTGCTGCTGCGGCGGATCAGCGAGTTCTGGGTGGGACACCAGCGGCTCGGGCACGCCTGCGATGCCCTCTTCGGGCTGGCCTCCGGGCTCTTCGAGCGGCGGAACGTCGAAGGAATGCGGCAAGCGCTCGAGCAGGTGCTCGTGCTGTCGCCGGGCAACGAGCGCGCCGAGCGGCTGCTCTCGCTGCTCGCGGAGCGGCCCGGCGGCGAATGAAGGGCGCCTCCGGCGGCATCCACGCGTTCGCTGGAACGGCGCCGCGCGGAGCGAGACCCGTCGACCTGGTGTTCCGCACCGTCGGCGAGCGCACGAGCGAGCTCGCGCTGCGCCTCGCGATCGAGCACATCGGACCTCGGCAGGTGCACGTCATCGACGGCGTGCGGCCCTTCTCGCTCGCAGTCGAACGGATGCTCGCGCTCGATCACGAGGCCGTGAGCCACGTCGTGCACATGGACGCCGACTGCCTGATCTTCGAGGACCTGCGGCCCTTCCTCGACGACAACGAGCTGCCCTACGTCGACTGCTTCGTGCACGATCGATTCCGCGGGCGGATCCACTGCGGTGTGCACGTGACGCGGACGGACGTGCTCGGCGCGATGGCGCGCGTGAAGCTCCCCGAGGGCGACCTCGCCTACGTGCTCCGACCCGAGTCACGCCTCCGGAACGCCGCCCTCGCCGAGCTCGGCGCGGAGAAACAGTTCAAGGGCTTCGCCATCCTGCACGACCACTTCCAGCGCTGGTCCGACGTGTTCGCGAAGTACGCCCTCCGCGAGCTGCGGAGCCGCAGCGCATTTCAGCGGCAGCGCCTCGAGAGCGCGATGGCCGGCTGGGGCGCGGAGATCGATCACGACGTCGCCCGGCACGCGATCGAGCACGCCCGGCGCAGCGTGCCGGCCGGCGCCGATGCCCGCGTCGTGCAGGCGTACGTGACACAGATCCCGCAGTTCGCCGCGCTCGAGGTCGCGCGCATGGGACTGGGCACGCAGCCTCCTCTCACCCGGAGCGAGGTGGACGAGGCCGCGGCCCGGCTCCTCGCTCGGCAGGCGAAGCCCAAGGTCTTCGGCGTCGGGCTGCCGCGCACCGGCGGGCGGACGCTCGCGGCGGCGCTCCACGTGCTCGGCTTCGACGTCGTCCACGCCCCATCCGATCCCGCCTCGCTCGACGCGATCCTCCGCGGCGACGGGGACTTTTCGCTGCTGCACCACTATGACGGAATCGCCGGGCTCGCAGCCGCCGCCTCGTTCGAGGCGCTCGACCAGCGCTACCCGGGCGCGAAGTTCGTCGGCACCGTGCGGGACGAGGACGCATGGGTCCGCTCCTGCTTGGCGCACGAGGCGGACACGGAGACCGGCGAGCGCGGCCCCGACGCCGCGCGCGCGGCGCGCGCCCTCGCGCACCTCCGGATGGAGATGTTCGGAGGCCTTGCGTTCGATCCTGCGTGCGCCGTGGCCCGCAGCAGAGCGCACCGGGCGCGGCTTGAGCGCCACTTCCAGGGAAGGCCCGGCGACCTGCTGGTGCTCGACGTGACCCGCGGAGAGGCTTGGGCGACGCTCGCTGGCTTCGTCGGCTGCGCGAGCCCCGCAGCGCCGTGGCCGCACAAAGGACGCTTCAGCGCGCAGGAACTCGCGGCCATGGAGCCCGACGACTGATGCGCAGCAGGCCGAGCACGGCAGCGAGAGGAGTCCGGCGCGATCAAGCAGTGAGGCGCTTGATCTCTTCTCGGACGAGACGCTCGGCGACCTCCGGGACGACCTCCCAGACCACCCGCTCGACCACCTCGCGACTGAGCGCGAGGATCCCGTCGACCTGCTCGGGCGTGAGGCCCATCTGCGAGAGCTTTCCTGCCATCTCGCCCACAGCCTCGGCGCCGGGCGCTGCCCGGGCCACCGCCCCGGAGCCGCCGACGATCGCCGAAGGCGGCACCACGGCGGGAGCCTTGGGCGGAGGTGCAGCGTACGCAGCGGTCGGCTTCCCGAAGTTCATCCGAGGTGGAGAGGGGCTCGACGCGGGGACCGAGGGAACGGCGAGCGCGGGCGTGAGCACGGTCGGCGTGGGCACGGACGCCCGCGCGGGGCTCGGCGGCGCTGCCGCGACCGCACTCGCAGCGCGGCCTGCGTCGCCGCGGCCGCGCTGCAGTACATCCCGCGACTTGTCGAGAAGCGCCTGGGTCTCGAAGGGCTTGAGGACGTGATCGTCGATCCCCGCAGCCCGCGCGCGCTCGACATCGAACGGGGAGTGCTGGCTCGCAAGGAGCATGATCGGTGCGACGAACCCTCCGTCGCGCAGCGAGCGCGCGACATCGTAGCCGCTGGGCGACATCGAAGCGTCGACGAGGACGAGATCCACCCCGCCGGCATTCCGGAGGGCCTGCTCTTCGCCGTTCGCGGTGACGACCTCGTAGCCGCTCTGCCCCGCGAAGGTCATCTCGTAGATGCGCCGCATCGTGGCGCTGTCGTCGACGGCGAGGATCTTGGGCAAGGGGCCTCCGGCAGGGAACGCGCGCGGCGGCTGCCGCGACTGCGGAAGGGAAATACAGCGGAACGGTTCGGAGGGTCAAGATCGTCCGCGGCCCGCCATCGACGTCAGCCGGACGGGGCCCCACCGCCAGCGCCGAAGCGCGGAGGTCAGCCCGCGAACGGAAAGCCCCGAAGGCCAGCGACGAACGAGGACAGGCCGCCGCGATCGGTGCGGGTCTCGAAGGTGGCGTAGGCGGGCCCGTCATCGCGCACGATGCGCCCGGCGATGGCGAACTCTCCGTCGCCCCGGGCAGCGATCCAGAGGTGGAACTCCCCGCTCTCGCTGCGAAAGGCGACCTCGTTGCGCTGCCGCTCGAGAAGCTGGCCGGCCTGTCGGCCAAAAGCGTGCATCTCGCTCTCGGCGACCGTCGCGGTGCCGCGGACGACGAAGGCATCCGAGACGATCAAGAGGCGGGAGCGATAGCTCGGGGGCTGGGTCGTCTCGACCGCGTCCGCCACGATGGCGACGACGAAGAACTCGCACGGAAGCTGGGCTGCGCCGATCACCGGGCGGGAGCATAGAGGCTCGCGCGGCCCGCGTACACCTTCCCGCGCAAGAACGATGTTCCGTTCGGGTTGACGCCCTCGAACGAGACCGGTAATGGCGGCGCCGCTCACCTCGGAGGATCGCATGGCAGGCGTGGCTCGGGCTCTGGTCTCGGTCTCGGACAAGCGGGGAATCATCGAACTCTGCCGCGAGCTCGCGGCGCTCGGCGTGGAGATCTTGTCGACGGGCGGGACCGCGCGATCGCTCCGGGGCGCGGGTCTGCCGGTGATCGACGTCGCGCAGTACACCGGCTCGCCGGAGGTGATGGACGGGCGGGTCAAGACCCTGCATCCGCGGGTGCACGGCGGGATCCTCATGCGCGACACGATCGGAGATCGCACGCAGCTCACCGAGCTCGGCGGTCAACCGATCGACCTCGTGGTGGTGAACCTCTACCCGTTCGAGGACACCGTGCGGCGGGGCGCTCCGCACGACGAGATCGTGGAGAACATCGACATCGGCGGGCCCTCCATGATCCGCAGCGCGGCGAAGAACCACGCGCGCGTCACCGTCGTCGTCGACCCCGACGACTACGCGGCCGTGCTCGCGGCGGTCCGCGGTGGCGAGGTGCCGTACGCGCTGCGGGCGGGCCTCGCGGCGAAGGCCTTCAGCCACACCGCCGCCTACGACGGCGCGATCGCCGGCTACCTGACCTCCCTGAAGGAGGACGGCAGCCGTGACCCCTTCCCGGGCACCCTCACCTTCTCGCTCGAGCGGGCGTACGGGCTTCGCTATGGCGAGAACCCCCACCAGGCGGGCGCGTTCTACGTCGAGCGCGGCGCGGCGCGCGGGGCCCTCGCGCTGGCGGAGTCGCTCGGGGCTGGCGGCAAGGAGCTCTCGTTCAACAACCTCGTCGACTGCGACGCGGCGTGGGAGGCCTGCCGGGAGCACGAGGCGCCGACGGCGGTGGTGGTCAAGCACACCAACCCCTGCGGCGTGGCGAGCGCGGAGCGCCTCTCCGAGGCCTACCGGAGCGCACGGGACGCCGACGCGCTCTCGGCGTTCGGCGGGATCGTCGCGTTGAACCGGCCGGTGGACGAAGCGACCGCGGCACTGCTCGCCGAGACCTTCCTCGAATGTGTGGTCGCGCCGAGCTTCGCGCCCGAGGCGCTCGCCGTGCTGCGCGGCAAGAAGAACCTGCGCCTGCTCGCGACCGGCGCGTGGCTGCCTGCATCGCACGCGGAGCTCACGGCCAAGCGCATCGGCGGGGGCTTCGTGGTGCAGGCGCGGGACGCAACCGGCCCCGGAGAGGTGCGGGGCGGCAAGGTCGTCACGAAGCGCGCACCGACCGCCGAGGAGCTGGCCTCGCTGGAGTTCGCGTGGCGGGTCTGCAAGCACGTGAAGTCGAACGCGATCGTCCTCGCGCGTGGGATGGCGACGGTCGGCGTCGGCGCCGGGCAGATGTCGCGCGTCGTCTCGGTGGAGATCGCAGCGAAGAAGGCCGGGGACCTGAGCCAGGGAGCGGTGCTCGCCTCGGATGCGTTCTTCCCCTTCCCCGACGGCGTCGAGGCCGCCGCCAAGGTAGGCGTGAAGGCCATCGCCCAGCCGGGCGGCTCGGTGAAGGATGCCGACGTGATCGCCGCGGCCGATGCCCACGGCATCGCCATGGTGCTCACCGGCTTCCGGCACTTCCGGCACTGACCGAGCCCAACCGGCCCGACGAGGCGCTCGAGCCGCGCGGGGTGCTAGAGGATCGACGGCGTGGAGAGTTCCTCGCGCGGCGCGCTCGTCCTGGTCGCGGTGATCCTCCTCGCCGCGCTCGTGCTCGGCTATTTCGCGCTCGAAGCCGCGCTGCAGTTCGCCGAGGTCAGCGAGCGCTCGGTCCTCGGCTCCACGCTCCTCCTCGTCGACGAGAAGATCGAGCGGGTCGAGCAGGCGCTGATCGAGGCGGACGAGCAGGTATTCCGTTCCGTCGATCCGACCGACCCCGCGACGGTCGAACGCCTCTGGCCGGAGACGGCGCCGCGCATCTCGCCCAGCGTGCGGGCCCTCGTCGTCCTCGACGACGACGACAACGTCCGCGCCTACCACTGCCGCTGCACTCCCTCCGAGGCCGACGCGTTCCTCCGCGTCCTGTTCCGCGAGGCGCTCTCCGATCTTCCGCTCCATGACGCGCCGCTCGGACAGCTCGGGCATCTGCACCGCACCTACGAGGGGCAGAGCTACCTGCTCGCGTTCCGGTCGGTGTCGGTCGGAGGCGAGGTCTTTCGCTTGGTCCTGCACCACGACACGGGCTTCGTGCTGCGCGAGGTCTTTCCCTCGCTCCTCGGCCGGGATCGCGACTTCGTCGTGGTCGACGAGGAGGGCCGACGGATCTTCGGCGCCGGTCCGCCCGGGGGCATCGTCGTCGGTCGGGCCTTCGACACGACGCTCTACGGCTGGCGCCTGCAGCTCGAGCCGGAGGGGGCCTCGCTTCTTCGGGCCCGCGACGAGTCCATCGTCAGCGCCGACACCGCGCTCGTCACCTTCGCCCTCTCGGTCCTGATGCTCGGCCTCTCGCTGCTGATCTACGGCTGGGTGCAGGAGCGCCGCCTCGCCACGCTGCGGAGCGAGTTCATCGCGAACGTCTCGCACGAGCTGAAGACGCCCCTTTCGGTCGTGCGGATGTTCTCCGAGATGCTGCTGACCGATCGCGTGCGCGACCCCGACAAGCGGCGCACCTATCTCGAGACCATCCTCCGCGAGTCCGAGCGCCTCAGCGCGCTGATCGAGAACGTCCTCGATTTCTCTGCGATCGAGCGGGGCAAGGAGGCCTACCAACTCCGCGACGGGTCTCTGCCCGACGTGGTGCAGCGCGCGGTCGAGACCGTCCGGCACCGGGCCGAGCAGGCGCAGTGCGACATCCTGCTCTCGATCGATCCCGACCTGCCGAGCGTGCGTCTCGACGAGCAGGCGCTGCTCCTTGCGGTGCTGAACCTGCTCGACAACGCGATCAAGTACGGCGTCCGCCGGCCGAACGCGGATGCCGCGCGGCCCGCGATCGAGATGCGGGTCGAGCGCGGGCGCCGCCATCTCTACGTGCGCGTGCGCGACCACGGCCCGGGCATCCCGGAGCCCCACCTGCGTCGGGTCTTCGACCGCTTCTTTCGCGTGCCGACGGTGAACGGCGAGCAGGTCCGGGGCTCGGGGATCGGCCTCGCGCTCGTCAAGCGCATCGTCGAGGCCCACGGCGGCAAGGCGTGGGCGGAGAATGCCGACGGGGGCGGCGCGCAGGTCTCGTTCAGCGTGCCCTTCGTCGCGGTGCAGAGCTCGGCGCCGTGAGCCGGCAGCTCAGTGCGAGTACGGCTCGCCGCGCAGGATCGTGAAGGCCCGGTAGATCTGCTCGACGAGCAGCAACCGTGCGAGGCGGTGGGGCAGCGTCAGGTCCGACAGCGAGAGCTTGCTCGAGGCCCCCTCCGACACGGAACGCGGCAGGCCGTAGGCGCCGCCGATGAGGAAGACGAGCGCGGTCTTTCCGTCGTGCTCGGCCCGTCCGACCCAATCCGCGAGCCCCGGGCTGGTCAGGCGCCGGCCGTTCACCTCGAGGGCGACGACCTGGGACTGCGGCGGGATCGCCTTGTGGAAGCGCGCGGTGAGCTCCGCCTCGGGCGCGTCGGCGAGCACGACCGCGTCGAGCTTCGCGTAGCGGCGGATTCGAGCTTCGTAGTCGGCGATGGCCTCCGCGATGCCCGCCTCCTTCACCTTGCCGACCGAGACGACGACGACGCGCATGGACGGCCCGCGAACCGGGAACGCAGCTCAGTCCTGGGCCAGCTGACCCGGCACCGGGATGCGCCGCGCGTCCATCCACAGCGACTCGAGGTCGTAGTAGCCGCGCACGTCGTCGTAGAAGACGTGGACCACCACGTCGCCGAAGTCCATGAGGACCCAGGACGAGCCTGGGAGGGCCTCGACGCTCAGGCACTTCGTCTTCGTCTTCTCCTGGACGTCCTCCGAGATGCCGCGGGCGAGCGCCTGGACCTGCCGCTCGCTGCGCCCGCTCATCACCACGAGGTAGTCCGCGTAGTCGACCTTGCCGCGAACGTCGAGAATCACGACGTTCACCGCCTTCTTGTCGAGGCCGGCCTCGGCGCACGCGAGCGCGACCCTCTTGCTCTCGTCGCTCGGCTCGGGCGGCGGAGCCTTCTTCGCTGCCCGCGCCGTCCCCCCCGCCCTGGTGGCCTTGCCAGGCGCCTTGGACGCAGGCTTGGCGGCAGCCTTCGCGCTCGCCCGGGCCCGGGGCGCGGCGGGCTCCCCGTCGGACGTCGCGGCCTTCGTCGCGGTCTTCGTGGGGGCCTTCTTTCGGGTCGCCTTCTTGCGGGGCGGGCTCTCGGTCTCGTCGGTCGCGGTCTTCTTGGGCACGCGGTCTTCTACCGCAGTTCGCCCGACGTGGGGAGCCTCCTCGGCGCCGCGCCCCCTCGACACGGGCACGAGCCCGGGGGCTATAACCAGCCCCCATGGACCCGATCGAAGCCCGCGCGCGGCACGCCAAGGCCGCAGCCCCGACCCTCGCTGCTGCCCCCACCGACCGGAAGAACCGCGTGCTGCGGGGCGCCGCGCAGCGGATCGAGGCGATGGAGGCGGAGCTGATCGCGCGCAGCGCGGCGGACGTCGAGGCGGCGCGGGCCGCCGGGTCGAGCGCGGCGCTCCTCGATCGCCTGCGCCTGGACCGAGCGCGCATCGTGGGGATCGCCCGCGGGCTGGGGCAGATCGCCGAGCTTCCCGATCCGGTCGGTCACGTCGAGGACCTCCGCCGCCGTCCGAATGGGCTCGCGGTCGGCCGGATGCGGGTGCCGCTCGGGCTGGTAGCGATCGTGTACGAAGCGCGCCCCAACGTGACCGCAGAGGCCGCCGCGCTCTGCCTCAAGAGCGGCAACGCGGCATTGCTGCGGGGCGGCAAAGAGGCCCTCTCGACGAACCGTCTCTTGGCCCGAGCGTTCGCCGACGCGCTCGTCGACGAGGGCCTCGACCCTGCGCTCGTGAGCTTCGTGGACAGCACCGATCGTGAGGGGGTTCGCACGCTCGCCCGCCTCACCGGCGTCGTGGATCTGCTGATCCCGCGCGGCGGCGAAGGGCTCATCCGGTTCGTCGTCGAGCACGCGACCGTGCCGGTGATCCAGCACTTCCAGGGCATCTGCCACGTGTACGTAGACGGCGCGGCCGACCTCGCGATGGCGGAATCGATCGCGATCAACGCCAAGACGCAGCGCCCGGGTGTGTGCAACGCGATGGAGACGCTGTTGATCGACGCCGCTGTCGCCGGCTCGTTCCTGCCGCCGCTCTCGCGAGCGATGCGCGCCCGCGGCGTCGAGCTGCGCGGCTGTCCGCGCGCCCGTGCGCTCGTCGACTCCCTCGTCCCCGCGACCGAGGCCGACTGGGACGCAGAGTACCTCGACCTCGTGCTCGCAGTGCGGATCGTCGACGGCCTCGATGGCGCGCTCGCGCACATCCGCCGCCACGGCTCGCTGCACACCGAGGCCATCGTCACCCGCGATCACGCCCGGGCGCAGCGCTTTCTCCGCGAGGTCGACGCGAGCCTCGTGCTGGTGAACGCCTCGACCCGCTTCAACGACGGCTTCGAGCTCGGCCTCGGGGCCGAGATGGGCATCTCCACGACGAAGCTTCACGCGTACGGCGCGATGGGGCTCGAAGAGCTCACCGCGCGAAAGTGGATCGCCTACGGCGACGGTCAGGTCCGCTCGTGAGCCACGCCCTCGCGGCGGCGCGGGCGTTCTTCTCTCTCCGCGGCCGGCTCGGCCGGCAGGACCTCTGGCTGCGGCTCGCGCTGCTCCTCGCGCTGATGACCGCCGCGGACGGTCTCGGGGGACCGGCGCTCCTCGCGGCGGCCGCCGTCTCCGTGGCGAGCGCCTTCTCCCTCTTCGTCCGGCGGGCCCACGACCGCGGGCACTCCGCCTGGTGGCTCGCCTGGGCGCTCGTCCCGGTGCTAGGCCCCGCGCTGCTCGCCGTCGACCTGCTGGCCCGCCGGGGCACCCACGGCGAGAACCAGTACGGAGACGACCCGACCGAGCACCGCCTCGATCACCTGCGCGTCGAGGACCGCGTCGTGCCCGGCGAGAAGCCCGGCACGCGGGTCGAAGAGGTGACCCGCCTGCACCGCGTCGAGGTCTTTGCGGTGGCGAGCCCCCGCAGCGTCGCGGAGGTCCGCGAGGCGCTCGCCCGCACCGCAGGCCCGATATCCATCGGCGGCGGCCGCTTCTCGATGGGCGGACAGGTCGCCAGCGAAGGCAGCCTGCACCTCGACATGCGCGCGATGAACCGCGTCCTCGAGCTGTCCCTCGAGAAGCGGACCATCCGGGTCGAGCCGGGAGTGCGGTGGTGCGACATGCAGAAGGTCGTCGATCCGCACGGGCTCTCGGTGAAGATCATGCAGAGCTACGCCAACTTCACCGTGGGCGGCTCGATCTCGGTGAACGTGCACGGGCGCTACGTCGGGCTCGGGCCGCTCGTGCTCTCGGTGCGCGCGGTGGACGTGGTGCTCGCCGACGGAACGCTCGTTCACGCGAGCCGGACCGAGCGCCCGGAGGTCTTCTTCGGCGTCGTGGGCGGTTACGGCGCGCTCGGCGTGATCGTCGCGGCGGAGCTCGAACTCGCCGAGAACGGACGGGTCGAGGAGGTCTCCATCAAGCTGCCGCGCGAGGCCTACGCGGAGCACTTCCGCAGCCAGGTGCGCGACGAGCCGCGTGCGGTGTTCCACAACGCCGATCTCTACGGACCGCACCACCGCGCGCTCCGCAGCGTGACGTGGGTCGAGACCAAGCGGCCGCCGACCCGCTTCGAGCGGCTCATGCCGACACGTTCGGCGCACCTCGTCACCCGCTACCTCTCGTGGGCGCTCACCGAGCTGCCCTTCGCAGGCTTCCGGCGCGAGCACCTGATCGATCCGCTCCGCTACGCGGGCCGGCGGGTGCACCACCGCAACTACGAGGCGGGCTACGACGTGCGGGAGCTCGAGCCGCCGAGCCGGACCGAGCGGACCTACGTGCTGCAGGAGTACTTCGTACCGGTCGCGCGCTTCGACGAGTTCGTCCCGAAGATGAGCGAGATCCTGCGCCGCCACGCGGTGAACGTCGTGAACATCTCGGTGCGGCACGCGATGCCCGACGACGGCACGTTCCTGGCGTGGGCGCCCGAGGAGGTCTTCGCCTTCGTCCTCTACTACAAGCAGCGCACCCGCCCGAACGCCAAGCGCCGGGTCGCGGTGTGGACGCGGGAGCTGATCGACGCCGCGCTCGCCTGCGGGGGCCGCTACTACCTCCCGTACCAGGCGCATGCGACGCCCGAGCAGTTCCACCGCGCGTATCCTCGCGCGGCCGAGTTCTTCGCGCTCAAGCGCACGCTCGATCCGCAGTTCCGATTCCGGAACGTGCTCTGGGACCGCTACTACGCGCCATGGCTTACCGAGGCCTCCGAGGACGCGCCCCAAGCGTCCCTGCCCGGCTCGGAATTCCATTCCGTCTACGACGACGTCGCCCTCCACGACGCGTTCTACAAGTTCCTCCAGCACGTCTACCATCTCTACCCCGACGACCGCTTCCACCAGCTGATCGCCGAATGCACGGCCGCGCACGCCGACGACGAGACCATCTACCGGCGGGTGCAGGAAGGGCTGCCGACGGTGCTGCCGCCGCTCGCGCCGATCACGCGTCCACTCTTCTACCTGCTGCCCTCGCTGCGGGTGCAGAAGGACGTGATCGTGCGGCAGACGATCGAGCTCGTCGGCTCGCGCCGGGACGCCATCGAGGGCTACGTCGAGATCGGCACCACGGGCCGTTACGTGAAGCGCCTGCGCCGCGCGCTCGGGCTGCGCGGCCCGGTGTGGCTCGTGAACGACGTCGCGCCGGCCGGACCGGTCGACGTGATCGAGCGCGGCCAGCTCGCCCCGGCCGGGACCTTCGTACCGCTCGGCGACTACGAGCCGCTGCCTGCCTCCATCCCCGACGCATCGGTGGGCCTCGTGAGCTGCTTCATCGGCCTGCACCACGTCGCGCCCGAGCGGCTCGACGCGTTCGTCGCCTCGATCGTGCGGGTGCTTCGTCCTGGCGGCGTGCTGGTGCTCCGCGACCACGACGTGACCGACCTGCGCATGGACCGCCTCGTCGCCCTGGCGCACACGGTCTTCAACTGCGGGCTCGGTGCGCCCTGGGCCACGAACGCGAAGGAGCGGCGGCACTTCGTGTCGATGGACACCTGGATCGAGCGCCTCGCTCGGCATGGCCTCGAACACCACGGCCCCCGGCTCGCGCAGGACCACGACCCCACGTGCAACCTCCTCGTCGCGTTCGAGAAGCGCGCGTGAGGCGCCCGTTCGCCGCCGCGTGGCTGCTCCTGCCGCTGTCGCTCGCCGCCGCAGGCCTCGTCGCCCAGGAGCCGTCTGCACCGAACCGTACGCCGCCCGCGCTACGTCGCTCCGCGGATCAGACCTACCTCACCTACCCCGAGTGGTTCCTCGTCTTCAGCCCCGAGGCGTACGCCGACTGGGTGGCCGAGCGACCGCCGACCGACTTCCCCTTCCTCGCGCACGTCCGCGACGTGTGGGCCGGCTACGCCGCGGTGAGCGCGGAGGTCCCCGACGAGACGCCGACGAACTGGAGCTACCACGCGATGATCTGGGTGATCGCTGGCAGCACCACCGTCGAGTACGCGGTGCGCGCCGTGTACGAGACGACGATCGGCCGGCTCAGCGCAGCGACGGTGACCGCGCCCGAGCCCGATGGACACCTGAGCGCCGAAGACCGCTTCGGCGCCGAGATCGCGCGGGACTACGAGCGCTTCCTGCGGCAGTCCGCCTGGTACGACTTCGACTACGAGAACGCGCTCGGCCGCCTCTGGTTCGATGTGCCCTTCACGACCGGGAGCCCGCTGCGGGCCATCGAGCGGCGCTATGCCCTCAGCAGCGAATTCCTGTTCAAACTCGGCTACGCCCAGGTGCTTCGGGCCGCGAGCCACGGCACCTTCGACGAGGCCAGCTTCGTCGCGCGCACCGCCGCCGTGCTGCGCGGGCTGCCGGAGGACGCCGCGATCGAAGGCCTCGTCGTCGAGGAGCGCTTCGAGGACGGCGCGGTGCTCGTCACGCTGCCCCGCTACGAGGCGTTCGTACCCGCGGCCCGCGCGTTGGCCGCGACCGGCGCCGACTTCGAAGAGATCTGCGGCAACCGCGGGCGGATCCTCGTCAGCCTGCGCGCCCCGACAGGCACCCCGGCCCCGGGTCGAGCGCTGCGCCGCGAACCCTTCGCGGCGGGCCGGGAGCGCATCCTGTTCGACGTGCCCATCGACGAGCTCGCCGGCACCCTCCGCACGATCGCGCCCCCGGCGGAGATCGAGCACATCTACGACTTCTGAGGGCCGCGTCGGCAGGTCGGAGGCAGATGCTCGTCGGCGCCGTGGGCCGACGTGCTAATCGGGTGAACGATGGCGCGAGGCGACTCCCCGACCCCCTCCGATCGTCCCACGAACCTCGCGCTGCTCGGGGTGCTGGGGGTGACCGCGTTCGCGGCGCTCCTCCTCGTCGTCGTGACCACCCGCGCCGTCGAGTCCTGGAGCGCCTCGTTCGCCGCGGGCGGGCTTTCGGGCGATCCCTACCCGGGGGCATCGGCGGCCGCAGAGCAGCTCTCCTGGCGCGATACCGCCCGACTCCGCGAGGCGTTCGGCGCGCCGCCTCCGCACGATTCGGCCGCCGCGATCGCTGCGATGGAGGGCGAACTGCGGCGCCGTGGTCTTGGCACCGACTCCACATACTTGCCTGCCGCGACGCTGCCCGCGGACCTCGACGTGCTCGCCCTCGAGGGGGCCTGCGGACTGCTGGTGCTCGAGGCGGAGGCGACCTCGCGGCTCACGGCCGCGGGGCGCCCCGCCGGACTTCGCAGCGCCGATGACCCGAGCCTCATCGCCCTCGGCGCGTGCGGACGGGGTCCGTTCCGCGTGGAAGGGGTCGGATCGGCCCGCGTTCGGGTGGTGCTCGTGCCAGGCCTCGTCGAGAGTGACGTCGAGCGCATCGGTCTGCCCGAGGACGTGCTCCTCGCGCACGCCGAGGCGGAGTGGCTGCTGCGCGGCGCCGGCTACGTGCCGAGCGACGAGCTCGTGCGCCTCGACGCGACCGGGGCGGCGGCCAGCAGCGGGGAGCTCGCAGCGCTGCCGCAGCCCCCGAGCGGCTGTGTGCCGTGGGCGGTGGTCGTCGTCGGCGCTGGAAGGCTGCGGTCGATGACCGCGAGCGCGCCGGCCGACCACGCCGCGGAGCGCGGCCTCGGCCTGGCCATCTCGTGCGCGGGCGACCCGAGCACGCACCTTGCGCTCGCGGACGACGGCTCCGGCGGGTACGTGGCCTGGGCCCGTCCCTACACGCTCGTCGCCGCCCCCTCGCTGCCGGCCCCCGGGCTGCGCAGCCTCGAGCGCGCCCGCGTCGTCGCGGCGTCCGAGATCACCTTGCCGGCGCCGGTCCCAGCGGCGCCCTGACGGTCCGGGGTCTTCCGCTACGCTCGCCGTGTGCGCGCGCTGTGGTTCGGCCTGATCGTCGCCATCGCCCTCGCGGCAGGCCTCGGCCTGCGCGCTCGAGCGACGCTCGCCGCCGAGGTCGATCTCCACGCCGCGGAGTTCGCCGGCGGCGAGCGTCGCTCGAGCGCGCAGGC
>Ga0209985_10001425_pt1 | contig 23577 bp, 21 predicted proteins | sample NOAtaG_FD_187305 | JGI IMG/M metagenome (GOLD analysis project Ga0209985, IMG submission 187305) | Freshwater lake microbial communities from Lake Erie, under a cyanobacterial bloom - NOAA_Erie_Diel6S_1000h metaG (SPAdes) (version 2) | ecosystem: Environmental > Aquatic > Freshwater > Lake ...
GCTCCGCAGGGGTTGCTGCCGCTTCGTAAAGCCGCTTCGACAGCGCCGGGGGCGTGGCCCGATCGTCGGCGCCGACAGCCACCAGCAGCGGGCCCGTGTAGCGCCGCAACGCACGACGATTGTCGATCGCCGCGACCTCGGGATCGATCTGTAGTCGCACCAGCCGCTTGGCGTACCAGGGCATGACCGCATCGGCGTGCTCGCGCGCGTCGGTCGTGGTAGCCAGCAACAGCAAGGCCGCCGGCGTGCGCTGCTCCGTCACGGCGGCAGCCATGACGCCGCCCAGCGAGAAACCGCCCAGCGCGAGCTTGCGGCCGGCCCGGGTCGAGCGCGCCATCTCGGTGTCGAAGGCCAACAGCGCGTCGCTGCGCAGCGCAGCGACGCTGGGAACACCGCTGCTCTGCCCGCGTCCGCGGTAGTCGTACAGCACCAGATTGCCGCGCCAGGCGGCCAGCACGTGACGCGCAGCGAACGCCGCCTGCGTATCCGAGCGGAACAGGTTGCCGCCGAACAGCAGCAGATCCGAGCGGGCCTGCGGGTGCATGAAAGCCACGCGATACAAGCGCTCGCCGTCGGGCGTGGCGACGCTGCCGGTTTCGACGCGGTAACCGCTCGGAAGCAAGGCCAGCGCCTGCGTGGTGTCGAACGGGCCGCCCGGCCCGGCACGCACGAAGTCGGACGCGCGGTAATGCGCCGCGCAGCCCGCCAGAAAGGTCGTGGCGACCGCAGCGGCCAGTCCGAGTCGCAGCACCATCGGCTTTGCAATGACGAGCAAGAAAGGAAACCCTCCAAGAAGCGCCAATCTACCCCGATGCGGCTGCGCTCGCTTCAACGGCACCCCAGCCGCGGCTGCAAGCTCTGCCGTACGACCCGACCAGCACCTGCTTCGATGGCGCGCAGGTGGCGCTGCGGAAGGACTTTGCCGCCGAAGACCGCGCGCGGCTCACCGACGCGCAGAGGAGCGGCGGCCTGCTGACAGCCTGCGCGCCGGCGGCGCTGGACGCGGTGCTGGCCGGCTTCCGGTGCCATGGCTTTGCCGAGGCCGCGGTGGTGGCGCGGATGCGCCGGCCGGCGCTGTAGGGCCGAGGCTGAGCCTGGGAGCCTGATCGCTCAAGCGCCGCCGGCCGCCACGGGCGCGCCGCGAGGCTTGACGGGATCGACCGGCAGCAGACGCTCGCGCGCGTCACGAGTCTCCACCAGCCGGCATAGCAGCGCCGCGGCATAGGGCAGCGACTGCACCGCCAGGATGGCCATCCAGCCCAGGCGGCCGGCGTCGCCGCTGCCGCGCGTGAGCCACAGCAGCAGGATGCAGAACACCAGACCGGCCAGCAGCGCCAGTTCCTGTTCGATGCCCCGCGCCACCGCTGGACCCGGGTAGGGCCGAGGCGTATCGGCATCGGAGGGCGGCCCATCGCCGGCCGCCAGCGCGCCCGGTGAGGCCTTGCGCGTGATCTCGAACACCGCCGGCCGCCGTCGCAGCCCCTGCCAAGCGCCGCACGCGATGCGGTGCGACAAGGCCATGCCGGCCACCGCCGCCCCCAGCCGGTCGGCCAGTCCGCACGGCACGCAGCGCGCGTACAACAGCGGGCCGGTGAGCAGCCGCACTGTGAAGAAGGCGATCAGCGGCGCCACGAACAGCCACAGCGGCGGCTCCACGCTGCGGGGCAGGTACACCAGGCCCAGGCTGAAGGCGATCATCACCAGCGAGAAAAGCAGGTGCAGCGCGTCGCCCAGCCAGGGCAGCCAACCGGCCAGGAAGTGGTACCGCTGTGCCCACGTCAGCGGTGAGCGGCCCAGCAGCGCGCCGGCATGCAGGCGCAGGATTTGCATCGCGCCCAGCGCCCAGCGCCGGCGCTGGCGCGCGTAGGCCACGAAGTCGGCGGGCAGCAGGCCGGCGCCCAACACCCGGTCCACGTAGACGGCGCGGCGTCCCTCGCGCAGCAGGCGCAGGCCGAGTTCGGTGTCCTCGCACACGCCCTGTTCGCGCCAGCGCAGGCGGCGCAAGTCGTCGGCGCGCACCAGGCTCATGGTGCCGTGCTGGACGATGGCGTTGCGCACGGCGCGGTGGTGCATGCCGATCCGGAAGAAGCCCTCAGTCTCCCAGTTCATCATGCGCTGCAGCCGTGTGCCGGCCCAGTGGCGGTGTGCCTGCGGCGCCTGCACTATGCCCACGCCCGGGTCCTGCAGGTGGGTCTGCACGGCGCGCAGCCACTGCGGGTCGACGACATAGTCGGCGTCCACCACCGCCACCCACTGCGCCTGGGGCGAGGTCAGCGCCAGCGCCTGGTTCAGCGCCCCGGCCTTGAAGCCGGGCAGGCGCTCGAACTGCGCAAAGCGCAAGCGCGCGTCGGGCAGCGTGGCGGCCCACTGCGCCAGCCGCTGGCGGGCCTGCGCGTCGGCAGTGTTGTTGTCCACCACGACGACCTCGAAGGCCGGCCAATCCAGGGCCAGCAGCGACTGCACGGCCTCGATGACCATCTCCGGCGGCTCGTTGGCGCAGGCCAGGTGGACGCTGACGAAGGGCGGAGCCGACGTCGCTGGCGCCGCCGCGGCCGCTGGCACCGGCGCGGCCGGCGGAGCCCAGAAGCGCTCGACGAACTCGAAGCTTTGCGCCAGCAGGGTGGCGCAGATGAAGGCCAGCGCCGCCAGCACCAGCAGCAGGCCCAGCAGGTCGGTACCGGTCAGGTAGTACGACAGCGGGATGGCCAGCAGGATGACCGCCAGCGAGGCGATGGCCTGCGCCGCCGCGGCCAGCGCCACGCGCGCCGCTAGACGCAGCCCGGGCGCCGCCAGCAGGAAAGGCAGCGCCCAGGCTATGCCGAGCACGGCCGCCAGGGCGGCCTTGTGGGGCCAGTGGGGGTCGGCCTGGACCGGGCCGGTGAACGCGAACTTCGGGTTGCGCCAGGTGTCCCACAGGCCCCAGTAGGCGCCGGCCCGGCCCTCGGTCGCGATCTTCCAGGGCTGGTCGAAGGCCTCGATCAGCACATGGTCGATCCCACGGGCCGTGGCCTCGTGGACAAAGCCGCGCACGAACAGCGCCTGGTTGGCCGGCGTCGCCCGCGCCCGGTCCACGGGCGGGCCGTTGCCGGGCCAGCCGATCTCGGCCACCAGCACCTCCCGGCCGGGGAAACGTGCGCGCACGCGCTCGATCTGGGCCAGCGCGGTCTGCACCGCGGTATCGACGGCCTCGCCTTCCCAGTAGGGCAGCACGTGGATGGCAATGAAGTCTACGTGCAGTGCCAGCTGCGGACGCGCCAGCCAGACATGCCAGGGCTCGGCCGTGGACACCTGCACGCCCGTGCCGCGCAGCGCGGTGCGGGCCTGGTCCAGGTAGCCGGCCAGGCGGTTGGGCGGCAGCCGGGCGGTGAGTTGCGTCTCGTTGCCGACGAGCACGCGGCGCACGTTGGCATGCGACTGCGCCTGCACGATGGCCGCCCGCAGCTCGCGCTGGTTGTGGTCCAGCCGGTCGCTCAGGTAGGCGCCCAGCAGCACTTCCAGGCCGTGCTCGCGAGCCAGTGCCGGCAGCTCGGGGTGGTCGGACGCGGCGTAGGTGCGGATGCGGCGCGTGTGCCGCGACAGCAGCGCCAGGTCCTGCGCGATGCGCTCGTGGTCCGGCCGTTCGCCGGCCAGCGGGCTGTCCCAGCGGCCCGCACCGCTGTAGGACAGTCCCGCCAGCGGTCCGATATGGTCAGGCGCCGGCAGCTGCGCCTGCAGCAAACCCCAGGCGGCGGCGTTCAGCAGCGCCAACACCAGGCCCAGCGCCAGTGCGGGGGCCCAGGGGCGCCGGGCCGTGGGGGCTGCAGCCGGCGGGGTCATGGCGCGGGCGCCGCCCCGCCGAAGGCGGTCAGCAGCAGACTGTGGAGGTGGTTCAGCTCGCCCAGCACCGTGCGCTCGGGCCACAGGCCGTCGGTGAAGCCCAGCGCCCTGAAGCGTTCGAGCAGCGCCGGGTCGCGGCTGACGATGTGTACCGGCACGTCCCAGGGCACGCCTTCGCCGGTGATGTTGGCCGTGGGCTGGTGGTCGCCAATGAGCACATAGACCGTCTCGCGCGGCTCGGGCCGGCGGAAGTGGCCGGCCAGCCAGCGATAGACATAGTTGACCGTGCCAACGTAGTGCGTGCCCATGTCCAGCCAGTCCAGCGGCTGCGCCAGCGCCGCCTGCACCGCTGCGGCGTCGAAGGGGTTGGCGCTGGCGGCGCGCGTCCAGTCGGGCTGGTAGGGCGGCACCGGGTTGAAGGGGAAGTGCGAGGTGATGGTGGGGAAGAACAGCACCCGCGGCGGGCTGTCGGCGGTGCGCGGGTAAAGGGCGTCGAAGCGCGCCAGCGCAATCTGGTCCGGGATCTTCCAGAAGGTGATGGGCGGACCCGCGTAACCCAGCGCCGGGCCGTCGACAAAGTAGTCGAAGCCGTAATGCACGTGCTCCGGCCAGGGCCACGAGACTGCGTGGTACAGGCCGAAGGCCTGGTAGCCGGCCTGGCGGAACAGGTGCATGAGCGTCGGCCGGCCCGTGGTCAGCAGCAGGTCGTGACGGCGCGGGTCCGACAGGTTCACGCCCGACAGCAGCGACAGGTGCGCCAGGTCCGAAGCCCCGCCGATCACCGGCGAGCGGAAAAAGCCCGAGACCACCTGCCGCCCGCTCGCGGCCAGCGCCTGCTGCAGCGCCACCCGGCCGGCCTCGGTGGCCGGCCGGATCCGCGGGTGGTCGTACAGTACGGCGCCAAAGGACTCCAGGAAGATGAAGCTGACATCGCGCTGCCGCAGCGCGGCCAGCGCGTGCGGGCCGTGCAGGGCCATCGCGTCCTCCACGGGCGTCAGTGCCGGCAGCGCATAGGCCAGGCGGCCCGGCCAGTGCGCGTCCAACAGCAGGCGCAGCTGCTGCATGTAGGTGGGCAGTACGGCATGCGTGGCGTAGCGGCCGGTACCCGGCACGCCGGCCATGTGCGCAGCCGCCAGCAGTGCGGCCGCGAACGCCGCCACCCAGGCCCAGACCGAGCGCAGGGCGCGCGGGGCCAGGTGGCGCAGCACCAGCGCCAGACACCCCCGGATCAGCGCCAGCAGCGCCCAGCCCAGCGCCAGCACCACTGCCGCCGCCAGCACCGAGGCCCACCAGGGCTGGCTGCGCGCGGTGACCCACAGGAAGCGCGGCACCTGGGGCACGTCCCAGTACAGGCTGATGGGCCGCCCGAACAGGCTGGGCGCGGTGACGTCGGCGTAGCGTCCCAGCACGAGCACCAACACCCCGGCCGCCAGCAGCCACAGCAGCCGTGGCGAAGGCGACTGGCGCCGTGCAGCCAACGCCAGCAGCCCCAGCCACACCGCCACCATCTCCGGCGCCAGCCGCGCCTGCGGCACCACCCCCGGCGTGGGCCACCAGGGACCGAAGCTCAGCAGCGCGTTGAGCGCGAGCAGCGCAACCAGCGCCCCAGCGATGCGGGGCCACGACGTCGGCGCCACGCGATGCGGCATCGGCATGAACATCAAGTCCTTTGCTGCGACTTCCGTGCTTCCTGCAGAGACATTCCGTGCATGATGCCGGCTTCGAAACCCGGGAAGTAGTGCTCGCGCAAGCGCGTGGTGGCGCCCATGGCCTTGCGCCCGTTGTCGACGACCCGTCAGAGCCGGGTGCGCGGGATCTTGCCCATGAGTCCGCGCGCACACAGCCGCCTGAAGCAGCGGCTGCGCTGGGCGCTGGCCTTCTTCGGGCGGTCGGCGCAGGCACATCGCCAGCGCGCAGCGCTCAGCTGCGATCGGAGGTCGCGCTGAGTCCAGCCGTGCCGGCAGGGCTCGCCGGCCACGCGGCTCTCGAACAGCGTGGCGTCCTGCTGCCGCGTCGATCTGAACGCCGGGCCAGAGCGACTTTTGTCATCCTACATCTGCCAGCGCATCGTGCGCCAGCTCGGCCCGCCAACACCGCCACCGACGCGGGCGGCGTCTGGGTCACCGCTGTTTTCTTTGGGTTCAACGGCCCTCTGCAAGGCTTGCGCAGGCCTGTGTTGGGCAGGCGAGTCTTTCGAGTACTGCCTTGACGGCCTGGCTGCGGCCGGTCGACTTGCGTGAGAGCCTGTGACAAAGTCGTCGCGAGCGGCCCGAGGTCGCGCCGAGCAGCGGACCCGCACAGGGTGGTACGGCGAGCAGCGCAGGCGCGAGATCGGGCCGCGCAGTAGATTTTTTCGCAGGCTCTGAGTCGAGCCGATGCGCGTGCTCCTGGCCGGTGTCAGGCTTTGGGCCTCGACCCGCAGACGATCGGAGCGGCGAAGGGTGCACCGGGGCAACGGCGCCAACTGCCGCACACCGCGCAACTTAATGGGGGCGCCAGCCGCTCCGCACCGCCGCCCTCACCCCCGCCGCGGCATCCTGAAGGGCAGCATCGACTGCACCGCCCGCGTGGCCAGCCGGCCGACGTCGAGCGTCTCGTGCATCGCCACCACCGGCTCGCCGCAGACGCGGGCATCGAGCACGGCGCGCGCGTAGAACGGCGTGTCTTCCAGCCACTGGCGGCGCAGCGGTGCGGTCTCGCTGCGCATCGTCGGCGCCAGCCGCCACAGGGTGCGCGGCAGCCGGTGACGGGGCGGCGCATCGAACTCTTCCACCCCGCCGTCGGGCGCGAAACGCAGCGCGAGCACGCGGTCGGGTGCCTGCTTCTGGCGCACGTCGTAGATGACCGCGGTGTGGCCGCTGGCAAGGCCCATGCGCGCCCAGTCCCATTCGATGAACGGCACGTCGATCGGCTCGTCGCCTTCGTTCGAGTCGAAGTAGGCGTGGCCGTTCCAGCGGCAGGCGGGCGAGTCGAGTTCCACCTCGACGCGGGCCACCGGCGCGATCGGGCCCCAGCGATGGCGGCGCGCCTCGTCCAGGTGCGTGACATGCCGGCACAGCCCGGCCGGATGCAGCCGCACGCGGCCGCGCACGCGCTGCGGCAGCGGCACCGACCATTCGTCGAAGCTCACGGTCAGCGCGTTGCCATCCCAGGCAATGAAGCTCGGGCCGACCGAGAACTCGCGCGCGCTGCGCCGCATGTGGCGGTGCGCCCGCTCGGTCATGGTCCAGCGCTTGCCGGCGGCGCCGTACAGCGCCACGTTGATGGCGCAGAAGTCTTCGGGGTCGGCCGCGCCGGCGCGGCGGGCGCGCGCGTAGTACGGCGAGAACACGCTGCCGACGAAGGCGATGATGCTCAGGCCGTGCCGGCCGTCATCGCTGAGGGCGTCGACGTACCACCAGAGATAACCACCCGGCGCGACCGGCTGGTCGAATCGAGGTGCGCCAGCAGCGTCGCGGCCGCCAGTTGCCCGCTCATCGCCGCCATCGGCACGCCCGGCCCCGGATGCACGCTGCCCCCCGCCAGGTACAGGCCCGGCACCGGCGTGCGGGCGCCCGAGCGCCTGAACAGCGTCATCCAGCCGCCGGTCATCCGGTCCGCGAAGCCGCGTCCGTAGATCGCCCCGCCCGTCCCCGGGAAGAGGCGGTGGAACTCGCGCGGCGTGGTCACCGTCCGCGCCACCGGCGTCAGCGTGAGCCCGCAGCGCCGCAGCAGCGCGAAGTGGTTCTGCTCGCATCGTTCGATCTCCGCCGCGTCGAGCGCAGAAGGGTGAGAGCCGGCGGGCGCATCGCCCACGGCCGGCGCGTTGACCAGGCACAGCATCCGCTCGGCCGCGCCGCCGGCGCGCAGCGCGGCCGCGGTGTCGCGATCCTGCGCACAGAGGTACACGGTACCGTGCGCCGGCAGCCGGCCGGCAGCGATGTCGCGGAACTCGCCGGCATAGTCGTCCTGGAAGAAGACGTTGTGCGGCATCAGGGGCAGGCCATCGGCCTGGGCCACCATCGACCAGGTGACGGCCGACAGCGAGCGCTCGTGCGGCCGCACGGCCGGCGCGGCGCGACGCACGCCGTCGCCGAGCAGGCCCTGCGGCAGCGCGGCGGCATCGCCGTTGAAGACGATGGAGTCGGCCGGCAGCTCCTCTTCTTCGCCCTGCGCATCGACCAGCCGCAGGGCGCGCGCCCGGCCGTCGCGCACGACGATCTCGCGCACGTGGGTGTCGTAGCGCAGCCGCGCGCCGCGCCGCTGCGCCAGTTGCGCCAGCGTGGCCGCCACCGCGTGCATGCCGCCGTCCACCGTCCACACGCCGTCGAGCTCGACCTGCGCCACCAGCATCAGGGTGGCGGGTGCGGCCCAGGGCGAGGCGCCGCAGTAGGTGGCGTAGCGGCCGAACAACTGCTGCAGTCGTACGTCGGTGAAGTGGTGCGCCAGCCGCCGCCACAGGGTGGCAAAGGGCCCGAGTGCGGCCAGCGTGGCGAGCCCGCGCGGCCCGAGGTCGCCGACCATCTGCCAGAAGGTGGGCCGATCGGAGCGGATGTAGGGCGCCTCGAGCGTCCGGTACAGCCGCTGCGCCTCGGCGCAGAAGACGGCAAAGCGCCGCGCCTCGGCCGCGCCAGCCAGGCGGCCGACGGCATCGAGGTTGCGCGCCGCATCGGCATGCAGGTCGAGCGACTGCGCCTGCCCGTCCCAGTGGTGGCGGGCCAGCACCGGCAGCGGCGTCAGTGCGAGTTCGGCTTCGACCGAGGTGCCGGCGGCGGCAAAAATCTGGTCGAAGATCCAGCGCAGCGTAAAGACGGTGGGACCGGAGTCGATGGGCCGGCCATCAACCCACACGTGGCGCATCTTTCCGCCCGGCGTGGCGGCACGCTCGATGAGCGTGACGCGCAGCCCGCGGCTGGCCAGCAGCAGGGCCGCGGTCAGGCCGCCGATGCCGGCGCCCACCACCGCGACGTGGTGTTCAGGCCGCAGCGACGAGGTCATGCGAGCGGCCCTGCCAGGTGCCCTGAACCTGCAGCGGCACGAAGCGCATGAACAGCGACTCGGTGAAGAAGCGGTGGCGGGCCGCGGCGCGGATCGCCTCCAGGTGGGCGCCGCTGCGTGCGTACGCATCCATCGCAGCCTCGCTGCGCCACAGGCTGAAGGTGGCTTGGCGCAGCAGCGGCGCCTCGCCCAGGCCCGCGGCGAGCAGGCAGCCGTCGGCCGCGGCCAGCGCGTCCTGCGAGCGCGGCGCGTGGCCCCAGAAGGCCGGCGCGGCCGCCGCGCGGATCGAGGCGCGCGTCAGGGCGCCGATCGGCCCGCTGCCGGGAGCGGCGGCGGCGGCGCGCAGCGGCTGGCCCGACCAGGCGCCGCGCGAGGAGTAGGCCGACAGCCGCGCGACCAGGAACTCGCGGGCATGCGCGGCCAGCGCTGCAACGCGTGGGCCATGCACAAATGCGCGCGCCGCCGCGTCGTGGGCGAAGGCACAGAACAGACCCTGGCGCGAAAAACTCGGCGCCAGCCCGAAGCCGCCGTCGCGGCCGCTGCCCAGCACCTTGCAGAAGGTCAGGCCAGGCTCGTCGCGCAGGGCGCGCGGGCCGCCGATCAACCGGCCCAGGCCCCACAGGCGCGCCCCGGGCCGATACTCGGCGAGCACCAGCACGTAGCTCGGGCTGGCCAGCGGCGCGGGCGGGCGGCTGAGTCCGGCCAGCGCGGGCAGCGGATCGTCGGGAGGCATGGGGTCGATCGGCGCAGCGGGTAGATGCCGCCAAAGCAAAGCGGGCCCTCGCGGGCCCGGAATGCGAGGGTCAGGTCACCGTGCGTCGCTGGCCCGGATGTTTCATCAGGGAGGCGGGATTTGCGCGGATGCCCGCGCGAGCCAGATTGCGCGAGAGGGGCGCAGCCGATGCCCGCAGGCATCGGCGAGCACTTGAGCGTAACGAGGCCGCGCGGGCGCCGCGCAAACCCGCGTAGCCCCGGCCGTCCAAAGTGGCTTGGGCCAAGTGCAGGCGACCGCCGCGGCTTCCAGAGACAGATCGTGGATGCACGGGGGCGACCTGGTGAAACATCCGGGCTAGGTGGCGGGGATGATGTCGACGCGCCGCGAGTCGTCCGCCGTGCCGCCGATGACGAACTCGGGCTTGCGCAGGTTGATGCGCGCCTCGGGTACGCCGGCGGCCTTCAGCGCTTCGCGCACGGCCACGGCACGCTGCCGGGCGAGCTCCAGGTTCTTGTCGGCGCTGCCGGTCTGGTCGGCGAAGCCGGAGATGTCGACCTTCAGCGCCTGGTTGGCGGTCAGCTCAGCGGCCGCCCGCCGGATCGCGGCGCGGGCCTCCGCGTTCAGGTCGGAGCGGTTGACCGCGAACAGAACCTGTCCAAGGGCCGCCGCCTTCGGTGCCCCCGTCTTGGGCGGAACAGCCAGTTCGGGGTGGGCCTTGAGCAGCGAGCCGTTGCCGTAAAGCGGCTTGAAGGCGCCCTGGTGGCAGGTGGCGCAGTGGGTCTTGGCCACGTCGCCCAGTTCGCCGAGCCGGTTGGCCGGAAAGACGTTGGTCACGGGCTCGATGTAGTTGACGTTGATGTCGCGCACCATGCGGATGCCGTACCAGGCGGTCACGCGCGTCGGCGGACTCGAAGTCCACTCGGAAATGGCGCGCGTGTTGTGGCAGTAGGTGCAGTTGACGCCCAGCCCGCTGGACATGTGCATCATCAGCCCGTAGGTGTGCTCGGCCTGCTGGATCGAACTGCGGTTATTGGCGCCCTCGGGTCCGGGCAGCGGGGCCCGGCCATTGACGCGGATTGGCAGCGCATCCCGCAGGTAAGGCGTGAACGGGTCGTAGGGCAGGCTGGCGTAGCCGACCGTCTTGGCCGGCGTGTTCTGGCCGGCCTTGTCGCCGATGAAGTTGGACTTCAGGTCCTGCGGCGGCGCCGTGAACCAGACGTACTCCGGTACCGGCTTGCCGCGGTGGCAGGTCCAGCAGGTGACGCCGGTGTCGGCCACGTGGCTCTTCCAGTTGGCGTTCACGTTCTGCGTGAGCTGCAGCATCTTGCGCGCCACCACCTTGGTGTAGACGCTGTCGTCGGCGAGGTTGGCCGGGTTGTGGCAATAGTTGCAGCCCTGTTCGGGTGACACCCACTGCGTGATCGCCGTCATGAGGCGAATGAAGTTGGCCGCCGACAGGTCGCCCAGCACCTGCACGTTCTGGTAGATCTCGCGGGCGCGCGGGCCCTCGTCGGGCACCGTGGGCAGCGCCTCCGGTACCACGTTCAGCGGCTGCTGCTGGGCCACCGTGCGCGGGTTGTAGACCTGCACCATGCCCGTGCCGCGGTAGCCAAACTGCACGCTGTCCACCGGCGGGCGCTCGCAGCCGGCCAGCACGGCCAGCGCGGCGGCCGCGGCTAGGATCTTCAGCGACGTCGTCATGGCTTGACTCCTTGCAGCAGGGACGGGTCGACCGGGACGGGGCTCCACACCGGCGGATACGGTGGCGCCACGCCGTGCTTGACCGCCCACAGGTACCAGTTGTCGACCACCGTGCCGGTCAGCAGGATGCCGATGCCGCCGGTCAGCGTCGTCAGCACCGCGAACCACCAGGCCCAGCGGTGAATCGATTCCATCGTGGCGTTGAAGCCCATGGTCCAGCGCCAGAACAGCGCGGCGCGCTCCGATGCGGTGCCGCGATCGACGATCTGCTCGATCTCGCGGTCGCCGCCGAAGCGGCTCACCGCCAGGATGGTGGCGCCGTGCATCGCAAACAGCAGGACCGAGCCGTACAGGAAGACGATCGACAGCGCATGGAACGGGTTGTAGAACAGGTTGCCGTAGCGCAGGCTGAAGGCCGCCGTCCAGTCCAGGTGCGGGAAGATGCCGAACGGCACCGCCTCGCTCCAGCTGCCCATCAGCACCGGGCGGATGAAGCCGAGCACGAGGAACAGCCAGATCGCGCTGGCAAATGCCCAGGCCACGTGCGTGCCCATGCCGAGCGCGCGCGCCCGCGTGTACATGCGCGCCCACCACAGCAGCACCGAGACCGTGAGCAGGCCGCCGGCAATCTGCCACCAGCCGCCCTGGTTCAGCGGCGCCGGCGTCGTGAGGCCGAGCTGCGGCGGCGGCGGATCGAGCGACAGCCAGAACAACTGCTTGATGAACTCGATGGGGTTCCAGTTCACCGAGGCCAGCATGTTCAGCCCGATGATGTTGAACGCCAACGTGCCGGTGATGAGCGCCGCCAGGCCCAGGCCGCCGAGGTAGATCGGGCCGATCTGCGCGTTGCCGATCTTGCCCGCCCAGTAGTTGAAGAAGCCCTTGCCGGTGCGCGGGGAGTGGCCCGCGGGCAGTTCGACACCGGGGGACGGCGGGCCGATCACCTGCACCTGCGTGAACAAGTTCTGATACGTGGCCATCATTGAGCCTCTGCTGACTTGAATGAGCACATCGCTGCGGAACGCCAGGGCCAACGCTCGTCAATTGAGCGGCCACTGGCTCCAGATCGGCAGGTGCAGCCACCAGGTCCACCACTCCGGCCAGCCCTTGGTCCAGAACGGTCCGCTGATCACGATGCACACCGCGCTCCAGAAACCGGCCGACAGCGCGAGGAACAGACCCAGGCGGTGGATGCCGAGCGTGCCGACGGAATAGCCGATCGCGTCGCGGAAGAAAGTGTCCTCGTGGTCCGAGGTCTTGACCGTCTCGCCCTTGGCCGGGTTGGTGGCCGACAGCACGAGCGCGCCGTGCAGCGACAGCGCCAGCGTGGTGGTGAAGAAGAAGCTCACCGCCAGCATGTGCGCCGGGTTGTAGTGGAAGTGCAGGTACTGGTAGCCGACGTTCGACACCCAGTCCAGGTGGCTGAAGATGCCGTAGGGGAAGCCGTGGCCCCACGCGCCCATCAGGAGCGGCCGAAACACCACCAGCGTCACGTACGCGAAGATCGCCACGCTGAAGGCAAAGGGCACGTGGTAGCCGATGCCCAGCTTGCGGCAGATCTCCACCTCGCGCAGCGCCCAGCTGCCGAAGGCACCGATCGCGCACACGGTGATGAGCTGCCACAGCCCGCCTTCCATGAGCGGGGCCAGCGCCAGCCCATAGGACAGGTCGGGCGGCGCGATGTTGATCTGCCAGACGTTCCAGGTCGGCCCGTTAGCCGCGCCCCAGAGGATCAGCGCGGTGCCCAGGATCGAGAAGAAGATCGTGGTCACCCCGAAGAAGCCGACGTAGAACGGCCCGACCCAGAAGTCGAAGAGATCGCCCCCGACCAGGGTGCCGCCTCGTACGCGGTACTTCCGTTCAAAACTGAGCATTGCCATGGTGTTGTCCTCCGGCGGCAACCCAACGGGTCACCGGGGGTCTCGCACTGCATTTCTGCCGAGGCGGCGCCGTGGTCGCGGAGCGACCACGGCCACGGGCCGCATCGTTGTCTCGCCTCTAGGACTTGGGCGCAGGCATCGGCGCGTTTTGCGTCGCCACCGGCTTGGCCTTGGGACCGTCGAGCCAGTTGTACTTGTTCGTGCTGAGCAGGATCAGATGGATCAGAGCTGCCAGCGAGAACAGGAAGATGCCTTGGACCACCATGGCCCGGAGAGGGTCGTACAGGCGCCAGATTCGCCACATGAGTTCAATCTCCTAACTGAGATACGACATGAAGGTGTAGACCGCTGCCTTGACGCCGCCGGTCAGGGACTTGACGCCCTCTGCTCCAGGCAGCCAGGAACGCCAGTGCCAGCCCAGCGCCTCGCCGACCAGCGCGATCGCAAGGAACACGACGAAGCTCACGGCGAATATGCCGTGAAATGCGCGGATGTCCTTCTTCAAGTGCGAAGGCATCGCGGTGTGCGGTTGGACGATGGAGGCCATTGCATTCCCTTTCGCGACAGCTGTTACAGCCAGGGGCGCCAGATCCAGACGAGGAAGTGAGCCACCACGGCAACCGCGGTGAACATCACGAAGCCCTGTATGTAGTACTTGTGGAACTCTTGGGCTTCCTCGTCAGTCAGGCCGGAGATGGATTTCCGTTCAGCCATAGACGTTTCCTAAGACAATCGGCCGATGTGGCCCACTGCGCTGGTTGCCTGCGCAGCAAAGGCGGCCACGGCGCCCGCCGTGACGTCGAGCAGCCGCGACGCCGGGGCATCGCAGCGTGTAGCGACCGCCGCGCGGGCGCGGCGGGCGTGGTCGGAGCGCGCCGGGGCGTGCAGGGCCGCCCTCATGCGGTCACTCCGGGTTGCAGGGCTGACAGACTGCGCTGCACGCGCACGGGCGTCACCCGGCTCTCGCCCGCCGAGCGGGCGTCCTGTTCGGCGCGGTCGCGCATCCGCTTGGCCGCGGAAATGCGCACCAGCACCGGCTGGTCCTCGACCCATTGCGCCAGCAGCGCCTGGGCCTCGGCGTCCCACGCCAGTTCCACGTGCGGCTGCGCCGCCTGCGCTGGAGCCCGGGCCGGCGTGGCGTCCACCCGGTCCAGATCGTTGGCCAGCGGCAGGATGTGGAACAGCGCATCGAACAGCGCGTTGCACACCTCCTGCACCAGATAGGTCGCCCCGCCGTAGCCCATGAACGGCGTGCCGGTGTGGCGGCGGATCAGCGCGCCGGGGAAACTGGCCGGGATGTAGACGGCGCGGCCGCCGATCTCGGCCAGGTACATGCGCTCGTTGTAGGAGCCAAACAGCACCAGCGGTGTGCGGGTCTTGATCGCCTCGCGCACCGCTTCGTTGTCGGGCTTCACGCCGGCGCGGCGCGCAAAGGCGAAGTTGCACGGCAGCCCCAGCTCGTCTTCGAGGAAGTGGCGGATGCCGCGCGTGTAGGTCTCGTTGGCATGGATGCCGAAGCTGGCGGTGCCGAAGAAGTCCTGCGTGACCGAGCGCCACAGGTCCCACAGCGGCTTGATGGTGGTGTGCTTCTCGCGCTCGATGAACGGTTCGGCGTCGAGGCCGGTGAGCTCGGCCAGCTTGCGCAGGAAGGCGGTGGTGCTGTGCAGGCCGATCGGCGCCTGCAGGTACGGGCGCTCGAGCGCCTCGCACAGCAGGCGGCCGTACTCGCGGTACAGGCAGACATTGACGTCGGCGTTGGCCAGTTGCTGCACGTCGGCCAGATGGCTGCCGAGCGGGAACACGAGGTTGATGTCGCAGCCGATGCCCTCGACCAGGCGCTTGATCTCGGCCAGGTCGCTTGGCATGTTGAACATGCCGTAGGCGGGGCCGATGAGGTTCACGCGCGGCCGGTCTTGAGAACTGCGGCCGTCCTTGCGCTTGCGCTCGGGCACGTGGCGCAGGCCGTACTGCTGCCACAGCCACAGCAGCGCGCGGTCGGCGCTCTGCCACTGGTCCTCGTCGATGGTGCGCGGCAGGAAGCGCTGGATGTTGGTGCCCTCGGGCGTAACCCCGCCGCCGATCATCTCGGCGATCGAGCCGGTCACGACCACCGCGGGCAGCTCGGGATCGAGCACCTTGTGGGCCCGGCGCATGGCGCCCTCGGTGCCCTTCTGGCCCAGCTCTTCCTCGGCCAGCCCGGTGACGACGATCGGCAGCTCGTGCGGCGGCAGCGCGTCGGTGTAGTGCAGCACCGAGGTCACCGGCAGGTTCTCGCAGCCCACCGGGCCGTCGATGATGACCTGCAGCCCCTTGATCGCCGTGAAGACGTAGACGCTGCCCCAGTAGCCGCCGGCGCGGTCGTGGTCGATGACCAGCATCAGATCATCTCCTCGGCCTTGCGCTTCTTGGCCGCCTTCTCGAGCTGCCGCCGGTAGTACGAGCGGAACTCCGGGCGGTCCTGCGGCACCGTGCCGTTGTCGTGAAACACGCCGCCGCTGGCGCCCTCGCCGACATTGCCGAAGAAGGTCTTCATCTGGTCGAAGCGGCCTTGCGCGGCGAGCGCGGCGTTGATCACCTGGGCGAGCGAGCCCGCGCCGGCCGGGCCCATCAGCGGCCGCGCCGAGATCAGGTTGGTGAAGTACAGCGCCGGCGTGGCGCGGCTCTTGGCGTGCTGCACGACCGGCGTAGTGCCGATGGCGAGGTCGGGCTCGAACTCCGCAAAGGCGGCGATGTCGTCTTCGAGCGAGGCGCGGAACTGCACCCGGGCCCCATGGGCCTCGAGCCACTCGCGGTCGGCGGCCGACCACGGCGTGCGCGGGCAGGCGGTGCCGACGTAGCGCACGTCGGCGCCGCTTTCGACGAGCAGCCGCGCGACCAGCAGCTCGGAGCCCTCGTAGCCCGACAGGGTGATGCGGCCCTTGATCGGCCGGGCCGCGAGCGCGCCGCGGATGCCGGGCAGCAGCTTGTTCTTGACGGCATCCACCTTTGCCTGCGCGACCCCGGTGGCGCGACCGACCGCATCGAGCCAGGCAGCCGTGCCGTCGTGGCCGACCGGCGCCGAGCCGACCACCGGCCGGCCGGCGGCCTCGAACTCGCGGACGCTGGCCGTGTAGAACGGATGGATCGCCGCCACCACGGCGCAGTCGAGCGCGGCATACAGCTCGCGCCATTCGCGCGTCGGCACCACCGGTCCGGCCGCCAGGCCGAGCGGTTCGAGCATCATGCCGATGCCCACCGGGTCGGCCGGGAACATCTCGCCGAGCAGTGTCACCGTCGGCAGCCGGCTGGCGCCGCCGCGCGGCGCGGCCACTGGCCCGGCCTCGGCCTCATTGCGGGCGTAGGCGAGCATCGCACCGGCCAGCACGTCCTTGGCCTCCGCGTGCGTGGGCACGCCGAAGCCCGGCACGTCGATGCCGATGATGCGCACGCCATTGATCTCCTTCGGCAGCAGCCGCAGCGGCACGCCGGAGGCGGTTGGCACGCACAGGTTGGTGACGACGATGGTGTCGTAGCGGGCCGGGTCCGCCATCTTGAACACCGCCTCGCGGATATCCTCGAACAGCTTGCCCGTGACGAGCGTCTCGCTGTTGAACGGCACGTAGCCCACGCTGCGACGGGCGCCGTAGAAGTGCGAGGTGAAGGTCAGGCCGTAGACGCAGCAGGCCGAGCCCGACAGGATGGTGGCGGTGCGCCGCATCCGCAGGCCCACGCGCAGCGAGCCGAAGGCCGGGCACATGCTCTGCGGCTGGTCGTGCGGCCCGCGCTTCGGATCGACCGGGTAGTCGGCCGCATAACGGGCCATCATGGCCTGGTTGCCGGCGGCCGCCGCCGCGCTGCGCATCTGCTCCGCACCGCCGTGGCAACCGGCGCCTTCGGCCGGGGCGGCAGCGATCGGGATCACCCGGCTCGCCGCGGAAGAAAAATCGCGGCCGGCTCCGCCGCCGGGCGCGCCGGCGGCGGGCCCGTCGAGGGGTGCGGAACCAGCCGCGTCATACACGACCTCGCCACCCTGGGGAGAGGTGGAGGATGAGACGGCAGCGAGGCGCGTATTCACAAGGGGTTCGGTCATCGACGCGACCGCTCAGACGTTCTCGTAGATGACTTCGAGGGACTTCTTCTCGACCAACTCGCGGCCGAGCATGTCGGCGGCCGAGGCCGGCTGCAGCACGACATCGCGCCCGACCACGTCACCCGAGAACAGGTTGAGCAGCCCGTCCTGCGACAGCGGCGTGGGCCGCTGCGGCGGCGCCTCGGCCACTGCGGTGGCCAGTTGCGCGAACAGCGGTCCCCACTGCCCGTCGGGACGGCCGATGATTTCGTAATTGGCGCTCTTGCGCCGGATGTCCTCGTTGGCCGGGATCGAGGCCAGCACCGGGATGCCGGCGGCCGCGGCGAAGGCGTGCGCCTCGCCGGTGCCGTCGTCCTTGTTGACGACCAGGCCCGCCACGCCGACGTTGCCGCCGAGCTTGCGGAAGTACTCGACCGCCGAGCAGACGTTGTTGGCCACGTACAGCGACTGCAGGTCGTTGCTGCCGACCACGATTACCTTCTGGCACATGTCACGGGCGATCGGCAGGCCGAAGCCGCCGCAGACCACGTCGCCGAGGAAGTCGAGCAGCACGTAGTCGAAGCCCCAGTCGTGGAAACCGAGCTTCTCGAGCGTCTCGAAGCCGTGGATGATGCCGCGCCCGCCGCAGCCGCGCCCGACCTCCGGGCCGCCCAGCTCCATGGCGAACACGCCGTCGCGCTTGAAGCAGACGTCGCCGATGGCGACGTTCTCGCCGGCGAGCTTCTTGCGGCTCGAGGTCTCGATGATGGTCGGGCAGGCCTTGCCGCCGAACAGCAGGCTGGTGGTGTCGCTCTTCGGGTCGCAGCCGATCAGCAGCACGCGCTTGCCCTGCTGCGCCATCATGTAGCTGAGGTTGGCCAGGGTGAAGCTCTTGCCGATGCCGCCTTTGCCGTAGATGGCGATGACCTGGGTCTTCTTGGTCACCTCCGACGGCGCGATCGGGGCCGGATCGAGCGCCGCCTCGGCCTTCAGCTGCAGCCGCATGATCTGGATCCGTGCCTGGTCAGTGTCCATTTGCGCTTCTCCAGTCGAGCACCATCTTCAGGCAACTGACGTCGCTGAAGGCGGTGCGGTAGGCGCGCTCGGCCGCGCTGGCCGTTTCGCGGTGGGTGATGAGTCCGTCGAGCGACAGCGTGCCGCCCTCGACCAGTTGCTTGACCGCCAGCATGTCGGCCCGCTTCCATTCGGCCGCCACGCGGATCTGCGCTTCACGCATGAACGCGGGGGCAAAGTGGAACGACAGCGGCTCGCTGTAGAAGCCCGCCAGCACGAGTTCGCCGCCGGGCGCCATGCGCGCGATCAGCGTGTCCAGCACGGCGCAGTCGCCGCTGACGTCGTAGATGCTGCGATAGTCGCGCCGCGCATCGGCCTGCGGGTCGAGCACGGTGTAGCCGATGGCGCCCTGGGCGCGCTGGGCGTCGCGCTCCCACACGGTGGGCTGGCCGCCGGCCAGCACGGTCATGCGCGCCAGCAGCCGGCCGAGCACGCCGTGGCCGACGATCAGATCGGGCAGCCGGATGCGCTCGCGCGTGCCGCCCTCGGCCACCGCGTGGTAGGCGGTGGCCGCCAGCGCGAGCAGCACGCCGCGCTCGCCGATGGATTCGTCCAGCGGAATGACGCGCGCCCCGGGTGCGACCACGCGCGCCGCCGCGCCGCCGAACAGGCCGCGCACGTCGCCAAAGCAGCGCGCGCCGGGCACGAACACCGGCTCGCCGACCTGGCGCCCGCTGTGCCGCCCGGCCGCAGTCACGCGGCCCACCGACTCATAACCCGGCACCAGCGGGTAGCCCATGCCCGGAAACTGCGGCATGCGCCCGGTCCACAGCAGCTTCTCGGTGCCGGTACTGATGCCCGAGTAATCGATGTCCACGACAACGTCGTCCTCGCCGGGAGGCGACAGGGCGAGGCGACTGAGCCGCAGGTGCTCGGGCGCCTCCAGCACGACGGCCAGAGTGTCCAGAGAGCCTGCCAGGGAGGGATTCATGCGTGGTTGCCGGGCCGAGATCAGGTATTCCTTGAGCGTCAATTTACGCTGACGCTTAAAAGTGTCAAGTTTTCTTGACGCATAAAGTTTTTTCTTGCTTCGAACACCTGCAGACCAGGCCGGAACGCCGTTTGTCCACCACACTCAGACCGGAGCCTGCCGGCGCGCGGTCAGCAGGCCGACCTGCAACGGGGTACGGGTGGGTCGCGGCGTGACCTCGTCGAAGCCGGCGGCGCGGATCAGCGCGGCGAGCCGGTCGGCGCTGCGCGGCCGGCCCGGGCCCATGGCGAGCAGGTACAGGCCGAAGTAGGCGGCACCGCTGGGCTCGTCCCGGCCCGGCACCACCATGGGTTCGGCCAGCAGCAGCGTGCCGCCCGGCTCGAGTGCGGCATGGGCGGCGCGCAGCAGCGCCAGCACGGTGGCGTCGTCGTGGTCGAAGGCCACCCGGATCAGGGACAGCGCATCGGCGCCGCGCGGCAGCTCGGCGCCGCGGAAGTCGCCGGCAAAGCACTGGGCGCGCCCGGCCAGCCCGGCGGCCGCGAATCCGGCCTGCGCGCGCGCGACCACCGCGGGCAGGTCGTACAGCATCAACCGCAACTGCGGCGCCCGTGCAGCAGCCGCGCGCAGGAAGCTGCCCTCGCCGCCGCCGACATCGAGCAGGCAGCGATGACGGCCGACCGGATAGGCATCGAGGATCTCGCCGGCGATCAACTGCTGCGTCACCGACATCAGCGTCGAGTACGAAGCCACCTGCGCGGGCGTGAGCTGGGCGGCGGCCGGATTGCCGGAGTAGGTCCAGTAGCGGCCCAGCGCGGTCGGCCGGGTCTGCCCGCGCAGCAGCGCCACGGGGTCGGCAAGATCGGCGTACAGCAGCGCATGGTGCTCGACCATCGCCTGCACGCCGGGCTGGGTGCGCAGCACGGTGCCGAGCAGTCCCGGCGCGTAGCGGCCGGCGGCGTCGCGTTCGACCAGGCGCAGCGCGGTGGCCGCATCGAGCAGGGTCGCCGCCGCACCCGGCGCCAGCCCCAGGTGCGGGCTCAACTCGTCGGCGCTGCGCGGCGCCTCGGCCAGGAGGTCGAGCACCTTCAACTGCACCACGGCGGCCAGCACCTGCGAGTAGGTGAAGCCGGCCACGAGGTCGAACAACTGGCGCTCGTAGTGCCGCACCAGCGGCCGCGTCAGCGGGAAGGCGCGCGCCAGCCGCTGGAAGCGCGGGCTGGTCAGCAGGCGGTCGCGCAGGGTGCGCCACGGCTGTCGCGCAGGCTCGGCAGCAGCCATCTCGGTCATGTCGGGTTCGGCGGTCGGAAAGTCGGAAAGAGAAAGCCGGGAAGGTCAGGGCGCCGCGCCGGCCGGCCTGCGCCCCGTGGCGCGCACACCGCGCCGCGCCGGCGCCGCCGTGCTCAGAGGGTGAGAGGCAATCCGGCGTGCCCGAGGGGGCTGCCCAAGGCGCTCCAATCTAGGCGCAAAGCGCAGCCGTAGCTCGGGCTACGGCGAGCATTTGCAACGACGAGTGGGGCGCTTTGGGCAGTCACAGCGGGCATGTCGGATTGCCTCTCACCCTCTCAGGCCGCCAGGCGCGCCAGCTCGGCCGGCACCAGACGGGCCGACTCCGCCTGCACCAGCGCGCGGAACTGCTCCGCGCCGGGACACTCGGGGATGGCCGCGACCGCCTCGTCCATCAGCCGGTCGAAGTAGCGCACCGCCGGGCCGAAGCCGAGCTCGGCGCAGGCATTGGGCCGGCCGAGCGCCTTGTCCTGGCCCACCGGCTTGCCGAGCTGTGCCGGGTCGGCGGCCACGTCGCGGATGTCGTCGGCGATCTGGTAGGCCTCGCCCAGCGCCTCGCCAAGACGGCGCCAGGGCGTCGGATCGGACCCTGCGGCCTGCGCGCCGGCGACGGTGGCGGCCACGAACAGCGAGCCGGTCTTCTGCCGCTGGTACTCCAGCAGCGCCACGCGCGGCTCGCACTCCCAGGCCTGGCCGGCCACGATGCCCACCGGCAGCCCGGCCGAGGCGCCGATCGAGCACACCAGCGGCGACAGGCGGCGCGGATGGCCCGCGGCCGCCAGCGCCAGCACCTGGAACGACAGCACGATCAGCGCATCGCCGCCGAGCACCGCCAGGCGCTCGCCGTAGGCCTTGTGCACCGACGGCCGGCCGCGGCGGGTGGCGGCGTCATCGAAGCACGGCAGGTCGTCGTGCACGAGGGACGCGCAATGCAGCAGCTCGATGGCGGCGGCGGCCGCCTCGGCCAGCGCCGGATCGTCGTCGCCGCAGGCGCCGGCTACCGCCAGGCACAACTGCGGGCGGATCCGCGCCCCGCCCGGAAAGACCGCGTGCCGCAGCGCCGCCACCAGCTTGGGCGGCGTGTGGTCATCGGCCAGCGCCAGCGCCCGCTCGAGCGCCCGTTCGATCCTCGTCTTGAAGTCCATCGCGCGCCTTTGGCCGGATTGATGAAGTGCCCGCCGGCGCCTGCCAGGCACCGACGGGTCGGCGGTACTGTTCACCGGCGGCTGGCTATTGTCAAGTTTTGTTGACGGCTTATGCTGTCAACTTGTTTTTCCTCGGCCGCGCCGTGCGCGGATGCCATGGCCCCTCGCCTGCCCGCCGACCACCCACAGCGCCTGCAGTTGGCCGCCGAGGTCCACGCCCGGCCGCCGGCCCGGGTGCAGTCGCCGGCGGTGATCACGGTGCTGGCGCTGACCGACGCGCCGGCGTCCGAGTCGCTGGCCGCGGTGCGCACGCTGGCGGCGGCCCATGGCGCCACGCCGGTTGTCAGCAGCGATGCCGCGCACCTGCAGGTGGAACTGGCCGGCGCGCGCATCAAATGGGAGCGCCACGGCGAGTTCGTCACCCTGACCGTGGTGCAGGCCGTGGCGCCGCTGACGCTCGTCGACCTGTCCGCGCAGCCGCGCTTTCCGACCGCGCTCGATGCACTGCCGGCCGACTGGCTGGCGGCACTGCCCGGCCGCACGATGGCCTGCAGCGACGTGCTGCTGCTGCCCTTTGCCGAGACCCGCGAGCCCGAGCTGCGGCTGATGGCGCGCTGGTTCGACGCCGAGGCGATGGCCGGCTCGCAGGTGCTCGACGAGGCGGCCTGGGTGTTCACCGACTTCGCCGTCAAGCACGAGGGCCGCTCCCGCTGGCTGGCGCTGGACGCCGGCATGGGCGGCGCGCAGACGGCGCGCGTGGTGCAGCGGATCGCCGAGATCGAGATCTACCGGATGATGGCGCTGCTGGGCTTCCCGCTGGCGCGCGCGGTGTTTCCGGAACTGAACCGCATCGAGCAGGAGCTCGAGCGCATCACCGCCGCCACCGCGGCGCTGCATGCCGAGACCAACACGCCGGCCGTGCAGACCGAGGAGCAGCGCCTGCTCGACGAGCTGAGCCGGCTGGCGAGCGAGGTCGAGCGCTCGGTGGCCACCTCGGCCTTTCGCTTCTCGGCCGCACAGGCCTACTGGGCCATCGTGCGCGCGCGCCTGGCAGAGTTTCGCGAGCATCGCCTGGGCGAGCTGCGCACCCTCAGCGGCTTCCTGTCGCGGCGCATGTCGCCGGCGATGGACTCCTGCGCGGCCGCGACCCGGCGCCAGGACGAGATCTCGGCGCGCATCGAGCGCGCCAGCAGCCTGCTGCGGACCCGCGTCGACATCGCACGCGAGGAGCAGAACCAGCGTCTGCTGGCGGCCATGGAGCGGCGCGGCACCCAGCAGTTGCGGCTGCAGCAGACGGTCGAAGGGCTGTCGATCGCCGCAGTCACCTACTACGGCGTCGGGCTCGTCACCTATCTGGCCCGGCCACTGTCGGACTGGTGGCCCGTCTTGCAGCCGGAGGCGGTCACCGCCCTGGCGATTCCGTTGGTGGCGCTGGCGGTATGGACCGTCCTGCGCCGGATGCGCGCCCGTCTGGCGCTCGATGAAGAAGGAGGCAAGCGATGACTCTGGCGATGGTGGTTTATGTGGTGTTCGGTGCGATGTTCGGGCTGGCGACCTATGCCAACCGGCATCTGTTCAGCGAGGGCAGCACGCGCAACACGGGCACCGTCAAGCGCGACCCGCTCGACGGGCGGCTGACGTGGATGACGCTGAACTCGGTGTTGTGGCCGATGTTTGCGTTCACCGGCACCTACAGCATCCTGCGCCGCCGCCGCCGCTGACCGGCCGGCTCCGCCGCGGGCAGTCCCGGCGCGGCAGCGATCCGTCCGCGCGAAGACCACCGGCGCGTGCCGGCGGTCTTCGTCAGGTCCTCGTCCGGTCCGGATGCAGGACGCGCGAGGCGCGCGCGGTCCACTTGTGAAGCGGCCGCGGGAAGTCTTCTTGCCTTCCTGCGGCATACGCCCGGCCGTCGGGCGGTAACGGCGCTCGGTGGCACTCGGGCGACACTCGGGCGACACTCGGGCGACACTCGGGCGACACTCGGGCGACACTCGTCGGCGCTCGGG
>Ga0209985_10001427_pt1 | contig 23542 bp, 23 predicted proteins | sample NOAtaG_FD_187305 | JGI IMG/M metagenome (GOLD analysis project Ga0209985, IMG submission 187305) | Freshwater lake microbial communities from Lake Erie, under a cyanobacterial bloom - NOAA_Erie_Diel6S_1000h metaG (SPAdes) (version 2) | ecosystem: Environmental > Aquatic > Freshwater > Lake ...
CGCGAAGCCGTCGGCGCCGGCCAGCCCCGGGTAGGCGCGCTCGATGCCGTGGCCATAGGCGTTGGCCTTGACCACCGCCCACAGCCGCGCGTCGGGCGCGGCGGCGCGGGCGCGCCGCAGGTTGTGCGCGAGGGCTTCGCGGTGGATCAGCGCTTCGACCGGGCGCGGCATGGCCGGACGATTCTGCCAGCCCGTCCCGTCGCAGGTCGCGTGCTATAACGACCCGCACACCAAGACGGAGACAAGGCAGCGCGCAGCGCGCCCGCGGGGCAGCGCGCGCCGGCACGATGAAGAAGGGCTTCTCCACCATCATGTCGGCGCAGTTCTTCAGCTCGCTGGCCGACAACGCGCTGTTCGTCGCCGCCGTCGAGCTGCTGCGCAGCGATGGCGCGCCCGAGTGGCAGCGCGCCGCGCTGGTGCCGATGTTCGCGCTGTTCTACGTGGTCCTCGCGCCCTTCGTCGGGGCGTTCGCCGACTGCATCCCGAAGGGCAAGGTCATGTTCGTCTCGAACACGATCAAGGTCGTCGGCTGCCTGATGATGCTGTTCGGTACCCACCCGCTGGCGGCCTACGCGATCGTCGGGCTGGGGGCCGCGGCCTACTCGCCGGCCAAGTACGGGATCCTGACCGAGCTGCTGCCGGCCTCGCAGCTGGTCAAGGCCAACGGCTGGATCGAGGGCCTGACGATCGCGTCCATCATCCTCGGCGTGCTGCTCGGCGGCCAGCTGATCGGGCCGAAGATCGCGCCGCTGCTGCTCGGCATCGACGTGCCCTCGATCGACCTCGGCATCGACACCGCGCCCGAGGGCGCGATCGCCGCGATCGTGCTGATCTACGTGGTCGCGGCGCTGTTCAACCTGTGGATCCCGCGCACGACCGCGCCGCTGATGCGCTTCGATCCCGACCTGCGGGCGCTGGTGCGCGACTTCGCGGCCTGCAACTCGCGGCTGTGGCACGACCGGCTGGGCCAGATTTCGCTGGCGACGACGACGCTGTTCTGGGGCGTGGCCGGCAACCTGCGCTACATCGTGCTGGCCTGGGCCGCGGCCGCGCTCGGCTACTCGACGACCCAGGCCTCGAGCCTGGTCGGCGTGGTGGCCATCGGCACCGCGGTCGGCGCGGTGGTGGCGTCGGTGACGATGAAGCTCGACCGCGCCACGTCCGTGATCCCGCTCGGGATCGGCATGGGACTGCTGGTGATCCTGATGGTGGTCATCGACAACGTCTGGGTCGCGGCGCCCTTCCTGACGCTGCTCGGCGCGCTGGGCGGCTTCCTCGTCGTGCCGATGAACGCGCTGCTGCAGCACCGCGGCCACAACCTGATGGGCGCCGGGCGCTCCATTGCGGTGCAGAACTTCAACGAGCAGGCCTGCATCCTCGCGCTCGGCGCGTTCTACGTCGCGATGACCCGCTTCGGCCTGTCGGCGTTCGGCGCGATCGCGATCTTCGGCATCGTCGTCGCCGGCACGATGGAGTGCATCCGGCGCTGGCACCAGCGCAACCTGCTGCGGCACCGCGCCGAGGTCGAGCACCTGCTGTCGATCGCGCGCACGGACGGGCACTGATGAGACGGGCGCCGACGACACGCCGCCCTCGCGGCCGCCGCACGCCCGCCCGGGCGCGACGGCCGGCGCGCTGAAGCCATGTCCGACGCTCGCCTGCGGGTGCTGGCCGCGCTCGCGCTGACCTTCAACGCCTTCACCTGGGGCGTGAGCTGGTGGCCCTTCCGCCAGCTCGAGGGCCAGGGGCTGCACGCGCTGTGGGCGACCGCGCTGATCTACTCGGTGGCGGTGCTGGCGATCACGCTGGCGCGCGCGGTGGCGTGGCGGCAGCTGCTCGCCACGCCCAGCCTGTGGTGGCTGGTGCTGGCCTCGGGCGCCACCAACGCCGCGTTCAACTGGGCGGTGACGATCGGCGACGTCGTGCGGGTCGTGCTGCTGTTCTACCTGATGCCCTTGTGGGCCGTGCTGCTGGCGCGCTGGCTGCTGCGCGAGCCGCTGACGGCCGCCGCCGCGCTGCGCGTGGGGCTGGCCCTGGCCGGGGCGGCCGTCGTGCTGCGCCCGGCCGACGGGGGCTGGCCGGTGCCGCACACGCTGGCCGAGTGGCTGGGCGTGGTCGGGGGCGTCGCCTTCGCGCTCAACAACGTGCTGCTGCGGCGCGAGGCGCACCGGCCCGAGGCGGCGCGGGCGCTCGCGATGTTCGTCGGCGGCGCGCTGGTGGCGCTGGTGCTGGCGCTCGTGCTGGGTGCGCAGGGCAGGGTGCCGGCGCCGCCCGCTCCGGCCGCGGCGTGGATGCTCGCCACGCTCGGGATGGGCCTTTGGTTCCTGCTCGGCAACGTCGCGCTGCAGTTCGGCGCCGCCCGGCTGCCCGCCAACGTGACGGCCGTGGTGATGATCACCGAGGTGCTGTTCGCCGCCGTCTCCGCCGTGCTGCTGGGCGCCGGCGCGCTGACGCCGCAGCTCGCGCTGGGCGGGGCGCTGATCGTCGGCGCGGCGCTGCTGGCCGCCCGCGGCTGAGCGCCGCTGCCGACGCGCTCAGGACGCCGGGTCGACGTCGGCCCGGCCGATGCCGTGCCGCGCCAGCAGCGCGGCGAGCTCGGGATCGGCCGGCGGCTTGGCCAGCAGCGCGTCGCAGCCGGCGAGCGTGGCGCGCACGCGGTCGACCTCGCCGATGCGCGAAGCCAGCGCGAAGACCGGCAGCGGCGGCACGCGGGTCTCGTACTCGGCGCGCACCCGCCGGGCCAGCGCGAGCCCGTCCAGCGGGCTGGCCGGGGCGAGTTCGGCGTCGATGAAGACCAGGTCGGGATCGAACCGCTGCAGCAGCGACAGCGCCTCGGTGCTGTCGCGCGCCGTCCGGCTCGCCACGCCCAGCCGCGCCAGCCGGGTCTGCAGGAAGCGCAGCGCGATCTCGCTCGGGTCCACCAGCAGCGCCTGCGGCGCGCCCGGGGCAGGGCTCGCGTCCGGACCGTGGCTGCCGGTCCTGGCGCCGCCGGCATCGGCCATGGGGCGGGCCTCCGTCCGGTCGAGCGCCGCTTCGATCGTCGATCGGCGTGGCTCCGTCGGGTCGGCCCCGCGTGCGGTCGCAGCCCACGGCACGGGTCGTGCTGCTCCTGCCGCTCCCGCGAGGCCGTGCCGGCCGAGCGCGCGCGCCGCGGCCAGCATGTCCAGGCTGCGCAGCACCTGCGACGGATCGACCGGGCGCGGCAGCGAGGCGGCGGCGCCCGGCAGCGGCCGGCGGCCGACGAGCACGGTGTCGGGCAGCCGTCCGCTGTCGAGCACCTGTCGCGCGGACAGGTCGTCGTCGGCGTCGGCCACCATCAGGTCGGCGTGGTCCGCCAACTGCACCTGCTCGTACCGCGGCACCCGGTGGGTGACCAGCCGGAAGCAGCCGGCGAGCGCACTGCGCTCGGGCGCAGAAAACCCCAGCAGGGCGACGCGGAACAACAGGCTCATGCAGGGTCGTACGGCACGGCGGGGGGCCGCGAGCCCGGGACGGGCCGGGCGGATGGATCGGGCCAACCGGGCCGGCGGATGCTGCGGACCCGCCTGCCGGCTGTCAATGCCGCGACCGCTAAGATTCGCGCCTTCCTCCTCTTCCCGGGCGCGAACGATGGCCGCCAGCAGCATCTACGACTTCGAGGCCTTGTCCATCGACGGCAGGCCTGCCCACCTCTCCAGCCAGCGCGGCAAGGTGCTGCTGATCGTCAACACGGCCAGCCGCTGCGGCTTCACGCCGCAGTTCGGCGGCCTGGAGAAGCTGTGGGAGGACTACCGCGGGCGCGGGCTCGTCGTGGTCGGCTTCCCGAGCAACGAGTTCGGCGCCCAGGACCCGGGCAGCAACGACGAGATCGCCGGCTTCTGCCAGCGCAACTACGGGGTGAGCTTCCCGATGATGGCCAAGGTGGAGGTCAACGGGTCGCAGGCGCATCCGCTGTGGCAGTGGCTGAAGAGCGAGGCGCCCGGCGTGCTGGGCACCGAGGGCATCAAGTGGAACTTCACCAAGTTCCTGGTCGGCCGCGATGGCCGCGTGCTCAAGCGCTACGCACCCAACGACGCCCCCGACGCGCTGCGCCCCGACATCGAGCGCGCGCTGGCCGCGCCGGCACCCGGGGCGTCGCAATGAGCGCAGGCTCGGGCGGATTGTCGAGCGGCGGGCCCGGCGGCCAGGTGGGCGGCGCCGCGGGCACCGCGCCCCGCACGGTCTTCGGCCATCTCGAGCCCTACGCGGGCGATCCGATCCTGAGCCTGAACGAGGCCTTCCAGGCCGACCCGCGCCCCGACAAGGTCAACCTGTCCATCGGCATCTACTTCGACGACGCCGGCCGCATCCCGGTGCTGGACTGCGTGCGCCGCGCCGAGGCGCAGATGCTCGAGGAGAGCGGCCCCAAGCCCTACCTGCCGATCGAGGGCAGCGCGGCGATGCGCAAGGCGGTCCAGGGGCTGCTGTTCGGCGCGGGCCACGAGGCGGTCGCCTCGGGTCGCGTGGCCACGCTGCAGACCGTGGGCTCCAGCGGCGGCCTGCGCGTGGGCGCCGACTTCATCCGGCGCTGGCTGCCCGGCGCGCAGGTGTGGATCAGCGACCCGAGCTGGGACAACCACCGGGCGATGTTCGAGGGCGCCGGCCTTGCCGTGCACGCCTACCCCTACTACGACGCGGCCACCGGCGGCGTGCGCTTCGACGCGATGCGCGACACGCTGGCCGGCCTGCCGGCCGGCAGCATCGTGCTGCTGCACGCCTGCTGCCACAACCCCACCGGCGTCGACCTGAGCCGCGCGCAGTGGGAGGCGCTGGTGCCGCTGCTGCGCGAGCGCGGCCTGATCCCCTACCTCGACCTGGCCTACCAGGGCTACGGCGACGGCATCGAGGAGGACGCGTTCGCGCTGCGGCTGCTGGCCGCCGCCGGCCTGACCTTCTTCGTCGCCAACTCCTTCTCTAAGAGCATGAGCGTGTACGGCGAGCGCGCCGGCGCGCTGTCGGTCGTCTGTGCCGACCGCGCCGAGGCCGAGCTCGTGCTCGGCCAGCTCAAGGCCACCGTGCGGCGCAACTACTCGAGCCCGTCGATCCACGCCGCCGGCATCGTCGCACGCGTGCTCGCCGACCCCGTGCTGCGCGCGTCGTGGGAGGCCGACGTGGCGGCGATGCGCAGCCGCATCCAGGCCATGCGGCGCGCGCTGCACGACGTGCTGGCCGCCAAGCGGCCCGGCCGCGACTTCGGCTACTTCCTCACCCAGCGCGGCATGTTCAGCTACACCGGCCTCGCCGCGGCCCAGGTCGACCGGCTGCGCGAGGAGTTCGGCGTCTACCTCGTGCGCTCGGGCCGCATCTGCGTGGCCGGGCTCAACAGCGGCAACGTCGAGCGCACCGCGGCGGCGATCGCGGCGGTGGTCGCCTAGGAGGACGCCCAGCACGGAGGGCGCAGCGCAGGCGCGCCGGGTGCCCGCCCAGCCTTCTGCTCAGGCCCGCACCGCCACGACGACGATGGCGCTGTCGGCCTGCGCGCCGGAGCGGTCGGTGGCGCGGGCGAACACCTCGAGCGTGGTGCGCCCGTCGGCGGGCACCGGCACCGTCCACTCGTAGGGGGCCTGCCGGTCGGCGCCGAGGAAGACCCAGCGGCCGCCGTCGCGACGGTAGAACGCCACCTCGTCGATGCCGTCGGCGTCCGCCGCGGCAGCCGCCACGGCCAGCGTGCCGCCCGCCGCCACCGGGCCGGCAGCGGCCGCCAGGCCGACCGACGGCTTGCGGCCGTCGCCCTCGCCGTCGCCGAAGCCGATCCAGATGCCGCCGCCGCAGGCCGCCAGCAGGCAGCACCCGAGACACGCCGCCGCCGCGGCCGAGCGCCGGCCGGTCCGAGGGGCTCGGGCAGGCGCGCCCATCAGATGCAGCGCCCCCCGTCGACCTCCATGCACACGCCCGTGATCATGCTGGCCTCGTCGCTGGCCAGGAAGCAGGCGGCGTTGCCCAGGTCCTCCGGCTGCGAGAAGCGGCCGATCGGGATGGTGGAGAGGAACTTCGCGCGCATCTCGGGCGTGTCCTCGCCCATGAAGCTCTTCAGCAGCGGCGTCTCGCCGGCCACCGGGTTCAGCGCGCAGACGCGGATGCCGAACGGCGCCAGCTCCACCGCGCTCGCGCGCGTGGCCGTGATCACCCAGCCCTTGCTGGCGTTGTACCAGGACAGGCGCGGCCGCGGGCTGACGCCGGCCGTGCTCGCCATGTTGACGACGACGCCGCGGATGCCGTGCGGGCCCGGCGCCCGGGCCTTGAAGCGCGGCACCACCTCGCGCATCGCGTGGTAGATCGCCTTCATGTTGACCGCGACGACGCGGTCGAAGTCGGCCTCGTCCACGTCCTCCAGCGGCGCGGGCAGATGCGTCACGCCGGCGTTGTTGACGAGGATGTCCAGGCGCCCGAAGTGCAGCTCGGCCGTCTCCATCATCAGCGCCACCTGGGCCGGGTTCGTGACGTCCACGCGCAGCGCGCGCGCCGCCGGCCCGCAGGCCGCGGCGACGTCCATCGCGGCCTCGAGGTTGACGTCGGCGATCACCACCTGGGCCCCCTGGGCCACGAACTTGCGCACGATGCCGGCGCCGAAGCCGCTGCCGCCGCCGGTGACGACGGCCACCTTGTCCTTCAGTCTCATCGCGATGTCTCCTGTGGGGTGGGCGGAGGGCGCCGCCCGTCGTGCGATCCGTGATGCCGTCGGCCGTGCCGTCCGTCGTGCCGTCAGTCGTGCTTGATGGCCACCGTCTTCAGCACCGAGAAGCCGTACAGCGCCTCGAAGCCCTTCTCGCGCCCGTGGCCCGAGTGCCTGACGCCGCCGAAGGGCAGCTCGATGCCGCCGCCGGCGCCGTAGTTGTTGACGAACACCTGCCCGCAGCGCAGCCGGCGCGCGAGCCGCAGCGCGCGGCTGCCGTCGCGCGTCCAGACGCCGGCCACCAGGCCGTAGGGCGTGCCGTTGGCGATCTCGAGCGCCTCGGCCTCGTCGGTGAACGGGATCAGCGCCTGCACCGGCCCGAAGATCTCCTCCTGCGCGATGCGGTGCGCCGGGTCCACGCCGGCCACCAGCGTCGGCGGCACGTAGAAGCCGCCGGCCGGCAGCGTGGCCGGCAGCGGCGCCTGGGCCGCCACGTGCAGGCCGCCCGACCGGACGAGCTCCAGGTAGCCGGCCACCAGCTCGCGCTGGCGCGCCGAGATCAGCGGCCCGACGTCGAGGTCGTCGATCGCCGGGCCGACGCGCAGCGCGCGGTAGCGCCCGGCCATCCGCTGCACCACCGTGTCGAACACGCCGCGCTGCACGAGGATGCGGCTCGCCGCCGAGCAGGTCTGGCCGGCGTTCTGGATGCCGGCGTTGACGAGGAAGGGCAGCGCTGCGTCGAGGTCGGCGTCGTCGAACACGAGCTGCGGGCTCTTGCCGCCGAGCTCCAGCGTCACCGGCACGACGTTCCTCGCCGCCGCGGCCTGGATCAGCCTGCCGACGGCCAGGCTGCCGGTGAAGGAGACGTGGTGGATGCCGGGGTGCGCCGCCAGCGCCGCGCCCGCCTCCTCGCCGAGGCCCGGCACGACGTTGAGCGCGCCGGCCGGCAGCCCCGCTGCCTCGGCGATGCGCGCGAAGGCCAGCGCCGTCAGGCAGGCCTCCTCGGCGGGCTTGAGCACGCAGGCGTTGCCCATCGCCAAAGCAGCGCCCACCGAGCGGCCGATGATCTGCATCGGATAGTTCCAGGGCACGATGTGCGCGGTGACGCCGTGCGGCTCGCGCAGCGTCAGCGCGGTGTAGCCGCTGGCGAAAGGGATCGTCTCGCCGAGCACCTTGTCGGCGGCGCCGCCGTAGAACTCGAGGTAGCGCGCCAGCGCCACCGCATCGGCGCGGCCCTGCCTGAGCGGCTTGCCGACGTCGAGCGCCTCCAGCCGTGCCAGCTCGTCGGCCTGTTCCAGCACGAGGGCGCTCATCCTCGAAAGCACGCGGCCGCGCTCGGTGGCGCTGAGCGCGCCCCAGGCGCCGCGGCCCGGCGCCGGGCCGTCGCCCCTGCCGTCGTCCCGCCCCTCGCCCAGCGCCGCCTGCGCCGCCGCCACCGCGGCATCCACGTCGGCCGCGCCACCGCGCGCGATCTCGGCCAGCGGCGAGCCGTCGGACGGGTTGGCGAGCGGCAGCGTCCGGCCGCCCGCGCAGGGGCGCCACTGGCCGCCGATGAAGACCTGGGTGGTGTCGAAGCCGATCGGCGCACCGTGCCGTGTCATCGCCTGTCTCCTTGCGGCCTCGCGGGGCCGCGCGCTTGCGGCATCATTGTCCGCGATGGGTCCGTTCCTGCTGCGGCGGCTGGCCACCTTCGTCGCCACGCTGGCCGTGGCCTCGGCGGTGGTGTTCGCCGTGCTCGAGCTGCTGCCGGGCAACGCCGCCGAGGTCATCCTCGGCGAGAGCGGCACGCCCGAGGCGGTGGCGGCGCTCGAGAAGAAGCTCGGCCTGGACCGCCCGGCGCTCGAGCGCTACCTGGTCTGGGTCGGCGGTCTCGTGCGCGGCCAGACGGCCACCAGCATCAGCTACGACACGCCCACTGCGGAGCTGATCGCCGAGCGGATGCAGGTCACGCTGCCGCTGGCGCTGATCGCGATGGCCATCACGGTCGTGCTGGCGCTCGGCCTCGGGCTGTACGCCGCCGCGCGCCACCACCGGCTGGGCGACGTGACGGTGATGACGGCCAGCCAGCTCGGCATCGCGATCCCCAACTTCTGGTTCGCGATCCTGCTGATCCTCGTGTTCGCGGTGCAGCTGCAGTGGGTCGGCGCGGGCGGCTTTCCGGGCTGGCGCGAGGACGACGGCGGCGGCCTCGTCGAGGGGCTGAAGGCGCTCGTCCTGCCCGCGATCGCGCTGGCGCTGGTGCAGGCGGCCATCCTCGCCCGCGTCACGCGCAGCGCGGTGCTGGAGGTGATGCGCGAGGACTTCGTGCGCACCGCGCGCGCCAAGGGCCTGAGCCGCCGCCAGGCGCTGTTGCGCCACGTGCTGCGCAACGCGATGATCCCGGTGCTCACGGTGGCCGGGCTGCAGTTCGCCAACCTGATCACCGGCACGATCGTGGTCGAGAACGTGTTCGTGCTGCCGGGCATCGGGCGTCTGGTGTTCCAGGCCATCGCCAACCGCGACCTGGTCGTCGTGCGCGACGTCGTGATGCTGCTCGCGGCGGTGGTGGTGCTGGTCAACTTCGTGGTCGACCTGCTGTACGCGGTGGTCGACCCGCGGCTGCGCCATGGCTGACGCGCCCGCCCCCCTGGCAGCGGCCCGCGCCGGTGCCGGCGCGGGCTTCTGGCGCCGCGCCTGGCGCCACCCCAGCTTTGCGGTCGGCGCGCTGCTGACCGCGGCGCTCGCGCTGGCGGCGCTGCTGTCGCTCGTGTGGTCGCCCTACCCGCCGGCCGAGATCGACATCCCGAACAAGCTCGCGCCGCCCGGAGCCGCGCACTGGCTGGGCACCGACAGCCTCGGCCGCGACATCGCCTCGCAGCTGCTGGTGGGGTCGCAGAACAGCATCGTCGTCGGCGTCGTCGCGGTGGGCATCGGCCTCGTGCTGGGTGTCGCGCTCGGCTGCCTGGCGGCCGCCCACGCGGCCGCGGGCGGCCGCTGGGTCGACGAGCTGGTGATGCGCGGCTGCGACTTCACGTTCGCCTTCCCGGCGCTGCTGACGGCCATCATGCTGACGGCCATCTACGGGCCGGGGCTGCTGATGAGCATCGTCGCCATCGGCATCTTCAACGTGCCGGTGTTCGCGCGCATCGCGCGCGGCAGCGCGCAGGTGGTGTGGGCGCGCGAGTTCGTCACCGCCGCGCGCGCCGCCGGCAAGGGCCCGTGGCGCATCACGCTCGACCACGTGCTGCCAAACATCGCCAGCCCGCTGGTCGTGCAGGCGAGCATCTCGTTTGCCACCGCGATCCTGGCCGAGGCGGCGCTGAGCTACCTGGGCCTGGGCACGCAGCCGCCGCAGCCGAGCTGGGGGCGCTTGCTCAACGAGGCGCAGACCCAGATGTTCCAGGCCCCGCTGCTGGCGCTGTGGCCCGGCCTGGCGATCATGGCCAGCGTGCTCGGCCTCAACCTGCTGGGCGACGGGCTGCGCGACCTGCTCGACCCCAAACTCTCGCGCCGAAGGTGAATGCCATGCTGAAGATCGAAGTCGTCTCGGACGTCGCCTGCCCGTGGTGCGCGGTCGGCGTGCACGCGCTGGGCAAGGCGCTGGACACGCTGGCGGCCGAGGGCGTCGCGTTCGAGCTGTCGTTCCAGCCCTTCGAGCTGAACCCCGACATGCCGCCCGAGGGCCAGGCCATCGGGCCCTACCTGGCCGAGAAGTACGGCATCGACGAGGCGCAGATCCGCCGCAACCAGGCCCTGCTGCGCGAGCGCGGCGCCGCGGTGGGCTTCGCGTTCGGCGAGCGTGGCCACGTCTGGAACACGTTCGACGCGCACCGGCTGCTGCACTGGGCCGGCGCGGAGGGCCCCGCCGGCGCGCAGCACGCGCTCGCGCTCGCGCTGCTGCAGTCCTACCACGGCGCGGGGCGCAACCCCTCAGACGCGGCCGTGCTGCTCGACGCCACGGCGCAGGCCGGCCTGGACGTGGAGCGCGCCCGCGCCCTGCTCGGCAGCGACGAGTTCGCGAGCGACGTGCGCGCCGAGCAGGTGGCGTGGATGGAGGCGGGCATCGACTCGGTGCCCTCCGTGGTGGTCAACCGGCGCCACCTGATCCCGGGTGCGCAGGAGCCCGAGGTGTTCGCGCGCGAACTGCGCCGGCTCGCCGCCGAGGCGCCCGCCGCCTGACCGCTGTCGGCGGCCCCGGCAGCGCCTGCGCGGGCTGCAGCGGTCGCGCAACGATCCTTGACGAAGTAAAGGGCGGCGGCGCGAGTCCGCCGCGCGCGGGCGCGCGACGTTGAACCGGTCATCGAAGGAGACGGCGATGACCTCCGGACGGCGCCCATCGGAACCACTCCCGCACCTGCCGCCGACGCAGGCGCCATTCCCGGCGGCAGCGTGGCCGCCACGCCGCCGCGCGTTCGGCCTCGCGGTGCTCGGCGCGGTCGCGCTGACCGGCTGCGTGATCGCGCCGCTGCCGCCCGCGGGTCCCTGGCGCAGCGACGAGGGCCCGGTCGTCGATGCGCCGCCGCCGCCTCCGCGCTACGAGGCGGTGCCCGTGGCCCCGGGTGTCGCCTACGTCTGGATCGGCGGCCACTGGGCCTGGCAGGCCGGCCGGCACGTCTGGATCGGCGGGCGCTGGGCGCTGCCGCCTGCCGGCCACGCGTGGGTACCGGGCTACTGGGGCCGGCACGGCCCCGGTTGGCGCTGGCACGGTGGCTACTGGAGGCGGCGTTGACCCGCTGAGCGCTCCGCCTCGGCCAGGACCAGCGGGATCCGTTCGGCGAGGAAGTCGAACGTGCGGCGCACCAGCGCGCTGCCGCGGATCTCGCGGTGCACGGCCAGCCAGCAGGGCAGCGGGGGCACCCGCAGCATCGGCAGCACCGGCACGACGCCGCTCAGCCAGGGCAGGTTGTAGGCGGCGACGAAGCCGACGCCGGCGCCGGCGGCCACCAGCCGGCCATAGGTCACCTGATCGTCCGTGCGCAGCGCGAACTGCTCGCGCCCGATCGGCAGTCCGAGCGCGGCGAAGCCGCGCAACATCGTGTCGTCGCTGTCGTAGCCCACCAGCCGGTGGTGCACCAGCTCCTCGGGCCGGCGCGGGATGCCGGCGCGCGCGAGGTAGCTCTCGTGCGCGCAGGCGGTGACGGCGATGTCGGCCAGCTTGCGCGCCACCAGCGAGGCCTGCGCCGGCCGCACCATGCGCACGGCGATGTCGGCCTCGCGCCGCAGCAGGTTGGCGATCTGGTTGGATGCGACCACCTCGACCTGGATGCCAGGCTCGGCCTGCTGCAGCGCGGCCAGCACCGGCGGCAGCAGGTAGCAGGCGGCGATCTCGCTCGTGGTGATGCGCACGGTGCCGGTGGTGCGTGCGCGCTGGCGCGTGAGCCGCTGGCGCAGCCGGTCGGCGCCGGCCTGCATAGCGCGTGCGTCGTCGGCGATGGCCAGCGCGAGCGCGGTGGGCGCCACGCCGCGCCCGGTGCGCTCGAACAACGGCGCACCCAGCTGCGCCTCCAGCGCCGCCACCTGGCGCGACAGCGTCGGCTGCAGCGCCCCCAGCTGCTTGGCGGCGCCGCTCAGGCTGCCGGCATCGAGCACGGCCAGGAAGCTGTGCACCAGCGCCCAGTCGAAGTCTCCGCCCGATGCTGCCGTGGCGCCTGCCGGGCCTGCCGGGCCTGCCGGGCCTGCCGGGCCTGCCGGGCCTGCCGGGCCTGCTGCGCCTGCTGCGCCCAATGTGGGGGCCTCCGCCACTGTTCCCGCCATGCGTAAATGTATGCCATCATTACTCACATCAGCAATTGCGGAATGGATGGTCCCGGCGCACAGTGTGGTCATCGCGGCCCTCGGCCGAGCCTCTCGCGGAGTCCTTCATGAGCCATCGCACCGTTCTCGTCCTGGGCGCCACCGGCCGCCTCGGCGCCGCGGTCGCTGCCGCCTTCGCCGCCGCCGGCTGGCGTGTGCTGGCGCAGTCGCGGCGCGCGCCGGCGTCGCTCCCGGCCGGCGCCGCCCATCTCGGCGTGGCCCTCGAAGACACCGCGGCGCTGGTGGCCGCCGCCGCCGGCGCGGATGTCGTGGTCCACGCGGTCAACCCGGCCTACACCGACTGGGAGCGGCTGCTGCTGCCGCTTGGCCGCCTCGCGCTCGATGCCGCCGAGCGGCTGGGGGCGGTGTTCATGCTGCCGGGCAACGTCTACGGGTTCGGCGAGCAGATGCCCGCCGTGCTGCGCGAGGACACGCCCGAGCGGCCGACCACCAGCAAGGGCCGGCTGCGCGTGGCGCTGGAAGCCGAGATGCGCGACCGCGCCGAGGCCGGGCGGCTGCGCGCGGTGGTCGTCCGCGCCGGCGACTTCTACGGCGCCGGCCAAGGCTCGTGGCTCGACCTGGCGGTGGTCAAGTCGATGCGCGAGGGCAAGCTCGTCTATCCGGGCCCGCTCGACCGGCCGCATGCCTGGGCCTATCTGCCCGACCTGGCGCGCGCGTTCGTCGCCGTGGCCGAGCGCGCCACCGGCGGCGCGGCGACGGCCGCGCCCGCCTTCGAGACGCTGCACTTCGAGGGCCACACGCTCACCGGCGCCGAACTGCTCGACCTCGTGCAGGCCACGGCCGCCGGCATCGGCCTCGCACCGGCGCGCGGCTGGCGCCGCGGCGGCATGCCCTGGGCGTTCATCCGCGCCATGGGCCTGTTCGTGCCGATGATGCGCGCCATCGCCGAGATGAGCTACCTGTGGCGCGTGCCGCATGCGCTGGACGGAACCCGCCTGGCCGCGCGCGTGGGCGCGCTGGCGCAGACGCCGCCGCGCCAGGCCATGCGCCAGGCGCTGCTCGACCTGGGCTTCGGCGCTGGCGCACCCTCTGCCGCGGCCGCGCACTGAGCGCCAGCCGTCGCCCCTCCGGTCTCCCGCGACCGAATGGATCCCGCGATGCCGCGATGAAGACCTCGGCCCCGGCCTTGCATTAACCCGGCACCGATGCCGCGTTGCCCGCCCCGGCGCGGGCACGGGTGCTCGGCGCGCTGCTGATCGCCCAAGGCCTGCTGGTCCTGGCGCCGATCGCGGCCGGCTACGGCGTGTAACCGCTGTACTCGGTGCTGCTCGCGCCGGTGCTGCCCGTCTTCGGCGGCCCCGACGTCATGCCGAAGGCCGTGGCCGTGGGCCTGCTGTCGGCCTGGATGATCGCGACCGGGGTGCGGGCGCTGTGGGGCGGGGTGTTGCGCTGAGCCCGCGCGGGGCCCGGCGGCGCGAGCTATCGTCGCGCCTCCGGCCCTGCGCCCGCCGCCGCCCGTGCCTCTCCTCCAAGTCACCGACCTCCGCGTCACGCTCCCCACCGCCCGCGGCCCGGCGGCGGCGCTGCGCGAGGTGGGCTTCACGCTCGACCGCGGGCAGACGCTGGGGCTGATCGGCGAGTCGGGCTGCGGCAAGAGCATGACCGCGCTCGCGCTGATGGGTCTGCTGCCCGAGGGCGCGCAGGTGCAGGGCTCGATCCGCTTCGACGGCACCGAGCTGACGACGCTGCCCGAGGCCGACTGGTGCCGGCTGCGCGGCAACCGCATCGGCATGGTGTTCCAGGAGCCGATGACCGCGCTCAACCCGCTGCACACGGTGGGCCGGCAGATCGCCGAGCCGCTGCGGCTGCACCGCGGCCTCGACGCCGCCGCGGCGCGCGCCGAGGCGCTGCGGCTGCTCGAGCGCGTGCAGCTGCCGCAGGCGCGCGCCCGGCTCGACGCCTGGCCGCACCAGCTCTCGGGCGGGCAGCGGCAGCGCGTCGTGATCGCCATCGCGCTGGCCTGCAAGCCCGACCTGCTGATCGCCGACGAGCCGACCACCGCGCTCGACGTGACGATCCAGCGCGAGGTGCTCGACCTGATCGGCGCGCTGGTGCGCGAGTCGCGCATGGCGCTGCTGCTGGTCAGCCACAACCTGGGCGTGATGGCCGACCGTGTCGAGCGCGTGGCCGTGATGTACGGCGGGATGGTGGTCGAGAGCGGGCCGACGGCGCGCGTGTTCGGCGAGCGCGCACACCCCTACACGCAGGGCCTGTTCGCGGCCCGGCCTCGGCTCGGGCTGGCGCGCGGCACGCGGCTGGCCACCATCGCCGGCCGCGTGCCCGAGCTGGCGGACCTGCCGGCGGGCTGCCCGTTCGCACCGCGCTGCGCTCGCGCTGGCGACGACTGCCGCGCGGCGCTGCCGGCCGCCGGCACGGCCGGGGCCGCCGACCACGAGGTGCGCTGCCTGCGCCCGGGCGCGGCGGCCCCGGCGGCCGCGGAGGTGCCGGCGTGAGCGGCGCGCCGCTGCTGGCGGCCGAGGGCCTGGGCAAGCGCTACCGGCTGCCGCGCGAGCATCTGTTCGCCGCGGCACCCGAGGTGCAGGCGCTGGAGGACGCGAGCTTCACGCTGCACGCCGGCCGCAGCCTGGGCATCGTCGGCGAGTCGGGATCGGGCAAGAGCACGCTGGCGCGGCTGGTGATGGCGCTGGAGCGGCCGAGCGCGGGTCGGGTGCTGCTGGAGGGCCGCGACCTGAATGCGCTCGACGCCGCCGCGCTGCGCGCCGAGCGCGCCAGGATGCAGATGGTGTTCCAGGACCCGTACGGCTCGCTCGACCCGCGCCGCACCGTGCTGCAGACGGTGGCCGAGCCGCTGGCCGTGCTGCACGGTGCCGGCCGCGCCGAGCAGCGCGAGCGCGCCGCCGAGGTGCTGGACGCGGTGGGGCTGCGCGCCACCGACCTGCCCAAGTACCCGCACGAGTTCAGCGGCGGCCAGCGCCAGCGCATCGCGATCGCGCGGGCGCTGGTCACCCGGCCGCGGCTGATCGTCGCCGACGAGCCGGTGAGCGCGCTCGACGTCAGCGTGCAGGCCCAGGTGCTGAACCTCATGCAGGACCTGCAGGACCGCTACGGCGTCACCTACCTCTTCATCAGCCACGACCTGGCCGTGGTGGACCTGGTCTGCGACGAGGTGCTGGTGCTGCAGGCCGGGCGGATCGTCGAGCGCGGCCACCCCGACCGGCTGTTCCGCGCCCCCGAACATCCCTACACGCGGCGGCTGCTCGAGGCCGTGCCGGGCGCGGCGCGCCCGCTGGCCGGATGATCCGCCGGCGCGTCACAATGACGCCACCACCCGGTAGCCCACGCCAGGAGAGCCCCCGATGAGCTTCCAACGTCGCCACGTCAACGCCCTGCTCGCCGGCATCCCGCTGGCGGGTCTCGCGCCGCTCGCCCACGCGCAGTCGCGCCGCGACTCCGTCGTGCTCGGCATGGTCCTCGAGCCGCCCGGCCTCGACCCCACCAGCGGCGCTGCCGCCGCCATCGGCGAGATCGTCCACTACAACGTGCTCGAGGGCCTGACGAAGATCGGCATGGACGGCTCGGTGACGCCGCTGCTGGCCGAGAGCTGGCTGCTCGGCCCCGACGGCAAGACCTACTCCTTCGTGCTGAGGAAGGGCGTCAAGTTCAGCGACGGCAAGCCCTTCGACGCGAGCGCGGTCAAGTTCAGCTTCGAGCGCGCCAAGGCCCCCGGCAGCACCAACAAGGCGAAGAAGGCGCTGTTCGACAACATCTCGCGCGTCGAGGTCGTCGACGCGCACCGCGTGATCCTGGTGCTCGACAAGCCCGACGCCGCCACGCCGTTCCGGCTGGGCGAGAACACGGCCGTGATCCTGCACCCGGACAGCGCCGCGCAGGCCGCGACCAAGCCGGTCGGCACGGGGCCCTTCACGGTCGAGAACTGGGCCAAGGGCAGCGCGGTCACGCTGGCGCGCTGGGACGGCCACCGCGACGCGTCCAAGGTGCGGCTGAAGAAGGTGACCTTCCGCTTCATCAACGACCCGGCGGCCCAGGTGGCCGCGCTGCTGGCCGGCGACATCGACGGCATGCCGCGCTTCGGCGCGCTGCAGGCCCTCAAGCAGTTCCAGGCCGACAAGCGCTTCACGGTGGAGATCGGCTCCACCGCCGGCAAGGGCATCATGGCCATCAACAACCGCAAGCCGCCGTTCAACGACGTGCGGGTGCGGCGCGCGCTCAGCCACGCCATCGACCGCCAGGCCTTCATCAACGGCGCCCAGGAAGGCCTGGGGCGCCCGATCGGCAGCCACTTCGCGCCGACCGACCTCGGCTACCTCGACCTCACCAAGACCTACCCGCACGACCCGGACAAGGCCCGGGCGCTGCTGCGCGAGGCCGGCGTGACGACGCCGCTGAACGTGACGCTGACGCTGCCGCCGCCGCAGTACGCGCGCAAGGGCGGCGAGATCATCGCCGCGCAGCTGGCCAAGGTGGGCATCAACGCCAGGATCGAGAACGTCGAGTGGGCGCAGTGGCTCGCCGGCCCGTTCAAGGGCAACTTCGACCTGACCATCATCAACCACGTCGAGCCGCTCGACTACGCCACCGCCTACGCCGACCCGAACTACTACTTCGGCTACGACAGCGCGCGCTTCCGCGGCATGGTGGCCACGCTGGCGGCCACCAGCGACCAGAAGGAGAAGGCGCGGCTGTGGCGCGAGATCCAGCGCCAGCTCGCCGAGGATGCGGTCAACGTCTTCATCTGGAACCCGGCGCAGGTGGCGGTGTTCCGGCGCGGGCTGCGCGGGCTGTGGAACAGCTCGCCGATCTTCGCCAACGACATGGCCGCGGTCAGCTGGGCGCCGGCCGGCGCCTGAAGGACTCCCGGGCGCGCCCGCGCGCCGCGGGCGCATACTCGCTGCGATGGGCAAGCAGACGATCGAGCGGCTGTACGCGGCCTTCTCCAACCTCGACGGGGCGGGCATGGAGGCCTGCTACGCCGAGCGCGCGCGCTTCGAGGACGAGGCCTACGTGTTGTCGGGCCGGCGCCAGATCGGCGCGATGTGGCGCATGCTGTGCGAGGGCGCGCGCATGCAGGGCATCGCCCACTGGCGGCTGGTGGTGCGCGACGTGCGCGCCAACGCCGCCAAGGGGCGCGCCCACTGGGAGGCACACTACCTCTACGGGCCGGGCCGGCGCGAGGTCCACAACCGCGTCGACGCCGAGTTCGAGTTCGACGACGACGGCCTGATCCTCCGCCACCGCGACCGCTTCGGCATGTGGAGCTGGTCGCGCCAGGCCCTCGGCCTGCCGGGTCTGCTGCTCGGCTGGACGCCCTGGCTGCGGGCCAAGGTGCGCTGGCAGGCCGGGCAGCAGCTGCAGCGCTACGTCGAGAAGCGGCGCTGATGGATCGGCAGCTCGACGGGGCCGGGGACGAGGGCCGGGGCGCACTGCACGCGCTGTCGGCCGCTGCGCTCGGGCGCGCCTACGCCGCAGGTTCGCTGTCGCCCTGCGAGGTCGTCGATGCCGTGGTCGCCCGCGTCGAGCGCCTGGAGCCGCTGGTGCAGGCGCTGTGGGCCTTCGACGCCGGTGCGGCGCGCGCGGCGGCACGCGAGTCCGAGGCGCGCTGGCGGCAGGGCAGGCCGCTGTCGCCGCTGGACGGCGTGCCGCTGACGCTGAAGGAGAACATCGCCACGCGCGGCACCCCGATGCCGCTGGGCAGCGCGGCGACCGAGCTCGTGCCCGCGGCCGACGACGCGCCCCCCGCCGCGCGGCTGCGCGAGGCCGGCTGCGTGCTGCTGGCCCGGACCACGATGCCCGACTACGGCATGCTGAGCTCGGGCCTGTCGAGCTTCCACGGGCGCGAGGGCCGGCTCACCCGCAACCCCTGGGATCTGGCCACCAACCCCGGCGGCAGCAGCGCCGGCGCCGGCGCTGCTGCCGCCGCCGGCTACGGCCCGCTGCACCTGGGCACCGACATCGGCGGCTCGATCCGCCTGCCCGCCACCTGGTGCGGCATCGTCGGCTTCAAGCCGAGCAACGGGCGCGTGCCGATCAAGCCGCCATACATCGGCCGCGTGGCCGGCCCGATGACCCGCACGGTGCAGGACGCGGCGCTGATGATGGGCGTGCTGGCCCGCCCCGACTGGCGCGACACCACCAGCCTGCCGCCGCAGCCCATCGCCTGGGACGATCTCGACGTCGACGACGACCTGCGCTGGCTGCGCGGGCTGCGCCTGGGCCTGTGGCTCGACGCCGGCTGGGGGCTGCCGCTGGACGGCGCGGTGCGCGCCGCGGTCGAGGCCGCGGCGCGCCGCTTCGAGGCCGCAGGCGCCATCGTCGAGCCGCTGCCGCCCTTCGTGCAGCGCGAGATGGCCGACGGCATCGACCTGTTCTGGCGCATGCGCAGCTGGATGGACATCTCGGCGCTGCCCCCGGCGCGCCGCGAGCGCGTGCTGCCGTACATCCGCGAGTGGGTCGCGCCCGGCGCGCGCTACAGCGCCGCGCAGCTGTTCCACGGCTTCAGCCAGATCGGCGTGCTGCGCGAGGCCACGGTGGCCGCGACGCAGCCCCACGACTTCGTGCTCGCACCGGTGGCGCCGCTCACCCGCTACCCGGCCGCGCACGCCAGCCCCACCAACGACCCCGCGCGCGCGATGGAGCACATCGGGTTCACGCTGCCGTTCAACATGAGCGAGCAGCCGGCCGTCAGCGTGCCCTGCGCGCACGACGCCGACGGCGCGCCGGTGGGCCTGCAGATCATCGGCCGCCGCCACGACGACCTCGGCGTGCTGCGACTGGCGCGCGCCTGGGAGCGGCTGCGCCCGGCCGACGCGCTCGCGCCCTGGCCTCTCACGGCCTGAGCCCCCGGGGGCGCGCGCTACAGTCTCGTCATGAGCGCCCGCGGCCCCAGCGACGCGCGCGGCAACCCGAGCGGGAGCCGCAGCGCCGACGCGCGCGGGCACGCCGAGCAGGCGCTGTGGCGGATGATGTCGTCGTACGACGATCCGCTGGCCGAGTTCGACGCGGCCATGTCCGCCGACCCGGGCTGGGCGCTGCCGCACGTGATGAAGGCCGGCTTCCTGCTCGGTCGCGCCGAGCCTGCGCTGCTGCACGAGGTGGCGGCGCACCTGTCGCACGCCCGTGCGCTCGCCGCCGGGGCCCCGGCGCGCGAGCGCGCCCACCTCGACGCCGTGCAGCAGGCCGCCGAGGGCCGCTGGCACGCCGCCAGCCGCACCTGGGACGACCTGCTGGTCGAGCACCCGCGCGACGCGCTCGCGCTGCACTGGGCGCAGCAGTGCGACCTGCTGCGCGGCGACGCGGCCGCGCTGCGCAGCCGTCCCGCGCGTGCGCTGCCGGAGTGGGACGACGCCGACCCGCTGCACCCGCACCTGCTGGGCCTGTACGCATTCGGCCTCGAGGAGTGCAACCTGCACGCGCAGGCCGAGGAAGCCGGCCGGCGCGCGCTGGCTGCCGACGCGCGCGTGCCCTGGGCCGTGCACGCGGTGGCCCACGTGATGGAGATGCAGGGCCGCTTCGAGGAGGGCTCGGCCTGGCTGCGGCAGCATCAGGCGCAGTGGGCCGAGGGCACCCTGCTCGCCGGCCACCTGTGGTGGCACAAGGCGCTGTTCCGGCTCGAGGCGCTGGACGTGGCCGGGGTCATGCGCATCGTTGACGCCCATCTCGACGGCGCGGCGCTGCGCGGCACGCTGCAGCGCGTCGACGCCACGGCGCTGCTGTGGCGGCTGCACCTGCTGGGCGAGGACGTCGCCGGCCAGGCTGCCGCGCTGCTGCACGACTGGGACCTGCCGGCCGAGCACGCCGGCCACCACGCCTTCTTCGACGTGCATGCGGTGATGGCGATGCTGGCGGCGGGACGCGCCGGCTGCGCCGAGCGCCACGTCGCGCGCTGCGCCGAGCGCGCACTGGCGCCGCAGGACGCTCGGCGCGCCAACCACCAGACCGCGCGCGAGGTCGGCCTGCCGCTGATGCGCGGGCTGCTGGCGTTCGCGCGCGGCCAGCACGCGGCCGCCTGTGAGTTGATCCACCCGGTGCGTGCGCTGGCGCCGCGCCTGGGCGGCAGCCACGTGCAGCGCGACGTGGTCGACCTCACCTTGCTGGCCTGCGCGGCACGCGGCGGCCCGGCCGCGCTCGGCCGCGCCCTGCTCAACGAGCGCGTGATGGCAAAGCCCGTGACCCCGCTGACGCGGCGCTGGGTCGAGGCGCTGGGCGGCGGCGTCGCCGCCCGCGCCTGAGGGGGCCGGCCGGTGAGCGACCCCCGCGCCGACCGCGAGCGGGAGCGCGAGCAGCGGCTCAAGCTGCTGGAGGACGACATCGGCCGCCACCTCGCCGAGAGCGCGAAAAGCGGCGAGCTCGCGCGCGCGCCGAGCTTCGGCAAGCCGCTCGACTTCGGTGACGGCTACGACGAGACGCCGGCCGAGCTGCGCATGGCGATGAAGGTGCTCAAGGACGCCGGCGTCGTGCCGGCCGAGGTCGAGGCGATGCAGCGCATCGCGGCCTTGCAGGCCGAGCTCGACGCGCTGGCGCCGGATGCGCCGGCCGCCGGGCCGTTGCGGCGCCGCATCGCCGACCTGCGCATCGCGCTGGCGTTGCGGCTCGAGGGCTTGCGGCGCAGCGGCCAGCTCTGAGCGGTCGGCCCTGAGCGGTCGGCCCTGAGCGACCGCCGCCGGAACCCGCCCGGGGCCCCGGCGTCGGCGCCGCCGGGCCGAGACACCCAACGGTCACTGCTCCGTCACCGCGCTTTCATGCGCGCCGCGGACAGTGCGGCTCCATCTCAACCTGGAGCTGTGCATGAACGACCGCGTCGAATCCGCCTTCCTCGGCCACGGCGAGGAGGACTCCAACACCTCGTCCAACCCCACCTTCGACAGCGTCGTGCAGGCGCGACTGTCGCGGCGCAGCCTGCTGCGCGGCGGCGTCGGCACCGCGGCCACGGCGCTGCTCGGCGGCCTGTCGCTCGCGGCCTGCGGCGGCGGCGACGACGAGCCGGCTCCCGCCGCGGCGTCCACCGGGACGCTGCTCGGCTTTGCCGCGGTGGCCAAGTCGCTCGACGACCGCATCACCGTCCCCGCCGGCTACACGGCCAGCGTGCTGCTGGCGCTGGGCGACCCGCTGGCCGCGGGCGTGTCCGCGTTCCGCAACGACGGCACCGACAGCGGCTACGACCGGCGCGTCGGCGACGACCACGACGGCATGGAGTACTTCGGCCTGTCGACCACCGGCACGCCCGACCCGGCGAACAGCGCGCGTGCGCTGCTGGGCATCAACCACGAGTACATCAACCAGCTGTTCCTGCATCCGAACGGCCCGTCTCCGAACCCGCGCCCGGCCGGCGAGACCGACATCGAGGTCGATGCCCACGGCGTCTCGATCGTCGAGATCGCGCGCAGCGGCAGCACCTATGCCTACGTCCAGAACTCGACCTTCAACCGCCGCATCACGGCGGCCACCGAGATCCAGTTCTCGGGCCCGCTGCGCGGCCACCCGCTGCTGATCACGAAGTTCTAGACGCCCGCCACGAAGACGCGCGGCACCGTGAACAACTGCGGCACCGGCAAGACCCCCTGGGGCACGCTGCTCACCGGCGAGGAGAACTGGACCGGCTACTACTTCCGCGCTGCCGGCGACCAGGCGCTGCGCACCGCCAAGGCCAACACCGCGCTCGCGCGCTACGGCCGCAACGTCACGGGCACCGCCGCCGCGGCCAGCCGCTACGGCTGGGAGACCGCGGGTGCGGCCGACAAGTACGCGCGCTGGAACACCAGCGTCACCGGCGCCACCCCGGCGGACGACTACCGCCACGAGATCAACGGCCAGGGCTACATCACCGAGATCGACCCGTACGACCCGGCGTCGGTGGTCAGGAAGCGCACCGCGCTCGGCCGCATGGCGCACGAGAACGCGGCCTTCGGCAAGCCGGTGGCCGGCAAGCCGCTGGCCGTCTACCTGGGCGACGACGCGCGCAACGAGTACATCTACAAGTTCGTCAGCACCGACAACTGGGTGGCGGCCGACGCCACCGCGCCCAACCGCATGGCCACCGGCGACAAGTACCTCGACCGCGGCAAGCTGTTCGCGGCGAAGTTCAACGCCGACGGCACGGGCCAGTGGATCGAGCTGTCGATGGCCAACCCGACGGTGGCCGGCTTCGCCGGCTACGCGTTCGCCGACGACGGCGACGTGCTGATGCACGCCCGCCTGGCGGCCGACGCGGTGGGCGCGACCAGGATGGACCGCCCGGAGTGGTGCGCGGTGGCCGGCAGCGGCGAGGTCTACTTCACGCTCACGAACAACAGCAACCGTCGCCTGGGCACGGTGACGGGCTCCCAGCTCAACCCCGATGCCGCCAACCCGCGCGTCTACACCGACATCCGCGGCGCCAGCACGGTGCAGAGCGGAAACCCCAACGGCCACGTGATCCGCCTGCGCGAGAACGGCGGCGAGCCCGCCGCCACCGCCTTCGCCTGGGACATCTACCTGTTTGGCGCCGAGGCCGGCTCGCCCACGAACGTGATCAACCTGTCGGGCCTGACCAGCGACAACGACCTGTCCAGCCCCGACGGCCTGGTCTACACGCCGAGCACCGGGCTGCTGTGGGTGCAGACCGACGACGGCGCCTACACCGACGTCACCAACTGCATGATGCTGGCCGCGGTGCCCGGCACCGTGGGCGACGGCGGGCCGGTGACGATCGACTACGGCGCCAGCGGCACCGTGACCACGCGCGCGGGCAGGAAGCAGACCGCGACCACGCTCAAGCGCTTCCTGGTCGGCCCGGTCGACCAGGAGATCACGGGCCTGGCCGAGACACCCGACGGCAAGGCGCTGTTCCTGAACGTTCAGCACCCGGGCGAAGAGACGCCGTTCTCGGCGATCGGCGACCCGAGCAAGTACACCAGCCACTGGCCGGGCAACGCCGGCTACGGCCCGGGCGGCGCCAACGCGCGCCCCCGCTCGGCCACGGTGGTCGTGGTCAAGAACGACGGCGGGCGCGTGGGGACCTGAGGGCGGCAAGGGGCAGAGGGCAGAGGGCAGGGCGGGCAGGGCGGGCAGGGCGGGGGAGGGGGGGCAGGAGGGCGCGCTGCCGAGGGGCTGGAAGCAGGCCGGCGCCGCGTCCACAATCGGCGGCTCGGCTCCTGCCGCCCC
>Ga0209985_10001429_pt1 | contig 23515 bp, 16 predicted proteins | sample NOAtaG_FD_187305 | JGI IMG/M metagenome (GOLD analysis project Ga0209985, IMG submission 187305) | Freshwater lake microbial communities from Lake Erie, under a cyanobacterial bloom - NOAA_Erie_Diel6S_1000h metaG (SPAdes) (version 2) | ecosystem: Environmental > Aquatic > Freshwater > Lake ...
GTTGCCGCCGACACGCGTCCAGCCAGGGTTAGGAAACAGATTGTCTGTAAGCATTTGTACCAGTTGTGGCGGGCGACCAGTTCGGGATGAACAAATGAAGTGATAACAGAAAGAACAAGTAACGGGGATTGTTTTATACCTCAGGCATAGTCGCCGCGGCAACCTGATCAGCGGGTTCTGACGAGATGTCATATATTTTATCGCCCCAAATTGTATCTGGAATGGCAAACCGGGTGGCGCGAATGACGACTCGATGGCTGGTATTACGCAACTTTTCGTCTGTTCTGACGTGGATTTAACACGACCAACGTATACTCGCCTCCGTAATCTATCCTGGCTGGTGTTGATTGTCGCCGTGCTTGAATTGCGGGTGATCGATTGACGAGGCTGACTGGCGGCGCGGTTCGGAGAGTTGCCGCAGCTGCCCGGCAGAGGCAGTAGTCTGGTTTAATGTTGTTCGAATGGAAAGATAGGAGAAGATATGGGTTTGGGCGTAAGCTTCACAAGACGTTTGATGCGCGGGGCAGGGCTGGTGGTAATGTTCTGCCTTCTGGCCGGACTTCAGGTCCAGGCGCAGTTTGAGACGGCGGCGGTGCTGGGAACCGTGCGTGATCAGGCGGGAGCAGTGCTCCAGGGCGCCCGCGTCACGCTGCGCAACACGGCCACCGGAATTACGGCGACGGCGACGACCGACGCCAATGGCGACTACTCGTTCCCCTCGGTCAAGATCGGCGTCTACCGTGTCTCGGCGGAGCTGCAGGGGTTCTCGATCGGCGCCGTCGACCAGGTCAATGTGACCGTCGAGGCCCGGCAGCGGGTCGATATCACCCTCCAGGTGGGGGCGACGACCGAGATCGTCACGGTGACCGGACAGGCCCCCCTGCTCGAGACGGAGTCGAGTTCGAAGGGGCAGGTGATCGGCGAGAAGCAGATGATCAATCTGCCGATACTTGGTCGCACCTACTCATCCCTGGCGCTGCTGACCCCGGGCGTTCGCCAGTCGCAGTCGGGGAACCAGGGCGACATCTCCTTCCGGCGTGAAGGCGCTTACAACGTCAACGGACTGCGGAGCGTCTATAACAACTTTCTGCTCGACGGCATCGACAACAACTTCTATGGGACGACCAACCAGGGATTCTCGAACCAGGCGATTCAGCCCTCACCAGACTTTGTCGCCGAGTTCAGAATGTCGGTCAACACCTACAGCGCCGAATATGGACGGACGACCGGGGCAGTCATGAATGTCTCGACCCGCAGCGGGACGAACGAGTTTCACGGACGACTCTGGAACTATCTGCAGAACACGGCGCTCAATGCCACCGGTTTCTTCCGGCCGGTCGACGGGCGCAAGCCCCAGGTCAATCGGAACCAGTTTGGCTTCGTCATTGGCGGACCGGTCATTCGCGACCGGACCTTCTTCATGCTCGACTACGAGGGTTCACGCTGGATCCAGAGTCCATTTGGACTGGCCTCGCTGCCAACGCTCGACCAGCGGCGGGGCGTCCTGACGACCGATGTGCGCGTCCCCTACGATTTCGTCGACGACACCGGCCGGACGATCACCGCCGGCACGGTGATCGCGGCTGGTCAGCCAGTGCCGATGACGAGGTTTGCGCGCACCGTCCTTGCCAACCTGCCGGCGCCAAACCGCGCCGGTGGCGGAGCCTTTGGCGTCGCCAACAACTTTGGCGGGTTTGTCCGCAACCGCCTCTTCGAGGACAAGGGCGACCTGCGCCTCGATCACACCTTCAGCGACAAGCTCAACGGTTTTGCCCGCTACAGCCATCGCCGCCAGTCGATTCAGCAGCCGGGTCTCGTGACCGGCCTGTCGGGCGGCAATGCCATCGGCAACCTCGCGACCTACAACCAGCAGGCGGTGGGTGGCCTGACCTGGACCGTCAATCAGAACACGATCCTCGACTATCGGTTTGCGCTGACCCGGCTCGGAATGGATCGGCGCCCGGCGCTCGTCGGCGGACCGAGCATGCGGGACCTCTTTGGAATCACCGGGCTACCCGAAGGGGTTGGCGTCCGCGGCGGCATCACGCCGCAGGACATCGGTGGACTTGGAACGCGCATCGGTCGCCAGTCGACCAATCCACAGTCGCAGTTTCCGACGACGATCAACTCACGTCTCAATATGACCTTTCTCGCCGGGCGTCACAGCCTCAAGACCGGTTATGAGTATGCCGCGCTCAATCAGCAGGTCGATGATACCAATCCGCTCTATGGCATCGACAATTACGGCGGCGGCTTCAGCCGTCCCACGGCGACCGTCGCCACCAACTACCTTCACAATCTGGCCGACTTCTTCTTTGGCGCCCGCAACAACTACCAGCTGGCGACCCAGGCGGTGGCCAGAATGCGCCAGCGCTTCCACTACTGGTATCTCCAGGATGACTTCAAGGTCAACCAGCGCCTGACGCTCAATCTCGGTCTGCGCTACGAGTTGGTGACCCCGGTCTATGACGCTGATAATCGGCTCGCCAACTTCGACCCGGCCAGCAAGTCGGTCGTCCTCGCCGGCTCCGGCTCGGTCGCCGCGCGATCCTTGCGCAATCTCGACAAGAACAACTTTGTCCCGCGGCTTGGTCTGGCCTACCGTTTGTCTGACAACATGGTCGTGCGGGCCGGCTATGCGCTCGGCTACAACTACTGGAACCGCATGGCGAGCGCCGAACTGATGAACACCAACGCGCCCTTCGTCACCCGCGCTTCGGTGCAGAACACCGCGGCCACGATTGGCAATCTCTGCACCGGCAACAACTTTGCCGGCTGCTTCCGGCGCACCCAGGATGGTTACCCGACCAACCTGCTCACCAGTCCGGGCAGCGTGATCCTCTACATGCCAAAGGATCTGCCGTGGAGCTATGTGCAGAACTGGCACCTGACCATTCAGCGCCAGTTGACAAGGAACACGCTGATCGATGTCGCCTATGTCGGAAATCGCGGCGTCGATCTGCCGATTCTGGCCGACTACAATCAGGCCCGTCCGCTGACGGCCGCCGAGCTGGCGCTGCCGGCGGCGCAGCGTCCGTCACTGCTCGACCGCCGACCGATCCAGAGCGTCAACATTCCCGGAAACGGGGCAGTCCGGGTCGGCAACATCACCGCGGTGCTGGCCGATGGCTTCTCGAGCTACAATGGCCTGCAGGTCAAGGTCGAGCATCGCGCCAACTCCCTGCTGCTGCTCAACTCCTTCACCTACTCCAAGGCGATCGACAACTCTTCGCAGGTTCTCGAGGTGAGCAATGGCGGTTCGCCCAATCCGCAGAACCTGCTCGATCCGCGCAACGACAAGGGGCCGTCCAGTTTCGACCAGCGCTTCAACAACACGACGAGCGTTGTCTGGGAGATGCCGATTGGAAAGGGACGCGCCTTTGGCGGATCGATGCCGGCGGCGCTCGACGCCGTCATTGGCGGCTGGGTTCTCAGCAGCACGGTCTCGCTCCAGAGCGGTCAGCCGCTCAATCTTCGCTACGCCGATTTCGACCAGCGGCTCTCCGACGGGCAGCCGGACTTTCTCGGCGGAGTGGCGCTGCGCCCCAATGTTGGCAGCGGTGCGGTGCGTTCGACCGCGGCGCAGCGCAAGGCCCTCGGACTGCAGGAGTTTGAGTACTACTTTGACCGCACCAATATCACCATTCCAACGGCCGACCGACCCTTTGGCAATCTTGGCCGCAACGCCGTCTATGGCTTCCCCTTCTACCAGGTGGACCTCGGAGTGCAGAAGAACTTTGACCTCCGCTTCATCAACGAGGAGGCGCGACTCGAGTTCCGGACAGAGTTCTTCAATCTCTTCAACCGGACCAACTTCAGTGCGCCGAACACCGATGCCCGCAGCGCGGCCTTTGGCCGGGTGGCGAGCACTTTCGATCCGCGCATCGTCCAGTTTGCCCTGAAGCTCCATTTCTAAAACGGGCATAACATGACGATCAATGCCGGCCGGAATGGGGATCCCTGTTCCGGCCGGCGTTCATGGTGGGCTCGATCGTTGCTCTTTCGTCAATCTAACTTGCTGGCACAAGGGCAGATTTGTTGGCACACGGACCGGGGAGCGGTTTTCAAAGAGTGCCCAGGGAAGATTATGCTAGTGCCGTGGGACGATCTTCTCGTCGATAGACTTTGATGTGAGGTGGCATAGGTGATGAATACTTCGAGAAAGAACAAAAAGATAAGGCAGATTACGGTCATGGTTGCGTCGCTGCTGATCGGCGGAGTGGTCGGGTGGGTGGGCATCACTCTCGCCGTCCGGATTCCCATCATCAGACAGTTCCTCGATCAGATGGCTGGAGCGCTTGGCCCGTTCGATCTGCTGCTGACACTTCCGATCATTGTGCTGGTCATCTTCGTTCATGAGCTGGGCCACCTCGCCGGTGGCCTGGCCCAGCGCATGAGATTTCTCCTGCTCATCGTCGGACCATTTCAGTGGACACGAAGTACAACCGGCGTCAGGTTTGCCTGGAACCTCAATCCAAACCTGATGGGCGGCCTGGCGGCCGCGACCCCGGATCGCCAGCGACCAGTTCTGCCCCAGATGCTCGGACTCGTCATCGGCGGCCCGCTCGCCAGTCTTCTCCTGGCGGCCGGATCGCTGGCTCTCGCCGGACAGTCTGATGGCCGGCTGGCGGCGCAGCTCAACTTTACCGGCCTGATGTCGCTGCTCATCTTTCTCGCCACGGCGACCCCCTTTCGCGCCGGGGGCATGCAGAGTGATGGCTGGCAGTTGATCGAGCTGCTGCGTGGCGGTCAGGCCGTTCTCGAGCGCCAGCTGATCCTCGAGGTCATGGGGAACAGCCTCGCTGGTGTCCGTCCGCGCGACTGGGATCCCGGGGCAATCGGCCAGCTCGAGAATCTCGAGAGCGACGAACCGCTGCGCAAGATTGCCGCCCGACTCCAGGCCTTCTACTACTATTGGGATCGTGGAGAGATGGGCCAGGTCCGGCCCCTTGCCCACTGGCTCGCTGACCATGTCGATCAGTATCCGGATGGCTTCCGCCAGGCCATCCACCTGGATCTGGCTGTCTTCGCTCTCGACCCCACTCGGGAAGCCGACCCTGACCCCGGAATCTCTGCCGCGACCCACACGGCGGCGGCCTCCGGAGGCGTGGTCGATCCGGCCCGCCGCCAGCTCCTGGCCGCCATCCAGGCTTGTCACGACCACCGATTCGAAGAAGCCCGTCTGGCGATCAGCGAAGCCCGGCGTCTCCTCGCGCGTGGCATGGATCCCGGAGTCAATCACTTCACGGCCGATCAGCTCGACCGGCTTGCGGCGTGGCTTGAAGAGCCGCAACTGGATGATCGCCCCAGGTGATAGCGGCGGCTCGCCCCGTCGCTACCTCAGACAAAATGGGCCGGCCCCGGTGATGATGGCTGCATCCCCGGGGCCGGTCCTGATTTAATCGATCTCCGCTTATTCGTATTCAGTGACCGATTTCTGGAAGGTGTAGCGCAGGGTGGCTGGATCGATCGTCGAGCCAATCTGTTGCCGGGTGATGGAGGTCAGTTCACGTCGCGCCAGCGCGTCACACTCGAACTTGGCGTCGGCGGTTGTCATGTGGAGTGGCGGCGATTTCTGGGTCCAGGCGGATGGGCCGCGAAGGTAACCAACGATGCCCATCTCCTGCGCCACCTTGCAGAAGCGGATCGCATCGACGACGATCCCCCCGCTGTTCGGACTGTCCTGAACCGACAACCGCGCCGTCAGCTCATAGCGCGCCCCGGCAAATCCGAAGGCGACGATATCGATGTTACAGATCTTGTTGTCGGTTCCCTGATAGATCCCTCCCGGCCGCTGTATCACGGTCAGTGATGGACCCGCAAACATCGTCTTCCCGGCCAGATCCTTGTTCCGGACCAGCGACTGTCCGCTCAGGACATTCTCCTTTGAAATGTGCTTATTGTGGAGCCGTGCCTTCTCGGCCATATTGAGGAAGTCGGTGTTGGCCGAGCGGCCATTGATGATATGTTCTTCCCCCTGCGTCGAGCCGGCCGCCATATTCATCTGGATATGCTGGGTGACCTCAAGACCCGAATCCATGAGACTTCCCTGGAGAACCTCCGACAAGCGACTGGCTCCATAGCTTGAGCGCATGTCACTGCCGACGATTGTCACCCGCCGGTCGATCGCTTTCGCTTCGAGCTGCCGTGCCGCCTCGGTCGAGATGTAGGTTGGCATACAGTTGATGATGTGAATGCCGGCCTCGATCGCATTCTCGATGTACCAGGCTGAAGCCTCCTCGGCCCCGACGGGCATATAGTTGAGCAGAATGTCGACCTCGCTGGCGACCAGCAGCTGACGGAACTCTTCACCGGTCAGTTCCGGCGAGGAGGAGTCCGCAAGGAAAGTGATCGACTGGTCAAGGTTGCGCATGTGCGGGGCGATGCCGTCAAGGATCGGTCCCTTGTAGACTCTCGCCTCCGGATTAATGACGCCGATAAAGTCGTCATCCGGGATAACACGCATATTGCAGTTTGGTGGGGAGTAGATTGCTTCGCTGAGGCGGCGCCCAACTTTGCGGGAATCGATATCGAACCCGATGACGAACTCGATATCACTCAGTCGGTACCCGCCGATGTCAGGATACATCAGACCGACTAGCTCATTCTGGTTTCGAGAGTAGTATTCCACTCCCTGGATCAGCGCTGACGCGCAAGATCCGACTCCGGCGATGGCGACTTTGATTCGCTTATTCACAAAAGATCCTTTCGTTATTTCAGTTTATCGACATTGGCTCCAGGTGCAGAGAGTAGGTCGAAAAGTGAATGCTGTTGGATTGAAGACGGCTCTTTGACCGTCACTTGAAGGCGACTTGGATGTCAGGTGATGTTGGCTGCGGCAGTGACCTCCTTTCCGGTCCGGGACCGGGTTAGTTGCTACGGCTCTATTCGGACATGGAAAGACGAAAAAGGAAAGGCGTGAGTTGATCTGACTCGGTTGCGGCAAATGTTAACTGGTCGAATCGTTTGCCTCGTCGATCAGTGAGGATGAATTGCGGCGAGCAATTCTGGCAGATCAGCCACTGAGTCGATCAGGTAGTGGTGCGGATAGATCTCGAGCTCTTCCCGCGTGCTCGATCCATCCAGAACGCCAATCACCAGACCACAGCCGGCATGGTAGCCTTCGCGCAGATCGGCTGGCGCATCGCCGATCTTGATCACCCGTTGCGGATCGGTGAGGCCGAAGCGATCCATTAATTTGGCGATCATGAAAGGATATGGTCGACCACGTTCAACCTCATCGCTGGTGACTGATGCGTCGATCAGTCGATTCCGTTCCCAGCCGAGGCGGTCGATCAGCACCTGCGCGATGGCACGATTGAAGCCCGTATTGAGCGCCACGCTGATGTGGTGATTGTGGAGCCATTCGAAGGTCGCGCTGGTCCCCGCGAACTCGGCCACCGTTGGATCGGCGGTATAAAAATCGATAAGGTGGCTGACAAAGCGCGCGTGGAGCGATGAAAGCTCCGGCAGCAGCGACTCGGCGTGCGGGGAGCGCTCGATGAGCAGTCGCAGCGCTTCTCTTTTGTCGGTTCCCTTGACCGCGTGAAGCGCTTCCGGACTCACGGTCACTCCGTACTCACGCAGGGTATCGGTGAGAGCGCGGTAGACCGCCCCACCCTCGGCGACGGTCGTTCCCGCCATATCGAAGACTGCCAGATCAAATTCCATCTTCATCCTCCCCAAGCATTTCTCTGACCAGCCGTTCAGCGATTCCGAATGACATGGTCATACCGCGTCCGCTTGGACTGCCAACCAGGAGAACTCCATTCGCCGGCTGTCCAGTCCAGCAGAGTTCAGCGTGATGAGCGGCATAGATCCCGTTCCAACGTTCGACGATCCGCATCTCCGGCAGTTTCAGAAAGGTGGCCAGATAGTCGAGGATCAATTGATTAATCTCTTCCTTGTCGAAAGGAGTGATCGCGTCGTCGTATTGGTGGGAATCACCGATCGTTACTTCGCCCCTGGCATGCTGTGAAGCCATGACGTGGATGCCATAACGGACGTAATCCGGCAGCTCGCGGGCAAAACGATCGCGCAGCTTCGGGAGGCTTGGACAATCCTGGAAGTTTCGATAGTGACAGAGGGTCAGTCCGGCGGCAAGCATCGGGCCAAGCGTCAAGTCATGGCCATAGCTCTGGGTCCGCATCATCTGCAGTTTGACCCGGTAGAGACCGCTCGCGGCAAACGCCGCGGGATAGAGGGTCTGAAAGTCTTCACCTGAGCAGACATAGAGCTGCCCGGCCTGCCACTCCTGCCCGCCGGCTTTGATCGTTGGGTGGTCATAAGAGGTGACCGTAGTGTTGAATTCGAACCTGACTCCATAGTTTTCTCGCAGCCAGTCAGGGAGGCTCGTTGTCACTTCGCGTGGGTCGATACAGATCTCGGTCGGTGACCAGAGTCCGCCGCGGAGCCGACGCGGATTGACGTGGGGGGCGCGTGCCGTCACCTCGAATGGCGAGAGCCAGGAACATTCGTAACCGCCCTCCGCTGCGCTCTCCATAAACTCGGCGAGGACGGCCTCCTCGTCTTCGTGATAGGCAAGGTGGAGAGAACCGGTGAACCGATGCCAGAGATTGCTCTCCGAGAGCACCTTTGACCAGATTGCCCGGCTCTCCATGGCCACCTGGCGGGGCCGTCCAGCCGGCTGTCCAATCGGCCAGAGCATGCCAAAATTGCGGACCGAGGCCCCCTGGGCCTGGCGGTGTCTTTCAAAGACGACAACCTTACGTCCGCGTCGCGCGAGGGCATAGGCGTGGGCGAGTCCCATAATTCCCGCCCCAACGATTGCGTCATCAAACCTTTCCGACATACTGATCTCCTCATAAGTATCAAGCCGGCGATTTTTCAGTCATTCCATTGTCAATCAAATGTCTGGTGCGTCGGGCAAAGTAGATCGAGCATCCCGCGAGCAGAATGCTTGCCCCGATGACGACAACGGTGGCCAGAGTCAAAAAGAACTGGTTGAAATTATCATTTCCACGCAATGTCTCGCGCGCCATCATCACCCCGACATATCCCAGGTACCCGACCGAGTCGGCCAGATACATCAGGTAGCCAAGATTGCCACGATCGGCGGTCATGGCGATCAATCGCTCGAGGATGGTGGTGTGGACAGCGACATAGGGCAGATAGAGTCCGAGTCCCAGCAGAACCATGAGGGTGAATCCATCAACAACCTGCATCTGCCAGCCGATAAGGCCCACGCCAGCGAGAAGAAAGCCACCAAAAGCGACGGCTAATGCCGTGAAGAAGGCGCGACGATTGTTATGGATCAGAACGGCAAATCCATTGGCAATAACCACTCCGATCATAACGATCAATTCAGATTTGGTGAAGATCTGGGGTTGGCTATGGTAGCCGAGCCCACGCCAGATCTCCGGTGCAAAGTCGGCCCGGAGACCCCGGAGGATCGTCAGGAGGAGGTATGCGCCAAAAAGAAGGATCAGTCCGGTCGCATAGCTTCGAAACAGCCGGCGTCTTTCGTGGGCTAGGAGGGGTGGTCTCTCACGGCGCAACTCGACATCCAGTCGCGTCGGTGGCGGAATGCGGGTCAGCAGCCAGGTGAAGAAGAGAAGGGGCGGCGTGAAGAGTAGCCCCGCCGCAAAGGGCATCCAGAATTCGTTTACGCCTATCCCGAGCAGCCAGGATCCAGCCGACTTGCTTACACCATCAGCAACGATAAAACTGGCGCAGACACCGGCGGTCAGCGCTTCAGTCATTCGCCGTCCTTCGAGAAACCCAAGCACCAGTCCGAAGACCATGCCTAGTGGCAGGCCATTCAGGAAGAGGAAAAGCAGATTCCAGGGTGGCGGAGTAAGGGCGTGAAACAGGAGCGTCAGTGCGGCGAGACCAATCAGGATGAGGATCATCCTTCCGCGACGTTCTGGTTTGACACTGGAGATGATCACGACTCCGAGGAATTTGGAGATGGTGTAACCGATGACCTGGGCAGTGATGGCGATCGATTTATAGCCCAGTCCCCAGACGACCAGATCCTCATAACCGGCAGCGGTAAATGGTTTCCGAAAGCCGTACATGCAAAAGTAGGCCCCAAAGCCAGCGGTGATCGCCAGAAACGTTGAAGTGAGCGTCGACGTTCGACCCTCTGCGGCTTTGACCACCCCGTTGTTCATTGGCTGTCCCCCTCGCCCATTGACTTGGATGGGTCGAGAAGAAGCGCGATGAGCAGGGACCGAAAGCTCTCCAGTGAGGGGGTCGACACCTGAATCATCTTGGCGGCGTCATCATAACGTCGCAATCTAACGGCAGATTGGAAGAAAGGATAGTTCTCGAAGCTCCGTGCCTCGGCGGAGGTCATTGGACCACCTTGCAGGCTAAGGCTGAGTTGCGAGGCTGCCGAGAGTCCCTCCAGGTAGCCTGGTTCGGCCTGGCAGAGATATCGCTTCGCGGCGACGTGGAGCCGAACCGGCTCACTGACCGTCGCCGGAAAGTGGGCGGAGAGCAGCTCGGCGCCGATCATTTCGTGAACCGCATCGATCCCCTCGTCCGCAATCTCCTCACCGAGATCGTGCAGAAGATGGCCACAGTCGTGGAGCAGGGCCGCCGCGATGAGCGGCGCCTCCTCGCCATGCTCGCGGGCCAGGAGGGCCGTCTGCAGGGCGTGTTCGAGCTCGGTCACCTCTTCACCGTAACTGCGGTGGCCAAATTGCCGGTATCGTTCGAAGAGTTCGTCAATGATCTTTCTATTCATAGCTGAGTGCCTCGATGGCGTCGATTCGGGCCGCCCGCCAGGCTGGATAGAGCGCTCCGCCAACCCCGCTCAGGACTCCTCCCGCCATGGCGTATCCGACGTAGTCTGCCTCCCACGAGATGGTCATGCCGAAATTGCTGATCAGCAGTTGCCTGATCAGCAGGGATGTGAGGACCCCGCCAGCAATGCCCAGACTGCAGATGAGCAGTGATTCCTTGAGGAAGATGGTGATAATGTATGCCTTTGACGCTCCCAGCGACTTGAGGATGCCAATCTGGCGTGTTCGTTCAGTCACCGTGGTAAACATCGTCAACGAGATGACGAGCAGGCTGATGACCGCCGAGAGCCCGGTGACGAGGTTGAGGAAGAGGTTGAGGCTGCCATAGCCGCTCGCCAGGAGAGAGGGCAGATCACGGGTAAAGATGACACGAAAGTCCGGATTCTCAGCGACAAGACGATGGGCAAAGGCATCCTGCCGCGAGGGATCGTGCAGTTTGACAAGGATCATCGAACAGAGATCGGTTCGTCCCAGCTCATCCTGCAATGTTTTGAGCGGAACCATCATTCTCGATCCGGTCTCGGGCTCATAGATTCCACTGACCGTAAACGGGCGATCGAAGATGTTGATCTGGTCGCCTGGTCGGGTCCGGTGATCGCGGGCGTATCTGACATCGACGATGACGTGATCTCCACCTTCAGGCAGCGCTTCCCCAGCGACGATCCGCAGATTGGTTGCCGCGACGAACTCATTGAATCGAACCCCGTCAAGCTGTCGTAACCCCAGTCCGCTCTCTCCCTTCATCTCGAGATATTGCCCGATCGCGGTCGCCGCCCGGACACCATCAACTCCGCGCAATCGCTCGAGGGTCGCGACGGGAAGCGTCATGGGAAGCGAACTGAGCGAGATTCCGATCTGGTCGCGCCGTCCGATCATCAGTTCAACCCCGGTGTTGGTATCCCGCTCGCCGCGATCGCGCAGCATTCCGCGCACCAGGCCGACTGTCAGCACGACGAGCACCACTCCCAGAGCCACACCAGTGATACTGGCGAAGGTGCGCCCGGGGTGATGGAGTAGATTGGCCGTGAGCATTGAGTTCAAGGTCTTTCTCCTCTGCAACCCAGGGTGCAGCCCGGGCGGGAATGAAAAGTCTCCTGAGCCAGGCTGGGAGTGGTGGATCGACCCGGGCCCGACCGCCCGGCGAAGTCGCGCCAGAGCTGTTCATAACGTTGCAGATGGAGCCGGGCGATCACCGGCCAGCGATACCTGCCTGCGGTCTGACGAGCCTCAGCGATCCGTCGTCCTCGTTCCTCCGGATTGGCGAAGAGAGATCTGATCGTCGCCGCGAAGTCACTTGCGTCAGGCTCGCAGAGCCAGGCGTTCTCTGTGTTGGCATAGGTGATGATTCCCCCTGCGCGGGGGGCGACCAGCGGAACCCCGGCCGCCATAGCCTCCAGTGGCGCAATGCCAAATGGCTCGCGTGGGTTGGGATGGATAAAGGCATCGCCACTGGCGAGCAGGCGGGCCAGCTCCTGTCGGTCGGTCAGATGGCCGAGAAGGTGGATCCTGCCGGCGACTCGCCGCCGGCACTCATCACGCAGCCAACCTTCGAGCGGGCCGGCGCCGGCGATCAGCAGATGAAACTCCTCGTTACCTTCATCCTGCAGTCTCTCCATCACTTCGATCAGCAGACCGACATTTTTCTCCGGCGAAAGGCGTCCAATATAGATCAGTAGCCTGGCGGCGCGTCCACCGCCAATCTGCGCGAGCATCCTCTTTCGCCACCCAGTATCCGATCCCGCGGCAGGGAGATGGTCGAGATCGACCCCCATGGGAATCACCTCCACCGGACGGCGGTGATGGTCGACGACTGCGGTCTCCAGCTCGGCAGCGGTGTAGGTCGAGTTGGCGAGATGCTGATCGAAGAGCGGCAGGTAGAGGTGGCCCAGATAGAGTCGGGAGAGAGCCTGCCCAACCCGGCCGGTTGTGAGAAAGGCCCGCACGTTATCATCCATTCTTTCGTGGCTTGTGCCGACCAGCAGCGGTCGGTCAAGCCCTTTAATCAATCCGCGCCTGATCAGTCCAGCCAGCCAGCAGAGCGTATACTTGTCACCAATCTCGATCAGATCCGGCTTCTCTTCGACCAGCAGCTTGCGTAGTCGACTGTCTTTGTCAAAGAGATAACTGGTCGGCCAGATCAGCCGGTAGCGACGGTCGAAGAAGGGTGCACGTGGTGAAGCGACATAATGGACTTTCACAAAGTCGTTGATCTTTTCGGTTGCGTCACGTTCGGCTGAGGCGATGAGGACCATCTCGTGCCGAGTTCTGGCCGCCGCTTTGAAGAGAGCCTGGTAAAAGACGCCAATGCCTCCGGAAGCGCGGTGAAAGTGATTGGTCAGGTGAAGAGTCTTCACGAGCGGACTCCCGGGAATCGCAGCAAAAAGAGGAGAAAGTCGACCACCAGGCGGGGCATCCGTCGCAGATCACTGCGCAACGGCTGCCGACCCGCGCCAACGATCAGGACTCCCCGTCGCATGACATACAGATTGAAGGTCGCCGAGAGCAGCGAAAGCAGAACCGAGGCGATCATCCCAGCCGCGATCTTTGGCGTCCTTCCCCACCAGTGGAGGATAAATTCGAGCGAATGATTGAGCAGCGGCAGTATGATCGTGACGCAGAGGATGGCGTGCCAGATTGGCTCAACGCGCCGGAATGACTGGAGGATTGCCCCATAAAAGCCGGCCGTTACAATGTAGAAGGATGACTCGATGACCAACGCATCCGTCGCCGCGGCGACGCCCCCCCCCAGATTGGCGAAGAAGAAGATCGAGCCGCGAATCATTGCGCTTAGCAGGGCCGACTTCCAGTTCCATCCGCGCACCAGAGCCACCGGATGAATCAGCAGTGTGCGCAGCACTTCACCCACCCTCACCCGTGACTCATCAGCTTCTGCCATGATCTGACGCTCCCTTCGATAGTGACTCGTGGTAAGCTTCGATGAGCTCAGCGAAGATCGATTCCCAACTCATCTCCTCGGCAAAATGACGGGCCGACTGCGCCATCGCTAAACGTTGCCCGGGATCGTGATAGAGCCGGCTAATCAAGTTGGGCATGTCAGATAAATGGTTGGCGATGAATCCGCTCGCCCCGTCACGTACGATATATTTGGGGCCCCCCCCGCTGCTGACGATGGCCGGGACCCCGGAGGCGAGTGCTTCCAGAACGACATTTCCATATGTATCGGTGGTCGAGGGGAAGACGAAAAGATCAAGATTGGCATAGGTCCGCGCCAGGGCCTCCCCCTTCAGCACCCCGGTAAAGACGGCCTTCCTCATCGTCTGGCGAAGCCAGCCGAGCTCACTTCCGGTTCCGACGATCGTGAAGCGGATGCTCTGGCAACCTTGCCCCAGCAACTCACGTTCGATCTCGGCGAGAAAGCGCACATTCTTTTCGGCGGTCAGCCGGCCAACGTATCCAATGTTGAAGATCTCTTCCTGCCGATCACGTTTGGCCGGCGAGAAGAGGTTCGTATCGACTCCCCGCCGCATCAGCCGGGTTGGCCGCTGACACCTCTGACCAAGGAGACTGGCCAACTCGACATTTGGGGTGAGGAGAATCCGGCCGAGCCGGTGGAACCAGCCGAGGGGGATCAGGCAAGCCTCTTCGACCCGCGCGCCGACCCGGTCTGGCAGCGTCAGTCCTATTCCAGCGCCAAGGCTGGCCAGCCTTCTTCGCGCGTACTCGTGGACATTGGTGTGCCAGGAAGTAATGACCGGAATCCGCAGTCGTGAAGCAATGAGGGCACCCAGCAACCCAATGTCGCTGGGGCCGGTCAAATGGACCAGATCGGGCCTGAATCGCACAAGGGTTTCGACAACCCGCCGGGCGTGGCGCCACATCAGCAGATCGAACCGCAGGTCGGCATCAAGTCGGAATCCAACCCGTGATCGGTGCAGGAGCAGCCTTTGCAGGCTGCCTTCGGTCACCTCTCCGGTTCGTGGACCGGCGTGAATAACCAGAAATGGCTGGTCCTGTCGCTGCGCCTGGGCGGCCAGCTGCCGGCTTGTGTTCGCGACACCGTTTACCTCGAGGTATGAATCGGTGAAGAGGGCAATGCGCAGGTTAGCTCTCATACTCGAAACGTATCCGTTCAGGCGCGAGGGCCAAACGCAGGGCCGCCTTCAACTGTTTGCTCCCCAAACGTCGCAGCAACCAGAGCGAGGTCTGGACCCACCCAGGACCACCATTTGGCCAGTAATGTGACAATGGACGCGGCTCGTCAGCTTCTCCGCCGAGCGCAAAGAAGATTCGATCACTCCATAATTCTCGTCCCAGCCCGTGTCCTGGATAATGCCCAATCACTTCGGCAACTGTCTCAAAGACGCGCATAACCATCGACTCCTGGTATCCTGGCATAACCAGAATCTCGCTATATCCATCGTCACGGATCTCGGCAACCATTTCCGCGAAGCTGTGCGACCTGGTCAGGTTGAGGAGGGTGTTCGGCTGGCAACCATGTCGGTCCCCTCCCGAGACGACTGGCAACCCAATCTCTGCACCGAGGGCGATGGTCTCCTTGTTTTCGCGCCATTTCCGAAAACCATTGATCTCCAGCGCATGCAGCTGCCGACCGTGTTCGGCGATGAACTGCCGCAAGCAGCGCCGGTGCTCATCGCCGCCAATCAGTTCGATATCCCAGAAAGGGTGGTTGAGAACGATCAGTGTGCTCGGTGACTGGTTCAGCCAGTCGAGCAACTCGGCGAGGTTTCGGGCATCGGCGGCGCCCTTCGTATACTTCATCAATTCAGCCGTGATTCCGTTCGACTCTTCACGCGGCAGATTGTGAATTCCAAGATGGAAGAATCCACTTTCAAAGGGGACTGTCCACTCAAGAGAGATGGGATGCTGGTGAGGTGTATTGAGCACCTGCAACAGCAGCCCGGCTTCGATGTCGTCATGATCCGTAATTGAGACCATGGCCGGCAGACCGAGCTCCTTTTCGATCTGGAGGCTTTCGATCTCGATGACCTGACGAGGAGTGACCGGCGGCGTCCACCATGCCTGCCCGAAATCGAGCGGCCGACCATGGCTCTTCTGATATCGTTCGAGACCAGCCTCAAAGTAACTGGCGAGAAGCGGCACTCGTGTCGCGTAGTAGGGGATAAAGGAAAGAATCTCCTTTGAAAAATGGGTGTGGCAATGGAGAGAGGCGGCGGCCTGGCAGCCATCTGAAATCGGGTTCCGGCGGTCCAGATGAATCCTTGTTCGATCTCTCTTCAACATAAATTCTCCCGGTTAACTTTGTCGGTTACGGAGGATGAACATTTGCGAAGATTCAATATGAATTACTCATGTCAGGCTTTGCTTAAGGAAGGGATAAATTACCTTTAACCGAAAGATAAATCTGCGTCATGAAAAGTGCAGGAATGTGTAAGGTGAGTTATGGCTGCTCGATGGTGAATCACAGAATACAAGCCACTCACTGGATAAAAGAGAGGGCTCTGTTTTGACAGAGCCCTTGAAATGACAGCCACTGACTTAACTAGCTTAACCAACTGATGAGTACCGTATGGAAACATAGCCTCCTTGTCTTAAATCGACGTCATCCCTGTATCAACCTTTGGTTAATTGTTATTCGCGCTTACTTTGGTCGCGAGATATAACAAGAAGCTAAGATCCGCCTAACCTTCTTTGAAGATCAGGTTTGTATAAGCATCCTCGCATCAGTATCGCAAGTCGAGGAGGCAACATGATCGCAACAACTGTCAGATCGAGCGCGCCATTGGTCACTTCGGGTCATCTCGAGGTGAGACTGGCCACCAGCTTCAGGGAGATCGACGAGGCACTGCGCTTGCGCTTTGAGGTCTTCAATCTTGAACTTAACGAGGGACTCCTCTCGTCTTATGATCGGGGCTATGATTCAGACCAGTATGATGCGTGGTGTGATCACCTTATCGTTCGTGATCTTCAACTCGGGCAGGTTGTCGGAACTTACCGACTGCTGCGACAGCAGACTGCGGCAAGACAGATTGGATTCTACTCAGAGAATGAATTCGATCTGACGATGCTGAAGAGGAGCGCCAGCGCCGCCGGTCTCGAACTGCTCGAACTTGGTCGTTCCTGTATTGCCCGGACACACCGCACCTACGCGACAATCAATCTGCTCTGGGGAGCGATCGCCCGTTACAGTCTTCAGAATGGTCTTGGTCTCCTCTTTGGATGTGGCAGTCTGCACGTCGCCGCGTCAACCGAAGTCAATCCGATCTACAACTACCTGCGCGAACGCCACCTTGCGCCGGCACATTACCGGGTCACTCCTGTCCCCTCCTGCCGGATGTCGCTCGATTACCACCCGTCTGTGGCTGAAGATGAGCGAACCGTTCAGCGTCGTCTTTCCCCAATTCTTCGTGGTTATCTCCGCACCGGAGCGATGATCTGTGGCGAGCCGGCCCTCGACCGTGAGTTTGGAACTGCCGACGTGTTGGTGCTGCTCGAGATGGATCGACTCGCCGGTCGTTACCGCCACCACTACGGAATCGAGGAATGAAATGAGAAAGAAGATCCGGCGCCTCCAGAGATTGCTCTACATTCTTCTGGTCTGCCTCCAATCACTGGTTGTGACTACTGGCAGGTTCTGCTGGCTGGCCTTTGCCCGGCGATCGGGAAAGTTGGATGACCGCTGTGGGGAGTTGACCGTCGCGGCTCATCAACGCCTGTCGCGTCGACTTCTGGCCATTCTTGGAATCACCGTGGTGGCAATGCCGGAACAGTCAGGGACAGTGGAGCGGGGGAACCGATTGCTCGTCAGCAACCATCTCAGCTATCTCGATGTGCTGGTCATCAGTTCAGTCTATCCGACCCGATTTGTCGGCAAGCGTGAGGTGGCCGGATGGCCGCTGATCGGCTGGCTGGCGCGGCTTGGCGGGACCATCTTTCTCGAGCGCGGCAATGTCCGCAGCAGCGTCCGTGGAGTCTATCAGGTCAGCCGCCTCCTCCGTGCCGGTCAGCAGGTCCACGTCTTTCCGGAGGGAACTACGACCAATGGTGAGGCCGTGGCGACGATCCATCCCCTTTTCTGTGTCGCCGCAGTTCGTTCGGAACGTCCCATTCTTCCGCTGACGGTGCGAGTCGAGGAGGTGCAGGAGGATGGACAAGCTTCTGAGCGGCCCCACGAGATTCTTGCCTGGTATGGCGAGATGACCTTCCTTGAACATCTCTGGCGATTGCTGCTGATCGATGCGGCCCGGATTCAGCTTTTGACACACGATGAGATCAGCGTCGGTCGGGCCGATCGGGCCCTTGGTCTGGCAAGTCGCCTCGAAGCGACGCTCAGCTCCGGGCTTACCGAGGTCGACGCGCACGCGGATGATGGCTTGAACTGGTCGCTCGATCTGGTTGCTGGCGCGATTCTCTTCTCACGGTTTGTCACGCCGGGTAACCAGACCACGCAAGAGATCTTCCGGCTCAGCGAGGAGTAACCGTCGTGTCGACCCGGGAGGAGCCTGAATGTGCGTGGTGCGCGGAGACGCTGGCTGCCGATCAGCGGATCATCGGCCTCGACTGGCGTGAATACTGTTGCCGTGACTGTCGTGAACGGGGAGAGGTGCGGTCGCGTGAAGAGCAGGAGCGGCTGGCCTTCAACATCACCATACGCAAAGGCGGATGAGTGGCTCGCCCATTCATCCGCCTCGTCGAGTTGCTCGCTGTTGGTTTACTCCCGCCTCAGGCCTGCTTCAGCAGTCGATCGACGACATTGCCGTGGACGTCGGTGAGGCGGAAGTAGCGACCCTGGTACTTGTAGGTCAGCCGCGTGTGGTCGAGCCCCAGTGTGTGGAGGATCGTCGCGTTCAGATCGTGGACATGGATTGGATCCTGGACGATGTTGTAGCTGAAGTCGTCCGTCGCGCCGATGCTTACGCCGGGTTTGATCCCCCCGCCGGCCAGCCAGACGGTGAAGCAGCGCGGATGGTGGTCGCGGCCGTAGTTGTCAGGCGTCAGCTTGCCCTGCGAATAGACCGTCCGGCCAAACTCGCCGCCCCAGACGACCAGGGTGTCTTCAAGCAATCCCCGCGCCGCCAGATCACGGATGAGCGCGGCGGAGGGCTGGTCGGTGTCCTGCGCCTGTTTGACAATATTCTTTGGCAGCTCGCCGTGCTGGTCCCAGCCCCGGTGGAAGAGCTGGATGAAGCGCACCCCGCGCTCAGCGAGACGCCGCGCCATGAGGCAGTTGAAGGCGAAGGTTCCCGGTTTCTTCACATCCGGACCATAGCTCTCGAGCGTCTTCTCCGACTCACCCTTCAGATCCATCAACTCCGGCACCGAGGACTGCATGCGAAAGGCCATCTCGTACTGGGCGGTGCGGGAGAGGATCTCCGGATCGCCGTAGCGGTTCGCATTGAGGGCGTTCAGTTCGCCGAGTTCATCGAGAAACTTGCGCCGGGTGTCCCGGTCGATGCCCGGGGGGTTGGAGAGATAGAGGACCGGATCGGCGCCGTTATGAAACTTGACCCCCTGGTAACGTGAGGGTAGAAAACCATTGCCCCAGAGGCGATCATAGAGCGGCTGATCCCCGCCCGTTCTCCCGACCGAGACGAGGACGATGAAGGATGGCAGATCCTTGTTCTCACTGCCCAGACCATAGGCCAGCCAGGCGCCGAGGCTGGGACGACCCGCGAGCTGAAAGCCGGTCAGCGCCGTGGTGATGGCCGGATCGTGATTGATCTGCTCGGTGTGGAGCGACTTGATGAAGCTGAGCTGGTCGACCACGCCGGCGTGGTGCGGCAGTAGTTCGCTCAGCCAGGCTCCCGATTGCCCGTGCTGGGCGAACTTGAACTTTGATGGCGCCGTCGGGAAGCTCGACTGATAGGCCGTCATGCCGGTCAGCCGTTGCCCCTGCCGAATCGAATCGGGCAGATTCTGGCCGCGGTATTTTTCGAGTCCCGGTTTCGGATCGAAGAGGTCGAGTTGCGACGGCCCGCCAGCTTGAAAAAGGTAGATCACCCGCTTGGCGGTCGGCTTGAAGTGTGGCTGGGGCAGGGAAGGCGCCTGTGGTGCTGCGCCATATCCATCCTCACGGAGCAGGGTCGCCAGCGCGGCTGTGCCCAGCCCGAGACTGCACCGACTGAAGAAGTGGCGGCGCGTCATCTGTAATGCTCTCTCTGCTTCAATTGGACTGTTCTTCATAAGGCCTCACTGTTTGGTGATCGTTTCATCGAGGTTAAGGATCAGGCTGGCGACCATCGTCCAGGCGGCCAGTTCCCGTGGCGAAAGTTTGGGGTCGGCGCGTCGCTCACCGAGGCTGAGCAGGCGGTCGGCCTCCGCTGGCTGGCTGGCAAAGTGCTGTCGTTGTGAATTGAGGTAGCGGATCAGCACCTTCCGTTCATTCTGATCCGGCTCGCGGAGGGTCAGCGTCCGGAACCCCCAGGCGAGACGCGAGGCTTCGTCCGCACCACCTTCAAGCAGCATCCGCTGGGCAATCAGACGGGACGCTTCGATGTAGGTCACATCGTTCATGAGGTTGAGCGACTGGAGCGGCGTGTTGGTCCGCGTTTCACGAACGGTGCAGAACTCGCGGGCCGAGGCATCAAAGACCTGCATGTTTGGCGAGAGGACAGTGCGCTTCCAGAAGGTGTAGAGACTGCGCCGCCAGAGTCCTTCGCCCCGTTCGCGTTCATAGCCAGTCAGGCCGGAGAAGGTCATATCCTTGTAGAGTCCGTCTGGTTGGTATGGTTTGACCGATGGCCCGCCGACCTTTTCGACCAGCAGCCCGGCGGCAGCCAGCGCCTGATCGCGGATCGTATCGGCGGAGAGGCGCATGCGCGGTCCGCGGGCGAGGAGGCGATTCTCCGGGTCGCGTTGCTGGCTGGTCGGAGAGATGAGCGAGGACTGCCGGTAGGTCGCACTGGTGACAATCCTCCGCAGCAGCGCCTTGATGTCCCAGGCCTGGCCATGCGCGGGGGACTGGAACTCGACTGCCAGCCAGTCGAGCAGCTCCGGATGGGATGGCAGCTCGCCCTGCGACCCGAAGTCTTCGACCGTTCTGACCAGTCCGGCCCCGAAGACCATCTGCCAGAAACGATTGACCGCGACCCGTGAGGTCAGCGGATGGTCGGCCGAGGTCAGCCAGCGCGCCAGTCCGAGCCGGTTGTTGGGGAGGTTGGCCGGGAGCGGCGGCAGCACCGCCGGAACGGCCCGGCCAACCTGCTCTCCCGGAGCATCGTAGGCGCCGCGCCGCAGCAGATGGGCCGGCCGCGGCTGTGGCAGCTCTTCCATGACCATGAGGGTTGGGAATCGATCGATCATCTCCTGGCGCTGCGCGACGAGGTCTTTGTGCTGTTCCCGCACGCGGCGGATCTCATCCGGAGCCTTTGTCGCGAGAAAGGCCGCCCGGAGCCGCTGCTGCTCGGCTGGCGTCCGCGTGCTCAGCGGCCGCGCCACGATCGCGCCAAGTGGCTCGCGGCCGGAGATGACGGCGATCTCCTCCTCTGCGAGATTCCGGGTGAAGAAGCGCAGCTCGTCCATGACGCCCCGGAAACGCATCTCCGCTCCCCCGCCGCCACCAATCCGCAGCGGCTGGTTCGGGAGACCCCAGTAGAGGTAGAGGTTCGGTTGGGTGACCTTCAGCTTCTGCTCAACCCCGTTGACGAAGAGGCGCACCCGGTCGTCGTACTGCCGGAAGCCATCGAACTGCAACAGGACGTGGTGCCACTCCCCGGCCGGCAGCGCCGCGACGGTCTCCGAGCGGTAGCCGTCGTAGTTCCATTCCCGAACCATCTGGAAGTGGAGCCGCCCGTTGGCGTGGAATAGTCCCACCCCGCCAAGGCGCGGCAGTCCGTTGACCCGTTCCTCGGCGGTATCGGCCATCTTGGTAAAGATCGCTCCGCCATTCTCCGTTTCCGGTCTGATCCAGGCGGAGACGGCAAAGCGCTCCCGAAAATCGCGAGTAGTCGACTTGTAGCGGAAGTCGGCGACGCGGCCGGCGTTGTAGTAGATCTTTCCATCAAACCGCAGCCCCTCGCCAAAGGGGGTCGGAACGTACTCCGGCTGCCCATCGACGAACCTGGCCTCGTCCGCTTCGGTCGGCGGAAGCGGCTTCTTCGTCTTCTCATCCAGCTTGGCCGGCTGCGGATTGTGCCACTCCTGGGCCGATTTGTTGAGCACCGGTTTCGCTTCGCGTCCAAAGGGCAGGTGGAGCAACAGCCCCCGCTCCGGCACTCCCGCCAGCGTCGCCTCGCGCTTCAGTCCGGCCTCCCAGCGCCTCTGTCGCGCCGCGATCTCCGGCTCGAGCTGATTCAACTGCGCGCTGACCGTCTCGATCTGCTTCTCGAGGCGGGCCAGTTGCTGCTGTTCCGCCGCCGTCGGCGCACTGATCCAGGGGGCCGAGTTGCCCCAGTCGAAGGCCCGTCCATCTTCGGGGATCGAGTTGAAGTAGGCGTAGAGCTGGTAATAGTCCTTCTGGGTCAGCGGGTCATACTTGTGGTTGTGGCAGCGCGCGCAACCGACCGTCAGACCCATGAAGACCGTCGAGGTCGTGTCGACGCGATCGACCACATACTCGACCGCATACTCTTCGGGAACGATTCCGCCCTCGGCATTGATCCGGTGGTTGCGGTTGAAGGCCGTCGCGATCCGCTGCTCGAGCGTCGGGTTGGGCAGCAGGTCGCCAGCCAGCTGCTCGATGATGAAGCGATCGTAGCCCATATTGCCGTTGAAGGCCCCGATCACCCAGTCACGCCAGCGCCAGGCCGAGCGATCCCCATCGATCTGGTATCCGTTCGTGTCCGCATAACGCGCGGCGTCGAGCCAGCGCCAGGCCATCCGCTCACCGTAACGTGGACTGGCCAGCAAACGGTCGACGACCTTCTCGTACGCGTCGGCCGACTGGTCGTTCAGGAATGCCTCCAGCTCGGCGACGGTCGGGGGCAGACCGGTCAGATCAAGGGTCACCCGCCGCAGCAGCGTCGCCCGATCCGCTTCCGGGGCCGGGCTCAGCCCCTCCTTCTCGAGCCGGGCGAGAATGAAGCGATCAATTTCGTTCCGGACCCAGGACTGCTGGCTGATCGCTGGCAGCGCCGGTCGGCGCGGGGCCACGAAGGCCCAGTGCTGCTGCCACGGGGCGCCCTGGCGGATCCATTCGATCAGCAGCGTCTTCTCGCTCTCCGTCAGCTGGTGGGCGGCGCTGAGCGGCGGCATGCGCAACGACTCATCCGTCGTGGTGATCCGTCGCACCAGCTCGCTCCGCGCCGGATCGCCCGGCACGATCGCCCGCCTTCCGCGCCCGAGTTCCCCCTTCGCCCCCTCCTCCGTGTCGAGCCGCAGCCGCTGATTGCGCGCCGGAGCATCCGGTCCATGACAGGCAAAGCATTTATCGGAGAGGATCGGTCGAATCTCTCGTCCAAAGTCGATCCGTCCGGACTGCGTCTGACCTTCCCCTGGCCAGGCCAGACCAAATAAGCCGATCGCCAAAAAACCAATCAGCGGGATCAGTCTCAACACTGACACCTCGACCTGTCTGCCCGGTCTGATTTTCATACCGTCGAATTCCTCGTTGCTGTGGGTAGTTGTACGACCCGATCGCCGCGCGGGGTCGCGATGACATGAGACTACGGTTTGACGGGAAAATGCAAGGAGCCGGGCGGCACCCACCAGGCCTTATCCCGCCACCCTTCGAACGGGAATCGTTGCGACCTGGTGACGTGACAGTGAGGGAAAGGGGAAGGTGGCTGGATGGTCAGCTTCAATTGGTCAGGCGGGTCCAGAAGAGCCAGAAGAGCCAGAAGGGCCAGAAGAGCCAGAAGGGCCAG
>Ga0209985_10001431_pt1 | contig 23498 bp, 20 predicted proteins | sample NOAtaG_FD_187305 | JGI IMG/M metagenome (GOLD analysis project Ga0209985, IMG submission 187305) | Freshwater lake microbial communities from Lake Erie, under a cyanobacterial bloom - NOAA_Erie_Diel6S_1000h metaG (SPAdes) (version 2) | ecosystem: Environmental > Aquatic > Freshwater > Lake ...
GCGGCGTGCCGGTCGCGGCGGTGCCGCGGGCCCTGGCGGGCCACGGCATCGATGCGGTCGAGCTCGCCGCCCGCGACGACGATCCGTCCGCGCTCGCCGCGGCGATCGAGCGCGTCGTGGCGCTCGAGGGAGCCCGCCTCCGAGCACGCGGCGAGTCGGGGCGCGCCCACCTCGCCCGCCACCACTCGGCCGCCGCCTTCCGCGCCGCGTTCGCCGCCTTCGCGGCAGCGGCCCGGGACGAACGGCGCCCCCCGGTGCGCGGCGGGTCCGAGTCGGGATAGACTCGGCCGGTGCGCGGGCTCTCGGTCCTCCTCCTCGCTCTCACGCTCGGCTGCGAAGGCCGCCTCGACGCGGGGCCCGCGCCGCCCCGGGGCGCCTGCCTCGAGGATCGCGCGGTGCCGGCCGCGCTGCGCCGCCTGACGCCGACCGAGTACCGGAACAGCGTCGCCGACGTGTTCCGCGGCGCGGCGCTCCCCGAGGTGACGCTCACCCCCGACCTCGTCCTCGGCGGCTTCGACAACAACGCCGCCGGACAGCCGGTCTCCGATCTGCTCACCGAGGACTACTTCCGGGCGAGCGGTGCAATCGGCGCGGCGGTCGCCGCGGACCTCGGGAGCTGGGCGCCCTGCACCGACGAGAGCGCCGCGTGCGCCGAGCGGATCACCGTGCTCGTGCTGCGCCGCGCGCTGCGCCGTCCGCCGGCGGACGAGGAGCTCGCGGCCCACCTCGCCCTCGTGGAGGCGACCCGCGCCGAGAGCGGGCTGGCGGACGCGATCGGCGCGCTCGCCGAGGCCGTGCTGCTCGAGCCGCAGTTCCTCTACCGTCCCGAGCTCGGCACGCCGCGCACCGGGCTGCCGCCGGGGATCGTGGCGCTCGACGACCACGAGCTCGCGAGCCGGCTCTCGTACCTGTTCTGGCGGACGATCCCCGACGACGCGCTCCTCGAGGCGGCCGGCGCGGGCGAGCTCCAGGACGACGCGATGCTCGAGGCGCAGGCGCGGCGGCTGCTCGAGGACCCGCGTGGCCGCGCGACGATCAGCGACCTGCACCGGCAGTGGTTCCAGGTCGATCGGATCGCGGCGCTGAACCTCGACCCGACGCTCTTCCCCGAGGCCTCGCCGGCCGTCTACGCCGATCTGCGCGAGTCGCTGCTCCGCTACCTCGACGCGGTGTTCTGGGAGGAGGGCACGATGGAGGCGCTCTTCGCCGGGCGCTTCGCGTTCGTCAACGATCGCATCGCCCCGCTCTTCGGGGTGCCGCCGCCGGGATCGGACGAGCTGGTGCGGGTCGAGCTCGACCCCGACGAGCGCGCCGGGATCCTCACCCAGCCCGGCTGGCTCGCCCACCGGGCCCACCAGACGGTCCACAGCCCGATCTTCCGCGGCACGTTCGTCCTCGAGCACGTGCTCTGCGCCCCGACGCCGCCGGCGCCGCCGAGCGCCGAGTCGATGACGACGCCGCTGCCGCCCGGCACGGTCGTCACGACCCGCGAGCGGACGGTGCGCAGCCACACCGGCGCGTGCGCGGGGTGCCACGCGCGGATCGATGGGGTCGGCTTCTTGTTCGAGCACTACGACGCGCTCGGGCGCTACCGGATCGTCGAGACCGACCTCTCGCTCCCCATCGACGCGAGCGGGATGATCCGCGGCGCCGGCGATCTGGACGGCCCGGTGACGGGCGCCGTCGAGCTCGGCGAGCGGCTCGCGACGAGCCCGCAGGCGGGCCGCTGCGTGGCGCAGCACTACATGCGCTACGCGCTCGGGCGCACCCTCACCGAAGAGGATCTCTGCACGGCCGAAGCGCTGCGGCGCCAGCTCGCGGCCACGGGCGGGGATCTCCGCGAGCTGCTCGTCGCTCTCGTCCTCAGCCCCTCGTTCCGCACCCGCTCTGCGATCGTCCCCTGAGAGGCCCATGCGCAAGCCCAGCCGACGCACTCTTCTTCGAAGCGCCTCCCTCGGCGCAGCCCTCGCCGCCGGCGGAGGCCTGCCGCTGCTCCTGCCCGGACGCTCGCGCGCGGGCGGCGAGATCCCCCGCCGCATCGTCTTCTTCTACGTGATGACCGGCTCGATGGTCGGCCGCTGGGAGCCGGTGCTCCGAGCCGGCGCGGCCCCGGACACCGAGACCGAGTGGGACGTGAACCCGGATCTCCACGGGGAGCTGGCCGCGTACCGGAACGACCTGAACTACTTCGAGAACCTCGACTTCCTGTCCGAGTACGACGACCCGACGGATCCTGCGAACGCGCATTTCCAGGGCGGCACGCACGCGATGTGCGCCGCACACCGGTCGGCGGCGAACCTCTGCGGCGGCATCACGATCGATCAGTTCATCGCCGATCACCTGAACGCCTCCGGCCCGGTCACGCCGGTCCGTTCGCTCGAGCTCCGCATCGCCGGCGGCAGCGGTGAAGGCCAGACCAGCGCGCGCATGGCAGGCCCCGCGCTGCCGCGCATCGACGACCCGGCCGAGGCCTACGACCGGCTCTTCCCCGGCGGCGCGGGCATGCCCGATCCCGACGCGGCCCGGATCGCGATGCGGCGGCGACGCGTCTTCGACCTCGTCGCGGGACGTACCGATGCGCTCGCGGGGCGCCTCGGCGGCGCCGAGCGAAGCCGCATCGAGCAGTACCGCGACTCCCTCTCCGACCTCCGCGCGCGCCTCGATCTGATGGGGATGGTACGCGCCGAGCCACCGCCGCGTTCGGTCCTCGACCCTCTCGGGGGGCTCGACTGGTCGGATCCGACCGCCGTGTACCGTACGGTCTCGGACATCGACATCCAGCTCACCGCCGCCGCGCTGCACACCGACACCACGCGGGTCGTCAGCCTCGAGCTGTGCGATGCACCGGACGAGGAGTGCGGCTACACGCCCGCGCTCGCGGCGAGCTTCGGCACCACCGGGACCCACGACCTGACCCACAAGGTGAACGACCTGAGCGGCGCCGACCCGCTGAGCCGCAACCCCGAGGCGATCGAAGTGCTGCGCCGGCAGCACCTCGCCTCGATGCGCCGCGTCCGCACGCTCCTCGACGCGCTCGCTGCCCGCATCGAGACCGACGGCCGGCGGCTCCTCGATCACACGGTGGTCGTGTTCGTCTCGCAGATCGCCGACGGCTCGCACTGCCTGCAGGGCATGCCGTGGTTCACGGTCGGAGGATGCGGCGACCGGCTCCGGACGGGGCGCTTCTTCCGCGCACCCCGCCGTGCGCTCGAGCCGACTGGCTGGATCACGCGCCGCTGGACGGGAGCGGGGCGGGGTCATGGGGATCTCTTCGTGACCCTCGCGCAGGCGATGGGCTCGACCGCGACGACCTTCGGTGCGCCGAGCGCGGGCGCCGCAGCGATCCCGGGCATGCTCGCGTGAGGCGCGCGTCCCTCGCGCTCGCGCTGCTCGCCGCGTGCGGCGGACCGGCGGACTCCGATGCAGGGCTCGACACCCCGACGGCCGACGCGCCCAGCCTCGATGCGCCCACCACGCCCCACCTCGACGCGCCAGGCACCGACGCCCCGGCGCCGCCCGCCGAGGGCGTCCCGCTCTTCGTCGCCATCGGCAAGTTCGGCCGCATCACCAGCTCCTGCGACGATGGGCGCAGCTGGGGCTTCGATCGCTCCGACGACGACCTCGCGAGCTGCCTCGGGATCGACTGCGATCACCACCCGGGCTCCTCGACCGGCCTGACCTTCGGCGGCGGCTTCTTCTTCGCCTCGTTCGGCTGGGGCGATCACCCGGCACGCGTGTTCCGAAGCGCGAACGGCCAGGACTGGGAGCTCGCCTACGATCAGCGCGGCTTCTCGCTCGCCGGCCTCGCGTGGGCCGAGGACCGGCTCGTCGCAGGCGATCCGACGCCCCGCTACTCCCTCGACGCACGGAGCGCGCCTGCCCTCACCTTCCTCGAGGGCGCATGGCCTCCCTACGAGATCCCCGAAGGCGCCTGGCCGAACACCCGCACCGTCGCATGGGCGCCCCACGGAGGCGGCCGCATCGCCATCGTCGCGGCCGCCGGCGACATGTCCTTCTCCGACACCGTGATCAGCTCGGACGGAGGCCTGACCTTCGAGCATCCGGCGGACTTCCCCGACGCCTGCGTCGGCCACGGACCACGCATGGCCTACGGCAACGGCGCGTGGGTCCAGAGCTGGAGCACGAGCGGCGTCGTGTGCACCTCCCTCGACGGGGGCAACACCTTCACCGCGACCGACCTCGGCGACGGCCGCGCGAGCGGCCCGATCTTCCACGATGGCCGCTTCCTCCTCTACGTCGGACGCCGCGGCTTCCGGAGCGTCGACGGACTCGGCTGGACCTCGTTCGACGTGGACGTGGACGTCGGAGCCGTGGCAGCGAGCCCGGAGACCGGCACGATCATCGCGCTCGATGGCGAGAGCTGGGGCCGCCCCTACGCCGAGCAGCGGCTCTACCGGAGCACCGACGGCGGCGAGACCTTCGAGCTGCTCGGCGCGACCGCCTTCGTACACGGGCACCCGCTCACGCACGTCGTCTTCGGCCGCGGCGCCGCGAGCGCGGCGTGCCCGGCCGAAGGCTGAGGCGAACGCACGCGGCGAGCGTTCCGCGCGAGCTACACTCGCGGCGTGCGCGCACCGCTCCTCTCGTTGCTTCTCTCGTTGGTCGGACTCGCCTGCGGCGCAGAGCCCACGACACCGCCCGACGCGGGCCCCGACGCGCGCGACGACGCCGCCGTCTCCTGCGCCGACGACCCGCTACAGGACGCCTGCCTGCCGCCCGAGCCGGACTACGAGGGGCCGAGCGCGGAGATCCGCATCCTCCGCGACGCCAGCGGCATCCCCCACGTCTACGCGGCGACCGACGCCGACGCCTACTTCGGCTCGGGCTACGCCCAAGCGACCGACCGCCTCCTGCAGATGGAGCTCACGAGGCGCCGTGCGCTCGGCCGGCGCGCCGAGATCCTCGGGCCCTCCTTCGCCGACGACGATCGGACGCTGCGGATCCTCGATCTGCCGCGCTGGGCCGAGCTGAACCGACGGCAGATGCTGGTCGAGTCCCGCGAGGACTACGCGCTCGTGCAGGCGTGGACCGCCGGCATCAACCGGCGCATCGACGAGATCGCGCGCGGCGAGGCGCCGCTCCCGCTCGGCTTCGAGGAGCTGGGCTTTCGGCCCGAGCCCTGGACCGAGTCGGACGGCTTCGCGGTCGGCAAGCTGATCCTCTTCGGCAACGCGAGCCTCATCGACTACGAGGTGCTCGCGTCGGTGGTGCGGACCTACCTGCCCTCGCTCTACGAGACGCTGCCGCTGCTGGAGCCGATGCAGCCCGCCTTCGTGCTCCCGCCCGAGGAGCGACCGGGGATGGCCCGCACGTTCGTGGAGCCGGCGCTGCCCCGCGTGGAGGCGTCGCTCGACCGGCCCGAGCTGCTCGGCGAGGGCTTCGCGGCGCGCTTCGCCGCGTTCCGCAGCCACCTCCGGGAGGCCCTCGGCGCGCGCGGCGCGAGCAACAACTGGGCGATCGACGGACGGCACACCGCGAGCGGCCGGCCGCTCATCGCCGGCGATCCGCACCAGGGCCTGAGCAGCCCCTCGCTGATGTGGATGCACCACATGAACAGCGCGGACGCGGGCGGCGCGCTCGACGTGAACGGCTTCTGCTTCGTCGGCACGCCCGCCATCCAGCTCGGCCACAACCGCCGCATCGCCTGGACGGCGACGACGACCTATCCGGACTGGATGGATCTCTGGGCGGTGCAGCTCGACGCCGGCGCCGGGACGATTCGTTTCGGGGACGCCACCTACCCGGTGGTGACCCGGCGCGAGACGATCTCCGTCGCGGGCGAGGGCGAGCGCACGATCGAGGTCGAGGACGTCCCGGGGATCGGCGTGCTCTTGCCCGACGACTTCTTCCCCATCGCGCTCGACACGCGCCCGCGCCGGCGGATCCTCCTCGGCTGGACGGGCTTCCGTCCGACCCACGAGGCGCAGGGCTTCCATGGCTTCGACGTCGCGGCCACGCTCGACGACTTCGCCGACGCCGCGGACCGCAACGAGGTCGGCGCGTTCAACTTCCTCGCGGTCGATGCCAGCGGCCTCGTCTACCGCAGCTCGCCGCTCACGCCGGTCCGCCGGGGCGTCGTCGGCACCGAGGGCGTGCAGCCGTGGACCGTGCTCGACGGCGACCTCGAGGACGCCGTGTGGGACGGCACCTTCCTCGTGCCCGGGCTCACCCTGCCCGCGAGCCGGGGCGGCACGCGCGGCTGGCTCGCGAGCGCGAACAACGAGCCCTTCGGGATGCTCGCGGACGGCAGCGCGCTTGGGGATCCGCACTACTTCGGCGTGGTCTTCGATCCCGGCACGCGCGCGCACCGCATCGAGGCCGAGCTGACGCGGCTCGTGGAGCGCGGCGATCTCACCCGGCAGGACATGTTCACGCTGCAGGACGACTCCTACTTCGAGGTCGCCGACTTCCTCCTGCCCGCGCTGCTCGAGGCGTGGGACGCGCGGGCCACCGATCCGAGCCTGAGCGCGCTGCGTGACCGGTCCGATCTCGCCGCCCTCGTCGAGCGCCTCCGCACCTGGGATCGGCGCATGGAGCGCGCCTCGTCCGAGGCCGTCGTGGCGTTCGCGTACGCGCACTTCCTCGCGCGCGCGGTGCTCGCCGACGACATGCCGCTCGTCTTCGAGCCGATCCTCTCGGCCTCCCCGATGTTCATCCAGAAGTTCCTCGCGATCGCGGTCACCGACCGGGACCCGGCGTACTTCGACGAAGGGGTGTCGCTCCTGCTCGTGCAGGCGCTCGACGAGACCGCCGGGTGGCTCGAAACGCGCTTCGGAGGGAGTGAGGCGGACCGCTACACCTGGGGCGACTACCACTTCACCTGCTTCGGACCCATCGTCCCGGGCGTGCCCGGGCTCGACGGCGGCTGCATCCCGACCGACGGAAGCCTCGGCACGGTGGACGTGTCCGACAGCGACTTCTTCCGCGCGACGGACGGCGGGCTCGTCCCACGGGAGCGCACCGAGTCGAGCGGCGGCGCGATCTTCCGCATGGTCGCCGAGTTCGACGAGGCGGGCCGGCCCCACGCGTTCGTGAACGTACCGCGGGGCAACTCCGGCGACCCCGCGAGCCCGCACTGGGACGACCTGCACGCGGACTGGGCGGCGGGCGTGCACCGCGAGCTGCTCTTCGAGCGGGCGGAGATCGAGGCGAGCGCGCTCGGGCCCGGAGGCGGCGGCGAGCAGCTCCTCGCGCCCTGACGCCTTGCCCTCCCGCGCGCGCATCCTCGGCGCGATGGCGATCGGCGCCATCGCCATCTCCTTCGCCGCGATCTTCTTTCGCCTGGCCGCGCCGGTCGATCCGCTGCTCGCCTCGGCGCTGCGGCTCGGGCTCTCCTCGCTCGTGCTCGCACCCTGGGTCCGCGGCAGCACGCCCTCGCCCGCGGCCCGCCGCGCCGGCTGGTTCTGCGGTGCGCTCTACGCCGTGCACTTCGGGGCGTGGGTCGCCTCGCTCGACCTCACGACCGTCGCCGCCTCGGTGACGCTCGTGACCTGCACCCCGCTCCTGCTCGCCGGGCTCGGCTGGCTGCGCGGCAAGGATCGACCGAGCGGCCGGCAGAGCCTCGGCGCGCTCGTCGCGGTCGGCGGATCGCTGATCATCGGCGGCAGCGATCTCCTCGGCGGGCAGCTCGTCGGCGACCTGCTCGCGCTGCTCGGCGCGCTGGCGATGGCGGGCTACCTCGCGGTGGCCCGCGAGCTCGGCACGGCGCTCGATCCCCTCGCGCTCACCGCGCGCTCGGCACGGATCGCGGCGCTGCTGCTCGGCCTCGTGGTGCTGGCCCGTGCGGTCGTGCACCCGATCGCGCTGCCCTCCGCCGAGAGCCTCGGCTGGATCGCCCTCTCGGCGCTGGTCCCGCAGGTGATCGGGCACACCGCGCTGACGTATGCGCTGCGCGGCGCGACCCCCACCGAGGTCGGGCTCGCGACCGCACTCGAGCCGGTGCTCTCGACGCTGCTCGCGTGGCTCTGGTTGAGCGAGACGCCCCTCGGACCGGTGCTCGCCGGCTGCGGCGTGACCCTCGCGGGGGTGCTGCTCGGCGCGGTGCGAGCGGGGGATCCGCGGGAGCCCGGATCGGCGACAGGTGCTACGGTGACGCCTCAGTGACAGCCGCGTGACCGTCGCGTTTCCTCCCACGACCTCCCTGCATGACCCCGACCTCGACCCCGACGAGGAAGGCTCGGCGCCGCGGCGCGCACGGAGCCCGGCGACGAGCATCGAGCCGGGCCCCCCGATTCGGCCCGCTCCGGCGGCGGCCGAAGGGTCGCAGCCCGAGCCCTCGAGCGAGCTGCCCGAGCCGCCCGATCGCGCGCGCTCGAGCGATTTCGGTTCGATGCTCGCGGACCTGTCGCGGCAGGACGAGAACCCACGTCTTCGGCTGCACGACCGGACGCACCTCGAGATCTCGATCGACTACGATCTCGTCCCGGCCGCAGCAGGGGGAGCCGACCGGCAGACCTTCCTCTGGGAGGCGTACTTCTTCGCGCCCGAGTCGCTGCGCATCGACAGCCGCACCTACCGCAAGGAGGACGTGTACGAGGATCTGCAGTCCTACGTGCGCCTCGCGGTCCCCGAGGTGCCCTACGAGGAGCTGCCGCGCGGGCCCCTCGACCGGGTCGAGGCGGCGATCGCGAAGGGCGCGGTCGAGGAGGCCACGCGCGAGATGCGCCTCTTCGTGTCGCAGGTGCGCGCCGCGGGCGTCGGGCTTCGACGGCGCCTGCTCGACGATCTGACCGGCGCCGCCTCGGTGCGCAGCCCCGCGCTCGCGCGGCTCGAGCGGATGGTCGACGACACCAGCGCGCTCGTGCGCCGAGCGCGAAGCGTGCTGCGTCCTCCGGAGGGCGCACCCGAGGAGCTCGCGAGCGCCTCGGCGTGGATCGAAGAGGACCTCTCCCGCCTCGTCGAGACGATGATGGCGGACCTCGCTCTCGGCCTTCGGCAGCGGGATGTGCCGGCAGCGCTGCTCGCACGGGTCGAGGCGCTCGCGGTCGGCGAAGCACGGTACCGCGACGAGTCGGGCCTCGGTGGGGTCGGGCGCAAGGGCATGGGCTCGCGGCAGCTCGAGGCGCTGGAGTTTCGCCGGCACGTGCTCAAGCGCTTCACCTCGTCGGTCCTGTGGCTGAAGCCGGAGGTGCGGCCTGCCTCGGAGTGGGTCCTGCATCTGCTCTATGCGCTCGCGGCGAGCGTCGCCATGGGCTTCGCGCTGGTCGCGGCGCTCTGGAACGGAATGGACGTCGGGGAGAACTACGTCCGGTGGGCCATCGTCGCGATCGTCGCCTACGCCGCGAAGGACCGCATCAAGGCGCTCCTGCAGACCCTCTTCGCGAACGTCGTGTCGCGGCACTTCCCCGACCGGAGCTGGCAGATCTTCGATCTCGAGAAGCGGTTCGAGCTCGGCAGCATGGAGGAGCAGGCCGGCTTCATCGGGTTCTCCGAGCTGCCGGAGGACGTGCTCGCGGTGCGCCGCTCGACCCGGCGGCATCCGCTCGAGGAGCGGGCCCGGCCCGAGACCGTCCTCTTCCACCGCAAGGAGATCGCCCTGGATCGGTCGAAGATCGCCGGTCTCGATCGGCGCTTCGACGCGCTCACCGAGATCCTGCGGCTCGATCTGCGCCGCTGGCTCGCGCACACCGACGACGCCAAGCGGGAGTTCGTCTACGCCGACCCCCACGCGGGGATCGGCTCGGCCGTCGCGCCGCGGGTCTACAACATCGGGCTCATCTACCGCCTGCGGAGCGGGGGGAGCGAGGGCGCAAAGGAGCCCTGGCACCGCGCGCGCATCGTGGTGACCCGCAAGGGCATCCGGCGCATCGATCCGGTGCAGTGAAGCATCGAGGGCTGCCGGGGCCGGGCCTCGAACCCGGAACGTCCTGTTCGGACCGGGGATTTTAAGTCCCCTGCGTCTGCCGATTCCGCCACCCCGGCGAGGTCGTGAGTGCGTCCGCGCGCTCCTTGTCGCGCGGCTCGGAGCATACCCGGTGCCCGGCAGCTCCACAGCCATCGCTGCATTGTTCCGCGGACCCGGGTGCCTAGCCCACGCGAGCGTCCGAGGGCACGGACGATGGAGGCTCGATGCTCGCGCAGCACAGGGAATGGCGTCTTCTTCCTCGAAGTGAGGAGGGGACCGGCGAAGAGAGCAGCACGCGTCAGAGCCGGTGGCCGGCAGCGAGCAGGAAGGATCTGGGATGCGACGGCTTCGATGTCGGGCGCCTCCGAACCGCGCCGCGCGTGGCAGCGCCCGCGGCCTGCCGCGCCGTTCCCCCGACGCCGGTGGTCGTCCTCACCTTTCGGCGCGTCCCGGTGCAGGAGGAGACCCTGCAGTACGTCCGCCACTGCTACCGCCGCGTCGAGCGGGATCTCGCGATGCGCTTTGCCCTGGTCGACGTCCTCGTCGAGCGCTCCGAAGCGGGGTCGGTCCGCGCGTCGATCAGCCTCGGAGCGCCGCCGGTCCTGCGGGTCGAGGACGAAGACCCCGACGAGCTCCTGGCGATCCGCAACGCCTTCGCCCGACTGCACCCCGCCGGCCGCTGACGGCGGCGCTCAGGACGCGCTCTTGGGGGGCGCCGGATGGCGCCGCCGATAGCGCGCCAGGATCTCATCGACGCTCTCGTCCGAGGTCGGATCGAATTGCTCGTAGTGCAGCCCCACCGAGAGGAAGGGCTCGGGTCGATGCAGGCACACGAGCTCGTCGACCTCGCGGGCGATCAGCGCCGCGCTCTCGGCCGCCGCGACCGGAACGCCCACGACCAGCCGGCCGACCCGGCGCAGGTGCAGTGCCCGGATGGCCGCCCGCAGCGTCGCTCCGGTCGCGAGCCCATCGTCGATCAAGAGGACCGTGCGGTCGCGGGTGACGAGCGGCGGCAGGCCCTTGCGCCAGCGCTCCTCGCGGCGAAGCGCTTCGGTCTGCTGCACGCGCGCCCGCGCCGCGAGCTCGACGTCGTCGACGCCGAGCGACGCGATGATCTCGTAGTTGAGGAACGTCGTGCCGTCGGCGGTGATCGCGCCGAGGGCCAGCTCCTCCTGACGCGGGGCTCCGATCTTCCGGGCCACGAACACGTCGAGCTCGGCGTCGAGCCGCTGCGCGACCTCGGCGGCCACCGGCACCCCACCGCGTGGCACGCCGAGCACCAGCACGCTCCGGTCGCGGTAGCGAAGGAGCGCCGCGGCGAGCTGCACCCCCGCATCCCGCCGGTCGCGGAAGAGGCGATGGGTGGGCTCCCAGCGACGGGCGAAGAGCCCGGGCGCATCTTGACGCGGTCTCATCCGGCCCTCCGTGCGGCGGGCGCAGCGAGGAAGCGCAGGAACCAATTGCGGGCCACGCGCGCGACCTCGTCGAGCGCGCCCGCCTCTTCGAAGAGGTGGGTCGCGCCCTCGATGACCCGCAGCTCGCGCTGGCAACGCATCTTCCGGTGTGCTGCGCGGTTTCGGGCGAGGACCTCGAGATCCCGGGAGCCGACGAGGAGCAACGTGGGGGCCCGCACCCCCGCGAGCGCCTCGGTCGAGGCCAGGTCGGGGCGGCCGCCGCGGCTCACCACCGCGGCGATGCGCTCGGGCCGCGCGCTCGCCGCGACGAGCGCCGCAGCGGCCCCGGTGCTCGCGCCGAAGTACCCGACCGAGAGGTGCGGATCGAGCGCGTCGGTCGCCGCCACGAGCCGGCCCGCGAGCAGGCCGACGTCGAAGCGCCGCATCGCGCCGGCCTGTTCGTCCGCGTCTTCGCGGGCCGAGAGGAGATCGAGCAGCAAGGTGCCGATGGCCGCGTGCTCGAGCACCCGCGCGACGGCGCGGTTCCGCGGGCTGTGGCGGCTGCTCCCGCTGCCGTGGGCGAAGACGACGACGCCGACGCAGCGGGGAGGCAGGACGAGCTCTCCCTCGAGCACGACGTCGGGGAGGCGGAGACGAAAGGGCTCGATGGCGGGCTCGGTTCTCATGCGAGCCTGCTGCGCACCTCGGGCCGAGGCTCCAGCGCGCTTCGCTGCAGCGCCTCGTCGGATGCTGCGCCGGGCGGCGCTGCGGCCGCATCTGCCTCGCTCGCCGCGGCGGCCTCGAGCGCAGCCCACCGGACCTCCTCACCGGTCCGGTGGGACTTCACCTCGGCGCGCCGCACCCGGACGAGCTCCTCGAGACGGCGTCCGGCAGTGTCGAACGCGCCCCGCAGGGCGACGTAGGGGTCGTGCACGAGCGCATGCCGCGGATGACGGGTCACCTCGACCCGGGCGCCGGGGAGCGTGAGCTGCACGCGCACGTCGCAGAGCGGCCCGTGGCGGTGCCGGAGCCCGACGCGCTCCACCGTCACGTCCGCGGAGACGATGCGGTGGCCGATCCGCTCGAGGTGCTGCACCTGCGCGCGGATGCGGTCCTCGAGCGCGCTCGAGCGGGCGAGGCCGCGGAAGCTGATCCGCAAAGGGACTTGCATCGTCGCTCTCCCATCGGGCCGAATGACGGGCGGCCTGACCGGGGACTGGGCACCGCGGCGAAGTCCGCTACGCGCAGGCTCAGCCCGCGGGCGGTGCCGGGTGACGGAGGAGCACCACCGCGCTGCGCGGCGCCACCTCGATCGAGGCCGAGGTGATCGGCACCTCATCGCCGGCCGCGCACGCATCGTCGGGGCTCGGGCGGGCGGTGTCGACGACCCGCAGCCAGGGCTGGGGCGAGCCGGCGTCGAGCACGAAGCGCAGCGGCATGTCGGCGCGGTTCAGCGCCGTGAACACATCCCCATCTTGCTCCGCGCCGCCGTCGAGGAAGAAGCCGACGCCCGGCGCATCGGCAGAGAGGTCGATCGTGCCGCCCTCCGGCCCCCGCCATGCAACGTCGGCGCGCCAGAAGCGGCTGCGACAGAGGGACGGATGGGCCCGGCGGAACGCGAGCGCGATGCGGACGAAGCGCAGCAGTCCGGCGTTCGCTTCCGCGAGGTCCCAGTCGATCCAGGACGACGGCTCGTCGCGGTCGTATGGGTTCGCGCGCCCCGCCTGGCTCCGCCCCAGCTCATCTCCGGCGACGAACATGGGCGTCCCGTTCGAGACGAACAGGATCGTGAAGAGCAGCCGGATGCGCCGCTGCCGCTCGGCGCGCACCTCGGCGGGCGCGTGCTCACCGGACCAGCCGCAGTCGAAGGAGATGTCGGACCCCCAGCCGCCCGCGTCCCGATCGATCGGGACCGCGTACGAGACCAGGTCGTGCATCGTGAGGCCGTCGTGGGAGGTCACGAAATTCACGCTCTGGTAAGCGTGGTAGGCGTGCGTGACCTGGTCCGGAAAGATGTCGTCGCTGCCGTAGAGCCGGGTCATCAGCGCGGGCACCTGCCCAGCGTCCCCCCGCACGAAGCAGCGGACGTCGTCGCGGAACCTCCCGTTCCACTGCAGCCACTCGGTCCCGGGAAAGCTCCGGCCGAGCTGGTAGGCGGCCAGATCCCAGGCCTCCGCGATGAGCCGTATCCCGGCGAAGTCCGGCAGCGCGCCGATGTCGGCGACGATGGGCGGATCCTCGAGGTTGATGCGGCCTGCCTCGTCGCGGGTGAAGAGCGAGGCGAGATCGAAACGGAAGCCGTCGACGTGCATCTCGGTCACCCAGAAGCGCAGGCTGTCCAGGATCATGTGCCGCACGTAGCGGTTCGCGCAGTGCAGGACGTTCCCGGTCCCGGCGTCGTTGCGATAGCGCGCGCGGTCCTCTTCGAGGAGGTAGTAGGTGGAGTTGTCGATGCCGCGGAAGCCGAAGGTGGGGCCGGCCTCGTTCCCCTCCGAGGTGTGCGTGTAGACCACGTCGAGGACGACCTCGATGTCCGCCGCGTGGAGCGCCCGAACCATCTCGCGGAATTCGTCCCCGACGCGCCGCGGATCTCCCGACTGCGAGTAGCCGAGGTGCGGGGCGAAGAAGGACAAGGGCATGTAGCCCCAGTAGTTCTGGAACGGATCGAACTGAAAGACCGGCATGAGCTCGACCACCGTCACCCCGAGCTCGCGCAGGTACGGGATCTTCTCGATGACCCCGGCGTAGGTGCCCCGCGCGGACGGACTCACCCCGGAGCTGGACGATCGCGTGAAGCCTCCGACGTGCAGCTCGTAGATCACCGCGTCGTGGGTGTGCACCGGTCGCACGTCGCTCCCCCAGTCGAAGCCGACCCCGCGCCGCGGCAGCACGCCGAGCGGGGCGCGACCCGCGTTCGATCCGGCCCGGCACGCCGCCGAACGATCGAAGCCCGGAGGGAACGCGACGGCGCGGGCGTAGGGGTCGAGAAGGATCTTGTAGGGATCGAAGCGGTGACCGGCCGCCGGATCCCACGGGCCCTCGACCCGGTACGCGTAGTAGGACGCGCGATCGGCCACGGACGCCGGCACGCGGCCGTGCCAGATGCGGCCGCTCTTGTGGGTCGGATACTCGAGCCTCCACTCGAAGCACGGGTTCACCGTGTCATCGCCCGCATAGAGCAGCAGCGTGACGCTCGTCGCGTGCTTGGAATAAAGGGCGAAGTTGAGCGCCTGGCCGTCCTCGGTCCAGGTCGCTCCGAGCGGTTCTGCGGCGCCCTCGCGCTCGTGCCAGCGGTGCCGCCCGCTCATCGCCGCCGCGCTTGTTGGCGCCACCCGCCCCCCGAGCGACCGCGGGGGGTGGTTCCGTTTCGCATCGTCCACGGCCCGGCGCTGCGCACGGTTCGGTGCGGGGAAAGGCGGTGCGCAGAGCGCACCCATGCAAGTCCGCCGGCTCATGAGCGCCCCCGCACGCACGGTGTCCGAGCACGCCTCGCTCGCAGAGGCCCTGCAGATGATGCGGGCGGGCCGGCTGCACCATCTCCCCGTCGTGCGCGACGGAAGCGTGGTCGGTGTGCTCAGCGAGCGTGACTTCCAGATGCGCCTCCATCCGGACTCGCCGCGCGTGCTCACCGGGTGCGTGCGGGAGGCGATGACGGCTGCGGTGCACGCCGTGACACCGAGCGCCTCGCTCGAAGAGGCGGCCGCGATGCTCCTCGCGAACGAGATCGGGTGCGTACCGGTCATCGAGGAGGGCGCGCTCGTGGGGATCCTGACCACCCGCGACGTCCTCCAGCACATCGCACGGCGCAGACGCGCGCGCGCTTGAAGCCGCACCGTCCGTGCCCAGGAGCGGGCCATGTCCCATCGTGAAGGCAGCGCTCATCCCCACCGTCCTCGAGCTCCGCGGAGCGAGGCCCCACCCTCTGCGCGCGCCCGCGCGAGCGCGGCGACCGAGCCCGGCGCGGGCCACTTCGTCCCGCGCCGAAGTCCCACGGCGAACCTGCGCTTCCGGCGCGCCGAGGAGCACGCACGCATCTGGCTCCGCGACTACGGCGACGCGCTCGGCCAGACGAACGAGCGCCTCTGTTTCCGCGGGCTCGGGGCCTTCCTGCACTGCCTGCGCGACCACCTGCCGGTCTCGGAGGCGGTCGGGCTCGGCGCGCAGCTGCCGATGATCGTGCGGGGCCTCTACTACGACGGCTGGCGCCCGGCGCGGACCCCGCTCGACGAGCGCTCGGCCGAGGCGGTGCGGGCGCAGGTCGCCGACGAGCTGGATCACGGCCTCGGCGCGCACCCGGACGAGGTCCTGCGGGCCGGCGCGATCGTCCTGGCCCGCCACGTGGACCGGCGCGAGCTCGCGCACCTGCAGGCCGTGCTGCCCCGCCCGCTGCGCGAGCTCTGGCCCGAGGGCGCCGGCTCCCGGACCCCATGAAGGTCGGACTGCTCGCGGTGCGCGATGTCGTGACGGCCGAAGCGGACGAGACGCTGCGCGTCCTGGCCACGCGGATGATCGACGAAGGCGTCGGCTCGCTCGTCGTCGTCGAACGGGACGGCGAGCGCGCTCGCCCGCTCGGGATCGTCACCGATCGTGATCTCGTCCGGCGCCTGACGCTCGAGGAGATCGGTCACGCGCGGGCGCTGGTTGCTCGCGACCTGATGACGCAGCAGCTCGTCGTGGCGCGCGAGGACGAGGACTCGTTCGACGCGCTCGAGCGCATGCGGGCGCGCGGCGTGCGCCGACTGCCGGTGGTGGACCACGACGGATCGCTGGTGGCTCTGCTCACGTTCGACGATCTCGTCGCGTGGATGGCCGAGGAACTCGGACAACTCGGCAAGCTGCTTCGCAAGCAGGATCCGCGCGCCCGCGCGCTCGGAGCGCCTGCCGGCCTGGGCGCTCAGGCGCGCTCCTCCCGGACTGCGCGAAGCACGTCCACGTAGCTCACGATGCCGAGGAGCTCGTCGGCGGCGTCGTCGACCACCGGGAGCGCTCCGACGCCGCTCTCGAGCATCGCGTCGATCACCTCGACGAGCTCGGCCGCGGGAGCGATGGTCGCCACGTCCGCGCTCATCGCCCGCGCCACCGTCCAGCGCATGCGCTCCTGGGCCTGCGCGATCGTCGCACCGTCGAGCGCACGGGTGAGCCCGAGCGATCGGACGTCGCGATCGGAGAGCATCCCGACGAGGCGCCCCTGCGACAGGACGGGCAGGTGACGCAGATCGCGCTCGCCCAGCACCTCGACGGCATCGGCGATCGACTGCGTCGCCTCGATCGTGATCACGTCCCGGCTCATCATCTCGTCGGCCCGCATCGCAGCTCCTCGGACGCCCATGGGCGCAGCTGCAACGAGCCGCCGCGCCGCACGCCCTTCGTGCCAAGGCGTCTTCCGCAGGCTGCCTACGCACGGCGCGGCGGCCTGCTTCAGAACTCCTCGGCGAGACCGTGACGCGCCTCGGCGCGGGCAGGCTCCTCGGGGATGTCGGTCAGCGTGGCCTCGGTGAGCAGGAGCATGCTCGCGACCGACACCGCGTTCTCGAGGGCCACGCGGACGACCTTGGTGGGATCGACGATCCCCGCCTCGACGAGATCGACGTAGGCGCCGGTCGACGCATCGAGGCCGACGGTACCGTCTCCCGAGAGCATGCGCTGCACCGCGACGCCCTCGTCGAGATGGGAGTTGCGAGCAAGCTGCCGGGTCGGCACCTCGAGCGCGTGCTTCAGGATCCGCAGACCGGTGCGCTCGTCGCCTTCGGCCCGCGCCTCCTCGGCGGCGACCGCGGCGATGGCGCCGAGCAGGCCCATCCCTGCGCCTGGGACGAGCCCCTCGGCGATGGCCGCCTTCGTCGATGCGATGGCGTCTTCGTAGGCCTCCTTGCGCGCCTTCAGCTCGGGCTCGGAGGGGGCCCCGACGCGCAGCACGGCGACGCCACCGGCCAGCTTGGCGAGGCGCTCCTCGAGCTTCTCGCGATCGTAGTCGCTGCTCGCCTCGCGGATCTGCCTTCGGATCACCTCGATGCGCGCGCGGATCCGCTCGGGCTCCCCCGCCCCGCCCACGATGGTCGTCGTGTCCTTGTCCACGATCACCCGCGCCGCGCGGCCTGCATCCTCGACGGTGGCGTTCTCGAGTCGCTTGCCGAGTTCGGGCGCGATGACCCTGCCGCCCGTCAGGACCGCGATGTCCTCGAGCATCGCGACCCGCCGATCCCCGAAGCCCGGAGCCTTCACCGCGCAGCAAGGCAAGGTCCCGCGGAGACGGTTCACCACCAGCGTGGCGAGGGCCTCGCCCTCGACGTCTTCTGCGATCACGAGCAGCGGCTGGCCGAGCTTCAGCACCGCCTCGAGGAAGGGCACGAGGTCCTTCAGGTTCGAGACGCGCTGCGGGCAGAGGAGCACGAGCGCGCGCTCGAGGACGCAGCGCATCGCTTCGGCGTCGGTGACGAAGTACGGCGACAGGTAGCCGCGGTCGAAGCGCAGGCCGCTCGCGACGTCGAGGGAGGTCTCGGTCCCGCGCGCCTCCTCGACGCTGATGACGCCCTCGTCGCCGACCTTCTCGAAGGCCTCCGCGACGAGCGCGCCGATCTGCCGGTCGCCGTGGGCCGAGACGGTGGCGACCTGCTCCTTCTCCTTGCGTGTCCGAACCGGATGCGACTGGGCGCGGAGGGCCGCGACGGCAGCGCTCGTGCCTCGCTCGAGCCCGCGCTTCAGGTCCACCGCGCTCGCCCCCGCGACCACGTTCCGGACTCCGTCGGAGAAGATCGCGTGGGCCAGCAGCGTGGCGGTGGTCGTTCCATCGCCCACCAGCTCGCCGGTTCGCTCGGCGGCCTGGCGCATCATCTGGGCGCCGAGGTTCTCCTCCGGGTCCGGCAGGTCGAACTCCCTGGCGACGGTCACCCCATCGTCGCACACGATCGGAACGCCCCAGGCTTTGCCGATGAGCACACGCTTGCTCTTGGGGCCCAAGGTGACGCGGACCGCATCTGCGAGGGCGGTGGCGCCGGCGAGGACCTTCTCGCGGGCCGCGGACTGAAAGAGCACACGCTTGTGGGACATCGGTCGAGCTCCGGCGCATCGAGCCGCCGCAGAACCGCCTCGGCCTCGTGCTGCTCCGCGTTCGCTGCGCACGGGGCATCCCGCCGCCAGGTGCGGCGCGAACGCGCGATCGCGGAGGCCGACGGGCAGGACCTCCGAGCCGGCTCAGACCTTCTCTCCGCGCGCGCGCCGGACGTGTTCGAGGATGTCGCGCTGCACCTCCTCGATCGAACGCCCGGAGTCCACGTGCACGATCGTCTCACCGGGAAAGTGCTCGTCGATGCGGCGGTAGAACGCGCCGATCTCCCGCTGCAGCGTGAGGTCGTCGAAGATCTCCTGGCCGCCGCCGCGCTCGCTCCGGCGGCGCGCGCTCACCTCGGGCGCGATGTCGAGGACGATGGTCAGGTCGGGCTTTCGTGCGTGCCGGTTGATCTCCTTCACCCACGCGACCGTCTCGGCCTCGCCGCCGCCGGTGACGCTCTGGTAGGCGACCGACGAGTGGTAGTAGCGATCCGAGATCACCGTCACCCCGTCCATGAGGTTCGGCGTGATCGTCGCCTCGACGTGATCGACCCGGTCGGCGGCGAAGAGCAACGCCATCGTCGTCCAGGTGGGCGGACGCGGGCCGTGCAGCCCGGGCACCACGAGACGGCCGGTGAGGATCTGCCGGATCTGCACGCCGATCGGTCCGTCGCTCGGCTCGCGCGTGGAGTGCACCGGCAGGCCGCGCTCGCGCAGGGCCTGCACGAGCAGGCGCGTGTGGGTGGTGGTCCCGGCGCCATCGACGCCCTCGAGCACGACGAACAGACCCTCGATCATGGGGGCGAGGCTAGCCGAAACGCCGTCGCCGTGGAGCCCCGAACGGCACGCGCGGCGCTGCGGCGAAACGCCCCGGGTTCGCGGCGCTCAGCGCGCGGGGTTCTCGTACACGCTCACGATCGGGACGCCGTCGTAGGTCAGCACGTACACCGGAGCCGGCCGGCCCCAGGTCATCCAGATCTGGTAGTCGACCTCGTTGAAGTGCTCCTCGTGGTGCACGATCGCGAAGTCGGCGCTCGCCATGTCGAACGCGGGGCGAATGTCGCGCCGGAGCAGGCCATCGCGGTGCAGCATCTCGAACGAGGTCGGGATGGTGTCGCAGAGCCACACGCTCGCGCGATCGGCCGCGTGCTCGTTGAGCCAGGGGACGATGCTCCCGGTCGTGAAGCCCCAGAACTGGCGCATCATCCCCAGATCGGCGGCGCCGGGGGGACCGCCTGCGAGCCACGTGTAGTGCGAGAGGCCGAAGGGATGGCTGTGCTCGGTCTCGTGCACCGAGGGCGCCAGGAGCAGGACGAAGATCGCCGGAGCGCTCGCGGAGACCCAGCGCGGCTGGCGTCGCGACACCTCCTGCCGCGCGGCCTCGGCGACCCGGGCGGCGCCCACGCCAGCGAAGATCGCCAGCATCGCGAAGGCGGCGAGGAAGTGCTTGTTGCCCCCGAAGATCGGCGCCCACGGCATCGAGAGCACGACCATCGGGGCGAGCATCGTGCCGAAGAGCAGCGCGTCGGTCCGGGAGGGGTCGGCGGACGCGGAGCGTCCCTCGGGATCGGGCGGCGGCAACAGACCGAGCGTGCCGGGCGGCATCATCGCGCGCAGCCGCACGCCGATCCCACCGAGGCCGAGCACCACGGTCACGAGCGGTACCGTGAAGAGCGTCATCACCCAGGGGAACGAGGTCGGGCTCGGCGGGCCGAAGTACGTCGTGCCGAGGTAGGCGGTGTTGTAGTGGACGTGGTGCACGTGGAAGCCCACGTACTCGCCGAAGCGGGTGAGGGGCTCGTGCCACAGCCAGGGCCACAGCGCGACGAAGATCGGCGGCCCGAGCAGCGCGAACGCGAGGAGCCAGTCGGGCCGCAGCCGCACGCGTGGCCGCGCGCCCGCCCGGCGCGCCGCGAGCTCGCTCGGCACCACGAAGCCGAGGAAGTGCACGAGGAGCACGAGCGGGAGGATCCACGCGTTGTGCTTCGTCTCGAGGCAGAGTCCGTAGGCGATGCCCGCGAGGATCGCGAAGCGCGGTCGGGTGAGCGAGCGCCAGTAGAGGTACGTGACCCAGGTCAGCATCGTGACGATGGGGCCGTCGAAGCAGTCGAGGTGCGCGTGGTAGAAGACCGTCGGGACGAACGCGTAGGCGCACGCGGCGAAGAGCCCGGCGAAGCGCGAGTGCACCCGCGCGCCGAACACGTAGAGGATCCAGAGAGCGAGCGCCGAGAGGACCATGCCGGGGAAGCGGAACGCCACGGAGTCGCTGGGGAAGAGCTCGAAGCGCTCGTGCGCGAGCCAGCTCAGCGCGAAGAGGGACTTCGGAAGCGACGGGTGCTCGTGGTTCACCGTCCAGAAACGGTCGATCGTCGCCTGCTCGAAGGCCGTCTCGTCTCCGTCGAGCACGAGGCGGAACCACCCCGCGTAGCTCTCCGCGGCCTCGACGTAGAAGCCCTCGTCGCGGGCCATGCCGAGCCCCGAGGACGTCGCGATGAGGAGCGCGACGTAGGCGGCGGCGAGGGCCGCGCCGAGCAGGTGATCGGCCGCTCCGATACGGCGCGGGCGTGACTCGGCGAGGGGCATCAGCGCGCGCCTCCGAGCGTTCGACCCGACCAGCAGAAGGGATGGCCTGGGGGGCCTTCGACCTCGAACGAGACGTCGGCCGAGGTCCCGCGGAGCCCGTCTGGGACGACGAGCTCGGTGCTCGACCAGCCGTCGCCGTCGCGGTGCACGAGCTCGCCGAGGGGCCTGTCGCCTACCCGGACGCGGAGGGTCACCTCGGCGCCGGCGCGATCGCGCTCGGTGACCCAATGCACCCCGCCGTGCAGCACGACCTGCTCGCCGAGCGGGACGTCGGCGAAGGTGACGGTGATCGGCGAGCCGCCTGGGCGGTGCGCGACGCAGGCGCGGGGCAAGAGCTCGAGGTCCTCGATCACCGTGAGCGCGACCCGCTGCGCGTCTCCGCCGCCGCAGTCGAAGCGCTCCGGCCCGAGCACGGGTCCCTCGCCGAGGCCACGACCGCTGCCCCGTCCGGTGGTGCGGGGGCAGGGGCGACCGGACTGCGAGACCACAGCCTCGTCGAGATGCGCGAGGAAGTCGTAGACCTCGGGTGGCCCCTCGAGCGCGAAGCGCTGCACCCGGATCCGGCCGAAGAAACGGACTTCCGCCAGGCGGGCGCGGGCGAGCGCGGCGCGGGCCCGATTCGCCGCTTCGCTCGTGCCCTCGCCGAAGGCGTCGTGACCGCGCACCGACACGACGACGAGGCCGGCGCGCCCCTCGAGACCATCGGGCGCCGCGAGCGCGACGTCGAAGCGGTCGCCGAGCGCCGCGCCGAGCGCCGCGCGGAAGCTCGGGTCGAGCCAGCGCGGCGCAGCGACCACGGCATCGTCCGGACCGAGGACCGAGGCGGCGTGCGCGGCCGCGGCGGCGAGGTCGTCCTGCTCGGGCACGCGCGCCCGCACGAGGAGCGAGCCGAGGAGCTCGATCACGGCCAGCGGCAGGACCAGAAGCCAGGCGCGGCGCACGGGCCGTTCGGAGGGGGCGGACAAACGGCGCGTAGGATAGCCGCCAGAGGCGCGGCGTCATGCGCAGCGCGCGCGCCGAGGGAAGACTTGGCTCAGGCCTGCGGCGCCGACACACTCGGTGGATGGACGCCCTCGAACGCGCGCTCGTCGAGCTCGAGCGAAGCCTCGGCCCGAGCGTTGTCACGACGGACCTCGCCACGCGCGAGGCGCACGCGGGGGACGAGAGCGAGTGTGCCCCGCACGTGCCGGACGCGGTGGTCGTGGCGCGCAGCACCGAAGACGTGTCGCGCACGCTGGCGATCTGCGGCAGCCACCTCGTCCCGGTGACGCCGCGGGCCGCCGGCACCGGCAAGAGCGGCGGCTGCATCCCGATCCGCGGCGGGATCGTCCTGTCGCTCGCGGCGCTGCGGGGCATCGACGAGATCGACGCTGGCGATCAGCTCGCGGTGGTGCGGCCCGGGACGGTGCTCGGGGAACTCCGCCGTGCGGTCGAGGCCGAGGGCCTTCATTACGGGCCCGACCCGAACAGCTGGGAGAGCTGCACGATCGGCGGCAACGTCGCCGAGAACGCGGGCGGGCCCGGCACGCTGCGCCACGGCAGCACGCGCGACTGGGTGCTCGGCCTGACCACGGTGCTGCCGGACGGCAGCGTGCACGAGCTGGGTCGGCGCACCCACAAGGGCGTGACCGGCTACGACCTCACCTCGCTGATGGTGGGCAGCGAAGGCACGCTCGGCGTCGTGACCCGGGTCACGTGCCGGCTCGTGCCCCGGCCGGAGCGCACGGCGACGCTCCTCGTGGCGCTCGGCGCGCTCGAGGCGGTTGGGCCCGCGACGAACGCGCTGCTCCGCGCGGGGCCGGTGCGGTGCATCGAGTTGCTCGACGACCTCACGCTCGCGCCGCTCCGCTCGGCGAGCCCGATCCCGCTGCCGGCGGGGACGGAGGCGCTGCTCCTCGTCGAGTTCGAGGGCGCGGACGCCGAGGTCGAGCGGGCCCTCGAGCGGACCTCCGCCGCGCTCGACCCGGTGCGCCCGCTCGAGCTGCTCGTGGCCAAGCACGCTGCCGACCGGGAACGGATCTGGTCGGTGCGACGCGCGATGAGCTACACGCTGAAGGCCTCGGCCCGCTTCAAGCGCTCGGACGACGTCGTGGTGCCCCGCTCGCGGCTCGGTGACCTGCTCGTGGCCTGCCGCCGCATCGCGGCGCAGCACGGCGTGCGGATGCCCTCCTACGGCCACGCCGGGGACGGAAACCTGCACGTGAACTTCCTCTGGGACGAGCCGGGCGCGCTGCCCGCGGTCGAGCGCGCACAGCGCGCGCTCTTCGAAGAGGTGATCGCCCTGCGCGGCACCCTCAGCGGCGAGCACGGGATCGGCCTCAGCAAGCGCGACGCGCTCCACCTGGAACAGACCCCGGGGCTCATCGAGCTGCAACGCCGCATCAAAGCCGTGTTCGACCCCGCCGATGTGCTCAACCCGGGGAAGATCTTTCCGGCGCGGCACGCCTGCTGACGAAGGGGCGCGCCGAGACCGAGACTGAGACCGAGACCGAGACCGAGACCGGGGCCGGAGCCGGAGCCGGGGCCGGGGCCGGGGCCGAGACCGAGACCGAGACCGAGACCGGGGCCGGAGCCGGAGCCGGAGCCGGGGCCGAGACCGAGACCGAGAC
>Ga0209985_10001435_pt1 | contig 23434 bp, 13 predicted proteins | sample NOAtaG_FD_187305 | JGI IMG/M metagenome (GOLD analysis project Ga0209985, IMG submission 187305) | Freshwater lake microbial communities from Lake Erie, under a cyanobacterial bloom - NOAA_Erie_Diel6S_1000h metaG (SPAdes) (version 2) | ecosystem: Environmental > Aquatic > Freshwater > Lake ...
GCGTCGCCTGCGGCCTGTCGATGCTGCGCGCCCAGTGGGCGTGGCGCTACCAAACGAGGGGCAACCTTAGGATCGAGATCGCAGATCAAGGCCCGACGAGCCCCAGGGGAAGCGGCGAGACGGTCCGAATGGGCGCCGCAGCCACGATCTCACTGCCGCAGACGTCCCGTCTTGGCTGGCTGCGGTCTGGTCGTCGGGCTTTGGGGGGCGTTTGAATTTCCTATGCGCACTCGCTGATCCTCCAGAACAACCAGGAAATCGGCAGCCTGACCGGCGCTGCCGGCTCGACCATCGACCTGGGCGTCTTCAACCTGCGCGCGGGCGGCGCGGTCGACTCGGTGTTCAACGGCGTCATCAGCGGCAACGGTTCGCTGACCAAGATCGGGGCCGGCCAGCAGACCCTGGGCGCCGGCCAGCTCTACACCGGCGGCACCTCCGTCTCGGCCGGCACGCTGGCAATGGGCGCCAACGACGTCCTGGCCGACACCGGCAACGTGCTCGTGCAGGGCAGTGCGACGCTGCGTCTCAGCGGCACCGACACCATCGGCACCCTGACCGTCGACGGCAACATCACCACGGCCCCGGGCCTCAGCATCCTCACCGCCAGCAGCATCACGCTGCGCGACGGCGCGACCACGGCCACCAACGCCAACCTGCGCACCAGCGGCGACGCCACCGCCGATGGCACGGTGGCCCTGAACGGCCGCCTCGGCACCACCGGCACCAACGGCTTCACGGTGCAGACCGGCACCACCACCGCCGGCAACCTGGACCGCCTCGACGACGACACGACGCTGCGCGTGCAGGGCGGCGCAACCTACGCAATGGGCGGCAACGACACCGTGTCGGCCGCGGCGATTGCCGGCACGCTTGGGGGCAGCGCCGGCACGCTGACGACCACCGGCACGACGCGGCTGCTCGGCTCGGCGCAACTCAACCGGCCGCTCGTGGCGAACGCGCTGCAGGTCGACAGTGGTGCCACCGCGAGCGCCAGCCAGACGATCAACACGCCCACGATCACGATCACGGGCGACTCCACGCTCACCCTCTCGGGCACGGGGCAGTTCACGAATGCAACCGCGACACTCTCGGTCGCGGGCGGCAGCACGCTGGCCATGTCCGGCGTCAACGCCAGCCACACGGTGGCCTCGTCACAGATCGGCGGCAACCTGTCGTCGACCACGTCGGCAACGCTGAATGCGAGCCAGGCCCAAGGGCACACGCTGACGGCCGGCGCCGTGGTCGGCACCGGCGTTGTGCTCGACGGCACCGCCACCACCGTCACCGGCAGTGGTGTCCAGGCCCTCGGCCAGATCAACACCTCGACGATCACGCTGGCCGCAAACGCCGGCCTGACGCTCGGCTCCGGCGAACGCCTGGGCAACAACAGCAGCTTGGCCATCGCCACCGATGCCACGCTGACGCTGGCGAACGCGGTGGAGACCGTGGATTCGCTCACCATCAACGGCGGTACGCTGGCCAACGGGGGGGCCGGCAGCCGGCTGGACCTGCTGCTGGGCGGCAACTCGTTTGCGCTGAGCAACGCCACCATCAACGCGGCGCTCGGCACCGGCACCATCAATGTCCTGTCCGGCATCAGCGCCATCACGGTCGCCAGTACCTCGGCCACCGTCAACGTCGCCGACAGCGCACGGTTGAACCTGAACGGCGCGAACCGCCTGGATCCCAACTCCTTCGTCACGGTCGGCACTGGCGCCACGCTCGCGGCCAACGCGACCCAGTCGGTCAACCAGCTCACGCTCAACGGCGGCACGCTGACCGCGATCCCGGGCAATGGCACGTTCACGGCGACCAACCTCAACGCAAACGGCGCCAACATCGGCGCCAATGTGGCGGGCGCGGGGCAGTTGACCGTCGGCGCCGGTACGACCACGCTGACCGGCACCGCGGGCCACACGGCCGTGCAAGTCAACGGGCAGCTTGACCTCGCATCGGCAGGTCGTCTTTCCGCCGCGGCGGCAGTCGTTGTCGACAACGGCGGCAGGCTGAATCTGGGTGGCGACGAATCCGTGCTCGGCACCGTGATCGGCGGCACCACCGGCGGCACCATCGGCGGCACCGGAACACTCGCGGTCACGGCCGACCACACGCTGCGCAATGGCGCGACGGTCGAATCCAACGTCGTGCTGGGCGGGCCGCAGCTCAACGTGACTGGCAACGCGACGCTGCAAGGCACGGCCAGCACGCCCGGCATCACCGTCAGCGGCGCAGGCACGCTGCTCGATCTGGCCGGCGCCAGTCGGTTGACGTCGCCGACCGCCGCCTTGACTGTGAACGCCGGTGCCAGCACCCGCCTCGGCGGCGCCCAGACATTGGCCGCCATCGCAGGCGTTGGTACGCTGGACCTGCAGTCCCACACCGCCACGCTCCAGAGCGGCAACTTCGGTGGCAGCATCACCGGCACCAGTGGCGGCATCGACAAGACGACGGCCGGCACGCTGACGCTGGCGAGCGGCGCGACGCTGCGTAACTACACCGGCACGACCCAGGTGTCCGCCGGCACGCTGGCGACCACCGAATCGAACCAGCTGGCGTCGACCAGCGCGTTGCAGGTCTCCACCGGCAGCACCGTCACCTTGGGTGGCGTGGGCACGACGAACACCGTTTCGCGTCTCGACATCGGCGGCACGCTCGGTGGCACCGGCAACACGCTGCAGGGCAGCCAGGCGCCGGGCGGCATCAACTACGCGCTGACCAACGGCGCCTTGGTCAGCGCCAATCTGGGCACCGGCGCGCTCACGGCCACCGGAGGAGCCGGTGGCGAAATGCGCATCAGTGGCCGGGTCGCCACCGCAGATCAGCCCACTTCCATCAACGTCGTCAGCGGCACGCTGCGCCTACAGGGCCCGGACAACCAGCTCTCGCAACAGGCGTCGGTGCGTGTGGCCGGTGGTGCGACGATCCAGCTCGACAACAACCACCGGGTCGCGGCCTTCGAGCTCATCGGCACGCAGCAGGGCCCAGGGCAGCTGTTCTCCGACGTGTTCGTGCTCGGCACCGGGGGCATTGCCGTCAACGTCACCGCACCGACCTTGCGCATCACCGGCGACAGCACGATCAGCGGCCTGGCCACGGTCGGCACGATCGAGGTCAACGGCGGAACGCTGACCCTGACCAACCCGGCGGGCGGCCAGGTCATCGGCGCGCCGCTGGTGGTGTTTGCCGACTCGCCGGCGAACGTCGGCATCGCGCTCGGAGGCAACGAGACCTTCGGCTCGCTGGGCGGCGGCAACACTGGCGATACGCTGAACCTCGGCGCTGCCCTGCTCACCACAGGCAGCGGTGGCAACAGCAGCTTCGGTGGCGCGATCGTCGGCAACGGAGGGCGGCTGACCAAGGTCGGCAACAGCGTCTTCACACTCAACGGCGCCAACACCTACACCGGCGCCACCAACGTCGACGCCGGCACCCTGTCGCTCAGCGCCACGGGTACGCTGACCTCGAACCCGATCATCGTCAAGCCCGCAGCGGTGCTGGAGCTCCAGGCCAGCAACCGGCTCGCCGACGCGGTGACGGTCGAAGTCCAGCGCGACGCCACCAATCCAGGCGTGCTGCGCCTGGGCACCGTGGGTGCGCCCGTGGCAGTGGACGAAACCATTGCCGGCTTGACGGTCGCCGGGCAACTTGCCGGCAACGGAACACTGACAGCCCCGACGACCTTGCAGAACGGCGCCTTCATCGACGCCAACCTGGGCACCGGAGCGATCACCAGCAACGGCACGACCGCGCTGAACGGCACGGCTGCTGCAAGCAGCGTCGACGTCAACAGCGGCTCGCTCACGCTGGGCAGTGCCAGCCGCTTCACTGCGACCCCCACCGTCACGCTCAGTGGCGGCGCGGCACTGAACCTCGCCGGCAGCGAGACCCTGGGCAGCCTCGCCGGCGTCGCCGGCACCACGCTGGCCCTGGCCAACGGCGGCACGCTGACCACCGGCAACGCCACCGACACCAGCTTCGCCGGCCTGCTGACCGGCACCGGCAACCTGGTCAAGGCCGGCACCGGCCGCTTCACGCTCGGCAACACCGGCAACAACTACTCCGGCAGCACCACCGTCAATGCCGGCACGCTGGCCACCGACGGCAACGAACGCCTGCCCAACAGCAGCGCACTCACGCTCGCCGCCGGTGCCACGCTGGACCTCGGCGGCGACGAGACCGTTGCTTCGCTCGTCGCCGGCAACGGCACCACGACCAGCACCGTCTCCGGCGGCGCCAGCCGCACGCTCACCGCCGCCACCTACGCGCTCAACGGCGCCACCGTCGGCACCGCGCTGGGCAGCGGCAGCATCACCAGCGACGGCACCACGGCCCTGAACGCCACCGCCGCCGCGACCACGCTCGCGGTCAACAGCGGCACGCTGACGCTCGGCCAGGCCAATGCCCTGACCGCGCTGCCGGTCGTGACGCTGGCCGGCACCGCCGCGATGAACCTCGCCGGCAGCGAGACCCTCACCAGCCTGGCCGGCGCCGCCGGCACCACATTGGCCTTGGCCGGCAACGGCACGCTGACCACCGGCGCCGCCAGCAACACCACGATGGCCGGCCGCATCACCGGTACCGGCAGCCTGGTCAAGCAAGGCACCGGCAGCTTCACGCTCGGTGCGGGCAGCAACGACTACTCCGGCAGCACCACCGTCAACGCCGGCACCCTGGCCACCGACGGCGACGAGCGCCTGCCCAACGGCACCGCGCTGACCGTCGCCACCGGCGCCACCGCGCTGCTCGGCGGCAACGAGACCGCGGCCAGCCTGCTGCTGCGCGGCACCCTCGACGGCGTCGGCCGCACGCTGACCGCGGCCTCCACCACGCTCGAATCCGGCACCGTGCTGGCCAACCTCGGCGCCGGCAGCCTCAGCAGCTCCGGCACCTCGGCGCTCAACGGCACCGCCGCCTCCGGTACGGTCAACGTCACCGGCGGCTCGCTCACGCTGGGCAGCGCCGGACGCTTCACCGCGACGCCCACCGTCACGATCAGTGGCGGTGCGGCACTGAACCTCGCCGGCAGCGAGACCCTGGGCAGCCTGGCCGGCGTCGCCGGCACCACGCTGGCCCTGGCCAACGGCGGCACGCTGACCACCGGCAACGCCACCGACACCAGCTTCGCCGGCCTGCTGACCGGCACCGGCAACCTGGTCAAGGCCGGCACCGGCCGCTTCACGCTCGGCAACACCGGCAACAACTACTCCGGCAGCACCACCGTCAATGCCGGCACGCTGGCCACCGACGGCAACGAACGCCTGCCCAACAGCAGCGCACTCACGCTCGCCGCCGGTGCCACGCTGGACCTCGGCGGCGACGAGACCGTTGCTTCGCTCGTCGCCGGCAACGGCACCACGACCAGCACCGTCTCCGGCGGCGCCAGCCGCACGCTCACCGCCGCCACCTACGCGCTCAACGGCGCCACCGTCGGCACCGCGCTGGGCAGCGGCAGCATCACCAGCGACGGCACCACGGCCCTGAACGCCACCGCCGCCGCGACCACGCTCGCGGTCAACAGCGGCACGCTGACGCTCGGCCAGGCCAATGCCCTGACCGCGCTGCCGGTCGTGACGCTGGCCGGCACCGCCGCGATGAACCTCGCCGGCAGCGAGACCCTCACCAGCCTGGCCGGCGCCGCCGGCACCACATTGGCCTTGGCCGGCAACGGCACGCTGACCACCGGCGCCGCCAGCAACACCACGATGGCCGGCCGCATCACCGGTACCGGCAGCCTGGTCAAGCAAGGCACCGGCAGCTTCACGCTCGGTGCGGGCAGCAACGACTACTCCGGCAGCACCACCGTCAACGCCGGCACCCTGGCCACCGACGGCGACGAGCGCCTGCCCAACGGCACCGCGCTGACCGTCGCCACCGGCGCCACCGCGCTGCTCGGCGGCAACGAGACCGCGGCCAGCCTGCTGCTGCGCGGCACCCTCGACGGCGTCGGCCGCACGCTGACCGCGGCCTCCACCACGCTCGAATCCGGCACCGTGCTGGCCAACCTCGGCGCCGGCAGCCTCAGCAGCTCCGGCACCTCGGCGCTCAACGGCACCGCCGCCTCCGGTACGGTCAACGTCACCGGCGGCTCGCTCACGCTGGGCAGTGCCGGCCGCTTCACCGCCAGCCCGGCGGTCGACGTCGCGACGGGCGCCATCCTGCGCCTGCAGGGAGACAACACCGCGGGCAGCCTGGTGCTGGCCGGTCGCGTTGAAGGCACCGGTACGCTGACCGCCGCGACCTACGATCTCAACGCCGGCACCGCAGTCGCCAACCTCGGCGGTGGCGAGTTGCGGAGCACCGGGACAAGTCGCATCGAAGGCACGTCAGCCGCATCGCGGGTCGACGTCAACAGCGGCCAGCTGACCCTCGCATCGCCGGATCGACTGCTCGACACCGCCGCGCTCAACGTGGCCAATGGCGCGCGACTGACACTCACCGGGAACGACCTCGTCGGCAACGCCACGTTGAACGGCACGCTGGACGGCACCGGCACCTTGAGCGCAACGACCACGACGCTGAATGGCGCCACGGTGCTGGCCAACCTTGGCGCGGGCACGCTGACCAGCAGCGGCAACTCGCGGCTGGAAGGAACCGCAGGCTCCGAGTCCTTGACGATTTCGACAGGTACCTTGACCGCTGCCAGTGCGGGCCGCTTCACCGCGGCGCCCGCCACCAGCATCGCCGGAGGCGCCAGCCTGGCGATGGCCGGCGACCAGACACTGGGGGGTCTCACCGGCAGTGGCAGCGTCGCGCTCGGAACCTTCACGCTCACGGCCGGTGGCGCTGGCGATTCCAGCTTTGCCGGCGACATCCAGGGTGCGGGCGGCCTGAGCAAGGCCGGCGCCGGCACCCAGACCCTGACCGGCGACGTCACCTACACGGGCCTCACGCGGGTGCTGGCCGGCACACTGCGTGTCGGCGACGGTGGCACCAGCGGCCGCATCGTGTCGACCAGCGGCTTCGAGCTGGCGGGAACGCTCGCCTACGCACGCAGCGACACCGTGACACTGGCGCAGAGCGTCTCCGGCAACGGCGGGTTGACCCAGGCGGGCACCGGCACCTTGCAGGTCTCCGGCAACAACAAGACCTACACCGGCCCGACCCAGGTGCAGAGCGGCCGCCTCGCGACGACCGGTACCCAGGAACTGCCCGACCTCAGCCAGGTCCGGGTCGCCAACGGCGCGACCCTTGCCCTGGGCGGCGCCGAGACGCTGGGCGGCATTGACGCCGACGGCAGCGTTGCCCTGTCCGGCAGCCTGACCGCCGGTGGTGACCTGCTGATGCGCGGCGCGGTGACGGTGGCCAACAACGCCGCGATCTCGCTCGATGCGACCCGCATTGATGCCCCGAACGCCGCCAACGACTGGGGCAGCGGCGCGTTGTCCATCGCCGCCCGTGGTGCACTGGCGCTGGCCAGCGGCCAGAACGCCGGCGCCGACCGCAACCTGACCCTGGGCACGGTGCGTGTCGCCCAGGGCGGCAGCATCAGTGGCGGCGCGCTCACGCTGGCCCAGGGCATGACGGTCGAAGGTGGCGTGCTCACGCTGACGGCCTCGGCCGCGCGGACCGAGCTGACCACCGACACCGATCTCAACACCTTCCTGGCAACGCGGCGGACGCCGAACAACCTGCCGATCGGCATTGCGGCCGACGTGGTGACGCAGCAGGCCGGCAGCGCGATCACGGTTGCCGCTGGCGGCGCGCTGAAGGTGGTGTCGACCAACTCGGGCTCGGTGGCTCTGACCAACGACAACAACAGTTTCGAAGGCTGGCTGTCGGTGATCAGCGGCGGCACCGCCGCCGACCCGCGCCTCACCTGGACCGTGGCTCAGGCGGGCGCCACGCGCGACGTGCAGAGCCGCATCCGGGTCTCCGGCACCAAGGTCACGGTCGGAACCGACCTGCCGCTGGTGAACAACTTCCCGGGGCGACCCGGCTTGATCGCCGACACGATCCTGATCCGGGCCGAGCAGCTGAGCACCACACCCGGCGGCGGGGGTTCCGCCCAGGGGCTGATCTTCGCCCGCCTGCCGTTCGACAATGCAGCCGGCAGCGACGGGGCCATCCCGGGCCTGACCTTGGACCTCCGCCAGCCGGTGGCGTTTGCCACGCCAGGCAGCTTCGGCACGAACAACGCACGCATCCTCGTGAGCGTCGGCGACAGCGGCTTCCCGCTGCGGGCCGGACTGGCTTCGGTCCAGCCTCGGCCGGTGGTCCCCGGAACGACGACGGTCCAGCTCGCCGGGCCGGACTTCACGGGCGGCTACTCCTTGTTCATCGAGGCCGCCGGCCGCCCGAACACCGTGCCGGTGTTCTACAACGGCCTGTCGCCGTCGTCGCCGCAGGTCAACAACACGCTCGGTGCCACTGTCGCGGTGAGCGAAGGCGCCCGCCGCGAGCGCTTCGAGGAATCGGTGCGGACCGAAAACGTGGCCACGCGGCTGCGGTCCGGTGTCATCGCCGAGGTCGGCCCGGGCAGCTCGGCCACCAGCGGCGTCGGCGGCGCGAGTCCACCACAGACCTGCCGTCCGGCAGCCGGCAGCCTGGGTTGCGAAGGAGGCACCAAGTGAAGCCCGTCATCGATCCCCAGGCGCTCGCCGCCGAAATGCTGCGCCGCCGCGGCTGGCTTCAAGGTGCCACGGCGCTGGCCGCCGCCGGAACCTGGCCGACGTTGATGGCGCAAGGCAGCAACCCGGCCGAAGGCAGCACCGAGCCGCCGCGGCTGGCGCTGCTGATCGGCAACCGCGACTACCCCGCCGGCGAGGACCTGCCCCCGATCCACAAGAACGTCCGGGACTTGCGCAGCGTGCTCGAAAAACGCGGCTTTGCATGCAGCGATGGTCTTGATCTCGACACCGTGCGCACCCGCAGCCTGGTGGCTGAGTTCGCGGCCAAGGTCCGCGCCGCGCCAGCCGACGCCACGGTCGTCTTCTACTTCTCGGGCCACGGCGCACAGCTCGACAGCGAAAACCTGCTCGTCTCGGCCAAGGTCAACCCAAAGGCTGCTCCCGCCGAACTGATGCGAGGTAGCATCCGGCTGAAGAACGACGTGCTGGACGTGCTGCCAAGCCGTCCCCAAGGTCTGACGATCTCGATCGTCGACGCCTGCCGAACCTCGCTGGTCGCGGCCTCGGGCGATTCGGGCCTCAACCAGGTGGAAGCCCCACTGGGCAACCTGATCGCGTTTGCCACCGGCGCCGGCCGGCCGGCCATCGCGCCGGCCGACGACACGCGCAACACGTTCTACACCGCCTCGCTCGTCAAGGTGATGCAGGAGTCGAGCGACGAGATCAGCTGGCAGGACATGTTCCGACTCGTCAAGTTCGACGTCCAGAACGTGATGCTGAACCACCCGGTACAGTTGCTGCGCCAGTTTGCGCAGTTCCCCTTCATTGCCGAGAACACGCGCCAGCGCCGCCGCGTTGGCCTTCGCCCTGCGGAACCGCCGCCGCGCCCGGTTGCGGCTCCGGCGACACAAGCGGCTGTGGCATCGCCCGAGCCTGGCGTGCCGGTGCGCAACGAGGCTGCCGACTTCGCCGCGCTGGACGCAGCGCTGCTGCCGCGCGACATCTTCGGCCTCGCGACCGACTTCCTGAAGAACCACCCGCGCAGCCGGCTCGCCGGCAGTGCCACGGTGGCCAGGCTCGGTGCCGACGATGCCCGCTCCAAGCTGGCCCTGCCCGAGGTTCCGCTGACCGCCGCCGCCTTCGAACGCACACCCGGGCTGAACGCCGAGGCGGTGGCCGAATTGGCCAAAGCTGGCCGTGGCGACAAGGACGCGGCTGCCCGTATCGGACGCACCCTGGCCCCCTCCAACCTTCTCGGCACGACACGCGCCGACACCACGCGCTATGAAGGCTGGATGCGCTACGCCACCGCGCTGGGCAACGGGATTGCGAGCTATGAGCTCGCCCTGTTCTACCGCCGCAACGGCCAGCCGCTGTTCGCTGCGCAGTACGAGGCGCGGGCCCGCTCGCTGGGCTACACGCCTCCACCGTCGCTGGACAACACGCGCAAGTGAGGCTCGCCGCGGCCGGGCAGCTTCAACGCTGCCAGCCCTGCAGCCCATAGCGCGCAGACCGCGGCGAACGCCAGCACCGGCCGCTCGCCCCACTGCTGGGCGGCCGCACCACCCCCCAGGGCACCGAGAACGGTCACCAGATGGCCGGCACTGCGCAGCCCGCCATCGACCCGCGCCAGCATCGCCGGGTCGGGCAGGCTCTGGCGCAGGCTTCGGCCGTGGACCTCGTGCAGCACCTGGCCGCTGTCGCCCACGATCTGCTGGGCCACCAGCAGGCCCACGCCGGCCCAACCCACCCCCGGAGCCAGCACCGGCGCGAGGTTGCCGATGGCCAGCAGGACCAGGCCGACCGCCATGGCGCCACCCGACCCCAGGCGCCTGCCGACCGCGGGCGCCAATGCAGCCCCGGCCAGTGCGCCCAAGGCGCCAAGCGCGAAGATCATGCCCAGCAGCCCGGGCTCGAAAGCCAGCGTCCGGGTCACGTAGACCATGAAGCAGGCCCCGAAGATCGCACCGCCCAAGGACACCAAGGCTTCGATCGCCGCGAGCACCCGCAGCCGCGGATCGGCGGCCAGCGCGCGCCAGCCGCCACGGGTGTCGGCCCACCAGGCCCGCACCGCAGCCGCCACACGCCGGGACAACAACGCGCGCGATGCCGTCTGCGGCATCGGGCGCTTGCCGATGTCCAGCCGACGCACGCACATCGCCGACACCCCATAGCTTCCGGCGTCGACGGCCAATGCCGTCACCGCCCCTGCCCACTGGAACAGCCAGCCACCCCCGGCAAAGGCCAAGGTCTCGCTGACGCTGCCGACCGCCGAGAGCTGTGCGTTGCACCGAGGCAGGTCGGCCGGCGGCACATGGGTGCCGATCCAGGCCGAGCGCGCCATGTCGAACACCGTGGCCAATGCGCCGGTGGCAGTGGCGGCCAGCACCAGCAGCGGCATGCTCAGCACCTCAGTGGCCGCAGCCGCCGCGAGCAATGCGAGCACGATCGCGCAGCCACCATCGGCCAGCAGCATCGCACTGCGGCGGTTGGCCCGGTCCAGCCAGGGCGCCAGCACCAGCGCCGTGACGGCTCCGCTGCCGACCTGCGCCACCAGCAGCCAACCCATGGCCCATGTCGACGCGTCCAGCCCCAGCGTTGCCAGCCACGGAATCGCGAGCCGACTCAGCATCGAACCGAAGTTCGAAGCGCCTTCGGCCCAGAGCAGCGGCGCAAAGCGGAGGGCCGGTGCAGTCATCCCGCATCATGCCTTGGCTCAGCGCGCCGTTCGATACGATGCCGGCATGGAACTCGATCCGGACGCCATTGGCCGCGCGGCCGGGGCCATCGTCGCTGCGGATGCCTTGCTGATCACCGCCGGCGCCGGGATGGGCGTCGACAGCGGACTGCCCGACTTCCGCGGCAATGAGGGCTTCTGGCGCGCCTACCCGGCCATCGGTCGTCGCGGCCTGAGGTTCGACGAGGTCGCCGATGCGCAGTCCTTCAAGGCCGACCCCGCCCTGGCCTGGGGCTTCTACGGCCACCGCCTTGCGCTGTACCGCGACACCGTGCCGCACGCGGGCTTTGGCCTGCTGGGCCGCTGGGGCGAGCGGATGCGGCACGGCTGTGGCGTGTTCACTTCCAACGTCGACGGCCAGTTCCAGCGGGCCGGCTTTGCCAGCGCCCGGTTGGCCGAATGCCACGGCTCGATCCACCACCTGCAGTGCTCGGTACCGTGCAGCGAGGACATCTGGCCAGCCGACGACTTCGTGCCCGAGGTCGACATGGAGCAATGCCGCCTGGTCAACAAAGCGCCCACCTGCCCGCGCTGCGGTGCCGTCGCACGGCCGAACATCCTGATGTTCGGTGACTGCGACTGGCTGGACGAGCGAACCCGAGACCAGCAGACCCGCCTGGACCGCTGGCTGGCCGGTACTCGGCGAGTCGTGGTCGTCGAAATCGGCGCCGGCACGGCGATCCCTTCGGTGCGCCGCTTCAGCCAGACCGCGGCGGCCGCGCGCGACGCGGTGCTGGTGCGCATCAACCCACGCGAGCCCGCAGTGCCGCGCAGCCGCGATGTGTCGATCGGTGGCCCGGCGCTCGCGGCGCTGCAGGCGATCGATGATCGTCTTTCGGCTTGATCAGTCGAGTCGAGGCGATGTCGGGTGCGGCAAGGCCATGGCGCAGGCATGCGCACTGGCCCAGGCCCACTGGAAGTTGTAGCCACCCAGCCAGCCCGTCACGTCCACCACCTCGCCAATGAAGTACAGACCCGCTTGTCTGGACTCCAGGGTCTGCGACGACAGGTCGCGTGTGTCGACACCGCCCAGCGTGACCTCGGCCTTGCGGTAGCCCTCACTGCCGCTGGGCAACACTTCCCAGCGCGCAAGACCTTCGGCCAGGCGCGCCAGGGCCTTGTCGCTGGCGTCGCAGATGGGGCGCTGCCATTCCGGGTCTTGCTGCGTCCAGGCGTCGGACAAGCGGCTGGGGACCAGACCCGCCAACTCGTTGGCAATGAGCTTGCGAGACCGCCCTTTCGCGGCGGCCAGGGCCCGAGACAGATCCACCTCGGGCGCCAGGTTCAACCGGATCGGCGTGCCCTCGGTCCAGTAGCTGGAGATCTGCAACACCGCGGGACCGGAAAGTCCGCGGTGCGTGAACAGCAGGTCTTCGATGAAGGCCATCCGTGTCTTCTTGTCGCCGGTTTCGATCTGCACCGGCAACGACAGGCCGGCCAGCGGCACAAAAGGAGCCCAGGCCTCGCCGTCAAAGGTCAAGGGCACCAGTCCCGGACGCTGTTCGACCAGCCGCAGGCCGAACTGCTTGGCGATGCGGTAGCCGAGATCGGTGGCACCGATCTTCGGAATGGACAGGCCGCCGGTGGCGATGACCACGCTGGGGCTCTTGACCGGGCCGCGGCCGGTGTCGAGTTCAAACGAGCCATCCGCCATCACCCGCACGCCGTGCAAGGCACAGGGCTGCCAGCGCTGCACGCCACCCGCTTCGCACTCCGCCACCAGCATCTGGATCAGGTCTTCGGCCGAGCGGTCACAGAACAGCTGGCCCTTGTGCTTCTCGTGAAAGCCGATGCCATGCCTTTGCACCAGGGCCACAAAGTCGGCTGGGGTGTAGCGCGACAATGCGGAGCGACAGAAGTGCGGGTTCTGGCTGACAAAGTGCTTGTGCGGCTGGCGCACGTCGATGTCGCGGTTGGTGAAGTTCGCCCGCCCTCCCCCTGAGATGCGGATCTTCTCGGCCACCTTGTCGCTGTGGTCCAGCAGCAGGACCTTCAGGCCACGTTGACCCGCCACACCCGCACAGAAGAGGCCGGCCGCGCCCGCGCCGATGACGACCGCTTCGAAGGAGTCCATCGCCTGAAATGTAGGTGCGGCCTGTTGGCCGGGTGTGGACGCTAGGTGACGGACAAAGGGACCGGCGTCGACACGTCCCGCGGCCCCGAAACGACAGCGGCGCCCGATGAGGCGCCGCTGCACATGAAACTCTGGTGGGCGGTGCAGGGTTCGAACCTGCGACCCCTGCCGTGTGAAGGCAGTGCTCTACCGCTGAGCTAACCGCCCAGGGCTTGGTGGCTCAAGATGAGCCAGCCGAGCGCTGGAGAGCCGAAGATTATGCCACGGCACGCCAGACGGCCTTGCCCTTGGTCGCCTGGTCGATGTCGGCCAACACGGCGGCGTGGGCGGCACGTTCGTCGGCGTCAGCCTCGATCCACAGCAGATCGAATCGGCTCAGGTCGGCAGCGACGGCAACCGCGGCCCCAGAGCTCGTGGCCTGGCTGTCGATGACCAGCGCGCCCTGGCCGCGGGTCATTCGCAGGTAGACCTCGGACAGCAGTTCGGCGTCGAGAAGCGCGCCGTGGAGCGTACGCGCGCTGTTGTCGACTTCCAGCCGGCGGCACAGCGCATCGAGCGAGTTGTGCTTGCCGGGGTAGAGCTCGCGCGCCAGCGCCAGGCTGTCGGCGATGCGCAGCACATGGCGCGCCAGCGGCGGCTGGCCGACACGCGCCAGTTCGGCGTCGACGAACCCGGTGTCGAACGCGGCGTTGTGGATCACGATCTCGGCCCCGGCCAGGAACTCGAGCAGCTCCGGCACGATGTCGGCGAACAAGGGCTTGTCGGCCAGGAAGGCCTCCGTCAGACCATGCACACGCAGGGCATCAGGGTGGCTGGCGCGTTGCGGGTTCAGGTGGCGGTGGAACCGCCGATCGGTCAGCCGGCGGTTGACCATCTCGACGCAACCGATCTCGACGATTCGGTCGCCCTGGTCGGCCGCAAGGCCTGTGGTTTCGGTGTCGAGGAAGACTTGACGCATCACGGTCCGCTTCAGGGCGTTGTCAGTTCATTTCTTGGGGTAGAGAACCAGCTGGGTGCAGCGGAACTGGACCAGGGTCCGGCCGCTCTCGCGGTGCGTCACCGTCGCGTCCCAGACCTGCGTCGTGCGGCCGGCGTGCAGGGGTCGGGCGACACACTCGACGGTGCCCTCGGTCGCGGTGGCGAGGTGGTTGGTCTTCAACTCGATCGTCGTGAAGCCTGTCGCTTCGGCGGGTACGCTGGCCCGACAGCCGTAGCCCGCGCAGGTGTCCGCCAGCGCCACCAGCGCCCCGGCGTGCAGGAAGCCGTTGGGCGCCATCAGTTCCTGGCGCACCGGCATCTCGCCACGCACCTCGTCGCCGCCGATCCGGGTGAAGACCATGCCCAGATGCCCCGGCAGGCCGGACTCGCCACGCTGCTGGAAACCGCGAAGCTCCGCGTCGGAAACCGGGCCGGAGTTCATCGGGCCACCTTCGCGCCGGACGCCATCGTTTCCGCGCGGCCGAACCAGGCCCAGAGCCCGGCACCCAGAAGGATCATCGGCACGCATAGCCACTGCCCCATGCTCATGCCCAACGCCAAGAGTCCAAGAAAGGAATCGGGCTCGCGGAAGTACTCGGCGACGAACCTGAAGACGCCGTAGCCGAACACGAAGGCCGCCGCCACCTGGCCCGTGGCGCGGGGCTTGGCGGCGTACCACCACAACAGAGCGAACAGCAGCAGGCCTTCGAGCAGGAACTGGTAGATCTGCGACGGGTGACGGGCAAACGCACTGCCGCTCTGCGGAAACACCATGGCCCAAGGCAGGGTAGGGTCAGCGGCACGGCCGTAAAGCTCGCCATTGATGAAGTTGCCGATCCGGCCGCTGGCCAGGCCCGTGGGAATGCCCGGCGCAACCACGTCCATCACCTGCAGGAAGCTGCGCCCTCGCCGCCGGGCGTACAGCGCCATCGCCAGGATCACCCCCAGCAAGCCGCCGTGGAACGACATGCCCCCTTTCCAGACCATCAGGATCTGCAGGGGATTTGCCAGGTACTCGCCGGGCTTGTAGAACAGTGCGTAGCCGACCCGCCCCCCGATGATGACGCCGACCACCCCGAAGAACAGCAAGTCCTCGACATCGCGCCGGGTCCAGCCGGCATCAGCGTACTGGGGCTGGCGGATGCGGCGCGAGACGAGCCAGAAGAAGAGCGCGAACGCGACCAGATAGGTCAGCCCGTACCAATGGATCTGGAGAGGCCCCAGCGCGATCGCCACGGGGTCGAACTGGGGGTGGATCAACATGGGCAGGCAAACAAAGACGCGGGACTATAGTGCCGCGCCAGCAGCCGCCTTCAACACCCGTTCCGTCCCACCCAAACGACTCGCGACAGCCCATGACCAGCCCCGCCAACCGCCGCAGCCGCAACATCACCGAGGGTGTGGCCCGCGCCCCCAACCGCTCGATGTACTACGGCATGGGCTACACCGAAGCCGACTTCGGCAAGCCCATGATCGGCGTCGCCAACGGCCACTCGACGATCACGCCTTGCAACTCCGGCCTGCAACGCCTGGCCGACGCCGCAGTGGTCGCCATCCGCGAGGCGGGTGGAAACGCCCAGCTCTTCGGCACACCGACCATCAGCGACGGCATGGCCATGGGCACCGAAGGCATGAAGTACAGCCTGGTGTCGCGCGAAGTCATCGCCGACTGCATCGAGACCTGCGTCGGCGGCCAGTGGATGGATGGCTGCATCGCCATCGGCGGCTGCGACAAGAACATGCCCGGCGCCATGATGGGCTTGATCCGCGCCAACGTGCCCGGCGTCTTCGTTTACGGCGGCACCATCCTCCCCGGCCGCCACAAGGGGGAGGACCTGAACATCGTCAGCGTCTTCGAGGCGGTCGGCCAGTTCAGCGCCGGCAAGATGAGCGAGGAGGACTTCTGCGCCATCGAACGACAGGCGATCCCGGGCAGCGGGTCCTGTGGTGGCATGTACACCGCCAACACCATGAGTTCGGCCTTCGAAGCCCTGGGGATGAGCATCCCGGGGTCGTCGACGCTGGCCAACGTCGAGGGCGGCATCGTCGAATACACCAAGGAGGCGGCCCGTACCCTGGTCCGCGCCGTGCAGGCGGATCTGAAGCCGCGCGACATCGTCACCCGCAAGTCGATCGAAAACGCAGTCGCGGTGATCATGGCCACCGGAGGCTCGACCAACGCGGTGCTGCACTTCCTGGCCATCGCACACTGCGCCGGGGTCGAGTGGAGCATCGACGACTTCGAGCGGATGCGGCGCAAGGTGCCGGTGATCTGCGACCTGAAGCCCAGCGGCAAGTACCTGGCGATCGACCTGCAGCGGGCCGGCGGCATCCCGCAGGTGATGAAGATCCTGCTTGATGCGGGACTGCTGCACGGCGACTGCATCACCATCACCGGCAAGACGGTCGCCGAGAACCTGGCGGACATCCCGAGCCAACCCCGTGCCGACCAGGACGTGATCCGCACCATCGACCAGGCTTTGTATGCCGAGGGCCACCTTGCGATCCTCAAGGGCAACCTGAGCCCCGAAGGCTGCGTCGCCAAGATCACCGGGCTGAAGAACCCCGTCATCACCGGCCCGGCCCGGGTCTTCGATGACGAACAGTCGGCACTGGCCGCGATCATGGAGCGTCGAATCCAGGCCGGCGATGTGATGGTTCTGCGCTACCTCGGCCCCAAGGGCGCCCCCGGCATGCCGGAGATGCTGGCGCCGACCAGCGCCTTGATCGGCCAAGGCCTGGGTGAGAGCGTCGGCCTGATCACCGACGGCCGGTTTTCCGGCGGCACCTGGGGCATGGTGGTCGGCCATGTGGCGCCTGAGGCCAGCGCCGGAGGGACCATCGCCCTGGTGCAGGAAGGCGACCGCATCACGATCGACGCCCATCGACTCCTGTTGCAACTCGAAGTCGACGACGCGGTCCTGGCCACTCGCCGGGCCGCTTGGAAGGCGCCGGCACCGCGCTACACCCGTGGGGTCATGGCCAAGTTTGCGCGCAATGCCAGCAGCGCCAGCCGCGGCGCGGTACTCGACGGCGACTGAGCACGGCGCACCGCTCGGTCCCAGGCGCAAAGCCGCTTCGGGGCCAGCGCTTCAGATCTTCGGGTCGCGCCGGTCAGCCGACGAGCCGGAGTCCGAAGGGTCCTTGGGCCCGGGCGACGGCGCATCCGGCAAGGGTCGGCGCGGCATCGCCGCGAGCTTGTCGGCGTCGCGGTGGGCGCGACTGACCTGACGTTGCCGAGTCGTCGTCAAGCCCAGGGCTTCCATGGCCTTGACCCGGCGCTGCTCCTTGCGCTCGTCGAGCTTGTCGGCAACCCGCCGCGCGGTGATGCCGCTCATGTCGATGAAGGTCCACCAGGCCGCCGCCCCAATGAAAGGCGCGGCCACGACCCACCAGGACCAGTCGGCAAACGGGGACAATCCCGCCAGCTTGGCCAGGAGCAGCAACACACCGATGACGAGCAATGCCATGAAGCCCTTCTCTTGTCGCGACCGCCTGCGCCCACGGGCCGGCCTTGGCAATGTAGCGCAGCGCGGGCTGCTGATGATCTGCTCGATGCTCCTTTACGGCTGTGATCGGTCCGAAACATCCAAGGCGGTGCACCCGACCGAGGCGCTTGCGCGGGAAAAGGCGTGCCTCAACTGCCATGCGATCGACCGCAAACTTGTCGGCCCCGCGTTTGCCGATGTCGCCCGGCGCTATGCGGCCAGTGCGACGGCCCAGCCGGAGTTGGTGGATCTGCTTGCAAAGCGGATCCGTGAAGGCGGAAGCGGCGCCTGGGGGGTGGTGGCAATGCCCGCCAGCCCGAACGTGAGCGCCGAACAGTCGCGCGAGCTGGCGCTTTGGATCCTGGCGCACGGCCGACCCTGAGCTCGAGCCAACGGCACAGCTCAGACAAACCCTTACAAGATCCAGGATCCGTAGGCCTCAAGGGCGCCCTGATCCTGGATTCAGGGGGGTGCACAGCAGGACTTGGGGTGGCACACTCTCTCCATCGGCGCTCTGGATGCGCTGGCCAAGGATCCAGTATGTCCGCACTGAAGCTTTCCGCCCTCGCCCTGGCGCTTGGGTCCGCACTGTCCCCGGCCCTGGCTGCCGACCAGTCGATCGACCTGTCCAGCGGCCAGGCGTCGTTCTTGAGCATGGCCACCGTGCTCAATGGCGGCGATGACGTGCTCACGTTCACCGGTCTCGCGCCAGGTCTTTACAACTTCGTGTTCAGCGTGAGCGCGCAGTTCGTGACCGGCTTCGGCGGCACCGTCAATGGGACGCCTTTCTCCGTGGCCTCGCTGGGTCCAATCACCGCTGGAGCGGCCTTCGGTGTTGATTCGGCGCCGTTTACGGTCGTGCTGACCGGCACTGCCGGCGCTCGGGCGATCTACTCCGGGGAGCTGACCGTGTCGGCCGTTCCGGAGCCCGGCACCTACGCGCTGCTGGCCGCAGGCCTGGGCGTTGTCGGCTTCATGGCACGTCGCCGCAAGGCCTGATCCGCTCACCAGCGGCTCGAAGATAAGAAAACGGCCCGGGACTCCCGGGCCGTTTTTCATTGATCGGCGCGATTCAGAGCGATTCAGAGCGCTTGAGCGAGTTGCTCCAGGATCGCCGGGTTCTCCAGCGTGCTCGTGTCCTGGGTGATCGCTTCACCCTTGGCGATGCTGCGGAGCAGGCGGCGCATGATCTTGCCACTGCGGGTCTTGGGCAGGTTGTCGCCGAACCGGATGTCCTTGGGCTTGGCAATCGGGCCGATCTCCTTGGCGACCCAGTTGCGCAGCTCGGTGGCGATCTTCTTGGCTTCGTCGCCGGTCGGCCGCGGACGCTTCAGCACGACAAAGGCGCAGATCGCCTCGCCGGTCGTCTCGTCAGGCCGGCCGACCACGGCGGCCTCCGCCACGAGCTCGGTGCAGCTGACCAGCGCGGACTCGATCTCCATCGTGCCCATGCGGTGTCCGCTGACGTTGAGGACGTCGTCGATGCGGCCGGTGATCGTGAAGTAGCCCGTGTCCTTGTCGCGGATGGCGCCGTCGCCAGCCAGGTAGTAGCCCTTCAGCTCGGGCGGGTAGTAGCTCTTCTTGAAGCGCTCTGGATCACCCCAGATCGTCCGGATCATGCTCGGCCACGGCTTCTTGATGACCAGGATGCCGCCCGATCCGTTGGGAACATCGGCACCGGTCTCGTCGACGATCGCCGCCGTGATGCCCGGGAAGGGCAGCGTGCACGACCCCGGGACCAGCGGTGTCGCACCCGGAAGTGGCGTGATGACGTGGCCGCCGGTCTCGGTCTGCCAGAAGGTGTCGACGATCGGGCAGCGGCCGCCGCCGATGTTGGCGTGGTACCACTCCCAGGCGGCCGGGTTGATGGGTTCCCCGACCGACCCCAGGAGGCGCAGCGACGACAGGTCGCTGTTCCTCGGGTGCACCGCAGGATTGCCTTCGGCGGCCTTGATCAGCGACCGGATCGCCGTCGGTGCGGTGTAGAAGATCGTCACCTTGTGCTTTTCGATGGTCTTCCAGAAGCGCGCCGCGTCGGGGTAGGTCGGCACGCCTTCGAAGACGATCTCGGTTCCGCCCAGCGCCAGCGGCCCGTAGGTGATGTAGCTGTGGCCGGTCACCCAGCCGATGTCGGCCGTGCACCAGAACACGTCATCGGGCTTGAGGTCAAAGGTCCAGGCGGTCGTCAACGCCGCATGCAGCAAGTAGCCGCCACTGCTGTGCTGCACGCCCTTGGGCTTGCCGGTCGAGCCGCTGGTGTACAGAAGGAACAGCGGATGCTCGGCGCCGACCCACTCCGGCTCGCAGACCTCGGTCTGGCCGGCGAGCACGTCGTGCAGCCAGAGGTCGCGCCCGGCCGTCCAGCCGATCGCGCCACCGGTACGCTTGTAGACGATCACGTTGGCAATCGACTCAGTGCCCGGCATCGCGAGCGCCTCGTCGACGATGGCCTTCAGCGGCAGCGACTTGCCGCCCCGGGCCTGCTCGTCGGCGGTGATGACCATGGTGGCGCCGGCGTCTTCGATACGGTCGCGCAGGCTTTGCGCAGAAAAGCCGCCGAAGACGACCGAGTGCGTCGCGCCGATGCGTGCGCAGGCCTGCATCGCGGCCACGCCTTCGACGCTCATCGGCATGTAGATGACGACGCGGTCGCCCTTCTTGACCCCAAGGGACCTCAGCGCGTTGCCGAACCTGCTGACCAGGGCGAGCAGTTGGCTGTAGCTGACTTTGGTGACCTCGCCGCCATCGGCCTCGAAGATGAGGGCCGTCTTGTCGCCCAGGCCGCGCTCGATGTTGCGATCCAGACAGTTCCAGCTGACGTTGAGCGTGCCGTCTTCGAACCACTTGAAGAACGGAGCCTGACTTTCGTCCAGCACCTTGGTGAACGGCGTCTTCCAGGCGATGAACTCGCGCGCCAGGCGGGCCCAGTAGCCTTCGTAGTCCGTCGTGGCCTCGTCGACCAGCGCCTGGTAGGCGGCCATGCCCGAAACCCGGGCGGCAGCGGCCAGAGCGGCGGGTGGGTTGTAGGTGCTGGTTTCGCTGGACATCGTTCGGGTCTCCGGATTTGGGTGGGGATCGACGAAGTGGACTCGTCTTGGGCAAAAGGTAAGCCGGGGCTCTGACAAAGCGCTTACGCTGTGGGCAAGTCTGGCCTGTCGCGGGTGGCGTTCGGCGGGTACGGGGATAGGCCGAACTCTAGAATCGAAAGCGTCGTCTGTCTGCGAATGTCCGCGGAATGCCGACCGCAGCTCAAGCACCCCCTGCAACTCGACCCCTGATGCAAAACGCCCTGCTCTTCGCCGCCGGCCTCGTGGCCCTTGTCATCGGGGCCAGCCTGCTGGTGCGCGGCGCCAGCAAGCTGGCGCTCTCGTTCGGCATCTCGCCGCTGGTCGTCGGGCTGACGGTGGTCGCCTTCGGCACCAGTGCGCCCGAGGTCGCGGTCAGCGTCGGCGCCGTGCTCGACGGCAAGACCGACATCGCGATCGGCAACGTTGTCGGCAGCAACATCTTCAATGTGCTGTTCATTCTCGGCATCAGCGCTCTCATCACGCCGTTGATCGTCAACGTGCAGCTGATCCGTCAGGAAGTGCCGATCATGATTGGCGCCTCGCTGCTGCTGTTGGCCCTGGGCCTGGACGGAAAGCTGTCGATGTGGGACGGGGGCTTCCTGGCGGTGCTGATGGTCGTCTACACCGTCTTTCTCGTGGTTCAGTCGCGCCGTGCCACCGCGGCCGAGATCGAAGCGGCCTGCGCCGAGATCCCCAAGGTCGACCGGAAGGCCTGGGATGACAACATCGCAGCGCAGATCGCGCTCATCGCAGCCGGCCTGGCGGCCTTGGTCTTCGGCTCGGACTGGCTGGTCGGCGCTTCGATCGCGTTTGCCAAGGCCCTGGGCGTGTCGGATCTGGTCATCGGACTGACCATCGTGGCCGCCGGGACCTCGATGCCCGAGGTCGCGACCTCGATTGCGGCAGCGCTCAAGGGCGAGCGCGACATCGCGGTCGGCAACGTCGTCGGCAGCAACACCTTCAACATCCTCGGCTGCCTGGGCATCGCAGGCCTGGTGTCGGGCGACCTCGGCCTGGCGATGGCGCCTTCGCTGCTGTCGTTCGACATCTGGGTGATGCTCGCAGTGGCGCTGGCCTGCCTGCCGATCTTCATCACCGGGCGCGAGATCGCGCGCTGGGAAGGCGGCGTGTTCGTCGCCTACTACTGCGCCTACGTCGCCTACCTCATCCTCGCCGCCCAGCAACACGACGCGCTGCCGACGTTCAGCACCGCGATGCTGAGCTTCGTCGTTCCGATCACGATCGTCACGCTGGTCGTCGTGATCCTGAAGCCATCCTCCAGCGGCGCCCGCAGCGACTGAACGCCCTCATTGACCACCGCCATGACCACGATCCACCACGATCACCTCGTCGAATCGGTCGCCGCCGCGCTGCAGTACATCAGCTACTACCACCCGGCCGACTACATCGCCCACCTGGCCCGCGCGTACGAGCGCGAGCAGGGCCCGGCGGCCAAGGACGCGATCGCGCAGATCCTGACCAACAGCCGCATGTGCGCCGAAGGCAAGCGCCCGATCTGCCAGGACACCGGCATCGTCAACGTGTTCCTGAAGATCGGCATGGACGTGCGCTTTGCCGGCTTCCCGGGGTCGATCGAGGACGCGGTCAACGAAGGCGTGCGCCGCGCCTACCTGGACCCCGACAACAAGCTGCGCGGCTCGGTGCTGGCCGACCCGATCTTCGAGCGCAGGAACACCAAGGACAACACGCCTGCGGTGGTCCACATGACGGTCGTTCCCGGCAACACGCTGGACGTGACGGTCGCGGCCAAGGGCGGGGGCAGCGAGAACAAGAGCAAGTTCATCATGATGAACCCGAGCGACAACCTGGTCGACTGGGTGATGAAGACGGTGCCGACCATGGGCGCGGGCTGGTGCCCGCCGGGCATGCTGGGCATCGGCGTCGGCGGCACGGCCGAAAAGGCCATGCTGCTGGCCAAGGAAGTGCTGATGGAGCCGATCGACATGTTCGAGCTGCTCGCACGCGGGCCGCAGAGCAGGCTCGAGGAGCTGCGCATCGAGTTGTACGAGAAGGTCAACGCCCTCGGCATCGGCGCGCAGGGACTGGGCGGCTTGACGACGGTGCTGGATGTGAAGATCGCGACCTGGCCGACACACGCCGCCAGCAAGCCGGTGGCGATGATCCCGAACTGCGCCGCGACGCGTCACGCCCACGTCGTGCTCGACGGCTCGGGGCCGGCCTTCATGGAGCCGCCCAGCCTGGACCTGTGGCCGGACGTGAACTGGCAACCCGACACCGAGCGCAGCCAGCGCGTGAACCTCGACACCCTGACGCCCGCCGAGGTGGCCGCCTGGAAGCCGGGCCAGACCTTGCTGCTCAACGGCAGGATGCTGACGGGCCGCGATGCCGCGCACAAGCGCATCCAGGACATGCTCGCCCGCGGCGAAGCGCTGCCGGTGGACTTCACGAATCGCGTCATCTACTACGTCGGCCCGGTCGACCCGGTGCGCGACGAGGTCGTCGGCCCCGCCGGTCCGACAACGGCCACGCGCATGGACAAG
>Ga0209985_10001443_pt1 | contig 23350 bp, 22 predicted proteins | sample NOAtaG_FD_187305 | JGI IMG/M metagenome (GOLD analysis project Ga0209985, IMG submission 187305) | Freshwater lake microbial communities from Lake Erie, under a cyanobacterial bloom - NOAA_Erie_Diel6S_1000h metaG (SPAdes) (version 2) | ecosystem: Environmental > Aquatic > Freshwater > Lake ...
GGGAGGGGCCTTTTGCGCAGTGGCGGGCACTTCGGCGGCGGGGGTGGGTGCGGCGGAGGTGTCTTCCTCGGCCTGCGCGCCCGGCACGCTCACGGTGACGACCACGGGGTTTTCCTTGCCGCGCAGCACCGGCTTGACGCCGGCCGGCATCTTGAGATCGGAAACCTTGAGCACGTCGGTCGACTTGATGCCGGACAGGTCGACCTCGATGAACTCCGGCAGGTCGCGCGGCAGGCAGGCCACATCGACCTGGGACAGCACGTGGCTGATGATGGCGGCGTTCAGCTTGACCGCCGGCGAGTTTTCCTCGCCGACGAAGTGCAGCGGCACGCGCATGTGGATCGCCTCGTCCTCGGCCACGCGCTGAAAGTCGATGTGCAGCACCTGCGGCTTGTACGGGTGCATCTGGAAGTCGCGCAGCAGCACGCGCTCGCTCTTGCCGTCGAGCTCCATCTCGAGGATCGAGGCGTGGAACTTCTCCTTGCGCAGGGCATGGAACAGCGGGTTGTGGTCGACCTCGATGGCGGACGGCTGCACCTTGCCGCCGTAGATGATGCCGGGGACCTTGTCGGCGCGGCGCAGGCGGCGGCTCGCACTCGTGCCCTGCGCGTTTCGGGTGGTTGCTGTGACTTTCACTTCACTCTCCGGTTGAGCCCGCGGGCCGCGACCAGCCACGACGGGGGTTGAGGCGCTGGCCGCCGGGCGGCCAGCGCCGGATTCTTCACTCGATGAACAGGCTGCTCACCGAGTCTTCGCGCGCAATGCGCGAGATCGTCTCGCCCAGCAGGCCGGCGCAGGTGACCTGCCGGATCTTGGGACAGGCGGCGGCGTCGGGGCGCAGCGGGATGGTGTCGGTGACCACGACTTCGTCGAGCACCGAGTCCACGATGCGCTCGACCGCCCGGCCGCTGAGCACCGGGTGCGTGCAATAGGCCATCACCTTGGTGGCGCCGTGATCGCGCAGCGCCGCGGCGGCATGGCACAGCGTGTTGGCGGTGTCGATCATGTCGTCCATGATCACGCAGGTGCGGCCGGCCACGTCGCCGATGATGTGCATGACCTCGGCCACGTTGGCGCGCGGGCGCCGCTTGTCGATGATGGCCAGGTCGGCGTCCATCCGCTTGGCCAGGGCCCGCGCGCGCACCACGCCGCCGACGTCGGGCGAGACCACCATCAGGTTGTCGTAGCTGTGCTTCCACAGGTCGCCCAGCAGTACCGGGCTGGCGTAGATGTTGTCGACCGGGATGTCGAAGAAGCCCTGGATCTGATCGGCGTGCAGGTCCATGACCAGCACGCGGCTGACGCCGGCCACCTGCAGCATGTTGGCCACGACCCGGGCGCTGATCGCCACGCGGGCGCTGCGCGGGCGGCGATCCTGGCGCGCGTAGCCAAAGTACGGAATGGCGGCGGTGATGCGTCCGGCCGACGCGCGCTTGAGCGCGTCGACGATGATCATCAGCTCCATCAGGTTGTCGTTGGTCGGGAAGCAGGTGGGCTGCAGCACGAAGACGTCCTTGCCGCGGACGTTCTCGTTGATCTCGACCATGACCTCGCCGTCGGAAAAGCGCGCGACCGTAGCGCGGCCGAGGGGGATGTTCAGGTGGGCGGCAACCCCTTGGGCGAGCTTGGGGTTCGCGTTGCCGGCGAACACCATCAGGTTGTCGGGCACCATCGGCATGCTTCTGTCCGCGCGCATCGTCGCCGCTCCCGCTGCTGCACCCAAGGCCCGAACGGCGGCCGTTGCCACAAAGAACTGCGCCGCAGGCAGGTCAGCCTGCGCTGCGGCGGCAGTCATCAATCAATGGCTGGGGAGGAAGGATTCGAACCCTCGAATGGCGGAATCAAAATCCGCTGCCTTAACCAGCTTGGCGACTCCCCAGCGCGAAACCTTGCAAATCCTTTCGTGCCGTCGTGGTGCGCCGTCCGCGACGGCCGCTGGTCACCACACTCCGAGGGGATGCTCGTCCAGGCCTTCGGCGATGCAGCTCCACCAACCTGGCGACTCCTGCATCAGCGTGGCCCGGGCCGCGCTCGCCTCCTGTTCGCTGGCCAGCGGCACGAACACCGCCGAGCCGGAACCCGTCATGCGCGCCGGACCAAAGCGACTGAGCGACTTCAGCACGGCCTCGACTTCCGGGACCCGGCGCCGCACGATCGGTTCAAGATCGTTGGCCCCGAACAGCGCGCGCACTCCAGTCGGATTACCGACCGCACCGGCCGCTGCGGAAAAGTCCTCGATTCTCAAAGGTTTCGTGGACCGTGTCAAACCGGGGTCGGTGAAGATTTCCCGTGTCGAGACATGCACTTGCGGATGCACCACGAGGTAGTGGGCCGGCGGCACGGCCAGCGGTGTCAGCCGCTCACCAATGCCTTCGACCCAGGCCGGGCCGGCGCCCAGAAAGAACGGCACGTCGGCGCCGAGCGACGTGGCCAGCGCGGCCAGCCGCTGGCGCGGCCAGTCGAGCCCCCACAGGCGGTTCAGGGCGATCAGGGTGGTGGCGGCGTCGGAGGAACCGCCGCCCAGGCCGCTGCCGGCGGGAATGAGCTTCTCGACGTGGATCGCCGCGCCCAGCGCGGTGCCGCTGGCCGCGCGCAGGGCCTGCGCCGCGCGCAGGACCAGATCGCCTTCGAGCGGACCGACCAGATCGCCGCTGCGCTCGATCCGGCCATCGTCCGTGAGCTCGACGTCGAGCACGTCGGCCAGCGACAGCGGCACGAACACCGACTGCAGTTCGTGGTAGCCGTCGGCGCGCCGGCCGGTGACGTGCAGGAACAGATTGAGCTTGGCCGGCGCCGGCAGCCCGAGGAACAGGCGCGGCGCCCGTGGTGCAGCCATGCGGGGCCGGCCGCTCACCGTCTCAGCGCAGCAGGCTGGCCGGCGGGTTGGCCATGACGGTCCAGCGGAACACCTGGCTGTTCTGCACGGTGCGGCTGTCCTCCGGCTTCCACTCGCCCATATCGAAGTCGTGCGAGACGATGCGCGTGCCCGGCTTCAGTTCGCGCAGGAGGCGCGGCCGCAGCTTGAGGTTGACGCTCGGCAGCAGGTACATCGTCACCACCGTGGCCGGTGAGAAGTCGAAGGTGAAGACGTCGCCCACCTCGAACCGCACCAGGCTCTCGATCGCGCTGCCGGCCTTCCGGGCGGCCGCGCGCGCCTCGGTCACCCGCTCGGGATTCAGATCCACGCCCACGCCACGGCAGCCGAAGCGCTGCGCCGCGCGGATCACGATGCGGCCGTCGCCGGAACCGAGGTCGTACAGGAGGTCATTGCGGGTCACGCGCGCCATGTCGAGCATGGCATCGACCACCGGCATGGGGGTCGGCACGAAGGGCACGTCGAGCGGGCGGTCGGGAAACGTGGCGTCGCGCGCCAGCACCTCGTCCGGCGTGAGAAGCGCGGCCAGCGCCGGTGCCGCAGGCAGGGCCAGTGCAGTGGCCAGAAAGCGGCGGCGCGGCAGCAGGCCCGGGCGCAGCGGGGTGTGGTCGGTCGAGTGTTGCGGCAGGGACATGTCGGCTCCTCGGGAACGGCCTCATTGTGCCGCGCCGCCGGGCTCGTCGAGCACCAGGCGCAGGTTCAGGGCCGGCTGCGGCGGCTGGTCGGGCGCGGTGCCGGCCAGGGCCGGCCGCGTGATCTGCAGGCGGCGCGGCAGGCCGTCGGCAAAGCGTTCCTGCACCGCAATGGTCCAGCCGTCCTGCTGCAGCAGGTCTGCCCCGTCGGCGCCGCGCAGTTGCACGGCCGCACCGGGCATCGGTCGGCCTTCGATCCAGAAGCGGATGCCGGCCAGCGGCAGCGGCCAGCCGAGCAGTTGCAGGGCCAGTGCCTCGGCGCTGGCGCCCTGCACTTCCTGCATCCGCCCGTCGGGCGCCGGCGCGCGTAGCCGTGCGCCCTCGGGTCCGTCCTGCAACCGCGCCAGCGTGGTGCCCAGGGGCGTGGCAAGGTCCAGGGTCAGCTCGGCGCCGCGCGTCTGGAGCACGAAGCGGCCGGACTGGCTGTCGCTACGGCCGTCCAGCGTGGCCGTCGCGGCAAAGCGGCCGCTGTAGCTGCGCTCGGGCGGCAGCGGCGGCGGCAGGCTGGCGCAGGCGCCGAGCAGCACCACCGCGCCGCCCGGAGCAGCCAGGGCGCCGAGGGTGCCCAGGGCCGCCCGGCGCCTCACTGCAGGTTGACCTTCAGTCGGCGCAGCGTCGAGCGCAGCGTTTCGTTGTCGGGCTCGATGGCGCGCGACTCGCGCCAGATGCCGCGTGCTCGCTCGCGCTCGCCGGCCACCCACAGCACTTCGCCGAGGTGGGCGCCGACCTCGGCATGCGCGCGCATCTGCCACGCGCGCTCGAGGTACTCGCGCGCCTTGGCGAGGTTGCCCATGCGGAAGTACACCCAGCCCATCGAGTCCATGATGTAGCCGTCGGTAGGCGCCAGCTTCAGCGCGCGGGCGATCAGCTCATAGGCTTCGGCCAGGCGCTGGTTGCGGTCGGCCAGCGAGTAGCCCAGCGCGTTGTGGGCGTGTGCGTCGTCGGGTTTCAGTTCGATGAGCCGCCGCAGGTGCCGCTCCATGACGTCGATGCGGTCGAGCTTCTCGGCGGCCATCGCGGCGTCGTACAGCAGGCCGCTGTCGTCGGGATTGCGGGCCAGCGCGTCGGTGAGGAAGGCAAACGCCTCCTTGTGCCGTCCGGCTTCGCGCAACAGCTGGCCCTCGGCCAGCGTGAGCTGCACTCGCTCGGCCGCGCTGTCGGTCGGCGTGCTCGTCAGCAGCTTGCGGCCTTCGTCGACCCGCTTGAGCTTGCCCAGCAGCAGCGCCTTGCGCATGCGGGCCTGCAGGTACTGCTCGCCGCCGTCGATCCGGTCGAGCCACTGCAGCGCGCCCTTGTAGTCGCGCTCGTCCTCGGCAATGCGCGCCAGGTTCAGGTAAGCGGCGTCGGGGTCGCGCCCGCCGCCGTCGCCGATCAGCGCGAGGTAGCGCTCCAGGAGCTCGCGCGCCTCGGTGCGCCGCTTGCGGTCGTCCAGCGTCAGCAAAGCCAGCGCGTACAGCGCGTCGGCATCCTTCGGGTCGCCTTGCACGAGCTGCAGGAACTGGGCGCGCGCCGCTTCGTACTGGCCGGCGCCGACCAGCAGGCGCGCATAGGCCTCCCGCGCCACGCGCGCCTGCGGGTTGCGCTCGACGAAGGGCCCCAGAAGTTCCATCGCCTTGGCGCGGTTGGCGGGCTCGATGCGCCCGTCGTTGTCCGGCTGGGCCAGCAACTGGGTGAGCAGCAGCGCGGCACGCTCGTGCCCGGGCTGCAGCTCGAGAGCCGCGCGTGCCTCGCGCTCGGCGCGGGCCGAGTCGCCTGCGCCTGCGGCGGCCCGCGCCAGCGTCAGGCGCACGTCCGCGCCCACTTTGGCATCGTCGCGATGGGGCTTGGCCAGCTCATCGAGCATCTCGAGCGCGCGCTGGCGCTCCGGCGCCCGCGCCAGCACGGGCTGCAGCCGCGCCAGCTCCTCGGCCGGGTTGGCGGCCGCACGGATCCGGCGCGCGAAGATCGGCGTTGCCTCGGCGTACTCGCCGCCGGCCACGAGCAAGGCGCCGAGCGTCTGGTCGGCTTCGGCGTCCTGCGGCGCCAGCTCGGCCCACATCCGCGCGGCCTGCAGTGCCTGCGGGCTGGCGCGCGCGCCCAGCGCGATCTCCACGGCGCGCCGCGCCAGCCGCGGGTCGCGCGTGCTGCGGGCGATGCCGAGGTAGGTGGCATACGCGGTGCTCGCATCGCCCTGCTGCAAGGCCGACTCGGCGGCCAGCAGCTGGAACATGATTCCGCCGGTCACGTTCACGTTGGGCACGCCGTCCGGACCCACGTCGGGCAGCCGTGCGGGCGCGGGGCGCTGCTCGGCCGTGCCGGGCGGCAGCACCACCGCGGGCGGCGTGCTGGCGCAACCTACAATCGACGCTCCCAACAGCGCCGCGAGCCCGAGGCCCGCGGCTCGTGTCCAGGGCCGCCGCGCGGCCGGCCGTACCGTTTCAGTCATCGAGGGTCCGCAAGAGGGTCAGCGCGCCGGGACACCCCGGGTGCGCAAGCCGACGCCGCCTGCTGTGAGCGGCCAGTGCATGCGCACGATCGCTGCCGAGTTTAGACGGGGTTTCCCGGCGAGGTCTTCAATGCCCGAATTGCCCGAAGTCGAGGTCACGCGCCAGGCCCTCGCGCCCTGGCTGGAGGGGCGCGAGGTGCGCGCGGTGCAGGTGCGCGAGCGGCGCTTTCGCTGGCCGGTGCCGCCCGGACTGGCGCGCCAGCTGGTCGGGCGGCGCGTGCAGGCCCTCGGGCGCCGCGGCAAGTATCTGCTGTGGCGCTTCGACCATGGCACGCTGATTTCCCACCTGGGCATGTCCGGCTCGTGGCGCGTGCACCCGGGCGCGGCGAGCGGCGCCGCGCCGCCGCCTGGGCTGCATGACCATGTCGACGTGGCGGTGGACGGCGCGCTGCTGCGCCTGACCGACCCGCGCCGCTTCGGCGCGCTGCTGTGGCACCCGGTGGGCGCAGGCGCGGTCGAGCGGCACGCCCTGCTGGCGCACCTGGGGATCGAGCCGTTCGATGCGTGCTTCGACGGCGACTGGCTGTATCGCGCAACCCGCGGCCGCGTGGCCTCGATCAAGCAGGTGCTGCTGGCGGGCGACGTGGTGGTCGGCGTTGGCAACATCTACGCCTCCGAGAGCCTGTACCGCGCCGGCATCCATCCGCGCCGGCCAGCGCGTCGCGTAGGCCGGGCGCGCTGCGCCCTGCTGGCCGCGGCAATCCGTGCCGTGCTGGCCGAGGCCATCGAGGTGGGCGGCAGCACGCTGCGCGATTTCCGCTCGGCCGCCGGCGAGGAGGGCTACTTCATGATCGAGGCCAACGTGTACGGCCGTGCCGGCCAGCCCTGCCACCGCTGCGGCAATCCGATCCGCAAGCTGGTGCAGGGCCAGCGCGCCACCTACTTGTGCGTGCGCTGCCAGCGGTGACCATGGGTGCGGGACTGCTTGCGCTGGTCGGGAGGGCGCTGCGCGGCCGTTTCTTGCCGTCTTGCCGCCCCACTGCGTGATATCTTGTCCGCGGCTCCTTGGCGGCATGCGGTAATCCGGATGAAACAGCTGGCGACGAGTTTTCACCAATACGGCGCTTGGCGCGATGCGCTGGCGGTGTCGATCATGCAGCTGCGGCGCTGGCTGGAACAAAGCCAGTTGCTCGATGCCGATGCAGCGCGGCGGCTCGACCTGGCGGTGGAGCGGTTGGACGAAGACAAGCTGGTGATCGCCTTCGTCGCCGAGTTTTCGCGCGGCAAGAGCGAACTCATCAATTCCATTTTCTTTGCCGACTACGGCCGTCGCATCCTGCCGTCGTCGGCCGGGCGCACCACCATGTGCCCGACCGAGTTGATGCACGACGAGTCTCTGCCGCCTTGTATTCGCGCGCTGCCCATCGAGACGCGGGCGCGGCTCGGAACAACATCCGATTTCAAGAAGGCCGCCGTCGAGTGGCGCGTGTTTCCGGTCGATACCGACTCGCCTGACGGCATGCTGCAGGCATTCAAGCTGGTGGCCGACACGGTTCGCGTGCCGGTCGACGAGGCGCGCATGTACGGTCTGTACGACCCCGACGATCCGGCCCAGGTCTTGGCGGTCAGCCAAGATGGGCTGGTCGAGATCTCGCGCTGGCGCCATGCGGTCATCAACTTCCCGCACCCGCTGCTCAAGCAGGGCCTGGTCATCCTCGATACGCCAGGGCTGAACGCGATCGGCACCGAGCCCGAACTGACGCTATCGCTGGTGCCCAGTGCGCACGCGGTCTTGTTTGTGCTCGCCGCCGACACGGGAGTCACCAAGAGCGACCTTGAGGTCTGGCGGCACATCGTGGGTGACGGGGTCACCCACAACCACATCGCCGTGCTCAACAAGATCGACGGGCTGTGGGATGCACTGAAGACCGAAGCCGAGATCGATGCGGAGGTGGCCAAGCAGGTCAGCTCGGTGAGTCGCACGCTCGACCTCGACGCTGCGCGCGTGTTTCCGGTATCGGCGCAGAAAGGACTGGTGGCCAAGGTCACCGGCGACCGGCGCCTACTGGCGGCCAGCCGCCTGCCCACGCTGGAAAGCGCGTTGGTGGACCTTCTGGTGCCTGCCAAGCAGCGCATTGTGCGCGAGCAGTCCGTGGCGCTGCTCGACCGTGTGACCGGGGAGGTGCGCCAGCAACTGGGCGCGCGCGAGCGCGGGCTGATCGAGCAGCTCTACGAGCTGCAGGCCCTGCAGGGCAAGAATCAGAGCTCGATTGAGCGCATGCTGACGCGCGCACAGGCCGAGCAGCGCGACTTCGAGGACAACGTGCGCAAGATCATCGCGGCGCGCCTGGTGCTGTCCAGACTATCGGATCTCGCCTTCGCCAACTTGCGGCTGGAGGCGCTGCGCGGGCGTGTCTATGAGGCGCGTGGACGGATGCGCAAGAGCCGACTCACGCCGCAGTTCTTCAGCGCGGTGCGTGACTACTTTGCCGGCTTGCGCGAGCTGCTGCAGCAGGCCGATGCCCGGCTGCAGGAAGTCGAGCAGATGGTGCTCGGTGTGCAGCGCAGGTTTGCCGAGGAACTGGGCTGGAGCCTGAGCCCGCCGATGCCGTTCTCGCTCGACACCTACATCGTCGAACTGGAGCGCGCGGAAGCCGCCTACAGGACGCATTTTGGCGCGCTGGCGGTGCTCACGCGCGACAAGTGGTCCTTGATCGAGCGTTTCTTCGACACCGTCGTCAGCAGGTCGCGCGAGATTTTTTCCATGGCCGAGCGCGATACCGAGGCCTGGGTCCGCTCCCTGCTGCCACCTATCGAACAGCAGGTGCGCGAGCAGCGCTCGCAACTGAAGAAGCGCGCCGAGAGTGTGCAGCGTATCCGTGATGCGCAGGAGTCGCTCGACGACCGGATCGGCCAGCTCCAAGCGGCGTTGGAAGATGCGCAGCAAAGGCTCGACGAGCTGAGCACGCTTACCAGCCGCGCCCGTCAGTTGGCTGCCAGCGAGCCGGCGCCGCCGCTGGCCGCCCGCTGGTCGCAGCCGCGCAGCGCGGTCGGGGCGGCGGGCGTCTGAACGTCACTGTGCGGGTGGCTTGCGCATGCGGGCCGCTTGTGCGGCCGTCGCCACTTTGCCCCTCTGTCTGCCGATGTCCGTCTTTGCCGCCGCGCTGGTGACCTGGGGGGATACCCACGGTCGCCGCGGGCTCCCCTGGCAGGGCGTGCGCGATCCGTATCGCGTCTGGCTGTCGGAAATCATGCTGCAGCAGACGCAGGTCACTACGGTCATCGGCTATTACGCGCGCTTTCTCGATCGTTTTCCCGCCGTCCAGGCGCTGGCTGCTGCGTCGGTCGATGAAGTGTTGCCGCTGTGGGCCGGACTGGGCTACTACGCGCGCGCGCGCAACCTGCACGCCTGTGCGCGCGTAGTGGCCCAACGGCAAGACGGCGAGTTCCCGCGCAGCGCCCGCGAGCTGGCGCTACTGCCGGGCATCGGCCGCTCGACGGCGGCGGCGATCGCAGCCTTCTGCTTCGACGAGCGCGCCGCCATCCTCGACGGCAACGTGAAGCGGGTGCTGGCGCGCCGGTTCGGCGTTACAGGCTTCCCGGGGCAGGCTGCGGTGCAGCGGCGACTGTGGGCACTGGCCGCGGAGTTGCTGCCGCAGGCAACCGACATGCCGGCCTACACCCAGGCCTTGATGGACCTGGGCGCCACGGTGTGCACGCCGAAGCGGCCGCGCTGCGCCGCGTGTCCCGTCGCAGCCGGCTGCGTGGCCCGCGGGGAGGGGCGGATCGATGCGCTGCCCGCCGCGCGGCCGCCGCGCGCGCTGCGCGTGCGGCGCGCCTGGTGGCTGCTGGCCCTGGCGCAGTCGCAGGTGCTGCTGCAGCGGCGGCCGGCCAGCGGGCTGTGGGGCGGCCTGTGGGTGCCGCCAGAGTTCGACACAGAGGCGGCGGCACGGCAGGCGGCCGAGCGGCTGGCGGCGGCTGCGCCGCCGGTCCAGCCGCTGCCGGCACGCCGCCATGCCTTCACGCACTACACGCTGGAGTACACGCCCCTGCTGGTGCAACTGCCGCAGCCGCCGATCGCCACGGCGGAGCCCAGTGCTGCGCAGTGGTTCGGCCTGGCCGAGCCAGCACTGGCGGTGCCGACGCCGGTGCAGCGCCTGCTGGCCGAGCTGGCCGCATCCGCCGATCCGCTGCGGGCGTGGCCTACTTCAGCACCGCGTGCTGCTTGAGGTACTGGGTAATGATCTCGAGCCGCGTGTAGGCGTCATCGAGTTCCATCAGCTTCTGCTTGGCTTTCAGGGGCACCGGCAACACCTCGCACAGGCGGTTGCCCACCCACACGCTGCTGTCGAGCCGGTACGGCGGCTCGAAGGGCACCTTGACCTCCTCGTCGTTGTCGGCCGCGCGCTGGCTTTGCGCCTTTACGTCGTCGATTACGCGGCGCAGGAGGTCGGAGCAGGGCCGATGCGCGTCGGCCATGGCGCTGTCCTGGTCGGGATCGATCAGGTCGACCTCGGCGCGGATCAGGCCGTTGGCCTCCACCGTGCGCTCGATCACCCGAAAGCGGTCGCCCCCCAGGCAGCGGATGTTCAGCAGGCCGAGCTGCTGCATGTCCCAGCCGCCGATGTGGGCCAGGCAGCCGATGCCCTCCGTGGCCGCGGCGCGGCCGACCTCGGCGCCCTGCTTGATCAGGCACACCCCGAACGGCGCCTCGGTGCGCATGCAGTCGCGCACCATGTCCATGTGGCGCGCCTCGAAGATGCGCAGCGGCAGCACGCCGCCCGGAAACAGCACCGTGTTCAGCGCAAACAGCGCGATCCGCATGGCCGTTTCAGTGCGCCTGCCGCTGGATGGCACGGTGGCGCACCACCACGTGCTCGCTGCCGCGGAAACGGCGCGCCAGTTGCTCGACCACGTAGGGCGAGCGGTGCTGGCCGCCGGTGCAACCCACCGCCACCGTCAGGTAATGACGATGATCGGCCAGATAGCCCGGCAGCCAGCGTTCGATGAAGCCGCCGATGTCGGCGATCATGGTGGTGACCCCCGCAGCTGCGGCCAGGTAGTCGGCCACTGGCGCATCGAGCCCGGTGAGCGGGCGCAGCGCCGCGTCGTAGAACGGATTGGGCAGGTTGCGCACGTCGAACACCAGGTCGGCCGCCACCGGGATACCGTCCTTGAAGGCGAACGACTCGAAGGACAGCGTCAGGTTTGCGCGCGGTGCCGCGACGAATTCCCTTACCCAGTGGCGCAGCGTGTTCGGGTGCAGGTCGCTGGTATCGATGCTGTGGCCGAGGCCCACCAGCGGGGCGAGCAATTCGCGTTCGGCCTGGATCGACTCGAGCAGCGTGGGCTCGCGCGCGACGTCCTTGCGCTGCAGCCGCTGAGCCAGCGGGTGACGCCGCCGCGTCTCGCTGTAGCGCTTGACCAGCGCGCTGTCGGAGGCGGTCAGGTACAGCGTCTTGATGTCATGGCCGCCTTCGCGCAGGCCCTTCAGGAGAACGGGCAGCTCGGATAGCTCGGCCTCGGAGCGGGCGTCGATCGAGACGGCAAGGTCGGGGTGACCGGCGCGGTCCAGGTGCAGCGCCACATCCAGCAGGAAGCGCAGCGGCAGGTTGTCCACGCAGTAGTAGCCGATGTCCTCCAGCAGCCGGATCACCACCGACTTGCCGGCGCCTGACATGCCGGTCACCAGGACGATACGCATGCACGAATTCTGGCACGCAAGCTGCGCTGCTAAGTTTGGGCGGGGGCGGCGAAAAGGGGCGCATTGCGCCCCTTAACTGCCCCGGTGCCGAGGCGCTGGTCCGCCGGCGCGCGCGTTCACCGGCGTAGCCGCTCAGCCGCTCAGCCGCTCAGCCGCTCAGCCGCTCAGCCGCTCAGCCGCTCAGCCGCTCAGCCGCTCAGCCGCTCAGCCGCTCAGCCGCTCAGGCACTTCGACATGAAAGCCTTGCGCTCATCGCCCTTCAGGGCTTTGTCGCCGGCCTGCTTGTTGCAGGCCGCCATCTTCTCCTGCTGGGTCATCTTGTGCTCGCCCTTGGCGGCCGGCACGCCGGCGGCGGACAGGCACTGACTCATGAACTGCTTGCGCTCGTCCCCGCTGAGCTTCTTTTCGCCGGCCTGCTTGTTGCAGGCCGCCATTTTCTCCTGCTGCGCCGCCTGGGCGGGCGAGTGCTTCTTCTCCTCGGCCTGCACGGCCGCCAGCGGCAGCGCCAGACAGGCGGCCATCAACATGTGCTTCATCATTGACTTGTCCTCCATGAGTTCGACTTCACCGGCTACACCCCGAACGGACGCAGGTTTGCCCGGCCCGTTCGGTCACTAACGCTGCCCCCGGGCGGCCGTTGACTGCCGTACCGTCAACCATCGCCCATCGCCTGCCGCTGGCGTTCGGCAAACTCGGCCAGCGTGTCGATGCCGCGCAGCTTCAGGATCGTGTTGCGCACGGCGGCCTCCAACAGCACTGCCAGGTTGCGACCGGCAGCCACCGGGATGACCACCTTGAACACCGGAACGCCGAGCACCTCCTCGGTCGCGCCGGCCAGCGGCAAGCGCTCCATGACTTCGTTGGCGGCGAGGCGGCGCAGCTCGACGATCAGCTTCAGTTTCATCCTGCGCCGCACTGCGGTCTCGCCGAAGATGGCCTTGATATCGAGCAGCCCGAGGCCGCGGACCTCGAGCAGATTGGCCAGCAGCGCCGGACAGCGACCTTCGATCGAGTCGGGCGCCACGCGGGCAAATTCGACCACGTCGTCGGCCACCAGGCCATGGCCGCGGCTGATCAGTTCCAGCCCGAGTTCGCTCTTGCCGACGCCGGACTCGCCGGCGATCAGCACCCCCATGCCGAGCACGTCCATGAACACGCCGTGCAGCGTGCAGTGCGGCGCCAGCGCCTTGGTGAGGTAGATCCGCAGCAAGTCGATGACCTCGGCGGCGGCCAGCGGCGAGGCAAACACCGGGATGCCGACCACCTCGGCCATCTGGATCAGTTCGCCCGGCGCGTTCAGCCCCTCTGCCACGATCAGGCCGAGCGGCCTGGCCTGCATCAGGTCGCTGGCGTAGTGGGTGCGTCGCGCCGCTTCCAGCCGCGCCATGAATCCGACCTCGGGCGCGCCGAGTACGTGGATACGCTCGGGGTGGATCAGGTTCAGGTGGCCGACCAGATCGGAGGTACGCACCCCGGCGTCTGAGGCCGTCTCGCGGAAGCGGCGCTGGCCGCCGGCCGTACCTGCGACCCACCGCAACTGCAGCGGTTCGCGGTTGTCCTCGTACAGCGAAGCGATGGTCGGCATGCCGGACATGCGCCGCCTGCGCGCAGGGTCAGAAACTCAGGAGACGGGATTGTGCCTGCGGCGCACGCCGGCGCCACCGCCACCCTGTGCCGCCGACCAGACACCGACCCGCGTCCACCGATGGCCGGTCAGGCCGCAGGCCGGATCGGCTCCCAGGTGGACAGGATGGCGTGCACGCGGGCTGGTTCGGCCACGGTAAGCAGGCTCTCGCGCAGCGGCTTGTCGGACAGCATCTGCGCCAGTTCGGACAGGACGTCCAGGTGCTGCTGCGTTGCCTGCTCGGGCACGAGCAGGAACACGAGCAGGTTGACCGGGCGGCCGTCGGGCGCATCGAACGGCACTGGCTCGCTCAGCCGCACGAACGCCGCCACCGCCTCCTTCAGACCCTTGATGCGGCCATGCGGGATCGCCACGCCCTGGCCCAGCCCGGTCGACCCCAGACGCTCCCGCGCAAACAGGCTGTCGAAGACCTTGGCGCGGGCGATGCCCTGATTGTTCTCGAACAGCAGGCCGGCCTGCTCGAATACCCGCTTCTTGCTCGACGCTGACAGGTCGAGCATGACGTTTTCGGGCGGCAACTGGCGCGAGATGAGGTTCATCGAGACGCTCGGGCAATCAGCAACGATGGCATGCAGCGCAGCCGCCGGCGCGCCACCGCGCCGACGCCGACTTCGACTGCCACTACGGAGCCTCGGCGGGCTCCCCCGTCTGCGGGGACGTCCAGCGAGCCACTAGCCCGAAGGCCGGATCGCTCGGTTGGCGGAAAGGCGCAGATTCTAAGCATGGCGATTGCGCGTTGCAGCGAGCCGGGACGGAGCCCGTTCCAACCGCCGCCCGGGCCGTTGCCCGAGGGCAACAGAGCGCAGGCCACGGGTCGGTCGGGCCGACGGTAGGCGATCCTCTGCAGGAAACGGGTGGCTCACCGGCTCAGCGGACCGGACAATGCCGCCATGACTGTTCTCGTCTGCCGGCCGGCCTTGCGGCCCTCTGCGGCGGCCACTTACGACCTGGTGGCCCGCGCAATCCAGTACCTGCAGGACCACGCCCGGCGGCAACCGTCGCTGGGCGACCTCGCGCAGGCCCTGTCGACTTCGGAGTCCACGCTGCAGCGGGCATTCTCGGCGTTCGCCGGCGTCTCGCCCAAACGCTTCCTGCAGTACCAGACCAAGGAGCACGCGCGTGCGCTGCTGCTCGACTCGGCCGACGTGCTCACCACCGCGCTCGCGACCGGCCTGTCGGGTCCGGGCCGCCTGCACGAGCTGATGGTCACCACCGAGGCAATGACCCCCGGCGAAGTGGGGCGCGCAGGCGGTGGCGTCGAACTGCACTACGGTTACGCCGAGACGTCGCTGGGCCGCGTTCTGGCGGCGCGCACGGCGCGCGGGCTGGCCTTCCTCGGGTTCGTGGACGACAGCGACGCCGCGGCGCTGGATGACCTGCGCAGCCGCTGGCCCGCGGCCACGCTGGCGAGCGAGGCCCGCATGCAGGCGTGGCTCGATGCTGCGCTGGCCGGTTGGCGCACCGACCGGCCGCTGCACCTGGTGCTGGCCGGCACCAACTTCCAGCTCAAGGTCTGGGAGGCCCTGCTGGCAATTCCGGAAGGCCGGCTGGCTTCGTACACGCAACTGGCGCGGGCAGTGGGCCGGCCGAACGCGGTGCGCGCAGTTGCCAGCGCCGTCGGGCGCAACCCGCTGTCGGTGCTGATTCCCTGCCATCGCGTGATTCGCGAGTCCGGCGCGCTCGGCGGCTACCACTGGGGCCTGCCGCGCAAGGGTGCTCTGATCGCGCTGGAGTCGGCGCGATCAGAGCCAACCGGAGTGGCGCGCCGCCGGCCCGCCTTCAGGACGACAGCTCGCGCTTGACCGCGACCGTGCCGTGGTTGCGCAGGCGGTCCTTGTGACGCAGGACCTGGCGGTCCAGCTTGTCCATCAGCGTGTCGATGGCCGCGTACATGTCGCCATCGATGCACTCGGCAAACAGCTGCGTACCGCTCACGCGCAGCGTGACCTCGGCACGCTGGCGCAGCTTGTCTTCCACCGACAGCAGCACATCGGCTTCGATCAGCCGGTCGAAGTGTCGTCGAATCCGCTCCATCTTGCCCTCGACGTAGCCGCGCAGCGCGGGTGTGACCTCGACGTGATGACCGTGGATGATCAGGTTCATGCAGTGCCCCTTCTCGGTTTCGGGTACGCGGTTGCGGCAGGCCCGGGAGGAGGGCGCGCCGCGCTACAACACCTTGCGCATTGCCACCGGGGCGATCTTCAGCGATTCGCGGTACTTGGCCACCGTTCGGCGCGCCACCACGATGCCTTGCTCGCCCAGCAGCTCTGCCAGCCTGCTGTCGGATAGTGGGTTCCTAGGGTCTTCGGCTCCTATCAGTTGCTTGATCAGCGCGCGGATCGCCGTGGAAGACGCCGCGCCCCCGGCATCGGTGGCCACATGGCTGCCGAAGAAGTACTTGAGCTCGAACACGCCGAAGGGTGTGGCGATGAACTTGTTGGAGGTGACGCGCGAGATGGTGGACTCGTGCAGGCCCACCGTATCGGCGATCTCGCGCAGCACCAGCGGGCGCATCGCGATCTGGCCGTGCGTGAAAAAGTTCTGCTGCCGATCGACGATGGCCTGCGACACCCGAAAAATGGTGTCGAAGCGCTGCTGGATGTTGCGGATCAGCCAGCGGGCTTCCTGCAACCGGGTCGACCAAGACGCTTGCCCTTCCGTGTCCTTGCTTCCGCGCGCCGCCTTGACGGCCGCCGCGTAAGCAGGGTTGACGCGCAGCTTCGGCATCACGTCCGGGTTCAGTTGCACCATCCAGCGTGCGCCCTTCTTCCGGACGAAGATGTCGGGTATGACGTAATCGGTACCTACTTCCAGAAACCCTACACCTGGATGCGGGATCAGTCTACGAATGACCTGCTGGGCGCCGCGAAGGTCCTCGTCGCCGCAGTCGAGAAGCTTGCGCAGCTTGTTGAAGTCCCGTGCCGCCAGCAGCGGCAAGTGCTCGCTAACGATGCGGCGCGCCAAGGCAAGGACCGGCCGCTGCGCCGCGCTGCACTGCCGCATCAGCAGGTCGATCTGCAAGCGCAGGCACTCGGCCGCGTCGCGCGCGCCCACGCCCGGTGGGTCGAAGCTCTGCAGCAGGGCCAGCGCGGCGGACAGGTCGTCCAGTTCGACGCCGGCCTCCGGCGGGCACAGCTCCCGCAGTTCCTCCAGACAGCAAGAGAGGTAGCCGCGCTCGTCGAGCGCCTCGATCAGCAACTCCACGAGCGCGCGGTCGAGCGGCGCCGCACAGGTTGCGTGCAGCTGTCCGAGCAGGTGCTCGCGCAGCGAGGGACGGGTGGTGGCCCAGGTCAGTCCGACATCGTCGTCGTCGTCGCGCTCGCCGCGGCTGCCATCGCCCCAGTCGAGCAGGCTGTCAGTGCCGCCGCTGCCGCCGGCGCCGCCGTCCTGGCCCGCCGCGCCGGCGCCGGCCACGCCGCCCGCGTCGCCCGCCGGTACGGACGGGCTGGCGGCAAGGATCGCGCCGTCGGCGGCCACCCGCATCGATGTCGCCAGCGGGTCGTCATCGCGCTCCAGCAGCGGGTTTTCCACCAGTGCCTGCTCGATCTCCTGGTTCAGTTCGAGGGTCGACAGCTGCAGCAGGCGGATCGACTGCTGTAACTGCGGCGTCAGCGCCAGGTGCTGCGACAGGCGGAACTGGAGCGAGGCTTTCATTCAGCGCGCGGCGACGCGGCGCTGGCGCGCTGCAGGGGCGACGCGGCGACGCCAGTCGGGCTGGAGTGCCGCCACGCCGATGACGAGGTGTCGTCGCATCGGCGCATTCACATCCGGAAGTGCTCGCCGAGGTAGACGCGGCGCACGCTTTCGTTGGCGACGATTTCCTCGGGCCGGCCGGCGGCCAGCACTTCGCCTTCGTTGATGATGTAGGCGTGGTCGCAGATGCCGAGGGTCTCGCGCACGTTATGGTCGGTGATCAGCACGCCGATGCCGCGGTCCTTGAGGAAACGCACGATCCGCTGGATCTCGATCACCGCGATCGGGTCGACGCCGGCAAACGGCTCGTCGAGCAGGATGAAGCGCGGCCGCGCCGCCAGCGCACGGGCAATCTCCACGCGGCGCCGCTCGCCGCCGGACAGCGACAGCGCCGGGTTGGTGCGCAGGTGCGCGATCTGCAGGTCGTCGAGCAGGTCCTCGAGCCGCTGCCCGAGCGTGGCGGCAGCGAGCGGCCGCGCGCTCTCGTCCAGCTGCAGCTCGAGTACCGCGCGGATGTTGTCCTCCACCGTCAGCCGGCGGAACACGCTGGCCTCCTGCGGCAGGTAAGACAGACCCATGCGCGCGCGGCGGTGGATCGGCAGGTGCGTGATGTCGTGGCCGTCGAGCTCGATCTGGCCGTCGTCCAGCGGCACCAGCCCGACCACCATGTAGAAGCAGGTGGTCTTGCCCGCGCCGTTGGGTCCGAGCAGGCCGACCACCTCGCCGGCATCGACCGCCAGCGACACGTCGCGCACCACCACCCGCTTGCCGTAGCGCTTCTTCAGGTGCGCGATCGTCAGGCGGCTGGCGCGCGACTGCCCCGCCGGCGTCGGCGCGGGCGCAGCCTGCATCGGAGCGGAGTCGCTGGGCACGGCTACTTCTTGCCTTCGATCTGCGGCGCCGGCCGCAGTGCGGCGGGCGGGCGCGCCGGCGCCGTGCCGCTGTCGCGTGGCGCCAGGATCAGGCGCACGCGGCCGTCGCCGGCGCCGGCCGGCGCGCCGTCCACGCTGTAGCTGGCGCTCTGCGCGTTGTAGGTGATGAGCTGGCCGACGACTTCGTCGCGCGGCTGCTCGTTTTCCAGCCGCTTCCAGTTGGCGCGCCGGATGAAGCGCACGATCTCGGTGCGCTCGTCGTACTCGATGCGCTCGGCACGGCCCTCGACCCACTCCTCTACGCCGGCGCGGGTCGCGTCGCGCCGCTGGCGGAAACTCGCCAGACCGGCGTTCTGGCCGGTGACGACGGCCGTGCGGAACCCCTCCGGATCCTGCCGCACTTCCAGGCGCTCGCCGGTGATGCGCAGGGTCCCGCGCGTCAGCACCACGTTGCCGCTGCAGACGCTGGTCTGCTTGAGCTCCTCGGTGGTGCATTGAGCGCCCTCGAGCAGCGTGGGCTTGTCGCGGTCGGCACGCTCGGCGAGCGCGACCGGGGCGAGGGCGGCCAGCCAGACGGCGGCCGTGGTCAGCAGAACGGAGGAAAGTCTTCGCACGGTCGAGTCCTCAGCGCGGCGGCAGGCTCATCTTCACGCTGCCCATGAACTGCGCGGTACGAGCCACGTTGTCGATCTGCATACCCTCCTGCGCGCTGATGCGCGCGCCGCCGCGCTGCACGGCGACCGGCTGGTCGGTGGAGTAGCGGTCGAGGTCGGGCAGCGCCAGCAGGTAGCTGGTGTCCACGCGCAGCGCCGGCACCGCGGCATGGGCGGCGCGGGTAATGGCCACGTTGCCGTGCAGGTGCACCTTCTCGCCGGCGTTCTCCACGCGGCCGCGGTCGGCGCGCACCTCGACCTGCGGCTGGTCCGGTCGCAGGCTCAGCAGTCGCGGGCGCAGCAGTTCCACGTCGTCGGTCTCGCCGAAGTGCAGCATGCGCTCGGCAAACAGCTTGTTCTTGGCGCGGCCCTCGGTGTCGAACTGCGTGATGACGATCTTGTCCGCCTCGAAGTCTGGCGTGCCGGACCGCACCAGCGTGATGCCGGCCGGCAGCCGCAGGCTGCGCGCGTACCAGTAGCTGGTGGCGGTCACGCTCGCCAGCAGGACGATGGCGATCAGGAGGGTCAGCTTATCGCGCACGTTTTGCTCGCGGTATCTGCGCGGCCGCACTTGCGATGTACGCGACCCTGAGGGTCGCACATGCAGCGCCCGTGATCGGTCAGGGCGCGCTGCTTGAGGCGGCTCGGCGCCGCGCGCCATTCAAAGGGCAAGGGGTGGCGCTGCGCGCAACGGCCAGCGCAGTGCCGCGAGCGCCGAACGGCTGCTGTGGCGGCCCCGAGTCCCGACTCCCGACTCCCGAACCCGAGCCCGAGCCCGAGCCGTTCACGCATGCAGTCCTCCCGAGGTGTGACGGGCCAGCAGATCGTCGTACTGGCCCTGGGCGCGGACGATGAACTCGGCCAGCTCGCGCACCGCGCCGCGGCCGGCCGGGGCGGTGCTGATCCAGTGCGCGATCGCCTTGCACTCGGCGCAGGCGTTGACCACGGTGGCGGCCAGGCCTGCCTGCGCCAGCACCGGCAGGTCGGGCCAGTCGTCGCCCATGTAGCCGCACTGCGCGGCGGGCACGCCGGTGTCGGCCAGCAGGCGCGCGAAGCCGGCGGCCTTGTCGACCTCGCCCTGCCGCACCAGCTCGATACCGAGTTCCCGCGCGCGCGCCGCGACGATGTCCGAGCGACGCGCCGTCAGCAGGGCCACCGTGAGGCCGGCTGCGCGCAGCAGTTTGATGCCGTGGCCGTCGCGCACGTCGAAGGCCTTCATCGCCTCGCCCTGCGGCCCGAAGTACAGGCGCCCGTCGGTCAGCACGCCGTCGACGTCCAACACCATCATGCGCAGGCGCGCGGCGCGTTCGGACGGGCTCATCAGATCACCTTGGCGGCCATCAGGTCCTGCACGTGCAGCGCGCCCACCAGCCGCTGCCCGGCGTCCACCACCAGCAGCTGGTTGCGGTGGCGGCTGTCGAGCAACTGCGCCGCTTCCACCGCCAGCGCCTGCGGGCCGATCACCAGTGGACTGCGGTTGAACACCCCGGCCAGCGCCACCTGGCGGACGTCGCCGACCTGTTCGAGCAGCCGGCGCAGGTCACCGTCGGTGAAGATGCCGGCTAAACGCCCATCGGCCTCGACCACCGCGGTCATGCTCATCTGCTTGACCGAGATCTCGTGCACCGCCTCCATCACGCTGGCGGCCACCGGCACGCGCGGCACGCGCTCGCCGCTGCGCATCACGTCGGCCACGCGCAGCAGCAGGCGCCGTCCCAGTGCGCCGCCCGGGTGCGAGCGCGCATAGTCGTCCTTGCCAAAGCCGCGCGCGTCGAGGCAGGCGATGGCCAGGGCGTCGCCCAGCGCCAGCATGGCGGTGGTGGAGGTCGTCGGCGCCAGGTTCAGCGGGCAGGCCTCCTTGTCGACGCGCACGTCCAGGTGCACATCGGCATGCCGCGCCAGTTCCGAGGCGGCGTTGCCGGTGATGGCCACCAGCGGCGTACCCTCGCGCTTGATCACCGGCACGATGGTCAGCAGTTCCGCGGTCGTGCCCGAGTACGACAGGCCGATGAACACGTCGTCCTGGGTGACCATGCCGAGGTCGCCATGGGCCGCCTCGCCGGCATGCACGAACAGCGCCGGCGTGCCGGTGGAGGCCAGGGTCGCGGCGATCTTGCGGCCGATGTGGCCGCTCTTGCCCACGCCGCTGACCACCACACGGCCACGGCAGCCCAGTAACAGCTCTACCGCGCGCAGGAAGCGTGCGTCGAGCCGCTCGGCCAGTTGCGCCACCGCCCTTGACTCGACTGTCAGCACCTCGCGCGCCCGGTCGAGGGCGGAAGGCAGGGGCTGCACGGCGGCCATGAGCAGGGGCGGGGGCGGACGAAGAGGGCGGCAGAGCCGGCGGATGAGGGCGCCACGCCGGCGCGGCGCCCGCGAACCGAAGGAGCGTCGATGATACTCTCGGGACGGGGCGCTGGCACAAACCTTGCTCCGCGCGGGGCTTCCGCGCCCGGTCTTTCCAGCACAACGACAACCGGAACCGACATCCGGGAACCGCGGATCCTTGCGCGATGGCGCTCGAACTCACGCTGCTGTTGCTCGCAGCCTCGGTGCTGGGCGTGGTGGCGTTCCGCTTCGCCAACCTGCCGCCGATGCTCGGCTATCTGGCCGTCGGCATCCTGATCGGCCCGCACGCGCTCGGGCTGGTGCCCGACACCCGGGAGGCGCGCTACCTCGCCGAGTTCGGCGTGGTGTTCCTGATGTTCTCCATCGGCCTGGAGTTCTCGCTGCCGAAGCTGCGCAGCATGCGGCGCATCGTCTTCGGCCTCGGCATGGCGCAGGTCGTACTGACCATCGCGGCCGCCATGGTGGCCGGCTTCGTGTTCCACCGCTTCCTGTCGCACTGGTTCGACATTTCGCTGGCCGGCGCCTTCGCGCTCGGCGGCGCGCTCGCCATGTCGTCCACCGCCATCGTCATGAAGCTGCTGGCCGAGCGCGGCGAACTGGAAAGCGAGCACGGCCGCCGCATTGTCGGCGTGCTGCTGTTCCAGGACCTGGCGGTGGTGCCGCTGCTGGTGATCGTGCCGGCGCTGGCCACCCAGCCCGAGCACTTGCCGGCGGCGCTCGGCTGGGCGTTCCTGAAGGCCGCCGCGATCCTGACCCTGCTGCTGGTGGGCGGCCAGTGGCTGCTGCGGCGCTGGCTGCACCTGGTGGCCAAGCGGCGCTCGCACGAGCTGTTCATCCTCAACGTGCTGCTGCTGACGCTGGGCCTGGCCTACATCACCGAGCACGCCGGGCTGTCGCTGGCGCTTGGCGCCTTTGTCGCCGGCATGCTGCTGGCGGAGACCGAGTACCGGCACCGGGTCGAGGAGGACATCAAGCCGTTCCGCGACGTGCTGCTGGGCCTGTTCTTCATCACCATCGGCATGCTGCTGAACCTGTCGGTGGTGATGCAGCAGTTCGGCTGGGTGCTGCTCGCCCTGCTGGCGCCCACCACCTTCAAGCTGCTACTGATCGCCGCGCTGGCGCGCTGGCTCGGCGCCACCGCCGGGGTGGCGATCCGCACCGCGCTGCCGCTGGCCACCGCCGGCGAGTTTGGCTTCGTGCTGCTCAACCAGGCCGGGGGCCTGCAACTGCTGCCCGAGGCGATGATGCAGGTGGTGCTGGCGGCGATGCTGCTGTCCATGCTCGCCACGCCCTTCCTGCTCCAGTACAGCGAGCGCATCGCGCTGCGCTTCGGCGCCGGCGAGTGGATGGCGCGCTCGCTGGCCCTGACCCAGTTGGCCACCCGCACCATGACCACCGAGCGCCACGTGATCATCTGCGGCTATGGCCGCAGCGGCCAGCACCTGGCGCGCATGCTGACCCAGGAAGGCATCGGCTACGTGGCGCTCGACCTCGACCCCGACCGCGTGCGCGAGGCCACCGCGGCCGGCGACAGCGTGGTCTACGGCGATGCCGGGCGCCGCGAGACGCTCGGGGCGGCCGGCATCACGCGCGCCGCCGCGCTGGTGGTCAGCTACAACGATCTGCAGTCGGCGCTGAAGGTCATCCACTTTGCGCACGAGATCGCGCCCAGGCTGCCGGTCATCGTGCGCACGCAGGACGACGCGGACCTCGACAAGCTGCTGGCCGCCGGCGCCACCGAGGTGGTGCCCGAGGTGTTCGAGGGCAGCCTGATGCTGGGCTCGCATGCGCTGGTGCTGCTGGGGGTGCCGCTGGCGCGCGTGGTGCGGCGCGTGCGCGAGGCGCGCGACAGCCGCTACCGCATGCTGCGCGGCTACTTTCACGGCGCCGACGACCCCGCCGAGTTCGAGGAGGAGGGTCACGCGCGCCTGCATTCGATCACCCTGGCGCCGGGTGCGCGGGCGGCCGGCCAGCGGATCGGCGAGCTGGCGCTGCGCGACCTCGGCGCCGAGGTCACGGCAGTGCGCCGCGGCGGCATCCGCGGCGCCGATCCGAGCGACGACATGGTGCTGGCCGAGGGCGACGTCGTGGTGCTGCGCGGCGCCCCCGAGGCGCTCGAGCGCGCCGAGGAACGCCTCACACAGCCCGGCTGAGCATGCGCCGCCGCGACCTTCTTGCCGCTGCATCGGTTCTGCCGCTGGCGCTCGCACCCGTCCTGCAGCCGGCCGCGCAGGAGGCGGCCGCGCTCGACGCGGCCTTTGCCGCCGGTGGGGTGGCGCTGTTGCTGCGCCACGCGCTGACCGAGCCCGGCATCGGCGACCCGCCGGGCTACCGTCTGGACGACTGCCGCAGCCAGCGCAACCTGTCGGCCGAGGGGCGGGCCCAGGCCGAGCGGCTGGGCCAGGAGCTGCGCGCGCGCCGGTGGCGCTTCGACGAAGTGCG